>JABAOH010016286.1_pt10 | contig 15037 bp, 11 predicted proteins | sample 7062181 | NCBI WGS metagenome assembly JABAOH01 (sample SAMN14538630, study PRJNA623070) | marine sediment metagenome | biome: marine biome [ENVO:00000428]; feature: marine pelagic biome [ENVO:01000023]; material: deep marine sediment [ENVO:00002113]; isolation source: pool of 5 deep marine...
ATTTTTTGTCAGGGCAATAATGTATCGACGCTGAGGGTAGAGGGTGGAAGTAAAGGAGGGGTCTCGATCAGGTTTGGGCAAATGAGCCAACATACTATGAACCCACCAGATGACGAGCGTGCCACCCTTTTGATTGTCGAAGACGATCCGGTGCTGCTCGAAGCGATGCGAGAGATTCTTGAAAACGCCGGATACGACGTTTGGGCGGCAACAAATGGCGATGCAGCTCTGGAATCGCTACGCGATGGTCATCCCAATTTGATCCTATCTGCCACAACTCTGCCGGGCATGAGCGGTTTTGAATTATTCGATTCCGTTTCCGAGAGAACGAATGGTGAAGTCCCGTTCCTCTTTATCATGCCTTCAAGCTCGCACGACGCGTTCAGTGCCAACGAACCCCTGATTTCCGAAGGTCATATCAAGAAGCCCATCACCAGTCATAAGCTACTCAACGCTGTACAAACTCGGCTTAGACAAGCAGAGGACGCCAAATCCGCGCTCGAGCGAGCGGAACAAGACAGTGTGTCCATTCTGGTTGTCGAAGACGATCTCGCCATGCTTATCGCGCTACAGGATATCCTCGAGGGAGCTGGATACATTGTCAGTACGGCTACGAATGGCGAGGAGGCGCTATATGCATTTCGAGATCATAATCCCGCCTTGGTCCTGTCCGATATCTCAATGCCCGTAATGGACGGGATCGAACTCTTCGAGGCAGTCCGTAAACTCCCAGGCGGGACCGCCGTACCCTTCATCTTCCTAACTGCACGCCATACCCGACAAGACGTCCTTTCGGGAATGTCCTTGGGAGCAGACGATTACATCACCAAGCCAGTCACGAGCCAGGAATTACTAACGGCTGTACACGCACGTCTGAAGCGCGCAGATGAAATACTCCTGGCACAATTGCGCATCGCGTATAAAGCCAGCCTAATGGCGCTTGCGAATGCGATTGAAGCGCGCGATCAGTACACACACGAGCACGTTATGCGAACCAATGCCTATGCCCAAGCAATCGCACGAGAATTAGGTTGGAGCGAGTCAGAACGGGAAATCTTGGAGTTCGGCGCCATCCTCCACGATATCGGAAAACTAGAAGTTCCCGTCACCATTTTACAAAAGGAAGAGCCCCTGACACCGGAGGAATGGGAACAAATGCGTAAGCATCCCGTTGTAGGGGGACATATGATCGAGGGCATTGATTATTTGGCTCCTTCGGTGCCCATCATTCTCCATCACCACGAGTGTTGGGATGGTTCGGGCTATCCAGACGGCTTGAAAGAGGAAGACATCCCCTCAGGTGCGCGATTGCTCGCAGTGGTGGATACCTTCGAAGCCATGACGACAGATAGACCCTATCGGGACGCGATCCACGCCAAGATCGCCTATCAAGAAATTCTCAGTCGGTCCGGTCGCCAATTCGACCCGAGAATGGTAGAAGCATTTAAGAGGTGTTGGAAACGCGGTGTAGTGCACAAGATCATGCAAAGCTCCGAACGGGTCAAGAGCGCTCAGCAAAGATTCGATTCTTCCCTCATGTAGCAAGTTCAAGAGAATCCAAGAGAAACCTAATCCAGGGTCTGACAAGCTGTTCTGATGCCTGATCAGAAGTTCTTGCGATTCTTCTTTCGTCAGCTTGCAACTAGAACGTCAGCTTATGGGGGGATTAAATTCAGCGGACAGGTATAGAAATCCATACAATGTTTGCGAATGTGGAGAATGTACAATCCGCCCATTCAAGTGTTCAAATCAGTCATTATTCACTATAATTGGTAGGATATTGCCGGGAATGTGGAGGAAAAGGGCGGAGATCAATCCATGAGTCATCCTATAATTGGTTGGGAAAAAGAATCGGCGATCCCCTCACATCGATTCAACACTTATCTGAGCGCTCACAAAGGTCATCTATACTATGATGACCTCAATCTTGCGAACTTGTTCCTCAGTCCCCATGAAGAACATGGTCTAGAAAAGGCGCTACAAAGCCCGCTGGAAATCGTGTATCTACCGCGTATTCGACAGAAAATCGACCAAATGCGAGATACATTCAACAAGGTCATCCAAGATGTTGGATATAACGGTCGTTTCCACTACGTATATGCCTCCAAAGCGAATGCCGCAGAAGAGGTCGTCCGCACGACATTGGGTGTGGGGGCACACCACGAAACCTCGGCTTCCATGGACATCGAGATTCTGCGGTTTATGAAACAAATGGGGCATCTGCCTTCTGAGAGGATGGTCGTGTGCAATGGCTTCAAGCCGTCTGGCTCAACCTATGCCGAAAGCATCGTGATGTTGAAGCGTGAGCACGAAGCAGTCATACCTGTGGTGGATGATTTGACCGAGTTACCCCCATTGATAGATTCTGGCCTTCCGTTCGATCTAGGGTTACGACAAAAAAGCTACGGTCGCCATCAAGACCTCACTGAAATGGAAGCTGCAAATTCCCGCTTCGGCATGGACGTGGAGGGGATATGGAAAGCCGCCGAGATCATATCACAGCACTCCCACCTTAGCTTGAAGCTTTACCACGCAATGGTTGGCAGCCAGATCCTGGATATCGAGGACTTCATCCAGCGTCTGCGACCGCCGATTGAGATCTTCGCACAGCTACGTAGAGAGTATCCCGAATTGAGCATCTTCGATTTCGGTGGCGGTGTACCGGTCCCAATGACGCTAGATTTTCAGTTTGATTATTCCGAATTTGCCCGCCAGCTTCTGATGGCAATAAAAGAAACCTGTGATCGCTACGACGTGCCGGTTCCGGACGTGATGGGCGAGTTTGGTCGCTACACCGTCGCAGAGCACGGCGCGCATCTGTTCAAGATCACCCACGTGAAGGTCAACGCATCGCAGTATCCGTGGTACATCATCGACGGATCGATCATGTCGTCGTTTCCGGATAGCTGGGCACTCGGCGAGCACTTCACGGTTTTGCCGTTAAATAATCTGGATAGCTCCTTTCAGCGCGTGCAGCTTGGCGGCATCACGTGCGACAGCGACGACATTTACCCACCACATAAGAGCCAATCCCCTCTATTGCTACCGGTGGATACTGAGAACTTGTACATCGGCTTCTTTGGTATCGGTGCATACCAAGAGATGTTGGGAGGCGTCGGCGGGAGCAAGCATTGCGTGATCCCAGAAGCCGACGAGTTGATTATTGACCGCGACGAACAAGGCGAGTACCAATTTCAATTATTACAGGGGCAGGGTGTGAGCAAAGTTCTTGGCAACCTGGGTTATGTTTCTGAAAGAACTTATAGGTGAAACAGCTGCATAAAGCGCAATCGCCAGGCAGAGAGAATTAATATGGGAACAAACATGAGAAGCATGGATAGAACGAGAATCATTTTCATCGCTATTGTGGGATTAGCCATTCTCATAGTGGTCTGCGGCTTTCTTTACAACTCCATCGCGCGAATGATTAGCGGGGGTAGGGAACCAACACCACCCGCCGCTCAGACTACGCCTGTGGTTGACCTGACGTCACCGGAACCGGTTTTTGGACCTCAATACGATCCCGAAGACGGTATGCCCATCTATGTCTGCGGCGCTGATGCCTTTGGAAGCTACTTCACACTGCAACAAATGCAGATGTCCGGGAAGGATGTGGAACACGGATTCCATTTGGCAATCATACCTTTCCTTCTGGATGACGATCCCGCCTACGATATTTCAGAGGAACAACGTACCGCGTTACTTGAGCGAGGTGAATGGGATTGCCTATTGACAACGCTCGACTCAGTGGCGTTGACAAGTTCCGGCGTCATCACCGCTGTTGTTGATGAGAGCGCTGGTGCGGATCAATTGTGGGCGCGAGGGTTCCGCACGATCAACGATTTGAAGGACAAGCGTATTACGTTCTCGCGTGGAAGCGTGGGAGAGTATTTCGTTTACTACGCGCTCTCGATCGCGCGGCTCAACCCGCGTGTCGATGTCACGCTCGTTCCAAAAGACAGTGTGGCAGACGCGATCGAAGCGTTCAACAACGGACAAGCCGACGCAGTTTCCGGGTGGGAACCGGACATCTACGACGCTGAGTCGAGTGGTGGCGTTCCACTCCTTAGTTCTGGGCAGCTTCGCATCGTCATGGACGTCATCGTAACCTCGCGTCAATCGATTGAAACCGAGGCGAATACAGTTCAGGCGTTTCACGACGCCTGGTTCGCTACAATGAAGGCGCAGGTGGAGAATTTCAATACAGCTGCCGAACAGATTGCGGCATGGGGCCACAATGATTGGAGCTTTGTGTACCCGGACAGTGCAGAAGAGGATTTAAAGTTGTGGCTAGAAAGCGTGGCCCAGGCCGATTTGAGTGACAATATCCTCGTCATGCGCAACCCTACGCCAATCATCAGCCGCTTAGAAATCGCCCGCCGGGTCTGGGCTGCTTCGGGGTTGGGAGTGCCGGGAGACGACGTGACCAGCTTGGTCAACTCCGGGTTTGTCTCGCGATCTGCATCCCAAGCCAACTTGCAAGCCAATGGTAATCCTGTAAACGACAGTTTCTCAATATCATCACAAATCGATCTCACTGGCGTGAGCACCGCCGACGCTGCCACACTGGCTGTGCTCCCATGCAGGCGATTTGCATTCCTGCCTGAGTCCACAGAATTGACACTGGAATCGCGAAGGATTCTCGATGAGTGCGTGATGCCTACGTTGTCGCAGAGCGTGGGACTGCTCCTGCAAGTAAAAGGCTCATCTGCCTGGCCTGGACCGCCGGGTGCATTCTCAGAAGAGGAGATCCTGGAATTTGCGGAGGCACGTGCGCAATCTGTTGTGGATTATTTGGTTTCACAGGGTATCGATCCGGCACGCTTCATCGTCGAAGGAACCCTGCCACCTCGCTCACATTGGGAGACGGAAGATCCTGAAGTTCAGGCAGAAGATCGTTTTGTTGAAATGACGTTAATCACTGTCGGTCGCTAATGGACCACAGTGGCTGCGAGTTCTTGTGAGTTTGAGTGTAGCATGAAGATCTCGAGGAGGGTGGATGCGGTGAAAGCGGAGAAGCGAGCGATTGTCCTTCTGCTCTCGCTGGTATTGTTCTCAACCGCGTGTGGTGTTCCCGGTGAATTATTTGATGCTTCCGGACCTCCACGTAACGCCGTTGTCGTCGAGGTGGTGGCGAACAGCAGCTTAAGACCTTGGTTAGAAACGGCAATAAGCCGGTTCAACGAGGCCGGTGCTGAGACCCAATCTGGACAACCAATATACGTTACTCTAGAGTTGATCGAGTCTGGGCAGGCGATTGTCTCCATGACCTCGTCAGGTGCACTTCCTGCACTTTGGATCCCGGACGACCCGGTATGGACAGAAATCTTGGCCGAAAAAGGCGTCCCGGAATTCGTGGAGGATTGCCAAAGTGTGGCTGAGAGTCCACTTGTCATCGCAATGTGGAAACCAATTGCGGAGGCATTAGGATGGCCGGGGCGGGACCTTGGTTGGCTCGACGTCGGGAGCTTAGCTGCAGATCCAAGCGCGTGGGATTATTATAGCGGAGGTCAGTACGGCGATAATTTGCGTCTTGGCCATACACATCCCGGTCTTTCGGCATCCGGCGCGGGAACGCTCCTGGCCGTTGTGCAAGCAGCGCAGTCAAAGACGGACGCGGTTGGAGCGGATGAGGTTCAATTACCGATCGTGCAAGCCTCCGTCGGTGCCTTCGAGGCAGCAGTTTCGTGGTTCAGCAGCAACACAGATACGCTGGGACAAACGATGAGTCAACGCGGGATTCAGTTCTTAGGCGCGGCGATCGTTTACGAAAGCACGGTGTTCGAACACGGTGGTGGCGATCCGGAGATCGTCCCCATTTATCCTTTCGAAGGTACGTTTATGGCTACTCACCCAGCATGTATGAACAGCTTACTCGCTGACGACCTCAGAGAAGCGACTCGGATTTTCCGGGCATATTTGTTGGGAGAAGAGGGCCAGCAAATGTCTCTCGATTTTGGTTTCCGTCCCGTCTTGCTTGAGATCCCGGCTGGATCACGGCTCAGTGAAAGGACGGGCATAGATCTCTCGCAGCCCGATAGCATATTCGATGCTCCCAGTGTTGATACCGTTTATGCCGCCCAATCCTTGTGGCAATCGGCACGCAAGGATGTCAACCTAGTCATGCTTATTGATGTCTCTGGCAGCATGAGGGGGAGCAAACTGGCAAACGTGCAAAGTGCCGCGGTTCAATTCCTGGAACAAATGGGTGAGGATGACTACATCTCGATTATCGCCTTCTCTCAGGACCCGTTTATCCTCATCCATCATGAGCTGGTTGGAGACGCCAGGGGCAAAGCCATCGACGTTATTCAAGAACTTAACGCTGGCGGAAATACTCCGCTATATGATGCGATCGGAGACGGCGCTGCTTTGATCGACAATACGACTGCCTCTCAAGTAAGCAATGCCATGGTCGTTTTGACAGATGGCATGGACACCGGAAGCAGGAGATACCGCTTCAATCAAAGCCTAATAGATTTAGCCGCTGCGAACAACACCACAGTATTCACGATCGCCTATGGCGAGGATGCTGACGAAATCATTCTGGAAGAACTCGCTATCCGCGCAAACGGTAATTTCTATTTAGGTGATGAAGCCAGCATCGCCATGATCTACGAAGAAATGTCCGCAGCATTTGGAGGCAGTGTTGGGGTAGGGAGGTAAACCTTCTCTGCCGCAGTTTGATGTCAAGTGAGCTCACACGGATTTTGGTGCCAAGGAGGATGGGGTATCGGGGTTTGAAAAAGGCGAGGGAAAAAAATGTGGTAAACGAAGACTAGCATGATCTGGTCACAGAATTAAAAAAGGAGAATGTAGCATGGCAACCCTGTTGGAAAAAGTAGCGACTTTGATCTCGGCAAACCTTCACGCACTCGTGGATCAGGCCTTGTCGAGCAACAGCATGGCGGTAATCGATCAGTACATCCGCCAGGTCGAGAATTATCTGGAAGATCTCGAGGACGCAGCAGCAACCGTCGGCGGCGAGGCGAAGTCTATCAAGCGCAAGATGGAAGATTTGCGCGTGAAATCCGAAGAGCTGGACAAAGCCGTTGATGCTTTCTTGCTCGAGGGCAATGAGGCCGCAGCTGTAGCAGCACAGAGTCGACTAAATAGCACAGAGAGTTTGGTCGAGACTTTCAAGGAACAGCTTGCGCGTCAGGAAGTGGAATATCAGAAGCTGCTCGATGCGAAAGTGAAACTCGAGGCCCGTTTAGCGACAATGAAGACACAGCGGGCCGAGCTTCAAGCCCTGCTTGAACTGGCCAAGAGTAAAGAGACCGTCGTGAAGGCCATGAAGAGCCTGGACGATCTGATGGGCGTGGGAGATAGCGACATCAGCCGTATGGCAGAGGGTATCCGCAAGCGTCTAGACAAGGCCACAGTCGCGACAGAACTGCGCACCACAACGCTAGATGAGCAGATCGACACCATCCTGGATAAAGAAAAGCTTGACGGGCAACTTGCCGAGCGCAAGAAAAGGCTGAAGATAGAGTAGCTGAAAGTATACGGTCTACCCTGTGAAAGGGTAGACCGTACGAATCGTGAATATCATGACACTTTTTCGCCCTGAATTGCCCAGAGAGGCCCGCGCTGCGATCATGCAGTATGCCTTCTTCCGTTGGGAAAACGCGGTAGTTATCGCCGGTACAATCCTATTGACGGTTTTAGTACCGACGCCTTTCCCTTGGTGGCCACGGTGGGGCTGGCCGTTGCTTGGTGTTCTCAGCATGGCTGCGATCGTTTTCTCCAGTGTGACCAACGCTGAATTCAACGCGCGCATGTTGTTGAAGTTCTTCCAAGCCCAATTCAACCTACGTCGAGTCCAGAATCTTGAATTACGCGGGGAAGTGGAATCGGCGCTCGAGTACCAACGACGCATCTTCGAGAAGGCGCGTCGTGGATCCTCCAGCGTACTCTGGGACCGAGCGGAAGACACCGCCAACCAACTCAACGATTGGATTCGCAACATTTACAGGTTAGCGATCCGTCTGGACGCCTACCAACGAGATGCGCTTCTCCATCAAGAGCAGAGTGAAGTGCCGCAAGAGATTGAGAATCTGCGCGCTCGACTCGGGCGTGAAACCAGCCCGGCTGTGCTAAAGCAGGTAGGAGAGGTCTTGGAGAGCAAGGAAAAGCAGTGGCAAACGCTCAAAGCGCTTGAAACACGTATGAAGCAAGCCGAGCTTTCTCTGGATCAAAGCCTGACGGCGCTTGCCACTGTAGACAGCCAAGTTCAATTGATCGACGCCGAGGACGTGCGCAGCGGGCGCGCCGAACGCTTGAGAGAGGATATCCGCGAGCAAATCCTGCGTCTGGACGATCTCGTCAGCAGCATCAACGAGGTTTATGATTACAACGCGCGTGGAGTCAGAGGAATGAATGCCTCGACCTCGGGGTAATTCAGTCCAAATACATCAGAAGCCGGTGGCAAACTGAGCCACCGGTTTTTCATATATATCTTAACTTGATCTCGAGTTCATGCTCAGGATAATAAATTCTACTGTTACATCCCAGGGGACAAATCTGGGCTCTCATTTGAGGGTCAAGGAGGCGCGGGCAAGACCCTGCATGTCACGTGCAGCACTTCTCTGCCGGTTTCACCAATGATCTCGAAAACATAGGTTTGCCTCCCTTGCACACTAACGGCGTCTAGAACGATCTCCATGTCACCATCAGCGTTGAGGTCCATCACAGCGGTGACTTCATAGCGTCGCGGCACGACGTCGCTCTGCGCAGATATATAATAATCAGCTATCAGAGGAATCGTCACAATCCTTTCGTCCACCAATTTGCGCACGACCACCAACGCATAGTCCCCTTTTGCAACGGAGGTGGATTCGAGACCGTTTTCCAGTCTGGAGGCACCCATCAACACCTCATCAGAACCATCGCCATCCAGATCGATCCGCTGCAGGGAGGTCAGATGACCCACGGGATTCCTGATCCCGTTCGCTCGGAGGAGTTCGGTGAGAGCATCCTGATAGACCGGCAACTCCAGCGACAAGGATGAAGTCAGCCGCGGCAGTGGATCCCATGATCCAGACAGCGCAAGGGCTTCTGGTTGGACAGGAGGTTCCCAGCGTAGTTTGAGCGAACCTGCGCAGGGCTCATCTGCTGGGGTGAGAATCGGAAATGCGGTTGCATCTCCCAGATAGGTCAATCCACCGAGAAACACGCGATACTTTTCATCTGCCACCAAGAGCGCTTCCGTCGTGGGGGCATCCACCCAGCGGTTATCCAGCACACCGCCAATTACGATGCCATCGCCGCCGATGATCGGGTAGACCCGGCCTGATTGCGTTGGCTGTGGAGAGGGAATGGGAAGGGAGGTGGGCGTCGGGACCGGGGCCTCAGGATAAACGCACTTCGCTTGAACGGTGGCGTGTCCTTCTACCAGTTCAAATGAGGTCAAATCTTGATCACTCTCTATGAGTTCTGCATCTACGGTGCCCGTTACATAAAGAGTGCGGATCGTGTGGGTCGGCGATTTCCTTACAGGCGGGTTGAACGGTGTCTCTCGCATCCACCCACACCCTGGAATTTTCCCATAGCGATCCAATTTCATCAGTATCAGATCGCCATCCTCGACCTCAAAACTGTCACCCAATGGACCATTTTTTCCGGCGAGCAAGAATCCATGATCGGACGTATCGACGATGGCGGTGATGTTCACGCCTGACTGGCTGTCCCCGTAAATACGTTCCCACACCAGATTGCCAGAAGCGTTCAACTTGAGAAGGCGGAGATAAATCCGAGATACTCCATCCAAATAAACGCTAGATGCAGCTGCGAGTACAAAACCACCGTCAGGCGCTTCGTGAACCGCAAATTCCCAATCGGATCCGCCATCCAGCACGGTATGCCATAGCACCTTACCCTCACGATCGATACGAACGATCCAGTGTGCGAATGCTGGGTACCCGAGAAGGTGACGAACTGGAGCGCCGAATAGCACACCGCCGTCATGCGTGCCCAAGATGAAATGTGGCTCAAATCCAGGGACATCAAAGGACGCAAACGAAAAGATCATTTCCCATGACGGCGAGGTGGGACTCCAGCGCGTGATCTTGTACTCTCGGTCAGTGATTAACTCTCCGTTTAGCAATCCCTCTGGCGACACCCAATCAACTTTCTCGCCGACTGTGTTATATGCATCGAACTTGGATGTCGCAGGGGGATAGACTATTTGGCTGATCAAGGCCCCATTCTGATCGAGCGTGGATACAAAACTGCCGTAATCAAGGACCTGCGTCCCGCCGTCATCAGTAGCTCGAACTGTCTGAACCAGCCCGAAGGGAGGACCTCCTAGTTGTTCCAGCGGGCGGGAGTAGCGTTTCCTCCAATCCAATGTGCCGTCCGCGTGTAACCTCACAAGTGATTCTCCCTCGATGATCACCACCCCGCCGTCCCCAGTTTCGGTCACACCGTAGGCGTACATTTGAGTAAATCTTCGTTGCCATTCAACAGTCCCGACTTCGTTCAACTTCAGCAACCAATGTGGGAAATCGTTTCCGGGCTCGCCCATGTAACCCAAGACAAGGAAACCGCCATCCTTCGTCGGCGATACGAATTGCAGGCGTGCTTCCGGCACGGTCAGAATCCATTGCTCGCCACCACCGAACGGCGGTCCCTCTGTGGCTGTCGCTATCGGCCCATCGATGTTGGCAGGGGTAATCGCTGGCGTGGGTGTCCAGGAAGCCGCAGGGACTATCGTCGGTGTTGCCGTCCAGGTTGGAGTCATTTGTAAGGGAGCTGTTGTTGCGGTCGGTTCCTCCGTTGGTGGATTTCGAGAACAAGCAGTTTGCAATAGAAGCAGACCGAGTAGGAGAGCGAAACATAATAGGGTCAGAGATCTTGTTTTCATCTTGGCAATGCTCACTGGATCATTGATTTTGACTATATTCAGCCTTGATATGCTCCCAGAATAAGCGTGGAGCGTTACATATATGTTCTCTTGGAGTTACAGCATCGTAACAGAGCCGGTAACCGTGCGGTTATAAAATGCTGGTCAACCAGAGCAAAAGTATATATAGAGACGCTCATCAGGGGTAGGGGGATATTGGGAAATGCACATTGGAAAAGGTTTTATGCATGAAATCCTATACGGTGAATTCTTTCTCGTGCCTCGACGCGCTCGTCATGTTCGTAAATGGGTTATCAGAGCAGGGGGCTTGACATGGCGAAAAACTTGCGCTAAAATCACTATGGTTATGATAAGTATCATTAGCATAAGCGTAATAACAGGACCTAATGATCACCAATTTAACCCCAGTTTATCGTTCCGGAGCTGAAAATGGTCGCAGAAACCTTAGACAAGTCCATCGAAGCCTACCTGGAGAGCGTCTCACTGGCGCGCAGCCCTAACACCGCGCGCACGTATCGTAACGCGCTCTCAGCGTTCATTCAGACTCTCGAGAAACAAGGGATCGATATCGATAGCTATCCAACCACAAAGTCCTCCGAAAATTGGATCGCAGATTTCACTGCAGACTTGAAGATCTATGCGCCTGCGAGCGAAAGACTGTACCTTACTGCTGTCAGCGGCTGGTACGAGTTTCTGGTAGCCGAACGCATGGCAGAAGTCAATCTTCCCAGGCTGCGCCTTATGATTCGGCGACGCGCCCGCAGGCCCGGACAACGCTTGCCCCAATTTCCACAAACTGAAATTGAAAAGATAATAAATTATGCAATTAATCTTGCGGATGCGCATCATGAGGACGAGCGTGCGCGCTTGCGTAATTTGCGGGATCGCGCCTACTTGCTGACCTTGGCCGATACGGGTCTGCGGGTGCAAGAAATATGCAACCTGCGCCGCGGAGACGTCGACTGGAACGAAGGTCGTGCCCTACTAATCGGCAAGGGCGACCGCCAGGCCGTAGTTCGCTTTTCACGGCGTGTGCTATCGTCCCTCAAAGACTACCTATCTGTGCGCTCGAAGTGGGACGGCACTTCTGGGCGTCCCTTACACGCCCTACCCCTCTTCGCACGTCATGATCGCGGTGCGGGGAAAAAGATTTTACCCATCACCACGACAACCGGGCGAGCCATCGTGCACCAGAGAGCGCGTGAATCGATTGGAGAAGAAGTGCAAGGATCCATCACCCCGCACTCCTTTCGCCACTACTTTGTAACGACGGTTTTACGCGCTTCGGGTGGAAACCTAAAGTTGGCCCAGGAGCTTGCGCGCCATCGGAATATCGCAGTGACCCAGCGTTATGCTCATCTCTCGGACGACGAACTCGACCGCGGATATCATGAGATCTTTAACACACTTTCCGAATAAACCATAGCCTCAATCATAGCCCCCTAATGACGTAGATAGAGTTCCAAGAAGGTTGGCAGGGATCCAACTTCCAATTCACATTTTCATCACAGAATCTCCTAAGTGATACAACGACAAAGATGTCAGCTGCTAATTTGGTGGACCATATTGACGATCCTGCTATGGTTCACCGCATCATGCTGCTTAGAGAATCCTCAGATTATGCAGTCACCGGCAGGAGAAGAGACTGCAATCATTCCTCAAAGCAAACCGTACTGTGGCGACGGGATCTGTGATGGACCAGAAATCGGAACGTGGGAGTTCGTGAAAGGGACAGGTCGCGCCTTGTTTGAGCCTCCTGAAACCAACATCCTTCGCGAGTTGGACGATCGTGGTCACGAGATCGGCGTCCATACACATCAAAGTGAAGAAATTGCCAACGTTTTCAACGAATTGCACGAAATGTGCGGCATCGAAGCCAGGACCATCTCGGGTTTTTTGCTCGACACCGATAATGCCGGTTTAGAGGGAGCCCAGCAAGCGGTGTCGTACGACATCCTGATCTCTCTTCAATTTGGGGATTCGTTACCCACCTCATTGAGTACATGCCTGGTGTGAACCGAGAAAACCCACCGGATCCATCCGCGTTGGCAGCGCTGGATCGATTTCTTCGTTATGTTGATAAAAAGCAACAGGACGGATTTGTAGTGTTTGCAACTGCAAGTGAAATTGCAGATCTCGCTTATCCCAACCCTTGAGGTGTGAGTTTGGCGAGTTCTAACCTATTCACTCGTACCGCACTTGGTGGTGTACGACGCTGCCAGGCGGGAGGCATGCACCGGACAAGATCACGGCTTCACTGAGCGCCGACCCCTCACCAATATGTGAACCGCTTTCAATATACACAAAAGGGCCGATCGTGCAGTTCCGGCCGATCACTGCACCCTCTTCAACATACACCGGTGGGATGAAATCCGAGGCTTTGAATGAGTCCTGCGGAGCTCTGACATCATGATCGGATACCAGGCGGAGATAATGCATGTTGATCATTAAAAGATCNNCCCTCCACACCACCCTGCTCCTGGATCAATTTCTGAATGGCGTCCTGAATCTCGAGTTCGCCTCTTACTGACAACGTTACCTCATCGAGATATTTGAGCAGCTCAGGCGAAAAGCAATAGAGCGACACACTCACGATCCACGGAGGCGCGGCACGAAAACCGGGCTTTTCGACGATACTGGTGACCTCCGCGCCGGAGAGCGTAACGGCCGCGCTAGACTCTAATTGGTCGTATGTTGTCTCTCGTAAAGCCAATAGTCCATTGAGCGAATCCGATGCACACCAATATCCGATTAATTCTTTGATATCCGACTGGCGAAAGATACTATCGCACGCGGTAAGCACGAAGTCGTCGCGCAACATCTGAGCCGCACACTTTAGAGCGTGTGCGGTACCCTTGGCCTCGCGCTGCTCTACCAGGCGTATTTTCGAGCTTCCCCTCATCGCGGTATCGAAATGTTCCCGCAAACGGAAATCCATTGGATCATGAACTACCAACAATTCATCGATCTGTGGCAGGTCGAGGATGTCCAACACACGTTGCAGAATGGGTGCGCCGAGTACAGGTTGCATGGCCTTAGAACGAACGCTTGTCAACCTGCCCAGACGCGTTCCTTTTCCAGCTGCAAGAATTACGGCTTGCACGCCCAGCTTCCCGTGATGTAATATTCAGGCAAACTCTCGACGGTCATCGGGGATATCTTTCGACAGAATCGAGGCGGCAATTAATACCAGCGCGATCCAGACAAGGTCAGACAACAATAAATGCACCAACTGCATCCACACCGGCGCTAACAGAGCGACGTTTAGTGCGCCTCCCGCAAGTTGGAAAAGAAGGAGAATCGAGAGGATCGATGCCATTCGTTTCGTTCTAGGAAGGGGTGAGACTGCTGCGATCCATCGCGCCTGGATTAACAAATAAATAGAAACAACCAAGGCGATCGCCGGGTGGAGCCAACGTAGGCGCTCGAGAAAATGCGCCGTGGCCGAAAAATCTCGTGACAAGCCCTCCGCCAAAGTTTGCGCAGGAAAGAGGGTGTCTCCCAGGGCTGCGACCGTCCCACCCATCCCAATAATTAGCACCCCCAGCATCCCGAACAATGGGGAGATGCTCATCATGCCCACCAGCCTGAGTTTCCCGCGACCCGACACCCACCATCCTGTCAGGGTCAATACGGCTAGAAGGAGATAGGAGTTTGCTAAGTGCAATGCGTTGGAAAGAGCTCTCACCACCGAGGGATTTTCTGCAACCAGATTGAAAGCGACGAGTCCGGCACCGATTAGAGCCTCAACGATATAGAAAGCCAAAGTCAGTGTCGCTCCGATGCGCGCGAGTGAGCCTTTTGGAAAGGCAAGATACGTCCAGACCACCAAGCCAATTGCCATCAGGAATGCCAACCCACTGCTGATCCTGTGAGTGAATTCGATTAGCGTCGCTATCGAGGGGCTACGTGGAATGACTTCCCCGTCACACAAGGGCCAATGGGAACCACAGCCTGCCCCGGAGCCGGTGGCACGAACGTAAGCCCCCCATAGAATGACGCCGAGTGTGAAGAGAAGGAGGATCAAGTTATATCCGAGCAACCGTCTTGACTTCATCATCGCGAGCCCGATTGATAAATTGTAAACTGTAGATCGAAGGTCTTATTGTGTGTAAAATTTCTGGTCTTTATTATAATGAAACAAGGAGTCATAGACAGGGCGCCAAGGAG
>JABAOH010000702.1_pt2 | contig 15035 bp, 11 predicted proteins | sample 7062181 | NCBI WGS metagenome assembly JABAOH01 (sample SAMN14538630, study PRJNA623070) | marine sediment metagenome | biome: marine biome [ENVO:00000428]; feature: marine pelagic biome [ENVO:01000023]; material: deep marine sediment [ENVO:00002113]; isolation source: pool of 5 deep marine...
AGAACAGAGGTTTTGTTTTTAACGAAAAAAAACATGCTCCACATCATCGACGGGGCGACGGGGGAAACCGAGAAGGTCATTTTGCTGCAGCATCCCGAAGGGACGGAACGGTGGGAGCACCTGGTAGTTGCTAACTTTCGAGGAAAAGGTGATAGGGACCTCCTCCTCCAGACGACCAATACCGATGGTTACCGCATGGGGAAATACCTGGCAGCGTATGCCATTGAAGACCTTTTGGGGAGAGAAAACTTCTCCCCCCTGTGGACCAGGGACGACTTCATACCCTGCGCGCACAATGGTGCTCGCGTTGCGGATTTAAACCAAGATGGGAAAGACGAGGTTCTCGGGGGGACCATAATTGGTCCGGATGGAAATATATTAATGAAAATTGAACTGAAAGGGCACATCGACTCAATTTATGTTTCTGATGTTCGTCCGGATATTCCCGGATTGGAAGTCGTTGCACTTGAAGAAGGGGGGGGGAATCGAATATTTCTCTATAACCACGAGCGTCTCATCTGGACGGCTCATCATGAGCACCGGGAACCCCAAAATGCTGCTATTGGTAATTTTATGCCTGAATCCCCGGGGTTGGAAATATGGTGCAGAAGCCGGTTCGACGAGCATCAGAAACCCTTTATGTTTGACTCATCGGGCAAATTAATATCGGCATATGAGATGGATTCCGTAGCCCCCGAAGGCTGGACCGTTAAGGGGGTAGAGACGATATTTACCGTAGATTGGACCGGCAAATCGAAACAGCTTGCCGCTGCAAAGGAGCGGCACAGATCAGGTGATGTAGCCATTTTTGATCCTCTCAGCGGTGAATTTCTCTCTCGATTCAATGAGAAAGCGGGGATCCTCTACGTAGCCGACGTTTCCGGGGATTGGAGGGAGGAGTTGATCGTGTTAAACGCAAACGAGCTCCGGATTTATGAAAATCAAGACTCGAATCCCTCCTCGAATCATCATCGCCTGTGGACGATAGATCACTACCGGAGAAGCAAGATGACGTGGAACTATTACAGCCCGTGATATCCGCATCCGAGTTTCATTGACCGGCAAATGTGCAAGAAGGGGAGATTAATCAGTAAGTTGGTGAAATTGCCTTTGTGAAAATGGTAAGAAATAAGTGGTTATGAAAACAGTTCAGCACCCTATATGCACCCGGAAAATTAAGCATGCTTTCCCGGAAAAAGGTGGCGGCAGGGGGGAACCTTCGAACAGCTTTAGTCCAGATTCCTTTCCTTGCCAAGAAAAGAAAAAACCCGCGCGAGATTTTTCCTAAATGATTATAAGTTTGTAACCTCAATAACAGATTTTTTCATCATCATTTTGGAATCGTTCTTGACTGATTTTTTAACTAATTTATGAGAAAAAAAATTTTCGCCATTAGTTGTCGATGGTGACCATTCGGATTTCTTTCATGGTAAATAGGAGTGGTCAAAAGAATGCAAGACTTTGAACCAAGAGCTGAGTAAAAGCTCAATTTTGTTTTTTGCTTCATGTTGTTTAGTAAATACCCGAAAAAGGGAACTTGCAAATCGATAAAGCTTCGATAATGATTTTTTTAAGAAGATTTTTATTTTATGGTATGAGGGCATGGATAAATTAGATAAAATTCCGGCGATACTGCTTGATTGTGAACACCGAATCACGGAAGGATTAATTCAAACCCTTGGCCGCAAAGGTATACCGATTGTTGCAATTAGTTACGATAAGAAATGCCCCGGGTTTCGTTCACGTTTTGTAACAAAGAAATTCGTTCTCCCACGTATCTCTGATGATCCGGAAAAATATATAACGACTCTTGAATCTCTTCCCTTGCGTGGGGTTCTCGTATATTCAAATGACGTGAGTGCAATGGTTATTTCTGAATACAGGGAGAGGTTGTCCTCTGCGGGCTTTCTCATAAACATACCGGACCTGTCCACGCTGCTCAAAGTATTCGATAAGTGGGAGGCATATTCCTTTGTGAAATCCCTGGGTATACCGGTTGCGAAAACTAGGTTGGTCCAAAGCGTAGATGATGTAATTGAATGTTGGCATGAACTTGAAAAACCCCTCATTTTAAAAGGGACTCGACTTGCAGGAGGAAATTATAAAAAACTTTCAAATAGAGATGATTTGAAGCAGAGCTTCTTTGCAATGCTCGAGGAGATTAGAAGTGATGGCAATTTTATGAGAAACTCAAAGATAATTCTTCAGGAATGGAAAAAATTTTCCGTTACCGATTCATGGCATTGTTTATCCTTTTACGATAAAAATTCTAATCCCTTGGGGTTTTTCACGATAAAGAAGATCAGGTCGTCCATTAATAAGGATGGTAGCTTTACGAGCCGTTTATTTGCGGGAGAATATAAGAGAAATGAAGAGCTGGAAAACATGACGGAGAAAATCCTTTCTGCCGTGAAATGGAGGGGATTTGCCTCTTTTGATTATTATTATGTCCCCAGTGAGGAAAAACAATATTTTACAGAAGTAAATCCCCGGGCACCCGGTTTTTCTTTGTATCCCTCAAAAGCAGGTTTTGACATGGGATATTACTACTATGCCGACCTTGTAGGATTGCCGATCGAAAAGCCTGCTTCATTTCCGAAAAGCATCTATTTTGAAACCTTTCGTTTGCCTGGCGATTTAACGAGCGGCATAGAGCACATATTAAGGGGGAACCTTAAACTCCTTCCATTTATCAAATCATATTTGAGGTTATTTGAGAATGAAACCAGAAAAGTTATTGAACCAATTCGGACCGATGATCCGGGGTTCACTTTTTTTAGACAGGTTCATAACTTGAGAAGGATAATTAGATATTTCTTGAGATTTATTATAAATAAAATTCATCGCAACGTATAATCGGCAGGAGGGTCAATTCGGTTCAAAAAAGTATCTAAAATATTAATATATGAATATGTTTTATCAAAAATATCCGAAAATTAAGAATATCCTCATGTCAAATGGGTGAGAAGGAAAAAATGTGAGGAAGTGGGAACTGACCCCGGTGAGTTTTGTGTTAAAAATCTTGGGCGTTCGAATCCACTACGCTGCTGTCTGCTTGGAGTTCATATTTTTTAACAAACTGATCAGGTAGTTGGAAATAAACGCCACGTTTTCTTCGCCGAGGTCTTCATGGAGCGGCAGAGTAAGCACCCTATCCTTAAGGTAGCAGGCGTCGGGGTACTCATTCCAGGGGAGATCTTGATGGTATCCCTCCCACCATTTTATCGCATAAATTGATTGATCTCTCAAACTTGACCAAACACGTGCCCGATGCGGAACGATAACGGGAAAGCTGAGGGGACATACTCCATCAGGTAAATTATCGAAAAGAGGGGTAATATCCCTGTTTCCTGAAAGGTTATAAAGATATTGGTTAAAATTATTTCTCCGCTTTTCAACGATCTTATCTGGTTCGCATTTTCCCAGTATCCTCATTGTCATCGATGATACTTTTCTGTTTCGCATGGTATCATCGAAGCCATACTCTGTAGGCATTGATGGGAGAGATCCATGTTCTTCTCGGGAGGAATTTATTGTTCGTAGAATGAGTTTCATTCCCCTTAACTTTTTGTAAAGTGGCCAGATTAATTCATACAAAAAAGGTTTTTCGGCCAACCATCTCAATAATCCGGCTTTCTGGAGCTGAATCATGGGGTCGGTTATTTTTATTATTCCACTGTTGGCTAGTTCAACAGTCTTATTTGCCAAAACGGAATTATTTATCGAAAGTACTCCCCCGTCGGGGACGGGCAGAGTTTTGGGGAGGCTATATACGGAAACATCTCCAAACGATCCGAGCACCATTTTCCGGTCACAGCTAAATAGTGCCAAGGCACAATCCTCTATGAGGAACAACCCTTTTTCTTCGCATAGATGTTTTATGCTGGATACCGCCTGGGGAAAGCCGAAGTAATGGGTTATATAGATGACTCTGGTTTTCGCGGTAATCTTGCAGCGAAGATCTTCAATATCAATTTGCATTGACCTGTCGATTCTATAGAGCACAACTTTCGCACCATGCTTGATAAACGGATCTATCTCTGCACCGCAATTGTAGGAAGGGGCAAGTACTTCATCATCGCTTCTTAAATCTAACAAATCGCATGCGATCCCAATTGCGGTTCTCCCCCTATGGACGAAATAGACTCTGGAACCAGGAAACCAATTTATCGGGTTTATCGAATTTTCAGATCCCAGAAGATGATTTAATCTAAGACCGGGTGGACCATTGTAAAACTTATTCTTAAGCTTTTCCATTTTTAAAGGGTATCCCTTCTTTTTCCTTCACTTATGAATAGCAGCCTTACGATTTCTAATCAGGACAATAGTTTACTTTGGGTACCAGAATTAATTATTGTCCTATCATTTATATCGGTACTCTTATGGATTTTTTAAAATGATTCCTTCTCCCTTTTTGTTTTGAAAAAAGTATGTTTGGAATTGACCTGCCAACCTCCTTTCTCTGGAATTTTTCAATTCAAGATGTGCAATAACAATTATGTTGCTGGTTAAGATATCGATCATAGATTCCGATATTTAGGTTTGGAGGACGTTGTCTGTTTTGCAGAGATATTCTGATATTCATCGCAAATATTTACCGGGCTTTCTTGTTTTGAGAGCACAGGAATTGGGCTATTATTATCGGAGGCTGACTTAAGAACTTGGGATCTTATAAGAGAATGCAGGACCTTTCAGAAAGACTTGAAGTAAAAGTTTTAAGGACCACTGAAGAAATGGAAGAGATCCGCTCTGTCTGGGAGTCCTGGCAGTGGTTTCCCGGTGCTGATATTGATATGTTCTTGAGGCATCCGAAAGTGAAGGGGGAAATCATATCTCCCTTCGTAATCCTTCTCCTCTCAGATTGTGAACCTCTGTCGTTGCTGATAGGGCGCTTGGATGATACGGATATAAAATTCCAGGTGGGATATAAAACCATCTTTCAGGTGAAAGTTCGGCTGTTGAGAATTACTCACGGGGGGATTTTAGGAAACAATTCCAATGTAATTTCAGAGGAGATCATCAATGTCCTTTTGCAATCATTAAAGCAGGATGTGGCTGATTTAATAATTTTTGACCATTTGCCGGTTGAGTCTGAAATTCACAGCCTGGTGAAAAAGAGACCGGGATTCCTTCAATGCGATTACTTTGCACAACCCAGGTTACACTGGCTAATTGACCTTCCTGACTCATATGATGATTTTTTGATCAAGCTCTCAAAAAATACGAGGAGAAACATCAGGAGATACAACAGGATGTTTCAGAATAAGTATGGTGAGAGAGCAACGGTCAAGAAGTTTGATTCCGAGGAGGATCTAGATCAAATGATGCTAGACGCTGAGAAAATTGCCTCCCAAACATACCAACGGGGACTCGGCACCGGATTTATCGATGATCCTGTGATGAGACGGCGGATGGGATTGGCAGCAAGGAATAAATGGCTTCGGGGGTATATTCTTTACATTGATGGTATTCCATCTTCTTTTGAGATCGGCCTCCAATACGGGGGAACTTTTTTTGCCCTGTATACAGGATACGAACCGAACAAAAAAGGTGACCGTCCGGGAACCATTTTATTATCCAAAGTGATTGAGGATTTGTGTGAAGACGAGGGAATAAAGCTGTTTGACTTCGGCTTTGGGAATGCCCGTTATAAAATGGAATTTGGAAACAGATACTGGCAGGAATCAATAGTTCATATTTTTGCCCCAACGTTGATGGGGTTGAAATTGAACTTAGCTTACTCTTTCAGCTCTATTCTCTCGCAAGCTGCTATTAGGATATCAACAAAAATGAAACTCTACGACAAGCTAAAGACTCATTGGCGTTCTTATTTGGCTTCTTCTACAAAGTCTCCTTCAAATTAAGCATTTTAGAGAGTTGGAATCATTTGCATTGTAGCAGGGGGGTAGGGTGATGGGGCGAAAGATGTCATTTTTCCGGATTTTAAACTAATCACACAGCATTTTGATAATCTTCAATTAATTTTTTCTCTATCATTGATAATTCTTCTTGGACAAAAGTGCCCTTCAACTCCATAAGCTGCCCGTTTTGCAAAATCGAAGGAGACGTAATTATACCATCTGTATGAAAAGGGTATTTGCCTATCCCGATAGAGATAGCACCAAAAACCCTTTCTGCCTCGACGATTTTCCCTGATAAATTAGCCCCCGGATTAAAACCGATACAGAAGTGCTCCACTTTCTTTAATTTTTCATTCAACCACTTATCTAATATCTTTGATTTTAAAGAGCAACCTCCAATGTTGATAATTTCTCCTTTTCTAATTTTCAAAATAATTGGTTCTTCCAGCCGGCCAATTTCTCTGGGAGGCCACAGGCATCCATCGATTACTGCCGTTCCTTCGATAGATTCAGAAATCCCCTGAAATGCCACCTGTCCTCCCCTCCGCATCTACATAGGATGAATTTCGAGATGCCCTGTAAGTAATAATTTCTGTACAAATTACCAAGTCTGTTTCTAGGCAAGGGTATTTCTTCTTCGGTGAAAACCATGCCGGCCAAGCGTCCGGTATCAATGAAAATAAAAGGGTTTTGGAGGAAAAACCCATCGAGACCCTTGGAAGGAAACAGTTGTCTTAATACAAATCCATATTTTCTTATTCCAGTTATTCTCAAGCCCCATTTTTTCTTGAACTGCAGCACCCCATCCTTAAAAAACGGGCGTGATCCACCAAGAATCATCTTTGTGTGACCCTGCTCATGCAAATAGAGCGATGCGAAATAGAATGTTGCCGCTAAAGCCCCCATTTTTATATAGTTTTTATTTTCATCCCTGCACCGATAGACCAGAGTCTTGGGATTTTTTCGCCGAGCACTAAAAGTGCTCCAGCAATAAAATCGGTCTGTTCCCTGATGAGCAACAATTTGCAGTTTCCCATTTGTACCTTTTCTACCATCAGTTGATAATCGTCTAAAATTGACCTGATTGCGTGTTTCTGAGTTATGTAAGGAAGGTACATGGTCTGGTAAAAATTATGCAATTGTGATATATCCGTCGTTACCTCATATGATAGATTGTTTTTTCTTATTTTTCTCAGATCATCTTTAGCAGATTTGTTGTTAGCTGTAAGAGGAACATCAACCTCTCCAATTATCAAGGATGGTATATGGTAATCTCCTTTTTTCTTCATAAATCGCAATAATAAGTTCCTTGCATGAAAAACCAGAATGGAGCAATGACCTTTATTTCTCTCTGCTATATTTGATATTTCCCAAAAAATTTTTCTCCCGCAAAGGTTTCCTCGTGTTGATCGACAAATACCATTTCGGCGATAAAGTTTTTATTCTCCTCTGAACCTGCAAAGATAATTCCTAATTTATCCCCGGAGTGATGTTCTGTCCCGGTTAAAATCCACACAGGATAGTGAATGATCTTCTTAAACCGGTCAAACAAAAAATTTGGGAGTTTAATCAATTTCGAACCACTCATGAGGCAACTTCCTGAAGCGATACTATACTATCTTTCGAAGAACACTTGACCCTATATTTCATATCGTTAGCAAAATAGTTTTCACGAGGCAACTTATTCAATGGTGTCGAATATCGGGATATGATATATTTCCCATTTTGGTGTTCGGAATTATCGAGAAATGTTTCATTTGCTAATATTCAGGGTTATTAAGTATTATTTGAATGTAGATATCGAGCCGGAAACCATTAAAATTAATTAAAACAAAAGTGCTGTTGCCGTAGTTTCCTGCAACCTATCTTGCAGATGGCATACATCGGTTGCTTATACTCCCCGGAAGAAAAAATAGCAATGGTGGGCAGGCGATTTCATATCAATGGATATTATTCGATAAAGTTCCATACCGAGAATAATTAAAAGTTACGTTATCGTTCCTTATAATAAGAGGTTGAAATTAGATAACCAAATGTTTGAATCAGTGAGGAATAAAAAAAACATTCATCACCATCCAGCGGTTGTTACCGGTCTGTATTACCACGGACTTGGAATAGTTAGATCTTTGGGGAGAAAAGGTATCACTGTTTTCGGGTTGGATTCAGACAAAAGAAGCGTTGGGTTGTATTCCCGCTTCTGCAAGGCAATTTTATGCCCACACGTTGAATCCAGCGAACAGGAACATCTTGATTTTCTCATACGGCTAAGCGAGAGTGTGGGAGAAAAACCGGTCCTTTTTCCTACTGCCGATGAGTACATGTTTTGTTACGCAAAGTACGAAGATATCCTCCGGGATCATTTTATTTTTACTGGTCCTGAGAGTAATCTCATCGATAAAGTTGCGAGAAAAGACACACTCATCGAAACGGCTTCATCGTTAGGAATTAAAATCCCGGAAACATACCCGGCAAAATCGGTGGACGAAATAAAAGAAATTGAGTCGAAAATACCTTTTCCCTGCCTGATCAAGCCTGTCTATTCAAATTCCTGGAGACGGGAGCCAATGAGAAAAATATTGGGCGGTATAAAAAAAGTCATCATCGCCAATAATAGACAAGAGCTTTACGATGGTTACAGATTGATCTCTTCTATTGACCCCCGGGTTGTCATCTCCGAGTATATCCATGGAGAAGACAGTAATTATCTGGAATATTGTTTTTACATATCCCGGAATTACGAACTACTGGCAGCTGTCGTGGGGCGGAGAGTGCGGTTATTTCCCGTTCATTTTGGTGCTTCGAGCTATGTGGAATTTATTTCCGACGATCAGGTCGAATCGATTTCAATGAGTTTTTTGAAGAATATTGGTTACAGAGGGTTTGGTGGGATCGAATACAAAAAAGATCCAAGTGGCAGACTGAACCTTATCGAGTTCAATGCCCGTTTCATCATGTGGCAACCGAACGGTTCAAACGGGACCATCGATTTTCCATCAATTGCTTATTACGATTCGATTGGCGAAAAAGTCGATCCCATAAGGAGGGGTCAGGAAAATACAAAGTGGATTTCATTTACCCGAGATATGAGAGCTTTCATCAGATATAAAAAAGAAGGATCCTTGAATCTCTTGCAATGGATTCGGTCTCTGAGAGGGAAAAAGCGGTGGGCTGTTTTTTCTTTCGATGACATGAGGCCTTTTGTTGTTTCGCTGAAGAACGATTCGATTGGTTTTATTCGCTCCTTAATCAGGAAGTTTTTATAGGACACACTCTTTCCCACCTGAGTTCCTCCTCTCATTTCAGTTCGAGTGATCTTATATAAGCAGATAATCCAATGATGGATGATAAATAATGAGGTCTTTTATTTCAGCCTGCAGGAGAGCTGGAATCGAGGATTTTCGGTTTCACGATTTTCGGCACACCTTTGGAAGGCACCTTGTTATGGCAGGGATAGACCTCACGACGGTGAAAGAACTGTTGGGACACAAGATGTTGACGATGACCCTCAGATATGCCCACCTTACCCCAAGCCACAAAGTAAATGCAGTTGATGTGTTAGAAAAGACCCTGAAGGATGTCATCTGCACAATTACTGAACAATCCACTTCTACAGCCAATAAAAAAGGGTCAGGTGAATCACCTAACCCCTTGATTTCATTGGCGGGACTGGGAGGATTTCCCTCGGCTCCGTTTTGAATAACCCTTTATGTCGCTCGGGATAAACTCACCCCCGACCTGCTGATTATAAGGTAGGCCACGGGGGTTTATTTTTCGTCCTGTTTCGTCCTATCTCGTTATATTTCTCTACATTTTTAGGCTTTCAGGAGATAGTCCAATACTGGCTGTTTTTGCCTGTTTATAACTGTCTAATATACAAAAACTATACAATCGAACTAAGCATGCTTTCCCGGAAAAAAGGGGTGCAGGGGGGAAACTTTGAACAGATTTAATTTAGATATCTCTCCGGGCAGAGGAAAGGAAAAGGACTAATAAATTAGATCCGATTTTTCCAAACCACAAACTAAATTTTTCCCTTTTCCATTTTCTTGCGGAAGAGGGAAAATATCTTCCCTAAAGTCAATATGGTTATCCTATCGCGCAGAAAGTGGGTGCTTTTATAAACTACTATTTTAATATTTTTTTAATATTTTTTTGATTCTGTTGTTAATGGGGCACCACAAAATCCAGGAATACATTCATAATTATGAATTCTCGTATGTGCCATCAAATTCTCTCTAAACGATCCCTATCCGGGAATTTCATCTCTTTGTAGTTTTTGATTGTTAATAATTTATGGATTTTTCCGATATAACAAACGAAATGTTTACAAGGGAGAAAATACCAAAATTAATTTTTTTGTTCTTCATATTCGATTTTCTGTGTGTTTTTCTCTATCTTTTGAATATTGGCATGGATCAACCTTCGAATTTTATAACCAAGTTGGTCGATATTAGTGGTGAGCGGAACTTTCCAACTTGGTATTCATCTATAAAACTATTCAGTATTGGAATCGTTTTCGCTATTTTTGCCCATCAAAGGTTTGACCGGAAAGATGATAGTTCATGGTTATTGATGGTTTTTCCCTTCGTTTTTCTCTTCCTGTCTTTTGATGAGTTTGTTGGGATACACGAATGGTTGGGGCACAAATCTGATGTTCTTCTCCCGGGTGGAAACAGAAGAAATACCCTATTTCCTGAAACGGGCGTATGGATGTTTTTAGTTGGCATTCCCTTCATTTTGTTTATGATCGGACCTGTATTCCGCCTTGAAAGATTTGTTAATAATAATTCGTTCAAAAAATTTTTATTAGGCTTTGTTATATTTGTTGGCTCTTCAATCGGGATTGAAGTCATTTCAAACTTTACCCATGGATTATCTTCTTTACTACAAGCGTGTTTTGAGGAAGGAGGAGAAATGGTCGGGGCCACTATTATTTTATGGTCTGCTTATGACTTTGATATTTTATTAAATTTCAAGAATGGTTGACCCGCCCCAAATAGTTGTACCACCTCCCACCTCAAAGGGGAATGGGGGGATAAAGAAAAAGCCACCCATCGGATGACAGGTGGCTTGTGAACTCTCCTCACGTTTTGGAGCTGTTACTTCTTCCTCCTCCTCCATACCAGTAAGCCAACATATCCACCCGCCTAAAACTAAAAGTGAATTAGCGAAATCGAATTCACAAAATAATATCACCGTTCGTATTTTGTGTAAAATATCCCGACAGGCCAAGTGATAATTTATTATAAACACGGAATATCCTTTAAAACTCAAAAGGTTGAATCGTATACATTGCTGTTAAATTTCCTGACACTTTTTCAGCATTTTTTACAGTTTTTCTAATAACAAGATAATATCATTTCCAGGAGGGAACACCTCTCCCCTCAAGGGGAATGTGGGGGAAAAAGCGCGTTCCGTCGAGGTTAGATTATGTTTCTTCCTCTTATCGGTCAATAAAAAGTGACCTTACCAAAAAAATGTACCAAAGTTTCGGATCCTGAGTATCGAGACAATAAGTAACAGGAAGAGGAGGCAGCAGATTGGTATCCGGTTTTTCACACTCCTGATCGTAAGGGTTGTAACTCTAAACTCGAAACTCTGTACAAACAAAGAAGCCGGCTTTTCGCCGGCTTGCATTCTTTCTGGCGCGCCCGGGAGGATTCGAACCCCCGACCTGCTGATTAGAAGGTAGGCCCCGGGGGTTTGTTTTTCGTCCTGTTTCGTCCTATCTGGTTATATTTCTTTACATTTTTAGGTTTTCAGCAGGTAGTCCAATACTGGCTCTTTTTGCCTGTTTTTGACTGTCTACTATACAAAAACTATACAATCGAACTAAGCATCCTTTTCTCAAAAAAGGGGTTGGCAGGGGGGAAACTTCGAACCGATTTAATTTAGATCTCTCTCCGGGCAGGGAAAAACAATTCGCATTCTAATGGCTCTTGCTATATGGAAACTGTTATTGCTTTTAGGGATCAAACAGATGCATTGTCAGTTAGCGGGCCCAAATTTCTGTATCCGATTGTTATAATGATCTGCCACATAGACGTTCCCTGTAGAGTCTATTGCAATACCGTAAAGGCCGTTAAACTCACCATCTCCGGAGCCGCTGCTCCCCCATTTGGTTATGAAGTTGCCGTTGTTATCAAACTTTTGTATCCGATAGTCCTCCGCTATGTAGACATTTCCTTCCAAGTCTATGGCAACTCCTCGAGGAAAACTAAACTCTCCATCTTCTTGGCCGGGAGTTCCCCACTTTGTCTGGAAGTTGCCGTTGCTGTCGAACTTCTGGACCCGGTGGTGATAAATATCCGTCACATAGACATTTCCTGCCGGGCCAACTGCAATGCCATATGCTCCCATAAACTCCCTATCACCGGAGCCGCTGCTTCCCCATTTGGTTATGAAGTTGCCGTTGCTGTCGAACTTCTGAATCCGGTCGTTATTGCTGTCCACGACATATACGTTCCCTTCCGAGTCTACTGCAATCCCCTGCGGCAACCAAAACTGCCCGTCTTCCCCACCCATATCAACCCTGCCGAAGCTCCCCCACTTGGTTATGAAGTTCCCATTGCTGTCGAACTTCTGGATGCGATTGCCACTTGATTCGGTTACGTATACATTGCCGGAGGTATCCACTGCTATGCTGTGTAAACCAAGAAACTCTCCATCTCCCGAACCGCTGGTTCCCCCCCACTTGGTTATGAAGTTACCGTTACCGTCGAATTTCTGTATCCGTGGTTTTAAATAAGCACTTGTCGTATAAACATACCCAGCCTCGTCCACTGCTACGCCATTAAGCATCCAAAATTGTCCATCTTCAAGGCCCCTGGTTCCCCAGCTTAGCGAGAAAGTCGGTGGTTCTGTTACGGGAGGTTCAATAATTCTGTTGAGGTTGAAAATACCCGAGTCTCCAACACATGCACCTTCAACAACGGAATATGTTCCGCTCATTGAGTCATAAGTGTAGGGGCCGGTGAATGATACGCTGCTTGTTCCTGAAACAACACCGAAGACAACGGAGTCTGGTGTAACAGTTCCTGTGATGTTACCCTGAGACATGCAAGCAGAGCCCGAAACAGAGACGGTACCACTCAGAGAAGTTCCACTTTGTATGAAGTTAACTAACAGGTTTCCTGAACCGATCATATCGGAACTTTGCCATGTTCCCTCCCAGGTTCCTGATAGGTCTTCTGATACTTCGGCATTCGTAATCGCACAAACCTGTCCACTTTGAGATGATTCATTTCCGACTTCATCAAAAGCAGAAATAGCATAGCAATACTGAGTTGATGCATTTAGACCCAAATCAACTGCCGACGTAGTTGACACAGTTTTTATGAAGGTTCCATCACGATAAATTTTATAACCAGTAACAGCCACATTATCATTTGATGCAATCCAGGTTAGGTCTATTCTACTTGATGATTGAACAGTGGCCTCAACACCTGTTGGTGTGGATGGTGGCGTAATGTCTGTAGTACCAATGAAGTCGATGTTTGAAAGGTCTGAATTATTTATCGTTGTTGCAGTGCTACCTGGTGAGAAAGTGTAGCCTGAGAGAAAGGGAGTAACGGTGTAGGTCCCGTTTTGTAAGTTCAGGAACTCATAATATCCACCCGCTTGTGAGGTTGTGAGGTCCGATTTGTCCCCGGATAGGGTCACTGAGACTCCCTCTATCCCAACACTATCAGATGTATTAATGAGCCCGTTGATGGAGTAAGTCGCCCCGACATTAACTGCAGTCGTGGCACTCTTCGTAGGATCGGCAACGCTGGTTGCTATTACGTGGTAGGTTCCCGCGGTGTTCGGGGCTGTGTAAAGGCCGCCGGTCGTGATTGTTCCGCCTCCCGGTTCCTGGACGCTCCAGGTCACCGCCGTGTTGGAACTGCCCGTAACCGTTGCGGTGAATTGTTGGGTGCCTCCTGTTGACAGAGTGGCGGATGAGGGACTGATAGACACAATTATTGCTGTCGCATCGTCGTTGACAATGGTGAAGGTTGCCTTGGCCAGATAGGTGGTCACCGGATCATTGCTGCTTTGCTGGATGATCAGACCGAACACCTCGTTCGGTTCTACCACCGAGTCGTTGTAGATAGTAACCGTTACGGTTTTTGACGTTTCCCCGGCGGCGAAGGAAAGTGCCTGGTTGTTTAACCCGGCATAGTCGCTGCTGTTGCTGTACCCCTCCGTCTGCGTCGTGCTGACATAGACCGACTGCGCCATCGCGCCGCTCGATCGGGTCACCGTGAACGTTGCCACACCGGCGGCCTCGTTCACCGACTGCGAACCCGGCGTTATAGAGAAGGTCGCTCCTTCCGGGGCAACCACAACACTAGTGGATCTAGATGATTCCCCGCCTTGCCCATCTGATACTCTGCAGGTAATCGCGAAAGTTCCAGAAAAGGAAGGCGCTGTCCACGTGATCGTAGAGCCTGTACCCGAAGTACTACCTCCTGTTTCTTCCCAATAATATATTAGTTGTTGGTCTTCGGGATCCCTGGCGTCGCATGTTATTGTCGATGTTTCGTTTATATTTAACGTTGAAGGGTTAGCTGTTACTTCGTAAATTATTGGGTCGCGATTTGATTTTAAAATAGTAAGTGTAAATGTTTTGGAATCCGTTTGTTGTGGAGAACTATTGTCTGATAGCTTTACTGTAAAATTATATTCCCCATGCGTTCGGGGTGTTCCAGTAATTACTCCATCTTGGGTTAAGTAGAGCCCATTAGGCAAACTTCCACATTCCTTCGGCGGGTAGCAACATTCCTCTCCTTCAACTAGACACCAATTATACGGCCCTTCTCCTCCTAAGGCTGATAAGGTTACTTCATAAAAAACATCAACATTTCCATTAGGCAATTCTCTAGGGAATGTAATATTTGGTTGCTGAAAAGTTGATGTCTTAGAAATGATTATAAACGTCTCATACTCTGCAATAGAATCGCAGTATTCTTCCTGTCCTTGAGTGCTGTCTTCAACCATAACTTTAAAATCAAATTTACCATCTTTCTGTGGCGTTCCGTTAATCACGCCATCCTGACTTAAAGATAGTCCGTCAGGCAAGTTTCCTCCAACAAGATACCAATTATAGGGTGGTCTCCCATCAATTGCAGACAATGTTGCATAATATGGTATTCCGATACTTCCTTCTGTCAAAGATAATGACTTTATAGA
>JABAOH010079180.1_pt1 | contig 15035 bp, 16 predicted proteins | sample 7062181 | NCBI WGS metagenome assembly JABAOH01 (sample SAMN14538630, study PRJNA623070) | marine sediment metagenome | biome: marine biome [ENVO:00000428]; feature: marine pelagic biome [ENVO:01000023]; material: deep marine sediment [ENVO:00002113]; isolation source: pool of 5 deep marine...
GCTGGTCGCCGTGTTGTAGAGCCGGCGGTTCGCGTATTTCTTGATCGTGATCGGACCGTCGGCGCCTTTGCCCTTCTCTGCCATTCTCCGGTATGCTCCGCAATGTGTTCGGGAATATTGCTGCGCAACATAACAGATTTTGCTGCGCAGCATAACAAGGCATTTCCAGAAATGCTGCAGTGCATAGATGGGGCGTGCGGTGCAAAGTTCAAACCAGGTCTTGTGGCAGTTCCGCCGCGGCCGCTGGCGTGCCGTCACGCCCGTCGCTATACTCGCCCGCCATGGGCACGCGCAAAGACGGGCCGGGACCGGACCCCGCCGATCTCGAAGGGCTGGCCAGGCGGTTCCAGGATCTGTGGCAGGAGCAGCTGGCGGCGACCGCGTCCGATCCCGAATTCATGGAGATGATGGGCAAATGGATGGGCGCCCTCGCGGCCGGGGGCATGGGCCCGCCGGCACCGCCGCCCGGCACTCCGGCCGGGCCGCTCGACCCGGCCGCCTGGATGGCCACCATGCAGCGGGCGCTTGCCGGGGCCGGCACCGAAGGGAAAGGCGGGGCGGATGACGCAAGTGCGGGCGCACGATCGCGGAAGGCTGGGGCCAAGGCCGCTGCCGCTGCATCTCGGACTGGCCATGTGGACGGTGACGAGCTCGAGCGTCGCCTTGCCGATCTCGAGCAGAGGGTGGAACGGCTGGAAGCCGGCCTTGGCGGGACGCGCAAGGGCGCTACAGGCGGAGCTCGCCGCCGCAAATCCTGAAGCGCTGGGCCGCGCGGTCATCGCCGAGGGATTGCACCGGCTCGACCGGCTGTTGGCCGGGATCGAGCAGTACCGTCATCACGCCTGGGAACGCGACGTCGCCGACGCGCCGGAACTGTGGCGCGAAGGGTCGACAGTGCTGCGCGACTATGGCGGCATCGGCCCGGCGGTGCTGTTCGTCCCTTCGCTGATCAACCGGGCCTANNGATCAACCGGGCCTACATCCTCGATCTCTCGGGTCGCCACAGCCTGCTGCGCTGGCTGGCACGGCACGGCGTCAACCCGTGGCTGGTCGACTGGGGCTATCCGGGCGAGACCGAGCGCCGCTTCGGTCTCGACGACTATATCGCGGGGCGTTTGGCGCGGGCGCTCGAGGCGACCGTCGAGCTGACCGGCGGGCCGGTGGCGGTCGCCGGCTACTGCATGGGCGGCCTGCTGGCGCTGGCGCTGGCCCGGCTGCGGCCGGACCAGGTGACCGGTCTTGTGCTTCTGGCCACGCCATGGGATTTCCATGCCGGTGACGGAGGCCGGGCGCGCGCCCTCGCCGCGCTGGTACCGGTTCTTGAGCCGCAGCTGCAGCTGTTCGGTGCACTGCCGGTGGACAGCCTGCAGATGCTGTTCGCCGGGCTCGACCCGTTCGGCATCCAGCGCAAGTTCGAGGCATTCTCGCGGGTCGACCCCGACAGCGCGCGGGCCCGGCTGTTCGTGGCGCTGGAGGATTGGCTCAACGACGGCATTCCCCTGGCCGCGCCGGTGGCCCGCCAATGCCTGCAGGGTTGGTACGGCGACAATTTGCCGGCACGCGGCGCCTGGACGGTGGCCGGGGCGCGGATCGACCCGGCGGAAATCGATCTTCCGTCGCTGGCCCTGATGCCGGCGAAGGACCGCATCGTGCCCCCCGGATCCGCCGCGGCGCTGGCGGCCGCTTTGCCCCGCTGCGATGCCCTGACCGTCGGCGCCGGCCATATCGGAATGGTCGTGGGCTCCGGCATGCGCACCGCGGTCTGGGAACCGCTCCGGCACTGGATTGCTGCATTGCAGCAATAACAGAAATGTTATTTTCAGGGGTTGCAATAGACAAAATGCCAAGTTATTGTGCATCTGCACAATATGAATTTCCCGGTGGAGCAGGGCCGTGACACAGTCCGGCCCGCTTCCGCCACAATCGACTGGAATGGTTCCGGCGTCCGCCGGCGCAAGCCCGGCGGACGGCCGCAGAGGAGGATCGAAGACATGGCAGAAATCGTAATCGCCGCGGGCGCCCGCACGCCGGTCGGCTCGTTCAACGGGAACCTCAGCAGCGTCCCCGCCTCCTATCTCGGAGAGGTGGCGATCCGCGAGGCGATGAAGCGCGCCAAGGTCGCGCCGGAAGACGTGGACGAGGTCGTGATGGGCCAGATCCTGACCGCCGGCCAGGGCCAGAACCCGGCCCGCCAGGCGGCGGTGAACGCCGGCATTCCGGTCGAGAAGACGGCGCTGCAGATCAACCAGCTGTGCGGCTCGGGCCTGCGCTCGGTGGCGCTGGGCTGGCAGGCGATCCTGCTCGGCGACGCCAACATCGTCGTGGCCGGCGGCCAGGAGAGCATGAGCCAGGCGCCGCATTGCGCCCACATGCGCAATGGCCAGAAGATGGGCGACATCCAGTTCATCGACACGATGATCAAGGACGGGCTGTGGGACGCTTTCAACGGCTACCACATGGGCAACACGGCCGAGAACGTCGCCAAGCAGTGGCAGATCACCCGCGAGCAGCAGGACGCGTTCGCCGCCGCCTCGCAGAACAAGGCCGAGGCCGCGCAGAAGGCCGGCAAGTTCAAGGACGAGATCACGCCGGTCACCATCAAGACCCGCAAGGGCGAGTCGGTGGTCGACACCGACGAGTATCCCAAGCCCGGCGTCACGGTGGAGAGCCTCGCCGGCCTGCGGCCGGCCTTCGACAAGGAGGGCACGGTGACCGCCGGCAACGCCTCGGGCATCAACGACGGCGCCGCCGCCGTCGTGCTGATGACCGCCGACGAGGCGGCGAAGCGCGGCGTCACGCCGCTGGCGCGCATCGTCTCCTGGGCGACCGCCGGCGTCGATCCGGCGATCATGGGCACCGGGCCGATCCCGGCCAGCCGCAAGGCGCTGGAGAAGGCCGGCTGGAGCATCGACGACCTCGACCTGATCGAGGCCAACGAGGCGTTCGCGGCGCAGGCCTGCGCGGTCAACAAGGATCTCGGCTGGGACACCGACAAGGTCAACGTCAACGGCGGCGCCATCGCCATCGGCCATCCGGTCGGCGCGTCCGGCGCGCGGGTGCTGATCACCCTGTTGCACGAGATGGCGCGGCGCGACGCCAAGAAGGGGCTCGCGACGCTGTGCATCGGCGGCGGCATGGGCATCGCGATGTGCGTCGAACGCGGCTGACCCGCGCGACCCGGCGATCGAAATCGGGACGGAGGTGGTCTTAAGACCACCCCGTCCTTATCTTGTAACGAGGAACGCCGCGCACGAAGAGGCGCGGGCGGCATCTTGGTTATGGTGACAGGGAGAAAAACGATATGGCACGTACGGCATTGGTTACCGGCGGTACCCGCGGCATCGGCGAGGCGATCTCGATCGCGCTCCGTGATGCCGGTTACCGGGTCGCCGCGAATTACGGCGGCAACGACGAGGCCGCAAATGCGTTCAAGGAGAAGACCGGAATTCCCGTCTACAAGTTCGACGTCGGCGATTTCGACGCCTGCTGGAAGGGCGTCGCGCAGATCGAGGCCGATCTCGGCCCGGTCGAGGTGCTGGTCAACAACGCCGGCATCACGCGCGACGGCATGCTGCACAAGATGGACCGCGAGAACTGGCAGGCGGTGATCCGCACCAATCTCGACAGCGCCTTCAACCTGACGCGCAGCGTCATCGAAGGCATGCGCGCCCGCGGCTTCGGGCGCATCATCACGATCAGCTCGATCAACGGCCAGAAGGGCCAGATGGGCCAGGCCAACTATTCGGCGGCCAAGGCCGGCGTCATCGGCTTCACCAAGGCGGTGGCGCAGGAGAATGCCTTCAAGGGCATCACCGCCAACGTCGTCGCGCCCGGCTATATCGGCACCGAGATGGTGCGCGCGGTGCCGGAGGAGGTGCTGAACACCAAGATCATCCCGCAGATCCCGGTCGGCCGCCTCGGCGAGCCCGAGGAGGTCGCGCGCTGCGTCGTCTTCCTGGCCGCCGACGAGGCCGGCTTCATCACCGGCTCGACGCTGAGCGCGAACGGCGGCCAGTACATGGCGTGATCGTGGGCGGCGGGGGCATCGCGCCTCCCGCCGCGCCCGCTCACAACAGGAACCGGATTCCGATGCTCAGCGTGTGGCTCTGGATGCCTTCCTGGACGAACGGCGTGCCCGAGACGGTCCGCAGCTCTAGGTCGTCGGTCTCGAAGTAGCGATAACCGATATAGGTCTCCGAATTCGAGGCCGCGTTCGAGAACGCGATGCCGGCCTGAACCTGCCAGGCCTCGGCGAAATCCCAGTCGTCGACGACCTCGTTCTCGGTCGAGAAGCAGATGATGATACAGACCGATTCATTGTATTCGACCTCGAGCCGGCTGAAGCCGTAGCCGGCCCCGAGATAGGGCCGCGCCCTGCCCCAAGGCGGCAGGTCGACGAAGACGTTCGCCATCGGGCCGACGGCCCAGATGCCGCCCGAGTAGTCGAGGGGCACGAACGGGGCGCCGGGCCCGAGGTCGAGGCTGCCGGCCCTGAAATATTGAGCGTGGAGTTCGGCTTCCAGCCGCACCATTCCCGCCAGCCGATAGCCGAATCCGAAACCGGTCCCCAGACTCCAGTCGAGATCGACGTCGAAGCCGCCATCCGTCGTCGGATTGGCCGAATCGCCGACGTCCCAATTCCAGAGGTAATAGAAACCATCAGACCAAGCCGGCAGCGGCTGGAACGGCGGCGGCGGTGGTGGCGGCTGCTCATGCTGCGGCGCAGGGTGCGGCGGCGGCGCGGGGTGCGGCGGTGGCGGTTCGTGATCGGCGGTGGCGGCGGTCGGCGCCAGCAGGATCGATGATGCCGCCAGGGCGGCTGTGATGACGCCGGTAATGCGGTGGTTCATCATGCGGAATTCCTTTTTTGAGCCGGGCGCCGCGACCGCTCGAGCGAGGGCACCCGCAATGCGTTGCCCGTTGCCTAGCAGGGTGACTCTGAACAAAAGATGAATGAGGCGGAGTCGCGGCGACCGACTTTGCCGCGTTCCAGCGCTTAAATGCAAGGGCGGCGCCTTGGGCGCCGCCGAGTCGTGCGAAACGGGAAGGAGGTCGGCCCGCCGGTTATTTCGTGGCGGCGACCTTGATCTTTCTGCCCGCCTTCTTTGGTTCGGTCTTCTTCGGGACCGTCACGGTGAGCACGCCGTCCTCGAACGACGCTGCGATCTTGTCGGGCAGCGCCGCCTCGGGCAGCCGGAAGGTCCGTTCGAAGGAGCCGTAGCGACGCTCGGTCAGGTGGTAGTCCTCCTTGTCCTCCTTGCGCTCGGACCTCTTCTCGCCCTTGACAGTCAGCATGTCGTCGCGAAGCACCACCTCGACGTCGCTCTCCTTCATGCCCGGCAACTCCGCGGTCAACCTGACCTCCTTGTCGTCTTCCGCGACATCCACCGCCGGCAGCAGCTCGCCACGCCGGCGGCCCAGCAGCCAGCTGGGCTCGTAGTGGCGGAACAGGCTCGGCGCGCGGCGCTCGAAGCCGGTGAAGAACTCGTCGAACAGATGGTTCATCTCGTCCCGGAGACCGGTCAGCGAATCGAACACCGTCGGGGTCCGCTCGCCGTTGCCGCTCTCTCGTCTCGGGGTGATTTTCGTGGCCATCGAAATCCACCTCCTTTCGGCAGCATATACGTCCCATCTGGAGACATCGTTACTGGATCACACTCAGATAGGAATTGCGATGATTTGCGTCAATTGCCGCGAAAATTCGCGCGAGACTTGCGGCCCACCGCAGGACGGGGCACATTTCGTGCCACCGGACGGACTGTTTCACAACGCTTATACGGTTTCCGCGCTTGTCTGAAATCAACGAGGCGACTCCGCCGGGAGGTGGGATGGACTGCCGCGATTACCAGCCTTTTGTGCCCGATCTGGAAAACCCCTATCCCGGCCGTCCCGGGGCGGGCATCACGGACTTCGTCTATCATACGCCGCTGCACCTCTGCCGCTGTATAGAGGCCGTACAACGCCGTGATGGCGCAGACGCTCACTACATCGTTGCGCGGCCCTACACGGTCCGGTACGGCTGTAACGAGGGCGGCCGCGAGATCACCGTGCCCGAGGGGATGGTCACAGATCTGGCTTCGGTACCTTGGATCGCGAGGATTTTCGTCGGGCGCGTCGGTCCGCATCTTGAGGCCGCCATCGTCCACGATTTCCTGTACATCGCCTGGCAAGACCTGCCCGATCACGGCGCTCGGCCGGAAGACAGAAAATTCGCTGATCGGTTGATGCGCGCCGCAATGACGGCGGCCGGAGTTGGCTATCTGAAACGATGGCTGATCTATGCGGCGGTCCGGATATTCGGCGCAGGCGCGTACGCCCGGCGTGACCCGGTCCGCTACGTCAGGGACGATACGGGCGCGCGGAGCGACAGGCCTGCCGGCTGATTATCGGCCCTCCGTGTCATCGCGCCCGCGACGGCGACACTTGCGGCCCGCCGCAGGGCGGGGCCGCGTGTTCACCGTTCGGAATTCGGCACGGTGGCCAGGGCCAACAGCTTCTGTGCTGCTTCCGGTTCGACGTCATAACGCGAGACGTACTCGTCCAGCAGCGCAATGGCGTGCGACGCCTCGCCGAGCTGGGTGTAGGACAGGGCAAGGGCGAGTGGCTGCTGCACGTAGTTGAAGAAGCCGAACCGCCTCGCTGTTGCGGATTTCATGCGCTCGAGAAGTGCGACGAGGTCGGAGACGCCATTGACCTGACGGTACCAGTCGAAAGCCACCGGTATGGCCTTCTTCGCGATCCTGTCGGCTTGCTCCGATACGTCCCGTGCCGTTCCCAAAGAGCTGAACACCCAGGACTCCAGCTCAGGGCCCGGCGCGTCGACAGAATCGATCGGATCCCGGACGACATCGATCCGCGCCGATTTTTCGGTGCGATGCCATACCAGGGTCCGGCCCCGTATGCCCGGGCAATAGTTCAACGAGAATCCCCATCGCGGACTGAAGCTGTTTCCCTTCAAAGCCACAATCTGGAAGACGTCGCGCATGTCCGCCAAACGCGAGCGAACCCAGCGTCGCCGATCGGTCTTGACGAAGCCGGCCGATTCCAGTGGCGCACCGAAATGCGCCTGGACGAGCCCATCGATCTCCGCGGCCGAAATTGGTGCTGTCTGGGGAATGTCGCCAGCCAGTTTTCGAAACCAGGCTTTCAACGCAGGATCCTCCTGATCGGGCGGCGCGAATTGTTTATCTATAGTCGAAAGGTGGCCAGCCGCAAGCTGAGCCGCAGGGCTGCAATCGGCATCAGCACCGTACGGGCAGAGCCGTTGGCGGATCACTGCCCTTGCCGACCAAGCCCGAACGGGGCAAGCTCTCTTGCGACAGGTCGAAATCGTCGAACGCCGGGAGGGCCGCCATGTCCGTTGCGCGTTACGCCGCCAATGCCCGGGAGGTGCGGGCGCCGCGCGGCACAGAAATCTCCGCCAAGTCCTGGCTGACCGAGGCGCCGCTGCGCATGCTGATGAACAACCTCGATCCCGAGGTCGCCGAGAACCCCGAGGAGCTCGTCGTCTACGGCGGGATCGGCCGGGCGGCGCGCGACTGGGACTGCTTCGATGCCATCGTCGAGGCCCTGCGCGCGCTGGAGGGCGACGAGACGCTGCTGGTGCAGTCCGGCAAGCCGGTCGGCGTGTTCCGCACCCACGCGGACGCGCCGCGCGTGCTGATCGCCAACTCCAACCTGGTGCCGCACTGGGCGACCTGGGAGCATTTCAACGAGCTCGACGCGAAGGGGCTCATGATGTACGGCCAGATGACCGCCGGCTCGTGGATCTATATCGGCAGCCAGGGCATCGTGCAGGGCACCTACGAGACCTTCGTCGAGGCCGGGCGGCAGCACTACGGCGGCGACCTCTCGGGCAAGTGGATCCTGACCGCGGGGCTCGGCGGCATGGGCGGCGCGCAGCCGCTCGCCGCGACCATGGCCGGCGCCTCGATGCTGGCCGTCGAATGCCGGCCGAGCCACCTGCAGCGGCGCATCGACTCCGGCTATCTTGACCGCCGGGCCGAGGGGCTGGACGAGGCGCTGGCGATCATCCGCGACGCCTGCGCCAGGGGCGAAGCGGTGTCCGTCGGCGTCGTCGGCAACGCCGCCGAGATGGTGCCCGAGCTGGTCGCGCGCGGCGTCCGCCCGGACCTGGTCACCGACCAGACGGCGGCGCACGACCCGGTCAACGGCTACCTGCCGCTCGACTGGACGCTGGAGAAGTGGGACGAGATGCGCGAGACCGACCCGGACGCCGTGGCGGCGGCGGCGAAGGCGTCGATGGCGCGGCATGTCGAGGCGATGCTGACGTTCCACCGCGACGGCGTGCCCACCTTCGACTACGGCAACAACATCCGCCAGGTGGCGCTCGACGAGGGCGTCGCCGACGCCTTCGCCTTCCCCGGCTTCGTGCCGGCCTACATCCGGCCGCTGTTCTGCCGCGGCGTCGGGCCGTTCCGCTGGGCCGCGCTGTCCGGCGATCCCGAGGACATCTACCGCACCGATGCGAAGGTGAAGGAACTGATCCCGGACGATGCGCATCTGCACAACTGGCTCGACATGGCGCGCGAGCGCATCCAGTTCCAGGGCCTGCCGGCGCGGATCTGCTGGGTCGGCCTCGGCGAGCGCCACCGCCTCGGCCTCGCCTTCAACGAGATGGTGGCCAAGGGCGAGCTGTCGGCGCCGGTGGTGATCGGCCGCGACCATCTCGATTCCGGCTCGGTCGCCAGCCCCAACCGCGAGACCGAGGGCATGAAGGACGGCACCGACGCGGTGTCCGACTGGCCGCTCCTGAACGCCCTGCTCAACACCGCGAGCGGCGCCACCTGGGTGTCGTTCCACCACGGCGGCGGCGTCGGCATGGGCTTCTCGCAGCACGCCGGCATGGTCATCGTCTGCGACGGCAGCGGGGACGCCGCACGGCGGATCGAGCGCGTGCTGTGGAACGACCCGGCGACCGGCGTCATGCGCCACGCCGACGCCGGCTACGAGGAGGCCCTCGCCTGCGCCCGCGAGCAGGGGCTCAAACTGCCGATGGCGGAGGAGTAGTCGGTTGGCCAGCTATTCCTATGATCTTTTCGCCGATTATGTTCAGTTCTACCTGCAGGACGGGCAGGCCGAGGGTAATCTCGCGGATGCCTGGACTGAGGAGGCAGTCGCAAACCTACTAGCGGTTGCACCTCGCACAATTGGCGTAGGGACCGTTCGCAATACGGATGTACCGGTCACGATTGAGGTCTGTGACGCGGAGCCGACGACGGATTTGACACCATGGGATCACGTCATGGAGTGCGATATCGACATTCCCTCGGGCCGGCTCGTTGTGGCGGGCTGTACCGAATACTTTCCCGATGCAGAACGCATCACCCTTGAGCCAGGACACTATCGGGCACGAATTCTCTATGGAGCTCTCGACAATCTGAGCGAAGACGGCCGTGATGGGGACGATCACTACAGCGTTTATTTTTGGAAAGCGGCCGCTGCAGGGGTCCGAGTAGTCAAGCGGCGGCAACATGACTGACACCCTAATCCTCACCCCTGGGCAGATGACGCTGGCGCAGCTGCGGCGGCTCGCGGCCGGCGGCGTCGCGGGGGCGCTGGACGAGTCGTGCCACGAGGCCGTCGCGGCGGCCTCCGCCCAGATCGATGCGATCGTCGCCGAGGACCGCACCGTCTACGGCGTCAGCACCGGGTTCGGGCTGCTTGCCGACAAGCGCATTCCGCAGGACGAACTGGCGCTCCTGCAGCGCAACCTCGTGCTCTCGCACTGCACCGGCAGCGGCGCGGCGCTGGAGGACGACGTCATCCGGCTGGTGCTGGCGCTCAAGGCGGCGGCGCTGGCACGCGGCCATTCCGGGGTGCGGTGGGAATTGATCGACGCCCTGCTGCGCCTGCTCGACGCTGAAGTCTACCCCGTGATCCCGTCCAAGGGGTCGGTCGGCGCATCCGGCGACCTCGCGCCGCTGGCGCATCTGGCGGCGGCGCTGCTCGGCGTCGGCGAGGTGCGCTACCATGGCGAGACCCTGCCCGCGGTGTTCGGGTTGAAGCGGGCCGGCCTCGCCCCGCTCGTCCTCGGCCCCAAGGAGGGCCTCGCGCTGCTCAACGGCACGCAGGTGTCCACCGCGCTGGCGCTCAAGGGCCTGTTCGCGGCCGGCGACGGCTTCGCCGCGGCGGCGGTGGCCGGTGCGCTGTCCACCGACGCCGCCCAGGGCAGCGACGTGCCGTTCGACCCGCGCATCGCCGAGATCCGCGGCCAGGCCGGGCAGATCGCCATGGCCGAGGTCTACCGGCGGATCATGAAGGGCAGTCGCATCCGCGAGTCCCACGTCGACTGCCCGCGCGTGCAGGACCCCTACTCGCTGCGCTGCCAGCCGCAGGTGATGGGCGCCTGCCTCGACCAGATCGCCCACGCCGCGGTGATCCTCGAGCGCGAGGCCAACGCGGTGACCGACAACCCGCTGCTGTTCCCCGACGCCGGCGACGTGCTGTCGGGCGGCAATTTCCACGCCGAGCCGGTGGCGATGGCGGCCGACAACCTCGCCCTTGCGATCGCCGAGACCGGAGCGCTGTCGGAGCGCCGCACCGCCCTCCTGATGGATCCTGGGTTCAGCGGCCTGCCCGCATTCCTCGCCGCCGAGGGCGGCATCAATTCCGGCTTCATGAACGCCCAGGTGGCGGCGGCGGCGCTGGTCTCGGAGAACAAGTCGCTCGCCCATCCGGCGAGCGTCGACAGCCTGCCGACCTCGGCCAACCAGGAGGACCACGTCTCGATGGCGACCTACGCCGCCCGGCGACTGGGCGACATGGCGGCGAATCTGTCCGAGATCGTGGCGCTCGAGCTCTTGTGCGCGGCCCAGGGCATCGAGTTCCACCGGCCGCTGAAGAGCTCTGCGGCGCTGGAGGAGGTGGTGGCGGAGATCCGCGCCCGGGTCGCGCCGTGGGACGCCGACCGCTATTTCGCGCCGGATCTGGCGGCGGTCCGGACCCTGGTGTCGGGCGGCGGCTACCGCCGCTTCGTGCCCGGCCTGCTGCCGGACGGGGACTGAAGCAGCGTGGCGGCCGAGCCCTTCCTGTTCCGCGGCGGACGGATCCCGCTGCTGGTCAGCATGCCGCATGTCGGCACGCATATTCCGGACGAGATTGCGGCGGACCTCACCGAAGAGGCGTGCACGGTCCCCGACACCGACTGGCATGTCGACCGGCTGTACGACTTCCTCGACGATCTCGGCGCCTCGGTGATATCGGCGACCCATTCGCGCTATGTCGTCGACCTCAACCGTGCGCCCGACGGCGCCGACCTCTATCCGGGCCGGGACACGACGGAGCTGTGCCCGACCTCGGGCTTCTTCCGCCAGCCGCTCTACCGCGAGGGGCGCCGGCCCGACGCCGCCGAAATCGCGCGACGCGTCGCGGTGCATTGGCAGCCCTACCACACCGCGCTCGCCGCCGAGCTGGAGAGGATCAAGGCCCTGCACGGCGCCGCGCTGCTGTGGGACGCCCATTCCATCGCCTCCGAGGTGCCGCGCTTCTTCGACGGACGGCTGCCGGACCTCAACCTCGGCACCAATGGCGGCGCCTCCTGCGACCCCGCGCTCGCCACGCGCGTCATGGCGGTGGCCGAGGCGGCGCAGGGCTACAGTGCCGTGCTCGACGGCCGCTTCAGGGGCGGCTACATCACCCGCCATTACGGCCGGCCCGCGGACGGAGTCCACGCGATCCAACTCGAGCTGTCGCAGCGCACCTACATGGACGAGGGCGCCCCCTTCACCTTCCGCGACGAGCTGGCCAATCAGGTCCGGCCGGTCCTGCAGGCCATGCTCGAGGCAGCGCTCGCGTGGGTCGCGCAGCGCAAACCGTGAACGCGCCGCCGCGCGGGAATATGCTGCTGCCATACCGTGTAAGCGGTGTCGGGGTTGCCCGCATTCTGACCCCGACAACCAGACAGTGGAGGCTGAATCATGATTCGACTGGTCGTAACGTCCGTAACGGCGCTCCTTGCGGGACTGTCCGCGGCGAATGCGCAGGCGCCTGCCATGAGTTTCTTCATCACCAGCGCGGGACCCGGCAACGGCGCCGATCTCGGCGGGCTCGACGGTGCCGATGCCCATTGTCAGGCGCTCGCCGAGGCGGTGGGTGCCGGCGGTCGGACCTGGCGCGCCTATCTGAGCAGCGAGGAGGGAAACGCGCGCGACCGCATCGGCGACGGTCCCTGGCACAACGCCAAGGGCACACTGATCGCCAGCGATCTCGCGGCGCTGCACAGCGACGCCAACGCCATCAACAAGCAGACCGGGTTGACCGAGTCCGGGACGATGGTGAACGGGCGCGGCGACAGCCCCAACCGCCACGACATCCTGACCGGGTCGACCCCGGACGGCACGCTGGCCGCGGGCAAGACCTGCAACGACTGGACCCACAGCGGCGACGGCAGCGCGATCGTCGGCCACCACGACCGCATCGGCCTGCGCGACGATGCGCCGTCGAAGTCGTGGAACTCGTCGCACGGCTCGCGCGGCTGCAGCCAGGACGCGCTGCGCGGGACGGGCGGCGACGGCCTGTTCTACTGCTTCGCGGCCGACTGACGTCGGCCCGGGCGCCCGCCGTTCACGGCCGAGATGGCGGGCGCCGCGCAGGGGCGCAATGTACGTCTTTCTGAGCGGTGCCGGCCTGCTGGCGGCGCTGGCCGGCCTGTTCTGGCTCAAGGACCGGCTGCGCAGCCCTCTGCTCGCCCGGCTCGCCTATTCGGGGCTTGTCGCCCGCCTCGCCGTGATCGGCGCCGCCCTGTCCCTGGTCGGTCTTCTCCTGATGCTCGCCGACTGGGCCGGGCGTCTGCTGGCTTAGCTGCCGTGGGCCGGCCGTAATCCGCCCCTCATCGTATTGCGACGGGTCGCCGCCTTCCCGAATGTCGGTTCCGGTGTTTTAATCCCGGCACGGGGCGGCTAGGCTCATCGGGAGCGGCCGCCCGGCCGGTAATCATGTTGTTCCCGGGAGATGCCATGAGCGAACCGTCGCCGCGCCTCGAAGCCGCCTTCGCCGCCTTCGACGAGGCCAACGCCGCCGATCCGAATACGGTCGAAGCCGACGGTCGGGAGTGGCCGAAGGAACTGGTCTACGCGCGACAGATGACGCGGTGGCTGGCGCGCTTCGCCCCGGACGCCTCGGAGGCCCTGCAGCTCGCCGCGCGCTGCCAGCACATACGGCGCTGGGAGATCCCGCGCGATGCCTATCCGCGCGACCGGGTCGGGTACCTGAAATGGCGCACCGAGCTGAAGCACATGCATGCCCGCATCGCCGGAGAGATCCTGCAACGGGCCGGCTATGACGACGCGATAATCGCCCGCGTCCAGTCGCTGCTGAAGAAGGAGCGCCTGAAGAGCGATCCGGAGGCCCAGACGCTGGAGGACGTAGTCTGCCTCGTCTTCCTCGAAAACTGGTTCGCCGAGTTCTCGCAGCAGCACGAGCCGGACAAGGTGGTCGACATCGTCGCCAAGACCTGGAAGAAGATGTCGCCGGCCGGCCATCGCGCGGCGCTCGCCCTGGTAGGCACNNGTCGCCGGCCGGCCATCGAGCGGCACTCGACCTAACAGTCGTCCTGCCCGACGACGCGCGGGCACTGGTCGAGCGCGCCCTGGCCGCGGGCCAACCCGCCGCGCCGCAACCACGATGAGGAGCCCATGCACCAGTATGACTTCGCGGGCCGCACGGCGATCGTGACCGGCGGCGCACGCGGCATCGGCCATGCGGTGGCCGAACGGCTGCTCGACTCCGGCGCCGCCGTATGTCTGTGGGACATTGACACCGCTGCCCTCGAAAAGACGGTCGGAACCCTGTCGGCGAGAGGCGACGTGCATGGCGCGGTGTGCGACGTCGGCGACTGGACGGCGCAGGAGCGGGCGATGGCGGAGACGCTGGCGCGCTTCCCCAAGATCGACGTCGTGATCGCCAATGCGGGCATCGTCGGCATCATCAAGCCGGCCTGGGAATACACGCTGGAGGACTGGGACAGTCTGATCCGCGCCGACCTCTCGGGCGTGTTCTATTCCTGCAAGGCCGTGGTCCCGCACATGCTGGAGCGCGGCTACGGGCGCATCGTCGTCGTCTCGTCGATCGCAGGACTGGAGGGCGCGCCCAACAACGCCGCCTACAGCGCCGCCAAGGCCGGCGCCATCGGCTACGTCAAGGCGATCGGCAAGGAACTCGCCAAGTCGAACGTGCTGGTCAACGCTGTCGCGCCGTCGGGGATTGACACGCCGTTCATCGACGACGTGCGCGGCCCCTATATGGATTTCGTGCTGTCGCGCATGCCGATCGGCCGCCTCGGCCGTGCCGAGGAGACGGCGTCGCTGATCTGCTGGCTCGCCTCCGAGGAGAACTCTTTCTCCACCGGTGCCGTGTTCGACAGCTCCGGCGGCCGCGCGGTCTATTGAACGGACCGAAGATTCCCGCGGACCTCGGTCCCTGCGCGATCTGCGGCCGGCCGATGTGGGACGGGCCGAACTGGGTTCCGCGCAAGCATGGCGGTGCCGCGTATGCGATCCTGCACCTCGTCTGCCACCGCATGATCCACCGCGTGTTCAGCGAACGCGAGCTGGCGCAATCCTACAGGGATGCGGAGTCGCTGCGCGCACATCCCGACATGGTGCGGTTCATCGCCTGGGTGCGGCGGAAGCCACCCGGCTACGTGGACTGGCCGAAAGCGCCGCGCCGTCGCCGCCGCTAGCGCGCGGCATGCGTGTATCACGCGCCGTTGCCGCCGCAATGGTGGCAGCCGGCAAATTCGCTCGGTTTCCGGATTCTCCCATTTCCTGAGCCAGCCCGGCCGAAATCCCGCATTAAGATAAATGCCAAATTAAATAGTCCCGAATTGTAATCGATAAAAACTGCCCAATGTCAAATGATTCGCTATCCTTACTGAAGTAAGAAAAGAGTTCACAAACGAACCGGAACGGCGGGATACAAACTGAATTGGCGAGATCAATTCGATATTTGGGGTAATGAGGCTCGTAATTTCATGCGGCCACTGGATATTACACAGAACAACGGATTGCGACGCA
>JABAOH010102836.1_pt2 | contig 15035 bp, 13 predicted proteins | sample 7062181 | NCBI WGS metagenome assembly JABAOH01 (sample SAMN14538630, study PRJNA623070) | marine sediment metagenome | biome: marine biome [ENVO:00000428]; feature: marine pelagic biome [ENVO:01000023]; material: deep marine sediment [ENVO:00002113]; isolation source: pool of 5 deep marine...
GCGCCCGCCTCCTCGGCCGCGTGCAGGAACTTGCTGAACTTGCTGTAGCCCAGCTCCCCTTCATCGAAGCTGGGGTCGAGCTCGAGAAGCTTGCGCTTGACGTCGCTGTCCCGGACCGAATTCTCGCCCTCTAGCAGTGGATCGAGCGCCCGGTTGAGCAGCTCGAGGGCCGACTCCATCGTGAGCTTCGGTCGAGCTCGACGCGTGCCGCCATCTTCTTCCTTTCCCTTTTCGCCCCGCCGCTCCCTCGGCCTTTCCCGCTCGCGGCGATCGCCGCCGCGCCGCGCCTGCGGCTTCACATCTTCGGTCGGCGCTTCTTCCTTCTTCGGCGCCTGCCCCGGGGCGCGCCTCGGGATGATCCCGTATTGGCCGTTCTCCATCTTCTGGATCGAGACCAGGCCACGCGACTTCGCCTCGACCACGAAGCGATTGAACTTGTTGAAGCCGATCTCTTTCTCGTTGAACGACGGGTCGATTTCCAGCATGACCTGCTTCAAACGGTCGGACCGCATCGTGTCGCCGCGCTCGACCATCTTGTCGACCGCCTTCTGCACCAGCACCCACGGGTCGTGGCTCTCCAGCGGCTGGTCACCGGCTTTGCTCAACCCCGAGAGCGCCGAGTAGCTGTAATACTCATCGCAGTTCTGAACCAGCAGGTCGGAACTCGATTCCTGAATCCCCACGCCGATGATGTACTTGCCGTACTCCTTCAGCTTGAGCACCAGGCTGGAGAAGTCGCTGTCGCCCGACATCAGAATGAACGTGCGGATCTCGGGCCGGACGAATACTAGCTCAAGCGCGTCGATCGCAAGACGAATGTCGGTGGCGTTCTTCTTGGACGAGCCGTAGGCCGGCGCGAAGATCAGATCGATCGAGGCTTCCGAGAGCGGGACGATATACTGCGGATAGCGCCGCCAATCGGCATAGGCGCGCTGTACGGCGACTTTGCCTCGAATGACATCAGAGTTTAGAAGGTTACGAAGTTCCTGGCCGAGATTCGACCGGATCCCCATCGTGACGTTGTCGAAATCGATGAGCAACGCCGCTTGTAGATCGTCAGTGGGACGCGCCGCGCGACGATCCGCTTCCTGTCGCATTTCCATGCCTCTCATAACTCCTTATACCACAACGCATTACGATTGAGAGAGGCAGGCCTGCCGCGCGCGAGGGGTCTCGGCTTCGCCGCTCGCCGGAAGACGCGCATCCGAAGTGGCATCGGCGCCGATGATCCTCCACATCGTGTGGCGATACCAGCAGCCGTGCCGCGCCGTGCTTCCAGCACCTACTCCGCTCGGGTGTCGAGCAGGTCTCTGCTCTCTAACACCACTCTCAAATCCGGCGCGCCGCCTGCTCCGCCCTGACCATGCGGGCGAGCTCGACGCGGCGGATCTTACCGCTCCCGGTCATCGGGAACGAATCGACAAAGCGCACCAGGTCGGGGGCCTTGTACTGGGCGACCCGGCCCCGGCAGAACTCCTTGACTTCGTCGCCGGTGACAATCGCCCCCTCCACCGGCATGATGCAGGCGCAGATCAGCTCGCCCAGGACCTCATCCTCCACGCCGACCACGGCGACTTCTTGAACCGCCGGATGAACTCGGAGCAGATCCTCGAGCTCGCGCGGATAGATCGAGTAGCCGCCGCGGAAGATCGTATCCTGTTTGCGCCCGACGATATGAAGATATCCATCCTCGTCCACCATTCCCAGGTCACCGGTCAAGAAGAAGCCGTCATCGGTGAAGGAACGGCTGGTCTCGTCGGGTTGCCTGTTGTAGCCCTTCATCACGTTGAACCCACGGATGGCCAGCTCGCCGACCGATTCCACCGGTAGCGATGCCCCGTCCTCTCCCAGTACTCGAGTCTCCACACCTTCCAGTAGACGTCCGACGGTGAAGTTCCGCTTCTCGGCCGGATCGTCGTGCCGGGTCAGGGAGACCCAGGGCGCCGCCTCGGTCAGCCCATAGGCGATCTCGACGTCGGGAACCAGCCGCTCACGCACCTCCCGGATCAGTGTATCCTGCACCGGAGCGCCGGCCACGATCCCCGTCCGCAGGCTCGAGAGATCGAGCTGACCGACGCTGCCGCTGCGCAGTTGCATGATGAACATCGTGGGCACGCCGTGCATCACGGTGGCCCGCATCTCCATTGCCAGCTCGAGCGACTGCAGCGCGCCGAACTTCTCCATCGGAACAACCGACGACCCGACCCCCAGCGCCGCAATCAAGGCGCCCAGTCCGAAGATGTTGAACATCGGGACGGTGATCAGCGTCACGTCGTCCCGGGTCATCCCCAGCGCTTCCGCCAGAGCTCCATTCGCCCGCACCAGGTTGGCGTGCGTCAGCATCACGCCCTTGGGTTTCCCGGTGGTGCCCGCCGTATAGAGGATCGCGTATACGTCCTCCTCAGGGTCGATGGCTACCTCGGGACAGGCCTTCCCCTCACCCGCCGACACCAGATCTTCGAACTGGAAGATACGGTCGTCGTACCACAGGTCCTCTTCACCCACAGTCACCACGTACTGGAGGCTGGGGAGGTTGAACTGCATCCGCTCAAACAGCTCCAGGTTGTCCAGCCCGTTGAACTCCTCCACCACGATTACCACCGACGCCTCGGAGTTTCTCAGCATGAACTGGAGCTCATGAGACGAATAGGCGGGGTTTAGCGGCACGATACTGGCCCCGAGCTGGGCGGCGGCCAGCGCTGACACCACAAACTCAGGCCCGTTCGGAAGGTCGATCGCGATGCGGTCGCCGGGCCCGACCCCGAGGTTGTGCAGCGCCGCCCCCAGCGCCCGCGCTTGGAGCCGTGCTCGCTCGTAGGAGAGCGTGTCCTTCTCGTGCTTTACGAACGGCCGACCGGGCTCCTCGGCGGCGTAGCGATCGAGGAGATCCCTGACCGACAGGCCTGCGAAACGGGCTTGATCCCCGATAGCTCCCCTCCTAACGGAAAAACTCTAGCCAACCAATCTGCCGAGTAATCTAGGGGCCGTCAAACCCCCGGCTCAAGGCCCCCCGGCGAACAGCGCCGCCACCACGCGGTCCGCCGGCGTCTCCCAACCCCAACCACCTTCTGGGGTCACCGCCGCCGCACCGACCTCTCTTAGTAATGTATACCGGAGCCCCGCCTGCGACCGCCGTCTCTCCCGCTCCAGCGCCTCGAGGAACCGTTCCCGCGTCAGGTCCTCGTCCGGCTCCACCGGGAGGCATGCCGATTCCAGGGCCTGCCGCACGCGCTCGGTCGTGTCCGCCTCCGTCGCCCCGAGCGCCACACCCAGCGCCGCCTGAGCCACCATCCCCACCGCCAATGCCTCCCCAGGCAGCCAGCCGTAGCCCATGACCGACTCCAGAGCCCGACCCACCGTGCCACCGAAGTCGAGAACCTGCCCGTAGCCGGCCTCCGTCTCGGCGCGCGCCAGGGCACCGGCCCTCAACTCCAGGGCGCGCTGGATCAGGCGCCCCACGACCTCCGGGTCGCGGCCGAACGTCGCCTCCACCCCCGCCACCAGCTCGGCGAAATAACCGCGATCGAGAACCAGGGCATGGCGGAACGCCTCGGCCAAGCCAGCGGCCAGCTGGGGAGCGGGCAGCGTCGACAGCAGCGACGGATCGATCAGAACCAGACGCGGAACACATGTCGTCGCGATCAGGTTCTTCCCCGCCGTGGTGTCGAGCGCCGTAACGCCGCCCACCGCGCCTCCCACCATCGCCGCCAGCGTCGTCGGGACCTGAACGCAGGGGAGACCGTCCAGAAAGGTGGCGGCGACGAAGCCGGCCAGAGCCATCGTCACCCCACCCCCGAGTCCGACGATGGCGCCGCCGCCGCCGACGCCGGCTCGGAAGAGTCGATCGGCGAGGTCGGCCCAGCTCTCCCGCGTCTTGTTCCACTCGCCGGCGGGGAACGAAAAGAGGGCCGCGGCGAGCCCCGCGTCCGAGAGGGCGGTAAGCAGGCGGTCGCCGTAGTGCCGGACCACCTGGCTGTCGCTGATGATGGCGAAGTAATCGGCGGAACAGGCGTGTGCGATCAGCGGTCCGGCGGCGTCCAAAAGGCCCGGCCGCAGGCGGATTTCGGCCGGGTAAACAGATGTCGTCGCGGCGAGCGCGAGGGTCAGATGATAGTCGAGGTCACCCCTGCTGCTCATCTCTCGCTCCAGTTAACCCGCAAAGGGGGCGACCGACGTGAACACCATGGGTGGATGGCAACCTAAGCGCGAATTTCGACGCGATCAACGCACGCGGTCCACCCGACTCGCGTTCCGACTCGAAGAGAGCGCGGGTGATGATTCAAAAAAGGGGTGACAAAAGTCTTTCCTTTTTTATAATTTGTTCCTATCTTGATGCGAGTTGCGGTGTTGGTGAGGTCGGGCGGACGTGCTGAAGAAAAAAATTTGGGTTCGATGCGCGGCTACGCTCGGGTGAACTCCCACAGGAGGGGGTCCAATAGGAAGCTCCGGAGCACGATCAGCTCCCAGCTCAGAAAAACACCGTCGCGCTAGCAAACTTCGTATCGGATTCGCCTTCAACTTGAAGCCGACGGCTGCGGCGATCTCGTCGCCGCAACAGGGAGAGTCGTCCCTAAACCCAACCCCAGCCCCCACCTACCCCAAGAACTCAGCCCTTACCCGCGCCCCCGGCGCCCAGCTCGAGTTCGAGGACACCTACGCCGAGTGGGACGACGAGCCCACCATCGCCGCGATCGAGCGGGCCCTGGGACAGGCCGGGGAGGTGGTCCGGCTGGAGGCCGATCCCGACTTCCCTGTCAGACTCCGCGAGACGCGGCCCGACATCGTGTTCAACTTCGCCGAGGGCTTGGCCGGGCCCAGCCGCGAGTCGCACGTCCCCGCCTTCTGCGAATTCTGGGGCATCCCCTACACCGGAAGCGATCCGGTCACTCTCGGCATCTGCCTCGACAAGGCCCGCACCAAAGAAGGTCTACTCCAGCATGGAATTCCGACCCCGGAGTTCCAGGTCGTGGAAAGCCCCGACCGGATCCGCCGCACGCTTCAGCTTCCCGCCATCGTCAAGCCGCTGTACGAGGGCTCGAGCAAGGGCATCAGCCAGCGCTCCTATTGTAGGAGCTGGCGGGAGGTCGAAGACGAGGTCGCACGGGTCGTCGAGCGCTACCGTGAGCCGGCGATCATCGAGCGGTTCCTCGGGGGCCGCGAGTTCACCGTCGCCATGCTGGGCAACGACGGCGACGGCCGCGCCTTGCCCATCGTCGAGCTGGACTTCGGAACGCTGCCCAACGGGGCGCCTCCTCTCTACGGCTTCGAGGCCAAGTGGATCTGGGACCGCCCCGAGGACCCGCTGGAGATCTTTCATTGCCCGGCGCGCGTCACGCCCGACCTCCAGCAGCGGATCGAAGCGATCGCGATGGCGGCGTTCCGGACGCTTCGCGTTCGCGACTGGGCCCGAATCGACGTCCGCTGCGATGAGGCGGGCGAGCCCTACATCCTGGAGGTCAATCCCCTGCCGGGCGTGATTCCGGACCCCGACGCCAACTCCTGCTACCCCAAGGCAGCTCGGGCCGCCGGGATCTCCTTCGACGAGCTGATCCTGGCTGTCCTCCGTGCCGCGGCGGCCCGCTATGATTTCCCGCTCTCGTCCTGATTCCGAGACCGCACTCGCCCAAGCCTCGGCGAGCGACCAGGTCCAGCCGGCAGGTCTGGGACGAGTCGCCGTGCTGGTCGACCAGGTGGCCGAGCGCGAAGCCGCCGCCCTCCAGGCCGGTGCCGATCCGAGCGCGCCACCCCAGTCAACCGCACGGATCATCACAGCTCTCCGGTCTTTGGGCTACGAACCCGTCGAGCTCGCCCTGGTCGCCGAGCGCCGAGCCGACTGGCTGGGCCAGCTGATGAACAACGACTTCCGCTTCGCCTTCAACCTCTGCGAGACGATCGGAGGCCAGGCCCACGGCGAGCACCTCGCCGCGGCGGCCGTCCAGCTGCTCGACCTCCCGATGACCGGGGCGTCGGCCGAGACTCTGCTTCTCTGCCTCAACAAAGACCGCTGCGCCGCGATCCTGCGCGCTCACGGCGTCGAAGTCCCCGATTGGCGGCTTCTCAGGCAGAACCGGCCTTTCCCGGACGACTGGGATCGCTTTCCGGCGATCTTGAAGCCGGCGGCCGAGGACGCTTCGAACGGGGTGCACCCCTATTCCGTCGTCCGGTCGCCGGGCGAGCTGGTTGAGCTAGCCGAGACGTTGCTCCGCAACTTCCAGAGCCTGGTCGTCCAGGAATACATCGACGGGCGCGAGATCAACCTGGCTATCGTCGGCGACTTTCTGCTTCCAGCGGCCGAGATTGACTTCAGCGCCCTGCCCGAGGGCTCGCCCCCCATCGTCTCCTTCGAGGCGAAATGGAGCGAGGGCAGCCCCGAAGACCTGGGGACGCAGCCGGTCTGTCCGGCACCGCTGCCGGCCGCGCTCACTCGCGAGTTGCAGCTGCTCGCCGGTCGCGTCTGGCGGGTGATGGAGGGTCGCGGCTACGGGCGTGTCGATGTGCGGCTCGCCCCGGACGGCACAGCTTACGTGATCGACATCAATCCCAACCCCGATTTGTCGGCCGACGCCGGGTTGGCCCGGCAGGCGCGTGTGGCGGGTTGGTCGTACGAGCAATTGATCGAGAAGATCGTCGATGACGCGCTGGCCGGTCCCAAAGGCGCCGGCAGCTCTGCGTGGACCATCCTGCAACCTGTCGATCAAGCTGAGAGCTGAGTTCATGGCATCCGTCGGCCAGACGCCCAGTACCGGCACATCCATTCCCGCGCGATGCGAGGGCAGCGCGCTGCGCTGGAGTCGTCCCGAGGCGCGGCATCGCGTGCAGGTGGCCGAGATCGTGGCCGCCACGGGTCTGTTCCGGCCCGAGGAGATCGACGTGGCGCTCGAGGTTTTCGACGACTACTGCCGGGCGCCCGGCGGCGATTACTGGGCGATCGGCGCCTTCTCTGGCCCGGACCAGCTTGCCGGCTTCGTGCTCTATGGGCCGACGCCCTGCACGGTCGATACCTGGGACCTCTACTGGATCGCCGTACACCCCGATCTCCAGCGCCGGGGTGCGGGACGTGGGCTGATGGAGCGTGTCGAGCAGCACCTGGGTGAAGAAGGCGCGCGTCTATGCGTGATCGAGACTTCAGCGCGCGACGACTATACGGCAACACGTCAATTCTATCTTTCCTGTGGTTACCTAGAGGTCGCGCGTGTCGGCGACTTCTACGACGTGGGTGACGACCGGGTCACCTACGCCAAGCGGTTCGCTCAGTCAACAGTCTCTTCGCGAGAGATGAGTCGCGAGAAGTGAGGAAGAAGGGAGACGGTGCGGGGCGCGGGGGGCGGTCCCCTGGCTCACATCTCTAACTCATGTTGGGGCGAGGTGCATGACTATGGGGAAGTGGCAACAGGTGCTCAAGAAGAGCCTGACCACAGTCGATCAGCTCGTTGAGGCCTTCGGCGAAGAGAACATCGACCGCGAGGCGGTCCAGCAAGCGATCGACAAGTTCAATCTCCGAATCACGCCCGCGGCACTGGCGACGATCAAGGAGACCGGCGACGCCTTTTGGAATCAGTACGTCCCGATGCCGGAAGAGAACGAGGTCATCGACGGGATCGTCGACTCGCTCGCCGAGGACGACGATTCGCCAGTTCCTAACATCACGCATCGGTATCCCGACCGCGTCCTCTTCCTGGTCAGCCCGGTCTGCGCCACCTACTGTCGGTTCTGCACTCGCCGCCGCAAGGTCGGAGACCCGGAAAAAATCCCCCTCAATCAGTTCGATTCGGCGTTCAAGTACTTGCGCAAGCACACCGAGATCCGCGACGTGATACTCTCCGGCGGCGACCCGCTGATGCTGTCAGACCGACGTCTCGAGCACTTTCTCAAGAACCTCAGGGAGATCCCCCATATTGAGATCATCCGCATCCACACTCGAATCCCCCACCACCTCCCGGAGCGCATCACCCACGATCTCTGTAAGATGATCGCCAGGTATCACCCGGTCTTCGTCAACGTCCACTTCAACCACCCGGCCGAGCTGACCCCGGCCACCGAAAAGGCCCTGGCCAAGCTGGCCGGCGCCGGCTGCCCCCTGGGGTCGCAGACGGTCTTGTTGAAGGGCGTGAACGACGAGCCCGAGGTCATGAAGCAGCTGATGCAAAAACTGCTCAAGAACCGCGTCCGTCCCTACTACCTGTATATGGCGGATCCCGTGGCCGGCGCAGAGCACTTCCGCACGTCGATCGAAAAAGGGCTGGAGATCATCAAGGCGATGCGCGGCTGGACCTCCGGTCTCGCCATCCCCCACTTCGTCATCGACGCCCCCGGCGGTGGCGGCAAGATCCCCTTGCTGCCCCAGTACATCGAGGAGATCACCGACGACGAGGTGGTGATGCGCAACTACTCCGGCGATCGCTACCGCTACCCGCTGCCCAAGGAGTTGGTGCTGGCCTCTATATTATAAAGCAAGCCGAGCTCATCACCTCGCCTCGCCGGCGCTCAACGTCCTAAGCTCCTGCTCCTCAGGACCTTGGGCGCGAGCCCAGCTTCATGCAGCCCCAACCTCCGGGACGGCAGCTCTGTGTCTTAACTTACAAAACGCCGCCCTTCCCCAGAATTGCCGTATTTTCGCCTCCTACTAGCCGAAATCGATTAGTTTCCCGCGGCAACGCACTTTGCGGCCTTCTGCGGCCATTTCGCGCAAGCCATGGCCACATTACGCGGTCAAACGCAAAGAAGCCGTTTCTGCGACCTTCAACCGCCCGACCGTAACCGCACCTCGGGTGGTTCATTCAGCTCCACTCCGGTGGGTGTCTCGATCACCCGCACCATCGGGGTACCCGAGATCGTCATTCGCTCGATTCTCGCCTCACGCTCTCGTCCGACAAGACGATCGGCGCTAGCCTCGAAGCGGACAGCGAAGACTCGGCGATAGGCGTCTTCGAATTCCCGGGCATCGTTCTCCGAGTCCCACGCCGTATACCAAACCAGCGCCAGCGCTCCATCGCGAGAGAGAAGCGCGTAGGCGTCGCCGTCCCAACCTGCCGCAGCCCGTTCCGCCGCACGCCGTTGCCCCAGGTGCTCATTGAAATAGATCTGCAGCTCCAGCTCACCCAGGTCGCTGGCGTATCTGACCTGCCAGCCATCGCTGGGCGGCGACAGGCTGAGCGCGGTGGGCCGATCTCGTTGGGCGAGCAACTTCTCGGTGTGGATCAACTGCTCGGTGGACTCCGGCAGCCACTCGCCCAGCGGGGCCGGCCGCTCCGCACGGCGGCGCCACAGCCGCTGAACGAAACGCGCGCCACCCAGGTAGGCGAAGAGGAGAGGTTCTTTCACGATCGCCGGCGCTTCGGCCAGTCGCGGAAAGCTCGCCGGGTCGGCGAGGGCCGCGGCCATCTCCGGACCCAACTCCGGAAGTTGGTCTACCGAAACTTGCGTCCCAGAAACCGTTCCCGCCTGGTAGGCGAGCATGACCACTGTGGCATGCCCTTCCAAGGCCGCTTGCCGAGCCGAGCGTGTATCGTTGACGGTCGTCGATCGGAGCAGCGAATCGAGGTCCGACCGCTGATCCTGAAGGGCATGCACCAGCTCGTGGACGATTACAGCGTCCAGCAGCTCTTTCGGTGCCTCCTCTCGGATGAAGAGCACGTCGCGGGCCGGATCGTAGTAGCCGACGGCTTGCTCGAGCAGCAGCTCGACCAGCAGGCGCCGCAGGCTCACGGTGTCGGGAATCAAGCCGAAGCTCTTGTAAGCCTGGGCCAGGTTCTCCAGCGTATCGCCCGGGTACTCCGCATCGAGCCGTTCCACCAGATAGGCCTCTAGGGTTTCACGACTCGATCGGCGCACCGCCGGCACCTCCCGCGCCTCCAGCCTCGCAAGCTCTTCGATCTGCGGAAGCAGATCTGTCACCCGCGCTTCCAGTTTCGTGTCGCGCCGGCCCTCCTCCTGACCGCTCGCGCCATTACCGCAAGCGGTCGCCGTCAACAGGACCAGCCCGGCCAGAACGAGGCGTACGCCCTGGCTATCGCGACTCATGGCTGAAACTCGGCCCACGAATCCGGTTCCTGCCTGACGCGTATGCTCACCAAACGCAACTCCGGCCCGTACTCTCTCGCGATCTCTTGACTCAGCCGCCGATAGATGTACTCCGCCTGGCGCTCGGCGCTGGGAACGCCGCCGCGGAACGGTTCCAACTCGTTCAGCAGCCGGTGATCGAGCTCATCGGCGATGGCCGCTAGAGCGGGTTGCAGCTGATCGAAATCGGCCACGAACCCACTCTCGCCCAGCCGGTCGGTCTCGACCACCGCCTCGACCGTATAGCCGTGTCCGTGCGTTCGCGCTGATCCGCCCTCGGCCCCCGGGATGAACAGCGCGGAGTCGTAGGAAGCCCGAACGGCGATGCGGTAGGGCATAGGGAATCAGAGGATCGGGCCCGCGGTCTTCAACGGCGGTGGGTTAGCGTAAAGCCGCACGACGTCATCGATCAGTTCGGCGCGCAGTTCCCGGGCCGTGCGCGCCAGTCGCGGGTGCTGCCAATCGGGCGCGATCTCGGCCAGCGGCTCGAGCACGAAGGCCCGCTCGGCCGCGCGGGGGTGCGGCAGCTGGAGGTCGGGCTCATCGATGACGCGCTCATCGTAAGAGATGATGTCGACATCGAGCGTGCGGGGGCCGAAACGCTCGCCTCGCTTTCGTCCCTCCGCCCGCTCCACCTCGTGGATGAACTCCAGCAAGGCGCGCGGCTTCAGCCGCGTCGTCCCGCGGCAAACCAGGTTCAAGAACCACGGTTGGTCGCGAAGTTCCACGGGCTGCGTCTCGTAGATCGAGGACACGGCGTCCAGATCTACATGGGCGCGCAGCCGCTGGAGCCCGCGCTCCAGGTGCCGCACGCGGTCGCCCAGGTTCGAGCCGAGAGCGAGGATGATCCGGCCGAGTCCGTTCTCGTCATGCGCCGGTTTCCGCGGCAAGGTTCAAGCCCTCCCGTAGCGGTCCTCCAGCCGGACCACGTCATCGAGCTCGGGGGTCGACGCTTCGAGCAGATCGCAGTCGGTCACCGCCTCGATGCGGTGCCGCGTGCCGGGCCTAACACGAAAGCTCATCCCTTCCTCGAAGCGCTCCTCGCGCAAGCGATCGTCGGACTCCCCGACCAGAAAGATCATCTTGCCCCGCAGAAGGTGAAGCGTCTCGTCCTTCTTCCGGTGATATTGCAGCGACAGGATCTCACCCGCCCTGACGTGCAGAAGCTTTCCGACGTAGCGATCCGTATGGGCCCAGATGAGCTCGTAGCCCCACGGCTTTTCAACACGCTTGACCTGTGCTTCCACCTCGTGGTTCTCCTATCGATCCTCGCGGAAGCGCACGCGCGCGAATCGCCGCTTGCCGCGCTGGATCAGCACCGGTTCCGAGGTGCTGAGCTGGTGGTTTTTGTCTGAAACGGTCTCGCCGTCGATGTGCACCGCACCCTGACGTATCAGACGCACGGCTTCGCTGCTCGTTCTCGCCAGACCGGCCTCGACCATCACCCTGGGCAGCCACATACTCGCGCCCTCCCGCTCGACCTCGACCTCTGGAATCTCCTCCGGACGCTCGCCCCGACGCACGACGCGGTCGAAGTGAGCCTCCGCCCCGCGGGCCGCGTCCTCGCCGTGGTAGGTCCGCGTGATGTCCCAGGCCAGCGCCCGCTTTGCACCCATGGGATCCGTGGCAACTCGCGCCAGCGCGCCGGCCAGCTCCGCTCCCCGCAGCGACGACACGAGCCGCAGCCACTCCTCGAGCAGGTCATCCGGGATCGACATCGTCTTTCCGTACATGTCTTCAGGTGGCTCGGTGATCCCGATGTAGTTGTCATACGACTTCGACATCTTGCGAGACCCGTCGGTGCCGCGAAGCAGCGGCAGCGTTACGCACACCTGCGGCTCCTGCCCATATCGCTCCTGCAGCGTCCGGCCCACCAGCAAGTTGAACTTCTGGTCGGTGCCACCTAGTTCCACGTCCGCCTCCAGGGCGATCGAATCGTAGCCCTGCATGAGCGGGTAGAGGAACTCGACTAGCGAGATCGGCCGACCGGCGTTGTAACGACCGGCGAAATCGTCACGTTCCAGCAGCCGCGCCACCGTGTAGCGCGAGGACAGGGTGAGCACGTCCTCCAGCTTCAGCTTGGCCAGCCAGCTGCTGTTCCGCACCACACGCGTCTTCTTGCGATCGAGGATCTTGAACACCTGGTCCTGGTACGTCTTCATGTTGGCGCGGATCTCGGCATCGGAGAGCTGCGGGCGCGTCTCGTCCTGGCCGCTGGGATCGCCGACCAGAGCGGTGAAGTCGCCGACCACGAAAACCACCTGATGCCCCAGATCCTGAAACGCCTTGAGCTTGTTGATGCTCACCGCGTGGCCCAGGTGCAGGTCGGGCCGGGTCGGGTCGAAGCCCTCCTTGACGACCAGCCCCTCTCCCGAATCGCGCGCTCTCTCAAGTTTGCGCGCGAGCTCCTCCTCCGGGATGATCTCCTCCGTGCCCTCCCGGATGATCTCTAACTGCTCGCGGACAGATAAGAACTTTACCACGCGCGGCTATTCCGTTTTGGCGCTCGTGACCTCGTTGCAACAAGCCGGGACTGGCTCCAAGCTATCAGCGGATTCGTTGTTAGCAAGTAGCTTTCGGTGAGTTAGGCCGGAGGGGAGTGCAAACGCGGCGACGTGGTAACGCTTACGCTTAAATCATCGGTCAAGGACCACAGCCACAGCGAACGCCGCTTCACGCGCCAAGCACCATGCCCGGCGCGCCCACCCGGCAGGCCCATCCCAGCGCCCCCCTGCGGCCCTCTACGCACCGTCGGCTCGGGCCTATCCCCGCCGCTTGTCCCCGCTCGAGTACCCCGCCCACTGCGAGGTGCGACTCGTCAGTGCCAACGGCGGCGTGCGATGGCGCAGCGGCTGCGTGAACTGCAGCCACATCCAGGCCGGCGAATACGTCGGCGTCGACGAAGTCGACGACGGCATCTCCGGTCTACCTGTTACCCATCTACCTGGCCGTTCACGATCAATCGATAGGTGAATCCCGTAACCTCGGCGGCGTCCTCCCCGGCGGCCACCCGGAAGGGGACCGCTCGACTCTCCGCGGTGGGCTCAAGCTGTTCGAGCCGCATTCGGGCCACCTCGCGGCCGTCGGAGCTGCGGATGACCCTTTGACCAAGCCCCTCTACCGAAGAGCAAGCCGAAAAAAAGATGGCGCAGCCGAAGCCGGGGCCGGGTCGAACCCCCCTGACGATCAGGCCGACCCCGGTCTCCCGTGAGAACTCGAGCTTACGTGCAAGCTCGTCCTCCGGGATAGCCTCGACCGCGTCCCTCCGTATGGGCCCGAGCTGCTCGTCGACGGGCCTGGATGCCGTCACCTCTTCCCTCGAAGTCTCCAAGAGTACGCCCAGCGGGATCGTCTTCCCGCTATCTTCATCGGGACGGCGACCGCTCCGGACCTGGCGGCGCCCGAAGGGCCGCCGATCTCCGCACGTCCCTGGCCGTAGCCATTCCGACCGAGTTAACCTTGTACGAGACGTGTCCAGGTTCGACTTCGGATTGGCGCCATTGTGCGAGGGTCCCGTGCGCGCGTCTCGTTACCTACTGCTGTTGCTGCCCGTTTTCATTACTCTGCTCATCGTCGCCTCCGGCGGTGAGCCCGGCCCGATCGAGGGCGTCGCTGATCGAGGACCCCCGGGTAGCGTCCGCATCTCTGCCGCGCGAAGTCGCCCGACCGGACCGGTCCAGATCGACTCGCCGCGCGTGGTCTCCGCAGCACGATCCCAACAAGCCCGATTCGAACGCCTGAGGCGCAGCCGCTTCGCCCGCGGACGGAACGCTTCCACGCGGAGGTGCGACGAGATCATCGGCCGCTTCTGCCTCCGGCACGACGACGAGGAGGAGAACCCGCCGCCCGGCCCAGAGCCCGCGCGGGTGCGGCAAGCGCGGGAGCAGCTCATTCTGCACCTTGATTCCGCAAGCCTGACGCTGCCGGGCGACGAATGGATATCCGGACAGCGCGTGAGGTACTTGGTCGAAGCCGGCCGCCGCGGCGATGCGTTAGGAGCGGCCAGGAGTTGTCGTGCGGCGTCACTTTGGTGGTGCCTCGCGCTCCAAGGATACGTCCATCACTCGGCCGCCGACTACGAATTGGCGGATTCCTTCTTCTCAGCCGCGCTCGGCGCCATGGAGGAACGGCAGCGCTGTAGGTGGACCGACATCGAGGTTCTGCTCGACGGCGACGTGAGAAAACGCTACCGCAAACTTCCCTGCGGACAGCGCGATTCGCTGGAGCGGAGCTTCTGGTGGCTCGCCGATCCGCTCCACACGGTGCCCGGCAACGATCGTCGAACCGAGCATTTCGCCCGACAGGTGCTAGACAGGATGCAAGATGGCGCCGAGTCGGCTTTCGGAGTTCCGTGGGGAGCCGACCTTCGCGAGCTTCTCGTGCGCTACGGCTGGCCGACAGGCTGGGAGCGGGCTATCCGGCGTCCCGGTGAATCGGGTGTTCCGACCATCATCAGCCGTCACGACCCTCAAAGCCGCCAGTTCGCGCCGCCCTCCCAACTGCTGCAAGACATGGCGGCCATCAAACCGGAGGATTGGCGGCTCGCGGCTGAGAAGCCAAGGTCGGGCTACGCGCCGGCGTATGCCACCTCGTTCCACGAACTCGAGCATCAGCTGGCGGTCTTTCCACGAAGGGATTCCGCGATCGTCGTCGCAGCTTATGATCTTCGCAACGACACCCTCTTCGCATCGGAACCGCGCCGCGTCGCCCTGGTCCTCTCCGACGCCCGTTCCGCCGCCGCCGTGGCGAGGGTAGGCAGCGCCGACGCCGCCGCCGCCCTCTGTGTGACCGTAGAATCGGTCCCCTTGTTGCTCAGCCTCGAGGCCTTCTCGCCACGCGACAGCGTGGNNTACGCCCGGAGGCTGGCGAAGCTTCAGCCGCTCCTGCCCGCACTTTCCGACCTGCTTCTTCTGGATCGGGCCGCCCCGCTTCCTGACTCTTTGGCGGAGGCCATTCCGCTGGCACGCAGCTCGCAT
>JABAOH010163646.1_pt2 | contig 15033 bp, 18 predicted proteins | sample 7062181 | NCBI WGS metagenome assembly JABAOH01 (sample SAMN14538630, study PRJNA623070) | marine sediment metagenome | biome: marine biome [ENVO:00000428]; feature: marine pelagic biome [ENVO:01000023]; material: deep marine sediment [ENVO:00002113]; isolation source: pool of 5 deep marine...
GAATCATACGCAACCCTACTGACCTTTTATGGCATCGATGACCGCCTTAAGGGCTTCCCTACCGTTCTCCCGCTCAACCACGGTCCCCGTCACCACGATATCGGCACCTGCCTCAGCGACCCCCCGAGCCGCCTCCGGTGTCCGAATGCCACCACCAACCAGGACTGGAAGCCGACATGCCCGCTTGACCGCCCTAATAATCCCTCCGGGGACAGGGCTAGGAGCCCCTGAGCCTGCCTCCAGGTAGAAGAGGTCCATTCCGAAGAATTCAGCTGTCAGGGCGTACCTAACCGCCTCTTGCGGGTCGTCCCTTGGTATCAGGTCCGCCTTGCCCACCTCGCCTACCTTCATCCCAGGGTCCACTACCACGTAACCCATGGAGATCGCCTCTAGACCCATGGCCTTGATGGTCTGGGAGGCCTCGTGCTGCTCCCGGACTACGTGCTGCACCTCCCGTGAGTTCAGAAGGCTCATGAAATAGATGGCGTCGGCATAGCGGCTCAGCGAGGCGGCGTGGGCGGGAAACAGGATGACAGGAAGGCTGGTCACCTGCTTGATGCCCCGAACAGATTCATCTAGGAGGTACTGGCTAATCCCCGTCGAGCCCCCTACCATAATCGCGTCGGTGCCTAGATCCGAGGCTACCGCCGCTAGATTTGAGATCTCCTGGGAGCTCCCCTTGTCTGGGTCTAGGAGAGTCATGTGAAGCTTTTCGACCTTCAGCTTCCTCCTGATCTGAGTCAGGACCTTCAAGGGAAGCCTCCTACGAGAAACGCCGCGAGGGCCACAATCATTGCGTACTTCGCCAGCCTCTGGGAGGCGGCCGGGTTCCTGGAAGAATTCAGCGCCGCGTAGATAAATATTGCGTCAGCGACGAGAACCACGTAGAGGTAGTAGTCCCCTAGGATTCCTAGAAACCGCGGGACGAGGCTGAGGGCGACTGCGGAGAGCATCGACACGGAGCCCACTACAGCTGCGCCCCTCTCCCCGATGGTCATGGGCAGGGTCCGACGACCAACGTCCCCCGTCACGTCCTGGAGGTCCTTCACTACCTCTCTGCCCACGGTCGAGACGAAGGCAAGTATGGCGAGCCACAGGACCCTCTGCAGCGTCTCCGCTGAGTCGTAGACCGCCAGACCGCCGAAGATGAAGAGAGAAGCAACGAGCCAGCTGATGAGAAGGTTACCCCGGAAGCCGCCCTTTTTGAAGAAGACTTCATATGAGGACATCAGGGCCATGTTGATGAGGACCACCGCCAAGAGCTCCCACCTCAGGAGCAGGCTCCAGGGGACCGTCGGTATGAACAGGACAACGGCCGCTGTAAGGGCCCCTCGGGGGGTGACACGCCCAGAGGGAATGGGCCTCTCAGGGTGGTTTATCTTGTCCACATCCCGGTCGTAGTAGTCGTTAAGGGAGTTCCCCCCGGCCGTGAAAAGAAGGGCGATGGCGGCCGCTTGTCCAACAATGAGGAGCTGGTCCACAGCCGAGGCCCCCATGGCCACGAAACTGCCTAGTAGGCATCCGACAGCAGACATCGCGCAGTTGATGGGCCGGACCAAGTGGGCGTAGCCCCACATCCTGGCGCACTAGATTCAGTGAGGGTTTAAGGTTTCGGTCTCGTCCAGCGTCGCCGCAAGCTTAAATACCCAGGGTCCTTTGGAACGGATTGCCAGGAATAACATGCCGGATGATGAGCCTTCAGCCGACTTCAAGTACATAGTCCGTCTCGCGGAGACGGACGTAGATGGAACTAGGCCCATGGTGTACGGCCTCGCGGGAATCAAGGGGATCGGGCTGAGGGTGGCGCAGATGGTAACCGATACCCTGGGCGTGCCCCGGGGATCGAAGATTGGGGACCTTTCCGACGAGCAGGTGGAGAAGCTGGCCGCCATACTAGAAGATCTCCCATCCCACCTGCCCACCTGGGCCCTCAATAGGCAGAAGGACTTTTGGACTGGGGAGGACGCTCAGGTAGTGAGCGCTGAACTCGACATGCGTAGACGTGAGGACATCAACCGCATGAGGATGATCCGCTCCTACCGGGGCATTCGTCACGAGACTGGGCAGAAGGTGCGGGGCCAGAGGACGCGCAATAACGGTAGGACTGGGCTGACGGTAGGAGTCACCCGTAAGGCGGCGGCAGCGGCCAAGAGCCTCGCACAGCAGCGTGAGGGGTGAGACCGTAGGCGACCCGAAGTTCCCCCGCGCAAAGTGGTCCCGGCCCTCCCATCCTTGGCAGGCTGAACGCATTAAGGCGGAGAACGAGCTTATCCGCAAGTTTGGCCTGAAGAACAAGAGAGAGGTGTGGAGGACTCAGAGCCTCCTACGGAGGTGGCGCCAGAGGGCCAGGAGCCTCCAAGCGCGAACAAGGTACGGCGATGTCCAAGCTGAGAAGGAAACCGACCAGATGCTGAAGCGACTCGCTCGCTTGGGACTCCTCCCGATGGAGGGCGCAACCTTGGATGACGTGTTGGCCCTCAAGATGGAGGATGTCCTGGGCAGGAGGTTCCAGACACTGGCCTACCTTCGAGGACTGACGAACACCGTAAGACAGGCACGGCAGCTCATCGTCCATGGTCACGTCGCAATAGGGAACCGGAAGGTGACGGTTCCAGGATACCTCGTGATGAAGGAAGAGGAGGAGAGCATAGACTATCATCCGAAGTCCGAGTTCGCAAACGAGGCGCATCCGGCGCGTCCCAGCCTCGAAGCGCTCGAGGCCCGCCGACTCACATCGGAAGGGGGTGAATAGATGGTCAAGTGGGGTGTAGCCCACATCTTCGCCTCCTACAACAACATCATCATCACCTTGACCGACGTGACGGGGGCGGAGACCGTCGCCAAGTGCTCCGGTGGTATGGTCGTCAAGGCGGACAAGGACGAGTCGTCGCCCTACGCCGCCATGAGGGCGGCGGAGAGGGTGGCTGACGCGGCGAAGGAGAAGGGCATTGAGGGCATCCACGTGAAGATTAGGGCACCAGGCGGCAACAAGTCTACCTCCCCTGGGCCGGGAGCCCAGGCCGCTATTCGAGCCCTCGCCAGGGCCGGCCTTCGGATTGGACGCATCGAGGACGTCACCCCGATACCGCACGATGGTACCAAGGCCCAGGGAGGCAGGAGGGGACGCAGGGTCTGATGAAAGTCGACGTGCGCGAACTGGAGGATGACAGGGCGTTCCTACTCATCGAGGACGTAGATCCCAGCTTCGTGAACGCCCTGCGTAGGACCTTGATGGCCGACGTCCCCAAGATGGCCATCGAGGACGTGGAGTTTCACCTCGGACCGATCCGCGGCGAGGACGGAAAGGAATATGAGAGCGTCGCCCCCCTGTTCGACGAGATTATCGCTCACCGTCTAAGCCTGATCCCAGTTCCCACGGACTTGGACCTGTTCGTGCGGAGGGAGGAGTGTGAGAATTGCGGTGGCGAGGGCTGCACCAACTGCACTCTGATATACTCCCTCAACAAGAAGGGACCTGGTACCGTCTTCTCCGGCGATCTGCACCCGATAGGGGACTCGAAGTTTGCCCCCATTGATCCAAACATCCCCATCGTAAAACTGGGCGAGGGGCAGGCCATGTTGACCTATGCGACCGCTGTCCTCGGGTCGGGTCGCGACCACGCGAAGTGGCAGGCTGCTCAGGCGGCCTCCTACAAGTACTATCCCGTCCTCGACTTCGATCCAAAGGACTCGGGTCTCGGAGAAGAGATCGCCAACGTCTGTCCAGTGAACATCCTCGAGGCTGGAGAAGAGTTCAGGGTGACCGATATCGAGAAGTGCACGCTCTGCAAGCTCTGCGAGGAGAAGTCGGAGGGCCGCATCAAGGTCCGGGGTGACGCGGCAAAGTTCCTCTTCAACTTCGAAACCGATCGCTCACTGACGGCGCGTCAAGCTCTGCTTAAGGGACTGGAAATCCTCGACGTGAAGTTCAGGGAGTTCGCAAACAGCTTGACGACGTTGAAGTGACCGCGGTGGCTGGTATGGAGGCCCAGGGGCCGGAGAAGCTGTTAACCCTTGAGCAGGCAAACCTGCTCCTCCCGGATATCACGTCCATCCTCCGGGAGATGGACGGCCTCGATTCGCGTCGCCGGGACATCAAGGAACTTATCGACGATATGGAGACCTACTGGGGAATGGCAGTTGAGGACCCAACGAATCCTGAGTACGAGAAGTACCTCGTCCTACTGTCGGAGCTTGAGGAACTCGCCGCGTCACTTCACGACTGCTCCCTTCGCATCCACAGCCTGGGAGGGCATCTTAAGAGCCATGAGTTGGGGCTCGTGGATTTCTGTTCGGTCAGGGAGGGGCGAACTGTCTTCCTTTGCTGGCAACGAGGCGAGGAAGAGATCGAGTATTTCCACGAACTAGAGGCCGGCTTCAAGGGACGGAGACCCATCTCCTCATTAGACTAGTCTCACTCCAATCGATCCACGGGCTAAATGGTGTGTGGGTGGCAGCACGTTGAACGCGCAGGCGCTTAGAGCCTACCGAGCCATAATCTTCGACCTCGATGGGACTTTGGTCGTGCTCAGAATAGACTGGATGGCCGTCAAGCGGGAGATGCTTTCGATGGCTCAGGAACGGTTCGGAAGAGACCTATCCGGTATGACCGTGTGGCAGATGCTGCGCTCGTCCAAGGGTCCGACGAAGGAAGCGTTGGAAGAGGTGTTACAGCTTCGCGAGGTGGAGGGTGCGAGAGCGGCTGAGAAACTGCCTGCCGCCGACCTACTTCCTTCGCTGACGGACCGAGGCGTCGGGATCGTCAGCTTAAACTCGAAGGAAAGCTGCATCATTGCCCTGGAGCGCACTGGACTCGCACCTCACGTGAACGCCCTGGTCGCCAGGGAGGACTCCGAGAGGTTAAAGCCAGACCCTGAGCCGCTGCTCAAGTGTATACAGCTCCTTGGAGTACGAGTCTCCGAAGCCGTCTTCATCGGAGATCGGGAGAGGGACAGGCTGACGGCCGAAAGGGCAGGAGTCAGGTTCGTCCACACGCGCGACATCCGCCCGCGGTGAATTGCCAGGAGCTCCTTACTCGGCTATTTCCTGCTAAGCCTCATCCGCTGCGAGCGCGGCGTGAGGAGACCCACAGCGCCATCACTGATATTTGACGATGAGTGTCGTGTGTGCAATCTCTTCGCCAGCCTTGTAAGACTGGCAGACTTCAAAGGAATACGTCGAGTCATACCCTTCCAGTCGAGGATCGCCGGGAAGTTGTTGAAGGGTCAGACTCGAGACAAGGGGGAGCGGTCAGTCCACCTCGTGATGCCTGACGGCCGTGTAAGCAGCGCAGACGAGGCTCTCCGATGACCTGGACCCTACTTCCTGCGATCGGACCCGTAAATCGACGTTGCTTCACAGCGAGAACGACGCGGTGGCTGGTGGGCGCCCTCTACGGTGCTAGGGCGGCCGTTAGAGGTGTGATAGGATGCGCACCGCCTGGGAGAGGCGATGGCCAGGATGCGTTGTGACCTCTCCGAAACGAGGCTTGCGAGCAGCATCCTCTAGACATAAGTGCCCCCTTCCCCTCGGCTGAGCTGCACGGTTTCTGAGGTCAGGGGCCTCTAAGCGGTGACGAGCCGGCTTCCCGACAGTCAGGTCTTCCTCAGACTCTTCAGAAGACTCAGGTTCCGTTCGAAGTCGGTGTCGTTCCCTGGAGTCTCGAGGACCATGGCGATGTTGTCAAAGCGTCGGTCATTGACCAGCATCCGGAAGGCTTCGAGACCAATCTCCCCCTGTCCGATGTGCTCGTGACGGTCCACACGACTGCCTAACTCCCTCTTCGAGTCGTTGAGATGGAAGGCCATCACGTTGTCCAATCCCAGGATCTGAGAGGCTCCCTCCATGACCAGCTCGTATCCCTCCTGGTTGCTGATGTCGTACCCAGCGGCGAAGAGATGGCACGTGTCTAAGCAGTATCCAATCCGCGAGCGGTAAGACGACGCGTTTCGAATGTCCCGGAGCTGCTCAAGCGTGTATCCGAGTGCCGTGCCCTGTCCGGCCGTACACTCGAGGAGCATCATCACATCGGCTGCCTCTGCCTTCTCCGCGCAGTAATCGAGGCTCTCGGCGATCCTCAAAATGCCTGCGTCGACTCTTTGCCCCTTGTGAGCACCAGGATGGAAGACTAGGTAGGGGACGTGCAATCGATGCGCCCTCTCCATCTCCTCCACGAAGGCAGCCCTGGATTTCTCCAAGTTCTCACTTACCGGGTCGGCCAGGTTGATCAGGTAGGAATCGTGAATCAGTATGGCGTGCAGATTCGCCTTTTTCACCGCCCTCTTGAAGGCCTCCACGTCCTCATCGGTAAGGGGCTTTGCTCTCCACTGCCTCTGGTTCTTAGAGAATATTTGGATCGCCTCACAGCCAATCGCCTCCCCCCGCTCGGCTGCCATGTACAACCCTCCACTGATAGAGGTGTGCGCTCCGAGATACAAGGCCTGTTCCCTTCGCCTTCTAGTGGCAGGTTAATGTAAAAAGGTTGAGCAGTTCTCCCATAGCGCCTTCGATTGTCAGGACGCATGTGGTGGATATCTGGGACACGCCCACAGGTATTTGATGCTCGGAGACTTCTTCCACGACACGCGAAAGGAGGCTAAATCTCTGGATCCCTTACCAGTCAGCGAGGAGGCGCCCACGTTCCACTTGCCGGCAACGTACGCCCGCATCTTAGATACGAAGGACTACCGCGGTAAGAAGAACCTCCTCCTCCTCTTTTGCCCGCCGGCCGACAGCGATTCAGAGAACACCGAGTACCTGTGCGCGATTCGCGATAGAGCCCCAGAAATCAAGGAACTCAACACAGAGATTATCGGCATCAGCCCGGCCAACCAGCGATTTCAGAGCATCTTCGCCTACCGGCACAATTTGCCCTTCCCCTTTCTCATCGATGAGGCGAAGGAATGCGCGGCGGACTTCCATGCCGTGTCTGAGGACAGTGGAATTGCACCGACGACCTACGTCATCGACCGCGACAATGTGATTCGCCTCGCCGCTCGCGGGTTCCCCGAGGTGGAGGAACTCATCGCTGCCCTCGATAGTCTCCAATCCTAGGGTTAGTGGCTGAGGCGGGCAAGCACAGCACGCCTTTTATCCCCCGATCCCGGTTCTCCCCGCATGGTCAGTAGGCTGGAGGGGAAGATAGCCCTCATAACAGGCGCCTCTGGAGGCATAGGGGCAGCAACTGCCCTGGCGTTTGTCGAAGAGGGGGCGAGAGGAGTGGGCCTTCATTATAGCCGCTCTCAGGACGAGGCGGAGGTCCTGGCCTCTCACATTCGGTCAAGGGACTGCGAGTGCGTGACAGCGAAGGCAGATCTCACACACCGAGAGCAGGCATTTGCCCTGGTGGAAGGTGTCGCGGAGAAGCTGGGCGGCCTTGACGTCTTGGTCTGTTACGCAGGTCACCCCTTCGTCCGGGAGGAGTGGTTTGCACCCTTCAGGGAGCTGACGCCTGAGAGCTTGATGAAACCCCTTCAAGTCGACCTCCTTGGATCGGTCTACTGCGCGCAGGCAGCTCTTCCCCTGCTGGAGGCCTCAGGGGACGGCCGCCTTATCTTCGTTAGCTCCACCCCGGCACTTACCGGAGACACCGTCGGGATCTCCTACCTCCTTGCGAAGGGTGCTATCCTCTCGCTGACGAAATCCCTGGCCCGCGTGCTTGGGCCTAAGAATGTCCACGTCAACTGCCTCGTCCTGGGCAGCATCGACACTCCAGCGATGGCTGACCTTACCGAAGAAGAGCGCAGAGGGCTGGAGGCGGAGAGTGTTCTAGGTCGCATGGGATCTGCGGAGGAGGTGGCCAGGAAGGCCGTCTACCTCGCCTCGGCTGACTCCGACTTCCAGACAGGGACCGCCCTCGTCGTAGACGGTGGATTCGCGATGATGTAGGGCGGGCCCCGCTAACCCCCGGTACTTTGCCACGAGAATATACACGTATAATTACACAAGCAGAATATACACAAAGGGTATATATGGCCTACAACCGTCTCGACCTCAGTGGTCTAATGGCGAGCCAACAACCCCAGGCAAGTGTGTGGGCGAGCCGCTTTATTGTCGGCGCCATCGTCATGGGAGCGATCGCATTCGTTATCTTCGGAGCGATGCTCGTCTTGCAGCTCACGGGGGCGCCCGTTGCTCGAGCCCTCGCTGCGGGGGGCATCTCGGTGTGGCTCCTGATAGGCATGGTGGGACTGCTCATCGCCTGCGTGGCAACGGCAACGACGGCGCTCTTCTATCAGCACATTGAAGTGACACTGGGGAAACCTATGACCGGCTATTGGACTATCTTCGCATGGCTCCACTTGACATTGATGACCGTGGGAGCCCTTGTGGCGAGCATAATGCTGATCTACGTAGGATATACCGGAGGCGTCGGCGCGGTCGAGGTGCAGTACGGCGGTGGAGGCCTCAATCCGGGTCAAGTTCACGAGATTGCCGCACCGTACCCTGTGCCCATTGGCTACGCCCTAGGCGTCACCTCGTTGGGCGTCCTGATTGGCGGAATCGGGTACGTTGCTTCTTGGCTTTTGAAGCGGTAGGCGGAAACCAGGTTCCGGACTTCCTCCAGAAGCGATCTCATCCACGCTCGCCACCCAGGGTCGCCGATCCCCGTCTGCCCTTCCGCCCTCGTGCTGCCCATTGCCCTCATCACTGCTGCCTTTGCTGCACTCATCGTGACCACACTGGGACTCCCGAAGGAGAGACATGTCCACAATGGCTCCATTACTGGCCCTTGCAGCGGTACTGAGTGGCGTGTTTCCCTCTGCCACAAGCGTCCTCGGGAGCCTTGCAGCCCTTGAACTACTCTGGATAGTGGTATTGAGAAGCGGAACCGATTGAGTCTTCCGTTAGATAGATTCTAGGTGGACCTACGGCGTAGAATTACGAAGGTAATTGCCACCGCCGTCGAGGCCACCGCCACGACCACAACAATCCAGATAGCCGACAACCCAGGCTCGGACCCGGATGGTTCATCGGTCCGACCATTTATCATTGCTGATGGCGGCGATTCGTTGTTCTCGGAGTCAAATGCGACGAGCCAATAGGTGTAGGATCGGCCTGGTTCTAGATTGCAGTCCAGATAGCTAGTGTCATTCACCGTCAGTGTAGCGATGCCTACCATCTCCTTGGAAGATGTGTTCCATCGATAAAGGCGATATCCAGCCAGATCAGGGTCAGATGATTCCTCCCATCTGATGAGTAAGCACCCACTTCCCATTGAGACGGCTTCTATCAACGATGGGGTCTTCAGCAACTTCGCGACCCTAATCTCGTACAGGCCTGTTCGAGCCTCATTGCCGTTTACATCCGACGCCCAAAGGAAGTATGCTAGCGTTCCGGATATATTCTGAGCTGGAAGAACGTAGACATAAAATGAGCCCTCGAGCGCCATGCTCGCGTTGACGCCGACTCCGATAACATCTGTATAGTTCATCCGGACTTCGGTCACGCCTTGGAGATCTACGACTCGTGCGCTTACGGTCGTTGCCTCACCAGTTACGATTTCCAGGGGTGGTTCGTGGGTGATGGTCGGGGGCATGTCGACCATCCCTGTCGCCTCTATCTTGAAGGAGTTCAGATTGGTCATCTCACGATGTGATATGCTACCGCCCTGGCTCCCGCCGCCGTCGGAATCCGTTGTTACAAAGAAGTTGTACGTGGTGGCGCCATCCGCCACATAGACGAGGTCGTCATTGTCCAGGCTTTCAAGGGATCGTCTCCATTCGGCGGTGAAATTGTACGGTGGAAGAGAGCCAGAGTACCGGAGAATCCCGAAGACGTCCTGCAGGGTGTCAGCCAGAGGGGGTCTGTCAAAGCCGTGTGTATCTATTGCTCGGGGGGGATAAACCGGGGTTGGCACATACTCCGCTCCGTTCCAGAGGCCGAAGAAAGTTCCGTCCCATTCGCCACCACCATGATGAGAGGTATGCACACGCGAGATCTGTATGCCCAGCCAGAAGTGATCCTGGACAGCGTTCACCCAGGGTACATCTATCGACCCGTCAATCCGTAGATATAGGTTCGAACCGTCGTGTTTCGCGTATAGAACGGCGGTCCCGTAGGGCGATGGAGCACCGTTATCGAGGGGGATAGTCACCGAAAGAGCATCTGTCCACGTCCCGGTCGTCGGATCACCGTCTAAGTCCACATCGGACACAGATGTCGGTGAAAGGGGAATGGTGATGGACACGGGCGCCGCGCTGGATAAGAAACTGATCCACATCCCTACCGCTAGAATCGCACCCAAGGTTACCGCTGGGAGCCATCTTCTGAAAATGCGGCTACGACTGATCGCCGTTCTTCGCCTCATTTTAGTCATTCCTACGTGTTCGTCTCACCTGGAGACCTACTCCTGGTCTCTCGGGTTTCTCTTCGACTGAGTCCCCTTAGAGTGGCGGAGCGCCTGCCTTACCACAAGGACGGAGTATCCGTAGGCACCCCAGACCCCTCCAACGATGAGGACAATGACCGCGCGAACTATTAGATCGCCACTCGGGAAGATGTTCAGTTCTTGAGAGAGCGGTAATAGCACCAGCCGGAGCCACGTAACACTGGCGAGGAAACCACTCTCTCCCTCGAAAGCGGCCCCGATTGTGTACGAACCCTCCTCAAGGGGAGCATACAGGACTGAACCGACGCCCTGTTCATTGGTGAGGACGGTCCCGACATCTAGAAAGCCGAACGTGGTCTGCACGAAAATGGACACTGCTCTGAACGCCAGCGGCCGTGACCTGTTGTCCCGCAGACTCACAAGTATTTCCGCCGACTCGACAAGGACAGTGCCCTCAGGTAGTGAGAGCTCCACTGAGGTCCACAGTCCCCTAGTCGGGAACTGACCAATCTGCAAGAATTGTGGCTCGGACTCAACAAAGGCTTCACCCTTCCCGAGAACTAGTCGGAACGCAAAAGACCCGTTGACGGTGAGCTGACTATCATATGAATCCGAGGACAGGAGGGGGAAGGCGAACTCGTAGATGTAGTGATCGCTGCCTGGAGCTCCCACCAGACCTACAACATCGTAAGTGCCTCCAAGTGCCTGGTCATCGACGAAAGTGGCTTCGCCCCCGGCTATGAAACCATCCACTCCTTCGGCTGAAGGACCCGACATGAAAACTCGAACTGCATTGAAATCACCATTCCAGACATCTGTCGCCTGGAACCGAACCTCTGTCCATTCATCCCCTGGACTGACGAGGGCCACGTGCATCGTCCTGTTGGCGTCTTGCTTGCAGTTGAAGTAGACTAGTATCTTCGTTCTCGGATCAAAGTAATTCTCCGAATACTCATCTGGCCCCACAACCCCATCGTGAACCGGGTCGGGGCGGCTAGGACACAGAATGTCACCACCGTGAGTGGCATCTGCAGACTGCACAGGGCCGTTAGGGACTTGCATTGACACGAGGGCCATCAGCAGAAGGGCGATTAGGAGCGGAATCGTCATGACTGTCCTCACGCTGTGACCTCCTTCTCAGCGACCTGGGGCTCGATTTCCGGCGGTTCCTTCTCAGTAACCTCCCAGATAGAGACTATTGGGAAGACTTTGGAGAAGATCGCGTAAAGAAGTATGAAGCCCGCAAATGCGGCCGCTGTAATGGACCACTCGACCCAGGAGGGGAAGTAGGCCCCCAGGGGAGTGTCAGGCATCTGCGGGGTAACGAGGGTCGATACGACGATGATATAGCGCTTGAGCCACATGGTTGCGTTGACCAAAGTGGCCGCGATGGCGATGCCAAGCGTCGTGCGGGTCCGCGGATGAGCGATAAGGATGCCCGGGATGATGAGGCCCAAGAACTGGACCGACCAGAATGCAACTGCGAATTGACCGGAACCGAGAATCGGTAAGAGCACCGCCTCACTGCCCTCCATCTTGTAGGCCGCCACGAGGAACTCGTTCAGGGTAAAGTAGATGTACACAACATCCAAGGCTAAGAGAATCATGGCCAGGTTGCGGAAGTGCACTGGCTTGATGTAGTTCTCAAGGTGAAAGAAGTGAGTGAACAAGGCCATGGCCATAAGGACGGAGGCGACTCCGGAGAAGAGGGCCCCAGCAACAAAGTAGGGGCCGAAGATCGTACTGTCCCAGCCGACACGGAGGGTCATTGCGAAGATCCACGAAACCACCGTGTGCACGGAAATGGCGATGGGCAATATCAGGACTGTCATAATCGAGATAGCCTTGTTCAGGGCCACCTTCTGGCCTTCAGTGCCGGTCCAGCCACCCGCGAGCCTTCTGTACAAGAATGAGCGAAGGCGTCCGAAGCCGAAACGCTTCGACCGGTCCCGCAACAGCCCCAGATCAGGGATGAGAAAGAGGTACAGGAACAAAAGACTACCCGTCAGATAGGTAGCGATCGAGACGAAATCCCAGAGGATTGCTGACTCAATCCTCCCATGAATGATCACCTCCAGAAGACGATCTGGACGCCCCAGGTCGACTATCGGCATTGCCGCCCCGACCGCCAGGGAGCAGACGGTTATGGCTTCGGCCATCCGAGTGACGGGCTTTCGCCACTTTGCATTTGATAGACGAAGGATAGCGGACATGAGGGCGCCGACGTGGCTGATCCCGATGAAGAAGACGAAGTTCGAGATGTAGATGCCCCAGAGGACTTGATCCCTCATATTAGTCTCAACGAGACCGTGGAGCAGCTGCAGAGAGTACGCAAAGACTCCCCAAGCGACTATGCCCCCGAGGATCAGGATGAAGACCTTGAATCGCCAAGTAGTGTGTTGAATCGGTCTAACTAGGTCAGCCTGAATAGATTCTAGCCTGTCTTCCTCGCTCTCGAATGCGCTGGGACCAGGTGCCCCCATCTATTCATCCCTCCCCCTTTGGCGGTATCCTGTCCCGAGCTGGGAGGTACCAGACCCTTGGGAGCGTCCCCAGCTCATCCTTGAAGCGGAAAGCCCCCCGTTCACGCAGGGTCTTTGAGAGGGACAAAGTCTCGACCCCATTGGAGATTGCGTCCTCCCTCAAGTCTCCGTAGTAGATGGCACCGTTACCCATCTCCTTGGTACACGCGCGAACGCAGGCGGGCAGTACTCCCTTCCGAGCGTCGTGGGCACAGAAATCACACTTCTCTACGGTCCCAACGCGGTGAGGCCATGGCTCATCTGGGCTGTAGGTATGAGCGAGCTCCTCAGGCGTGTGAGCCGGTTCGGCCCAGTTGAAATAGCGAGCGTCGTAGGGACAAGCGGCCATGCAATATCGACAGCCGATGCACCTCTCGTGGTCTATGAGGACGACTCCTTCATTGTTTCTAAACGTCGCTCCTACCGGGCAAACATTGAGACATGGAGCGTTCTGGCAGTTCATGCACGGTCTGGGAAGGAAGTATTTGTAGCCGAACTCGTCCTCGACTCTGTAGACCTTGATCCACTCTTGGCCTTCCGGCACAAAATGCATGGCCGTACAACCCGCGGTGCATTCGCGACAGCCGTCACATTTTGCGAGGTCGATGAGCATGACCCATTGCTGACCCTCCGCGGACGCAGCTCGTACGTCCGCCGTGGAAACTCCCACGATCTCGAGGATCCTGTCAGAGAACAGTACTCCTAGAGCTCCTGCTGCCGCTCCCCCGGATACGATCCTGAGGAAGCGTCGTCGCGTGAGGCCATCGACTTGGTCTGCATCGCTTGGCTGAGTTTTCAGTCCTCCATAGTCCTTCATTCGGCCTCCTCCGAGAGTTCATTCCACTGGAGCCTGTACTCGCAGTAGGAATCGCCGTGTCCGATGCATGCGAACCTTTCAAAGGCGACTTCACTTCCCATGGTTCGTGTCATGCCTTCGTAAAGGCCAACGTCGAGATTATCACAGATCTCCTCGGGGTGCCTCTCTGCAAGCTCCTGAAAGGGGCAGCCGTAGGCGCGATAGTGTACCAGGTCTTTGTCGACGGCCAAGAGGTCGACGTCTATCCCCATCCTAGTCATGGCACCCTTCAGGAAGAGATTGACGAAGTTTCCAGGATTCCAGACAGGGGCGCCTGCCTCCACTTCGATTGCCTTGATCAATTGCTGGCCGGTCCTCTGCCCCGCTTCTCGCAGCGATTTCTCCAAGTCCTTCTGACTTAGCTTCAGAGAGATGAGAGCGAGTAATATCTCAGATAGCATCTCATAGCGGCGCGGGGGGTAGCCCCCCACCGCCGCGTGAGTGCTGAGCTTGAACAGCGCAGGAGGCCTCCCTACTACGCCCTCGCGGCGAGAGGGTACCTGCTCGATGAGACCCTCCCGGAGGAGGATGCCAAGATGATAGCGAATCGTGACGGGGTGTAGGCCAACGGCCTTCGCTATGTCAGAGACACCCCGTTCGCCGAGCTTGAGTTCGTGCAGGATGCCCACTCGAGCATCGCTTCCCAGCGCCTGGTGTGACTCCGTGGCCATGGTTCGTCTCGCTTCCTGATTTTCTGGCTGCACTGACAGAGCCTTCTTTGCTGACAGATCGTCCGCTTATGACGTCTCTCGCTAGGTGATAAGGTCGCAATTCTATGATATATTAGATAGTTATCATATTCACTTTATGTACTATATATACAGCACGCTTTATAGAGGGTCCGCGTTACCCGCCCCGAGGGTTGTACAATGCCCAATAGAAAGGAATTAGGAGATGCGGGGCGAGGCGGCACATCGGGCAGGGGTCCTTTTGTCGGCTTCCTAGCCTTAGGGACGGTCCTTGTCCTGATGCTCTCGTTTGCCCCTCCAGTGGCGGCAGACGTGGACTACACCGCGGTGAAGTTCAACGGCATCATCGTCGACGGCCTGGCGGACGACTGGTCTGGAGTGGCAGGCACTACGTTCACCATGATAAGGCCCGAAGCCACTTCGGAACGACTCGAGAACGCAACGACCGTGAAAGCCGTCTACGACGACGCCAACCTCTACATGCTGGTCATGATCGACGACGACTTCAACTACAACGCTACGGACCACCACAAGTCGGCTGCCCTGGCCGTTCTGTGGCAGATCGACCCGGCAGCGACGCCCGACATGGGTGGAGGCTTGGGCAACGTGGACATCTGGCACTGGGAGCTGGACACA
>JABAOH010002600.1_pt3 | contig 15029 bp, 16 predicted proteins | sample 7062181 | NCBI WGS metagenome assembly JABAOH01 (sample SAMN14538630, study PRJNA623070) | marine sediment metagenome | biome: marine biome [ENVO:00000428]; feature: marine pelagic biome [ENVO:01000023]; material: deep marine sediment [ENVO:00002113]; isolation source: pool of 5 deep marine...
CAACTCGAGGCATCTCACACATTCGGCCAGGATTCGCTTTTCTACCAGGCCATGACCCTCGCTCGCTATGAGATTGCGGACAACTGGAAAAGGATCGACGATTACGTTCCCTCCATCCGAAAAGTCACCCCCGAAGACATCCGGCGCGTTGTGAGGCGTTATTTGATTCCAGACAATCAGACCGTGGGGATACTCATTCCTCTACCTTACGACAAAGGAGTACTCAGACCGGAAGAATTCTCGATCAAACAGAAATGGTTCGATAGGTTCTGAAGAGGCTTGAAACAGATTGCGTTTTTCATGCATTCATACTTGTCGAGAGAATTACGGGAAACTCACCGCTTGCTTGGCTCGAGACACTGATGCGTCTCGAACGATTTCGACGAGGCCGGAGCGTGGGTAATCAACAAATACGTCCGGAAATACAGGATGTAATTTGGCTCCCGGAGTAAGTTTGATCATGCCAAAAAGCTCAAAAATCTCAATTACTCTTCTCTCAATCATATTCTTATTGCTTTTACTCGTGCTGAGCGAAGGCTACCTTTTTGCCATGCCTCGAGTCCAAAGAAGGGTCCTTCCCAATAGGCTTGTCCTTTTGGTTGTAGAAGACCACTCTCTCCCTTTGGTTACCTTACGACTTTTGATCGATGGGGGCTCGCGATTGGACCCTTCGGGCAAGTGGGGGCTGGCAAACTTAACGGCCAAGGGACTTTTACTGGGCACCTCCACTCAGTCTGTCACCACATTCCGCGAGGCGTTGGATTTTATGGGTGCCTCTCTGAGCGCTTCGATCAACCGAGACACGACTGTCCTCGGCCTTCGCGTCTTGAAGAAGGATCTAGACAGGGGGATCGATCTGTTGATGGAGGCCATCACGCAGCCCATATTCCCAGAAGAGGAGATCCAAAGAGAGGTGGAGAAAACAATTGCCGCCATTCAGTCTGCCGAAGAGCAACCCGGTGTAGTCGCAAGAAAGGCTTTCCGTAAGACATTGTTTTCGGGAAATCCCTACGGCCACCCGTTGGAAGGAACAAAGGAATCGCTTCCAGAAATCACACGGAAGGAAATTTTTCAATTCCACAGAACATACCATCACCCGAACAATGCTATCCTGGCTGTCGTGGGTGATATCACTTCCGAAGAGGTCGAGGCGAAACTCACCCCTCGCCTCTCCCAATGGCCTCCAGCCGAGATCCCCCAGGAGAGTTTCACGGCTACATTCGCCAAAGAGGCGGAGACTCTGATGATCAATCGAAATATTACCCAGGCCAATATCGTCTTTGGACACAAAGGGATAAGCCGTGGGAATCCGGATTACTATGCCCTCAGCGTGATGAACTACATCTTTGGTGGGGGCGGTTTCGGCTCGTGGCTGTTCGAAAACATCCGAGTGAAGAGAGGGCTTGCCTATTCGGTGACGAGCTACTTTGAGCCCACAAAATACCCTGGCTCTTTCCAGATTGTTTTCCAGACCCAGAACGCATCGGCTCGGGAAGCCATTTCCGTGATACGAGACCTGATGGACCGAATCCGGAACGAACGGGTCTCCCAAGAAGAGCTCGAGAGGGCCAAGAAATATTTGATAGGGAGTTTCCCCCTCAGGCTCGATACCCAATCAAAACTGGCACGTTTTATCACTCAAATTGAGTACTACGGTTTGGGCCTAGACTATCCTGAGAGATACCCTTCCCTCATCAACGCCGTGAGTCGGGAAGAGGTGCGGCGAGTCGCAAAATCCTATCTTCACCCAGAGAAGGCTATCCTTGTGGTCGTCGCGAATCTAAAAGAAGCCGGAATGAATGGACCCACAAGATAAATGACCCTTGCATATATGCGCTTCAATGAATGGAAAAAGGGACTTTATTCAACAAAGAGAAACAGAGATCGCAGCGTAGCATAAAACTCTTTTCCGCACTAGGTTTGAGGGGCGTCCCACTGTGCGGGATTTAGAGAAATAATCGATTGCAGTTTTTGCGGAGGAAAATCATGCAGATTCGAAAGTCAATTGCGACCGCAATTCTTGCCATTGCACTCTTCGGAATGACCGTCACGAGTCATGCAGAAAACAGCGAGGCAAAAGAATCAAACCCCGCAGTTTTGATGGAAACCTCTCTGGGCAATATCACAATCGAGCTCTGGCAGGACAAGGCTCCCACTACCGTCAAAAATTTTTTGCGCTATGTCGACGAAAAATTCTATGACAACACGATATTTCACCGAGTCATAAGCGGTTTCATGATTCAAGGTGGTGGGTTCACGGCCGACATGCAGAGAAAAAACGCCTATGAACCCATAAGAAATGAGGCTTCACCGGATTTGAGCAACGACACGGGTACCATCGCAATGGCAAGAACAAGGGAGATCCACAGCGCTACATCCCAGTTTTTCATAAACGTTGCAGATAACGCCTTTCTGAACCACCGCGACGAAACACCACGGGGCTATGGCTATGCGGTATTTGGGAGGGTCACTGGGGGCGAAGACGTCGTAATGAGCATAAGCACAGTCAAGACCACGAGGCGCGGCCCATATCAGGATGTTCCCGCAGAACCCGTTGTCATCAAGAGCGTTAGGCGTATCGATTCAGACCAATAAGCTGCAAGCAGTGTCATTCTTGAGGAGTTTCCTTATTTTCTCGTCAGAGGTTTCAGTAACCCATTGATTTTTCACATGATGTGATATTGTCAGGAGGCGATCTCCATATCCCTTGACCTTTCGCCGTTAACCCCGTGCCTGTGACCCTTGTGCTCTCCAGAGCCACAGAGAATGCCCAAAAAAACCAGATTGTATCAGCGTAAGTTCGCCTGCAGTATCGCTCAGGGACAAAAGGATTTCCTCAAAGAATTGAGGAAACTTTTCTCATTCTTGGGTGACCAAGACGTCTTCTCTATAATGAAGTCAAGAAACCTCTGGCTTAAGTTCTCGAAAAAGGTTAGTACACTAAATAGCGTCTTTCGACCATTCAGTTGAGGGGAGGGAGGGTATCATGCCAGTTCGAAAGTTAAAAGAATTTTTGGACAGCCACAAGATCAAATACGTGAGCGTCAAACATTCGCTGGCCTATACGGCACAGGAAATTGCCGCCTCTGCCCACATCCGGGGTAAGGAACTGGCAAAAACGGTCGTGGTTAGTCTTGACGGGAAAACAGCAATGGCCGTCTTGCCGGCATCCTACAGGGTTGATCTGGAACGCTTGAAAAAAGCGGCCGGGGCAAAGAAAATTGAACTTCTTACTGAAAAAGACTTCAAAGACATGTTTCCTGAGTGCGAGGTCGGCGCCATGCCGCCGTTTGGGAATCTCTATGGCATGGACGTGTATGTGGCAACGAGCTTGGCCGAAGACGATGAGATCGCCTTTAATGCAGGTTCTCACACGGAACTGATCCGAATAACTTACAAGGATTTCGAGAGGCTGGTAAAACCGAAAGTCCTCGAGTTCTCTTTCAAGCCGTGACGACTAAATCTCTTCACATAGCCAGCCCCTTTGGGATTCGCAACCGCTCTCAGCCGAATTGAGGGCTCTCCGGTTTTCGAAGATGGAGGTAATCTAGTCCTTTTCCGGGAGTGGGCCGGACGAGCACATCAGCGAGGTCAGAAGTATGGCATTGTTAACCACCACAATTGGTGCCTATCCAAAGCCTGATTATGTTCCGGTGCCGCAAAGGTCTCCAGAGGATAGTACCGATAGAAACGATTTAACAGAAACGTATGAAGCCTACTTACGCGGTGAAACGGCCGAGTTGGAGGAGTTGCTGGACCGGGCGACTCAAGAGGTGGTGCAAGAACAGGTGAGAATAGGAATTGACGTTCCCACCGATGGTGAGATTCGACGGGAGCACTATATTTATTACCACTGCCGCCACTTAGAGGGGATTGATTTCTCGCGTCTGACCGAGAAAATCATGCGGTCTGGATCGTGGAAGGCTGCCGTACCGACCATTGTCGGGCCGATCCAACCGAAGGATTCCTTTCTATCACGGGACTGGAGGATTGCCCAGTCAGCCACTGACAGGCCGGTAAAGATCACGGTGCCGGGACCATTGACAATCACGGACTCGTTGGCTGACGCGTATTATCAGGATGAGCGAAAATTGGGCCTGGCACTGGCCGAGACCTTGAAGGCTGAGATTCGAGCTCTGGGAGAGGCAGGTTGCCGGTGGATTCAAGTGGACGAACCCGTCCTGGTTCGAGAACCTGAAAAGGCGTTGGCTTTTGGGATTGAGAATTTGGAGCGCTGTTTTCACGGATTGCCTAAAGGAGTGACGACGGTCGTCCATCTATGCTGTGGTTATCCTGATCGCCTCGATAATGAGCGTTACCCAAAGGCTGATCCGAGGGTTTATTTTCGATTGGCCGCACCGCTCGATGAGACGGCTATTGACGCGGTTTCAATTGAAGATGCTCATCGACACAACGAGCTGGCTTTGTTAGAGCAGTTCAGGAAAACTCGGGTCATCCTGGGGGTCCTTGCCATAGCTCGATCTCGAGTAGAAACAGCCGAGGAGATTGCAGCTCGCGTGAACGAAGCCTTGGATCATATCGACGGGAAACGGCTCATGCTCGCCCCAGATTGCGGTTTGGCGATGTTGGATCGGGAAACGGTGCAAGAAAAGATAAGAAATATGGTTGAAGCCGCCAAGTCAGTCGAATAATGTCGTGATGTGAATCTATCAGCACCGAGGGTGGCGGGTAAAGCAAGCCAGGGGCTGATTCTCACGTATGGCTTTAACCATGCAAAGGCAGCCCGCTCGTTCAGAGAGGCCGCAAGGCTCGATCCCAATTGTGCCATGGCCCGCTGGGGAGCTGCATTCGTTCTTGGTTCCAATATCAATGCTTCCATGAACGAAGAGTCAATCCCGAAAGCATACTCAGAGCTGCAAAAAGCACTTGAGTTGGCCACTGAAGCAAGTGAAAAAGAACAGGCGTTGATCCAGGCATTGTCAAAGCGCTATTCGCCAGAACCTGTCGGGGATCGCACCCCCCTTGAAGTAGCCTACGCGGATGTCATGTGTGAACGTCGCCCAGCGCTTTCCCGACGATGCCGATGTGGCCACGCTTTTTGCCGAGGCACTCATGAATCTCAATCCGTGGAACTACTGAACGAAGGATGGTCAACCGCAGCCGGGGACGCCGGAAATTGTGAGTACATTGGAATCGGCCCTCAAACGAAATCCCAATCACCCGGGCGCGAACCATTTATACATTCACGCTGTCGAGGCCTCACCCGATCCAGAACGCGGACTACCGAGCGCCGATCGCCCGCGCGATCTTGTTCCGGGCCTCGGACACATGGTTCATATGCCCTCGCACATCTCTATAAAAACCGGACGGTATCATGACGCATCGCTAGCGAATGAAAAGGCGATAAAAGTCGACGAGGCTTACATCAGGCAGGATCACCCTGAAGGCATTTATCCGCTTGCTTACTAGACACACAATTATCACTTTCTCTGGGCAGTTGCTACGATGGAGGAGCGAAGTCAAGTGGCCCTTCAAGCTGCACGCGGTTTGGCTTCAAAGGTGGATCGCGAAACGATGCGGGAGCCGGGCTTTGGGACGCTTCAGCACTTCTTTTCAATTCCGCTCTACGCGTTGATGAGTTTCGGGAAAGGGAACGAGATTCTGAAACAACCAGCACCAGCCGAAGATCTTCTGTACCCGACTGGGGTTTGGCATTATGTCCGTGGGATGGCCTACACGAGAACGGATCAGCTGGATGAGGCAGCGCATGAGCTCGAGAAGCTGAAAAGGATCGCCTCCGACCCTTTGCTAGAACACGTAACAATCTGGGAGATCAATACGACCTCGGATCTCTTGCAGATCGCACAGGAAGCCTTGGCCGGGGAGCTCGCAGCAAAAAGAGGAGACTATAATAAGGTGGTCGAGCACTTAAGAAAGGGAGGACGCCTCCAAGATGACCTGACTTTCGATGAACCGCCCTCATGGCTTCACTCGGTGCGTCAGTCACTTGGTGCTGTCTTGCTCGAGGCTGGGCGTTCAGAGGAAGCTGAGAGAGTCTACCACGAAGCATTGAAGAGATTCCCCGAAAGCGGATGGTCTCTGCTCGGCCTTTATCAGGCAATCGCAGCACAGGGCAAAACCGACCAGGCTGAAGTGACCAAAAAACGATTTGAGAAAGCGTGGTCTAGAGCAGACGTGACGCTCAGGGCACCAAGGTTTTGAACCGGGATGACAAGAGGACTCGCAGATGGGAACGCGAAATCAGCCACGATTCGAGGGCGGTAGAAACATCATGGAAGCCAATCTTTGACGAGCACGTCGCCGCTCGACAGACTGCGGGGTTGAAGGACCTGTTTCTGTTACGAAACACAGACAACCCAAACGAAGTGGTCATTTTCTTTGAATCAGAGGATCACGCCAAGGCGCGTGAGTTTTCCGAATCCGAAGATCCGCGCGAGGCGATGGAACGGGCGGGAGTTATCGATCGGCCGGAGATCTTCTTCCTTGACGGAGAAAAATTAGAGATGGGTGACATTGAAACCAGAACGACTTGGCTCGTTTTTCTCTTGACACCGGAACCCCATTCTGATAGACAAGGTTTGAGCCCGTGCTATCGGAAGCGTCCTCGGTGCGGTACAAAGTTGCTATTTTACTTCACTTTAGCACGGGCTCTCTTTTATTATACACTCCTTGTCAACTCCATGGCAAATCCGGCCAGTGAGTTTTTCTCCCCCCTATGAAGTTCGCACTGAAAAATGCTCCTTTCGTTCTCTGGACAGAATTTTTGACCCGTTCTAAGGTTTGGTCCTTCGACCTTCAAAACTCTCCGCCTGCGGCGGATCAAACAGGCCCCTCCGGGGACAATCCCTTCGCTAAGACGGGTACCCCCCAAAAACATTCCAATGCTCACTCAAGTAGTTTTTTCAAGCCGGCCTATGAAAGTTCAGCTTTCGAGGTTGGAATGATGATGCTAGGCTGAGGGAAATGCAGAATCAGGTGAATACTCCAATTCATCTCTGGTTACAGGACAAAAAAAGGGCTGACCCTACCTCCAAAAATCGGATGGACAGGAGGTCATTTCATGAGTGACAAGTCTCAAAAACCCCACTCCCCCCTCTTCCTATCGGGGAGTGGGAAGACACAAAAAACACGCTACACCTGTATTCACAAATCGTTGGAAAGATTCGCCTTGGACTATTATCTAAAAAGAACCACTGGTGGCACGTAACGCTCTATGTTTCACCCCGTGGTCTCACGACGGGCCCCATTCCCTACGGAAGTATCACCTTCGAGAACGAGCCTCTCCCCTCCAGCCTCCAATTCGCCGGAGGCAGCGGGCGCTTTAGCCTGGCATGAAGCTGCCTTGTCAGTTTTTTGGCATTTCTCACCTGTTCCTTTCACAGTTTCTCCCTCCAAATGGCTAAAAGAAGGGGCGAGCGGGGGTATCTGATTCCCTCGTAGTGGTACATATCTTGCACAAAACCCGGAATATCACCCCCCGCAAGCGCATCTGTGTCTCCTTTCTGGAAACAACCTATAGATTGGAAGAAAACCATGAAAAAAGTATTCCCATTCCTACTTTTTCTTATCCTCCTTTTTACCAGCACAGGATTCCTTATTGCCGCTCCGATATCACCTGAGGATGTCCCTGGGCCGCTAAAGCCCTGGATCGAGTGGGTCCTCCATGGATTTGAAGAGAAGCGCTGTCCCTCTCTTTATGGTGCAGGCGATCAGCATCGCTGCGACTGGCCATCTGATCTCAAACTCAGACTGACCGAAACGGGCGGAGTTTTTAGATTGAACTGGCTCATTGTCAGCGAGGGTTGGGCTGCGCTACCTGGCAGCGCAAAGCACTGGCCTCAGGAGGTTCGGGTCGACGATCAAAGGGCGCTTGTCGCCGACCGTGATGGAAGGCCAGCAGTCTATCTGGACCCTGGAGACCACACAGTGAGCGGCGTTTTTGAGTGGGAAAGCCTCCCAGAATCATTACAGATTCCTCCTGACACCGGAATTGTCGAACTTACCATCAACAAGAAGACCATCGATTTCCCTCGGGTCGATAGCCAAGGCGCCCTCCTGCTGCGAGAACAGGTCGCGGGAGGAGAAGTTCAGGAGGAAGAAAAGAAGGAGCGTATTGGCCTGAGGGTCCACCGACGTATTGTGGACGATATCCCGCTCACCGTCATTACTCGGATCGATCTCAACGTATCCGGAAGGCCCCGTGAGGCGCTCCTCGGACGGACGCTGATCGAAGGTTACATGCCGCTATCCCTCAGTAGCCCTTTGCCCGCGAGGCTTGAGGTCGATGGTCGCCTCCGGGTTCAGGTCAAACCCGGTCGCTGGACAATTCTGCTTATGGCACGGCACAAGGGGCCGGTTCACGAGATATCCCTTTCGCCGACTGAAGGACCGTGGCCCAAGGAAGAGGTCTGGGTTTTTGATGCACGAAACCATCTCCGCCTCGTCACCATCGAAGATGTCACACAGATCGATCCACGGCAGACTACCTTACCCCCGGAGTGGCAACGATTTCCTGCATACCGAGTTCAGCCGGGGGATACACTCCGAATCGTCGAAAAAAGGCGAGGAGATCCAGATCCTGCTCCAGACCAGCTCGCCCTTCATCGGAGCCTATGGCTTGATTTCAAGGGTGAGGGCTACACCATACAGGATCGTCTCACTGGCACCATGACGCGGGGCTGGCGCCTGGAAATGAACGCGCCCATAGAACTCGGGCGCGTTCTGGTCGACGGTCAACCCCAATTCATCACACGCATTGGCGAGTCAGAACGTGCCGGCGTTGAAGTCCGACGCGGCCAGATTCAGCTCCTCGCCGACAGTCGTATTGCCGAACGGCCGTCGCGCCTTCCCGCTGTCGGGTGGGACCACGATTTTCATCAGGTTCAGGGAACACTGAATCTACCACCTGGCTGGCGCTTGCTCGATGCTACGGGTGTAGATCAGATTCCCAACACCTGGCTGAAGCAATGGACTTTGCTTGATCTGTTTCTTCTCCTGATCATTGCTCTGGCGATTGCGAAACTCTGGAAATGGCCGTGGGGGATCGCGGCGCTGGCCACGCTGGTCGTGATCTATCACGAACCCGGAGCGCCCAAGTGGGTGTGGCTCCATCTGTTAGGAGCGATCGCTCTCTTGAAAGTCCTTCAGACGGGCCGATTGCGAAATCTCGTTCAGGCCTATCGAACGGTGAGTATGGTGGTCCTCATCGCCTTTACTGTCCCCTTCATGGTGATCCAGGTCCGGCAGGGCCTGTTTCCGCAGCTTGAAAAACCCTGGCGTGTTATCGCCCGTGGAGCCGCCGGGGTGCCTGAAGAGCCGGCGCTTCAGCAAAGATTAGAGATAGAGGGCACGCTCGAAGAGGAATTCGCAGACCGGGCTACTCCTGAAAAGGAGTCCTACTACAAAGTCCCGAGTACGGTCACCAGAGAGAAGCGATATAGATCCCGATTGGATCTGTCGCAGATGGCACAGGTCGATCCCAATGCAAACATTCAAACTGGACCGGGCCTTCCTGTGTGGCAGTGGAGATCCATCCCCATGCGCTGGAATGGGCCTGTAGAACGGGATCAGGAGATCCGTTTCATCTTTCTCTCACCTGGTGTGAACACGGTTCTCGCTTTCCTCCGTGTGGTGCTTCTGGCCATACTGGTTATCCGTGTACTCGATATTCGGTATACTCGGGGGAGTGGACTCGGATTCGAATTCTTTAGGACCGCCGCGCGAACAACAGGCGGTATCATGCTCGTATTCTCGCTTCTGTCATTTCCAGGCCATGCGCAAGCGGGTATTCCCTCGCCAGAACTGTTGAACGAACTCCGAGCCCGCTTGCTGGAAAAACCCGAATGCGCACCCAACTGCGCCACGAGTCCTCGTCTGCGGCTGGAGGTCGCGGCAAATATCTTACGTGCGCGGATGGAAGTGCACGCCTATGCTGATGTTGGGGTCCCCCTGCCTGGACGCCTACAGCAGTGGCTGCCTCACATCGTTCTCCTCAACGGTGAACCCGCACAGGGCCTCTTCAGGGGACCGGCAGGACATCTCTGGATCGCCCTTTCCACAGGACGTCATCAGATCCTCATGGAAGGTCCCTTGCCTAACCGCGATACCGTGCAGATCCCCCTTCCCCTGAAATCCCATGCCGTGGAGGCAATTGCCGAAGGCTGGCTAGTGGAAGGCCTTCACGAAGATGGTGTGGCTGACGATAATCTGCAACTACGGCGTTTGGATGAGAATAAGAGGAAAAAACTCGAAGCAACCCTTGAACCTGGTACGCTGCCTCCCTTTGTTCGTGTGGAGCGCACACTCCTACTGGGTCTGACCTGGCAGGCCGAAACGAGAGTCCTTCGGGCGAGCCCCAGCGGAACTGCTATCGTGCTTGAAATCCCCCTCCTCGACGGGGAGTCTGTCACAAGCGCGGATGTCCGGGTCGAGCAAGACCGGGCCCTCATCAACATGGCACCTCAGCAAGCTCAGGTCAGCTGGGTCTCTGTCGTTGAAAAGAAGAGCGAGGTAGCTCTGAGAGCATCGGACACCACTTCTTGGACCGAAATCTGGCGCCTCAATGTGAGTCCGATCTGGCATGCAGAGTTAGAGGGTATCCCGGTGATACACCATCAAGGCCAGGCTGGCCAATGGCTCCCAGAGTGGCGACCGTGGCCAAATGAAACGATCACCCTGAACATCACCCGTCCTGAGGGGATACCCGGGAAGACCGTTACTGTAGATAGCAGCCGTTTACTCATCTCTCCGGGCCTTCGCGCAACGGACACCACACTAGGCCTCAGCCTGCGAAGCAGTCGCGGTGGACAACACAGTGTGACCCTGCCAGAAAATGCTCGACTCCAGCTCGTGAAGATCAATGGCAAAAGCCAGCCAATTCGTCAGGAGGGACGTGTTGTTACGCTGCCGCTCACACCAGGAGCGCAGTTCATGGAACTCCAGTGGCGACAATCCGATGGCATCGCGAGCCGTTTCAAGACGCCTGCTGTGGACGTGGGGATTGAGAATGTCAACACCCAGGTGCAGGTTAGAATGCCAGGCCGTCGCTGGGTGCTTTTCACGGGTGGCCCCCAGCTCGGTCCAGCCGTACTCTTCTGGCCTTTCGTGATCGTGATCTTGCTCGTCGCTGCTGGCCTTGGACGTGTGACAGTTACACCGCTCAAAACCTATCATTGGATCCTCCTGGGTCTTGGACTCACCCAGGCTCGCATCGAGATTGCCATGTTGGTCGTTGCCTGGTTGCTCATTTTGGGGTACCGCAAACGGCTGGACAAAGAGACGGGAAACGCCGTCTTCAATCTGGCTCAATTGGGATTGGTGATTCTATCTGCCCTTGCTCTGTTCTCCCTCATCTATGCTATCAGACACGGTCTCTTGGGCCGTCCAGAGATGTGGATCATGGGGAACGCGTCGAACAATTATTTCCTTCAGTGGTTTCAAGACCGATCTGAGGCAGCAGTTCCCCAGGCCTGGATATTCTCGGTCCACATTCTTTTTTATCGCATCGCCATGCTCGCGTGGGCACTCTGGCTTGCCTTAGCTATGCTTCGCTGGCTTCGTTGGGGCTGGGACTGCTTTAGCCACAACGGCATCTGGCGCCCAATTACACTCATAAAACCGAAGAAGAAAGTCAAAAAGGGAAAGGAGGATTCTCTGGAGCTGGATGTGGAAGAGTAGAGCGTCACAGTGCCAAATGACAAAGCCCAAATGAGTGCCAAATTTCAAATGACTGCAAGGAAGTAATCGTTTGATCGAGCCAGTCTGATGTTGCTTGACTTAGCCATCTAACTCACAGACTATTGGCAGAACTTCGAAAAGTTTTGACATCTAAGCATTTAGATTTCATCTGACATTTGGATTTTGACATGTGAAATTGAAGCCTTACCGATAGACTTCTTCTTGACTTTTCCTCCCTGTGGAATGGGTGTCAGGTCTTGACAGGCTGACCGAGAATGGCATTTTTGGGCGATTTCAACTCGCTAACTACCTGATTTCATTGGAGTCAGTTTCACAAAATGTGAATTCTCGGTCACCCTGTTGACATGAGACATGAATAACAGGATCGGGACTGCTCTTGCCTCTTGCGATCAGAAGCAATCCGTGCGTTTTTGCGAAAATGGGGGGCGCAGTTCAATTTGTTGAATAACTTCTTACCGTAATCGCTTATCCTGGTCCGATCCTGTAATATAGGGAGGGTTCCTGCTTTTTGAAAAAGATCTTCTTTGACATTCGAAAATCGGATCAAGAACTCTATGGGATTTAAGTCCACGAATTCAGCAAGGTCCCCAAAGTTCCTGCTCTATCCGGCCTTTCAACCTATCAGCAAACGATATTTAACAGTTTCTTTCTTCCCGCTGGGGAGAGGCCAAAGCCGTCAAGCTCTTCCTGAAGAGCGGCACAGCTGCCGTATCTTCCCACGTATCCGTTCACACGGGCCACGGCTGTGGACGCAACGAAATCCTCAATTTTAGGATACATGGCGTTGAACTCTCTCATGAGCTCTGGCTGTTGCCGCAGATAATACTTCTGGTGGTAGGCTTCTGCGAGATAAAACCCGGAGAACGGAAGAATCCCCGTATGGATCTTTCCCCTTCTCCTTTTCGCCTCACGGTCCTTTGTTTCCGAAGCCAGCTTTTCCTGGAACTCGTTGTGGTAAAACACTGCGGCCATGTATTGTCGCGACCAGGACCGTCTTCTTGGATTGTGGCTTTCCCAGAAGATATCCAACAGCTCCTTGTATGATACCTGAGTCGGATTATACTCAATCTGGATCGCCTCACTGTGATCGCCAAGACCTTGGTACGTGGGGTCCTTTTTCTCCCCCCCTGAGTATCCGACACGGGTCCCAACGACGCCTTTGACGCACCCGAACTGGGCATCTGGTCCCCAAAATCAGCCGAGCGCAAAAGTCGCCGTTTCTGTTCCGGCGGGTCTGGAGGCATCCAGGGGCGGTATTGGAACATTGATCACCTGGCTGTGCTCTGTCATACTGATTGTTTTTTCCCCTGCTATCGCCTCTGACCCTCTGCTTCCTGTATTCAGCCGGTGGGCCGTGAGAAAAGAGGCGAATCCACAGCACGCAAAGCCCATCCGCTTGAGGAAGGTTCGCCGACCTAGACGGTTATCTTCAGAAAGGATCCGTCTCCAGATCACTTCGAGCTCTCTCTTCCTGGGATCCACTTGCAACCTCCGTTTCGCTTTCGAAATCATTCTGCGGCAATTTTCTCTGCCGAAACAAATGTCAACGCAACTGAATTGATGCAATATCTAAGGCCGGTGGGCTGCGGGCCGTCATTGAAAACGTGCCCGAGATGAGAGTCGCACCGGTTGCACAATACTTCGGTTCTTTTCATGGAAAAGCTGTAATCCGGAGCCGTCTTGATATGGTTTTCGGCAATCGGCGCCCAGAAGCTCGGCCAACCCGTCCCAGAATCGAACTTTGTCGCCGAACTGAATAGGTCTAAGTCACAAGCGGCACATCGATAAATGCCCTTGCCTTTGAAATCATGGTATTTGCCACTGAACGGCGGCTCAGTACCCTTTTTTCGCATAACCCTGAACTGCTCCGGCATTAGCAATTGTCGCCATTCTTCCTCGCTTTTAACGATTTGCCCAGGCATACTCATTTCTCTCCCTTGTGCCAGGGCTTCTTGGAAATACTCAAGGTCTGAGAAGATTCTGAGTGCTGGGATCCCAATGAAAAGGGTGAAGCCCAATTGCTTGAGAAAGGACCTTCGACGGAGAATTGAATCGGCTTTTACTGATCTTGACTCCATGTGTAACCTCCTCCATATCGATCTGATCATCACTACTTTGCTTTCAGATCAATAATACTCACTGAGGGTAAAGATGCGATAAAGGATTTGTAAAGATTCGGTAAAGTTTTTTGACCTCATTCATCACTCGTTGCTAATCTCCGTTCACAGTGATTTTCTGAACATACTTGACCCAATCATATCCATAATAGCCTTCTGCGACCACGCGCAGCGGAAACCCATGCCTCCGTGGCAGAATCTCTCCGTTGACCTGGTAGGCGAGAAAGACCCGGTTGGAGATGACATCGTCCATGGGAAAACTCTTTACCTTTTCATAGGAGATTAACGGCCCATGAATCGTCACGGTCCGGGCACTCTCTCTGACACCCACCTTTTGGAGCAACGTCTGGATGGAGAAACCCTTCCACCGGCCGTGATTCGCAAAAAAGCCTGGACAGATAAGCAGCACATTTCTCTCAATTGTTGGGATCTCGAGGAGTTCGGGATACTTCAGACTCAACGGCTCCCTCACAGCGCCCGAGATTTCTAACCGCCAGGTGTCAAGATCTACCTCATGGTCTGTCGGCCCCATGGTCCCGAATTCCTTCAAAGGAGTGACCTCTAGGTTTCTGGTGTCCAAAGAACTGGGGTCTTCCCTGATGAGGCTTTCCCTCCCGGTACCTTTGGGCAGGGTCGTCTTTCGAGCCTCTGCGTATCCTCGTCGGAGGATGGAAAACAGAGGATTGAACAGAATGCCTAGGCCGACAAGAACTCCCAGTGACGATTTGAGAAAATGTCTGCGTTTTTTCATGTCCCCTCCGTATGGGTTCTTGGCCCGGCGCAGTCCTAGACTGTCGCCTGAGCGTAACCCGTCAGCCCGGGGAGGCCTCTTTCCGGATCAGTGTGCCGAGCTCCAAATTACTCCTCTTGCGCACGTTAACACCCCTCAATTCATTATAACCTCCCTTTTTTGAAATCTCAGCTAACGGGCCTCGGCACCTAACCCCGATCTCAATCAAGGCTGTATTTAACACGACACTTTAAAGGACGGTGAAAGGGAGTGTAAAGATTTCGTAAAGATTAGCGGGAGAGAGACGGAATTTCCGTAGGGAGGGTGAACCAAATCCGCACCTGACCAGAGGAAACCTCGGCCCCGACCTTCCCACCGTGGGCCTCGACCAGTTCCTTAACGATGGCAAGCCCGATGCCTGCCCCTCCGTATTCTCTGGAACGAGATTTCTCCCCTCGGTAGAAGCGTTCGAAGAGATAGGGCAGGTCATCCTCGAGAACCCG
>JABAOH010003786.1_pt1 | contig 15024 bp, 15 predicted proteins | sample 7062181 | NCBI WGS metagenome assembly JABAOH01 (sample SAMN14538630, study PRJNA623070) | marine sediment metagenome | biome: marine biome [ENVO:00000428]; feature: marine pelagic biome [ENVO:01000023]; material: deep marine sediment [ENVO:00002113]; isolation source: pool of 5 deep marine...
CCCAAGGCGAGCACGATGACTTATTCGATGGGCTCCAGACCATGGTTTTGGGAGCGATGGAACAATATTCGAGGCCCAGGATCGGATGGGCTTGAGGCCGACTCGGCGATTCACAAGATTGATTGGTTATCTTGATTTACAAGCTCTTCGAAACGAGATTCCCCTCTAGACCCGAGGTGAGCACGATGACCTATTCGGCCGATTGCGGACCATGATGGAAGGAGCATTGTCAGTGCATTCCTATTCTGGTGAATTTCCTGCATGCATTGGGAAATCTCTGAGGGACTATGACGACGACTTTTTCGACCTGCCGGATAGGGAGATGGATAATCTATATTGGTGAACGCTAAATGCTATCCATCCAGCGTATTGTTAACTTTAAGCTTGCCTTTTCATGGCCTCGATGATAAACTTTTCACCGTAAAGGGGAGATTGATACACATCTAGCCATAACTTCTATCCCTATAAATAATTAGAGATCTTGACGATCCTTTTCTTGCACCTAGGTTCGGTTTCACAGCTAATGTTCTAATATCGGATGGTGGTGGGCCGTTTACTCGCGCCCGTGGATCACAGAATCGTGGCGCTTTCCTAGCAGATCTACTATTGTTGTGATGGCTCATCCAAAACCACTTGTTACTATCAGCTCATTATCTTGCGGGCGCCTGTAGCGTATCTCGGATAGGGATCTGGACACCGATACCCTGATGTTCGGAAGGAATGCTGATTACGGTTTTCTAACGAGTTCCTCGCCGAAGGTTATATTGCGACTTATTGCATTGTATCCAGTTATCTAGAGGTAGATGCTATGTGTTAGGCGCATTCTTGTGAGCTCCTCCCCGCCACAGGTGGAGCCTATGCCGAAGAGATAGAAGCAAGACGTGAAGAAGAATTCAGAAAAAAAGAAGCAACTTTCCTCTCAGGCAGCGCTTCTGTGCGGCGAGGCATTCCAGAAGGTGGCAGAGAGAATCATTCCCAGGATACGCTCGATAGAGGTCGAATCCTCTCAGGACTTCTCCGAGAAACTGGGCGATCTGGTTGCTTGTGCGGCAAATCTCGGATTCGCCATCGAGCTCTACCTAAAGGCCCTGCTAGCGCAGCTGGAATTGCCAGTGCCCCAAACGCACAATCTTCGTTCCCTATTTGACGCAATACCCCAACAGGTCAGGGAGCTTATCGAGAGCACGTATGACCAGGCAATGCCTGATCAAGTCCGCGAATTAGGCGGATATGTGAGCCTAACGATAGCCAAGGGTCCACCGCAGGAACCACGATGGGGCAATTACGCAGGGGGGGGCGTGTCTCTTCCGCTAGTTCTGGAAAGATCAAAGGACCTATTCCCATCTTGGAGGTATGTCTTCGAGTTCACGCAGGATCTGGATTCCCCCCACCAGTTTCACCAATTCGAGTACGGCCTTCTTTGGTGTGCAGCCGAGGCAATAAGGGTCGAGACCACGGTACGCTTGAACGGAGCGGGGGGCGCACCTTCACGGAGCCCAGCGGGTGGTGAGTCCCAATGAAACTCGCCCGTTGAGATGGACGGCTAATTGCACCACAGTGCCAGCACCTTGCGGCTAAGCGCAAGGGCGTTAGCGCGACAGAAATATGAAGAATATTAATTCGAATTTGGTTTTAGTATTAGCGAGTCTTTTCTCATTGATTGCTGGATACTTTATTGGGCGCGAGCATCTGAAGCACGAAATCAGATCCAGCATTGAAGATACAGCTGAAAGCTTAGCAGAGGGAATAAAGAATGTCTTTGGTCTTGATGAGGCTGATTCCACCCTGTTGGATTTTTCAGAGGGAGAGGATGCGACATCGGGATCTGAGGCCGACCTCATCGCACTTCATCAGGGTGACTACTACAATGCAGATGATCTGGAGATCAAGGTGGAGGCTGGTTTAGAGAAAGCTCGTCTCATCGGTGTCTTCGGCAATGAGACACGTTCTAAAGAGCGTCATCTAGTAATTACCCTCAACATAGTGAATAAGCATGATCGCAAAATACTTCGCTTTAGTGATGAGAGTCTATTCGGTGATCATTTTGTGCTAGTTGACGATGTAGGCAATCAAATTCGCGAAGTCAACTTTGGTTTTACAGCCACGCTCGATGGGGCACTAACATCTACTGACGATGTAAATCCAGGAGATCATGCGACACACGTGGTTGTCTTCAAAGTTCCGCCACTTAAGACAGAGGAGTTGCTATTTACAGTGGATCTTAAGGCCTTTGGCAAATCAGACAAGGTTCAGTTCCGCATTCCTATTAATGATGTTAAAGGTTGGCGGGCTAACACGCCGCTGCAGCCGACGAGCGGCTGAGCGCCGGGGCGTTAGCGCGCCAAGCGAAGCTTGGCGCTTCTGGCCGGGTGAAAGTCCCGGTTGAGTAAGGTTTAGCCAACCACTCATACCGAGTGTTGCAACTGTGTAGGAGGGAGGAGAAGCCCGAACGAAACAGTTGAAGCGTGCACAGGGAATCACGTAGACCGCAGGGGAGACCGCACTCCCCAAAGCTTGATACAGCCCCGTCATAGCGGATAAAGCAGATGGCGATGGTGTTAACGTGCCAGAAGCCCATACCCCCCAAACATAGTTAATAAAAGCAGATCTGTTAAAATCTTTGCTGCCAAACAACAGTTATCTCTCTAATTATTTGCTATTTTAAAAGCACAGCTTTGCGAGTTAGGATCTTCCCTTCGGCTCGCAAAACATAGAAGTAAACACCGGAGCTAACTCGCTCTCCTTGTCTATTGCGTCCACCCCACTCTACGTAGTGCCGTCCCTTCGACAGCTCTTTATTAACTAGAATACCTACGAGTTCTCCGTTGACGTTATATACCTTCAAGCTTGCGTGGCCAGCTTGACTCAGTGTGAAGAATATCCCAGTCGATGGATTAAATGGATTAGGTTTGTTTTGTTCCAGACTCAATTGAAAGGGAGGGGTTGTCCCAGAAGCGTCAGTGGGAGCATCCGGTACGTGCCCCAGGCGCGATAATGGGTCGCCCAAAAACACATAGGAATCAACAAGATCACGTATTTCAGAATTTGTTGAGAATTCAGTATGCAGCCGTCGGCTTGCCTCGAGCCAAGATTCCGCCATCGAGCGATCAAGTTTCTCGAAGATTTCCTCAACAACATATAGCGCAGCAAATCGGTTCCCTATTTGCCAACTCCCTGCAGCTGGTCCGAGCCAAGCTATTGCGCCTTCTCCTGGATCTGTAAGAAATTCTTCGCAAACAGGCAGTCCATAACCGCTATCAAGATCTTCGGTCCAAGCCCATTCAGCAGCTTGGCAACTTGATGCAATAATAAGGGGAGTATGACCACTCGTGAGCATACCTGTATGAAATTGATTTGGCTCGGCGCTGGGGGTTTTGTCAAAGAAATAGCCTGGTGCATACCGATGTGAATTGCTGGACATCATAATTAGGGCCTCTGGCTGCTGAGTGTTCCATAAACTAGAAGCCGCTATGTTTCGATCACTAGGATCTGGATAGTCCTTTTCGTACAGGTGAAGTACGTTATGCGAGGGATTGATTTCTAAAAGTCTGCTTTCAATAGAATCTGCATATTCTCTTGCAAGGTCACCCGTTCTGCCACCTTCATGAAGTCCATAATTGACATCACCTACATAGAAGGCAACAGTATAAGGAGAATAGTCTTGCACATAATAATCATTATAAGTCTGCATTTTTATGGCTAGTGCAAGCACTTCGTCAATTCCATCCACAGGCCATCGTGTTACAACAACATCCGGAATTCCATCATCATCAGTGTCTGCATATTCCTGATCGCTAAACCAATAAGGTGTTGTGTAAGCCATATTTCCCTCGCCTCGAGGCAGAGTGTCAGGAACTGCATACGTTGGAATAATATCTTGCTCTGGTTGCCCTCCGCTTGGAAAGCCCGAAGACAAATAGCCCTGGCGAATACTCTCCCAACCACTTACCCAAAGTGTTGGTGTTAGAGGTCCGTCAAACTCACACCAATCATTTGCATCACCTATGAGATGAAAATATTTCGCTCCAAGGGTGGTGGCATAATCTGCTATAGCCGCTTTCAAAGTATCTCGAAATGCATCTGAGTCCGATGGATACGAACTTATATTGACAACTTCAGCATCATATCCGCGACTCTGCCAATAACCAGCCACAAATAATTGAACGTCATCCACAAATAAGGAATCTGTAAAGATGATATAAGGCTCTCCATTGCTTAGGAGGTTCAGAGTGTTTTTTTGTGCTCGATTTAGACGATCGCGCTCTAGCGCCTCTAGCTTTGATCTAATATCGGTCGAAGACGATCTGCTGGGTTTATTATTCTCCAATTCTTTAATGCTCCGGGAGCCATTTGTTGACTTTTGTTTTGAAATCGCTTGGCAATTGCGCATACCGGATTTCTCTACTTCTACCAAGCGTAATAGAGGAACACCAGGATCCGATATAGGAATGGTATGATAGCCTATTCCGGCCAATTCTGTGACAGCCAATGGAATACCAGGTCCATTAGGTTCCAAGCAGCCCTCGATTTCATATCCCACAGTGTTATACTCGCTCGATACCTTCCAACTAGCGACTCCATCTCTAACTGCGAATCCCGAAATCGTTGCCGCCGGATTGTAAGGAGGGTATAGAATGTATGTTGCTTGCCAATCATCCGTGAATGGATATCGTCTGCAAGCTCCCCAAGTAATCAATTCCGCCATTATGGAAGAACTATAACATTGTGGTTCCATTTGACCAAGGCCAAGAACATGCCCAATCTCATGTAGCATCACCGACTCCAAATCTATCCGATCGAGAGGAGGGCAATCTGAACCGTCCCAGCCCATTCCCTCTGCAAAAAACGAATCAGCATTAACGTAAATCATGAAACTGTTGATGTACCCATCCGCATCGAAAAATATATCTATTGCTGCGGCAGCACCTGGATTGCCGGTCCAGGGATCTATGAAAATAATAATGTTACTAGACATTTCATTGTTATTAGCACTGATCCTATCTATCATCAGACTCCAATTGGTAAATGCTGCATCAATTCGGGATATTGCATTTGGAAAATGAGCAGGAACATTAGACGCTTTATATGAAATTTCTGTTCCCCACCTCCATCTATTATAGATCGGACCATTTGGGTTAGTATTCTCCACTAACATATTCGTGAAAAAACAAGGGTCAATCTGCGCTTTAGGTTGCGAATATCCAGAATAGAGTGCCAAAAACGCAATTATAAGAGCCCTCCCCACAGCATTAGTTGCTTCCTTCATGGCTCACCTCCTCGATTATAATCTTCTCAAGTTCAACTCTTGAGTATTTATAAACAATATTATTGTCATAAATGATCTTTTCACCGTTTATTCTAAGGAGCCCATTCTTGCCCATAATTGGGAAATAGCCTATTTCCTCCTCTTTCTTCAGAAATACATACCATTCCTCTCCTACCTTAATTTCTCGAGGTATTAGCGTCAGCCATCTTGGTTGGTAGGATCCGATCCTCAACATTTTAAATTTCAATGTATCTCCATTCACTTCTCCTTTGAATACCTTATAGATGTTCATAGTTACTTCTATCATTCTCGCTTTAGTACCTTCAGGTCCTTTCAGGTAAGAGTGCTTTATTGATGCAATAGTTCCTCTAGCTATTACATCTGCCTCTCTAGAAATATTTTCTATTTTCGCCTCATCAACCATTCTTTTGATTTCTTCAAATGTCATTATATCTTTTCGTTTGCCGCGAGCCCATCGGCGAACCCATTGACCATCGTCCTGCCTATGTACAGCATCTTCTCTGTCAAAGTAATACGAACCGCCCTTTAAAGTTTCTAAATAGTTCGCGCACAGAACGAGTGTGTCTCCAACACAAAAGGTGCCTAGTCTCACAGGAGAATGCTTCATAATAATTGAGACATTGCTATCTTTATAATCACCTTTCAATAATTCGATAATTTTAACATTCAGAATTTCGATTCTAATTCTAACGTCTCTCGTTTTCGGTTCGATTTTTTGTCCCCAGTCGCTAAGTGTTGTGGAATCGGGGGAGATGCTCTCCACCACGCCAAACACTATGAGATGAGAGTAGACTAAGGGATCAAAGTAAGTCCCTCTCGTTTCGATCGAGTGGATAGGAATGGGATAAAAGGCAATATTGATTATGCCACAAATAATTAATGTTCTTACCAAGTTCATATCAACCTCCATAGCCAAGATCGAGTTATGTTATCTTCTTGCTTGCAACACAGTGAAATAGCACTGTAGCAAACGTTACAAGGTCGAAAAATGGCGAAACAAACTTCCTTAGCATGACTAGCAATCGTAGTAATAGTCTGGTGGGATGCTCGTGAATTAAAGCGGGTTTTAGGCGGGGGATAAACTGCTCTTGCCATTCGCTTCTCCCCTTTTCTCAACACCTTACGTGTATATAAAGAACAGCGAAATGGTCAATCGCTATTTGTTTCTAAATACCTCATTTCAGTATTATCTGTCAAGTAAAAAATAATGCAGACAAAATGGGAATAATTGTTATCAATTAATAACTAATGTCATTCTTGTGATTTAGCGAGCAATTTACTCAAATTACTATTCATATTTCTAAATTCAGTGATCGGGATAATTCAATTTTCCGAAACTGTTCGCGCTATATTGGGAAAAGCTAAATCAGGATAGTATCAGTTACTGAAGTAGATTAGAATTCCATGGAGATAGACGAGTAAGTTTGGGAAGAGACAGAAGTACGCATAACGGTGCATAAGGTACGAAAGAACTTTTAACAGCAAAGCAACTGGCAAAGATACTGCATATTACCGAAAAGACTATTTACCATATGGTCGCAGCTCGCGAGATTCCGCACATCAGGATATCGGCGAAGACTCTGCGCTTTGATCCTGATGACATTGAAGCTTGGTTGAAGGAGCATAAGGTGCCTGTAGAAGATATATGAGGAAGACTGGAGCGAAGGAAACAGGAGCTTTAATACGAGGGAATGGTCCAGTATAATTGGTACCGATGGCCAGGGCCAACAGGCGCTAAGATATGGGGAGATATCAGAGGAATATAAAGCATGGCAACAGATTAGATAATTCTTCAAGGTAACTGCATTTATTACTTGACAATAAACACCTCATCCAGCACACTTTTCTCGCATTTCAATGGGGGGATTCAATGCATCCTGCAGAAACTGCTATCCCAAAGATCAATTGCTAGTACTGCTTAGGCTCTTCTGAACAAGAGATCATAAGAATTGGGGAGATTCCAGACGCTAGCACTTGTCCGTAAATAAGCTCATTGGAATCATCACCAAACTTCAGAATATTTTTCAAGATCAACTCGACACTACCGACTAAGGAGGTTGAGATCAAGATTGTCCGCATGTACTTGGCAGTTGTATTACTCGCCCTCGGGCTTATCTCGCTAGTTCCGCTTTACTCTCACGCCGATGAGTTCATCCGAGTTGCAAGTTTCAACATCGCTGAGTTTGGAGAAGGAACTCATCCTCAAACTCGCGATCTCGATGCGATTGCTGCAATGCTGGTTAATAATCAACTGGATCTAATTGCGGTCCAAGAGGTCGGAATTAAAGACCAGGCTGAGAATCGATTGAACGCTCTTGTAGGAAAGATGAATAGTATAGCGAGTTCAGGTCCTAAATACTTTTCGTACATAACGCCGCAGACAGGAGATGAGCGGTATGCATTCATTTACAGGTCGCCTGTGGTAATTGGTGAAGAGGACTTGTGGCTCGACGACGACAGGGGTCCAAACAACCCACGTGCGGGTGGCACTATCTATTACCGTATTCCAATCGCTGTATCATTTATGGCGGGGGACTTCGATTTCTATCTAGTTAACGTCCATCTTTCTTGGGGCAATTTAGATCGTCGAGAGAATGAAATCGCGGATTTAAGGGAATTCTTGAGGGCTGAAGGTGGCGCAGAGAAGGATTGGATTGTTCTGGGCGACATGAACCGTTATGGCAAGTACAGGGTATCTGATCCGAAAGCCTTTGATCAACTCCTAGACGAAAGCTGGAACTTTCTTTACCGATTCCCCCTGTTGGAAGCGATTACTTCACCGGATGACATGAGAGAGTCTAAGGCTGAGAAAGACGAGTGATCGACAACAGTGGCCAAAAGCAAGAATGTATATGACCAGTTCATTATTACTGCTGGCGTATTCAATGAGTTCAATACTACTGACCCAAAGCTCGATGAGCACGTTGGAATTATTGCCTTTGATCGGGATGACCCGTACAAGAGCATAAGCGATCACAACACGCTGAAATTCCAGATCTCAGATCATCGACCGATTTGGATTAGGTTACAAATCGATGGTGGAGATGATGATTGATCAATACAACGATAGTCCTCAAACCGCGGATCCTTACACAATATGCTTATATAGCGGCAATAGTCATACAGGTCCAGAAAGAGACGGAGTCTTTGTAACAGAAGCGCTTGACAGTATAGAAGCCAGAATATTAGAGATTTCGCCCGGCCAGTATATCTATCGTTTGCGTCAAACGGATGTTATTAACTGCTCTGATAGGGCGAGCGCATCTGCAGACTTTTGGAATGCACATGAACCCGAATTGGCTATTATGTTCTCAGCTAACTCACATCGATATTCGCCCTGTGATTTTTTCAACTGGTGTCCAGAAGGGGATACATTCAATATGGACATGATTTCGGTATCTCACACCCCTCTGGTAATCGGGGGATCATGTGGTTCTGCGGATTGGGCTAGAACTGAAGATCCAAGCCATGGTCAGCCAACTTGCGAGTTATTTTTGACTGAGTGGGGTAAAGGCGCTATTGCGTGGCTAGGACCAGCTGCTGAAAGTTTTCAGCATGGAAATTTCGTATGTGTCTTATATGCTGCAGAGGAATTGTTTAATGATCCTAGTCGCTCAATGGCAGAATCATGGCTTGCAGCTCTGCGACGCCTGAGTAATGACTATTCCAATAATGCGGATGTTATCAATACAGCTAAATCGTATGTATTCTTGGGAGATCCTTTGTCCAGCTTTAATCATCGCCTAGGACCACCGACAAATATAGGACGCAGCAATTTCCAACATCGATTGAGATTGGAACATAATTTCCCAAATCCATTTAACCCACGAACAAAGATTACATTTTCAATCCGTAAGAGAGGATTGGTATCAGTGGAAATATATGACGTTAAAGGAAGGCTGGTAAAAACACTTGTAAATGGAGAGCTTGTTCCTAGAAGCTATGAAACTGAATGGTTTGGCGAAAATGCTGAAGGAGAAAGTGTTGCATCAGGTGTTTACTTCGTCAGGCTGAAAGCAGAAGGAAAGGTATTTGCTCGCAAGATGGTGCTGATTAAATGAAATGCATTCATAAACGAATGCTATCTAAGGATTGGGGGCAATAAAAGAGTATTTTGATTTTTGGAGGCAAAGAAATGATTGTGAAAAGGCTCTTAAATATTCGATGCGTCTGCTTATTGCTAATGCTATTCCTAGTCTTACCCGTTGGAAGCGGAGTGGTAGATGTGTGCGATTGTTGTTCGATAAGTACGCAGGGTGGAGGCCTAATGGTTTGTCCTCAGGGGGATGGGCTAAGTTTGATTGACGTAGGTGCCGAAATTCATATTATCGTTAGAGATGATTCGGGACGACCAATAGAAGGAATTGGTGAAACAGATTTCTGGCTAGTCGGAACTGGAGATGAGATGTATTTGTGCGGAGGGAGCGGGTCATCAAATGCGGATGCCCCAACAAACGCAGCGGGATATACGACAATGAGTGGAACGATTGCCGCCGGGGGTTGGTCAGATGGTCTTTATTTAGTGATTCAGGGTAATGTCATTGGGTGCCCTCCTTTCGTTGTCGCAGTTAATGTAAGAAGCCCTGATATAAATGGCGATTTATCCGTCAATTTAGCGGATTTTTCAATATTTGCAAGCTCTTTTCCTTCACCACCGAATGCATATGATCATCGTTGCGATTATAACTATGATGGCTCCATTAATCTAGTGGATCATTCAATGTTTGGCCAGCATTTCAACCATAACTGTCAGCAATAAGAAGAAGATTTTGCTCATGGCGTAGGGTCAAAAAATTAAGCTAATGTCCAACTGACAATTCCCTTTTAAGTTGCACGCCCTCCCCCAACGCAATTTCGGCTGGTTGACGGGCCGTGTTAGCCGTCTGATAATGCTCATTTCGTGCACAACACTTCAGGGGGAATCAACCAAAAAACTGAGACAGTTTAGTAAGAGGGTTACGGACGGGGAGCCAGTTTATTCGGGAAAGGAACTGGGGCTCCTTCGGTTGACGCGATCCCTGCTCTCAGTTGGATGGGCCTAGGGTCAAAAAATTCAGCCGATGTCCAACTAACAATCCTCTCTGGATTTACATCCCCTCAGCACATGCCGATTTCAGCCGATTGAAAAGACTTGCTAAGCGCCTGATAATGCTCATTTCATGTTCCACATGCAGGGGGGAGTCATGAGTATTATGATTCGACCATGGCGTGTATTTCTCCTTGGTCTATCCGGCTGGATTAATCGTCACCAACAGCAGATGATCGAGTACCTAACCACCGAGAATCAAATCCTTAAAGAAAAACTTGGTAAAAAACGAATTCTTCTTAGCGACGACCAGCGTCGGCGCGTGGCTGTTAAGGGCAAGATATTGGATCGTAATTGTTGTTGGAAATCGCGACCGTTTTGACCTCTGATACGATCTTGCGGTGGCACCGGTGCGCAAGCGACAGACTACGTGGGAAAAGTTCCTGAGAAACCACTGGGATGTGCTGATAGCCATCGATTTCACGACGATTGAAGTATGGACAAAATGTGGATAAGACATCTTTTATTTGTTATTCGTAATTGAGGACGGTGGGAATTCGGCGCAGAGAACAACGTGCGAAAAAGCATGGAAATCTTAGGGGCTATGATACAATGTTGGATTGTCCTAAGTTCGAACTCGGCAACGCGGAAGGTATTTTCAGGAGGCATCCCCGAAATCGCAGAGTTGTGCGAGATGGTGTCTACTCAACTTGCTTCCTTTCACGGGACGAGCGTGCCCGGTGAAGGAGAACGAGTCGTTTGCAACATTTCTGGGGTGGAGTGTCGAACCTGCAGCGTTTGAGGAACCGTCAAAATCGAGAATAAATCTGAAGCTTAATGGCAATAGGAGTACTACTTTAACGTGTCATCAATCGAAGTCATCGCAGTCGCAGTTGCCCTTGCGATGGATGCTTTTGCTGTTTCCGTTGCTGCGGGTGTGAAACTGCGTCAGGTATCCGGTCGGCAAACTTTCCGGATGGCCTGGCACTTTGGGCTGTTTCAAGCAATGATGCCCATCATCGGCTGGGGAGCTGGGCTTACGGTTCAGGGGCTTTTATCTTCGCTGGACCATTGGGTCGCATTCGGCCTTCTTGTGTTTATAGGCGGGCGAATGGTTGTGGGGGCGATCCGCGATGATGAAGAGAGCGTCAAGGGCGTTGAACCAACAAGGGGTTGGTCGCTCGTGATGCTATCCTTGGCGACGAGCATTGACGCGCTGGCGGTTGGCCTCAGCCTGGCAATGCTGCGTATCTCGGTCTGGGTTCCTGCCCTGGTGATTGGCCTTGTTGCCGGCGTGTTTACATCCGGTGGGCTTCACCTTGGCGGATATGTTGGACGCCGCTTGCGCGTTGCACGCTATGCGGCTTTAATAGGCGGTGTTGTTCTGTTGGTAATCGGCGGGAAAATTCTCCACGAGCATGGCATGTTCTAAGGAAGGCGTACTATCCAAAAGGGGGCATTCGCCAATCCTTCCAGATTCTCGCGAGAATGACCCAAAGGAACCTATCTCGATTCTTAAAGCGCGGTTTATTTGTATTTCGTTGTAATACATTGAGTTGACGACGTAGCGCGAGGTTTTCTAAGGTCAACGAACGGTGAGACTTCAGCGCCGAGATAATTGTGCGCAACATGATTTTGAGCATGAAAAGTATGATATAATAGAGCGGACTTAAGTGCAAAGATGGCAATGCGGACGGACTTTTCAAAAGGCACAGCAAAAAAAATCCATCCAGACTGCAACCGGGAGGGGTCCAACATCGACTACTAGTTATCAGGTCGGCCGGGTCGGCCGGCATCGGGAAGGAATGGACTCATGATTTGGTTTTCATTAGCACTTCTGATCCTCGGCTTATATGCGGGGAGGATCCTGCGCCGGCATCTTCATGAAAAGAAACTGCTTGGGCTGCGTGAAATGGTACATACCGAAAGGATGGCAGCCCTGGATCGGGACCTTGCGTGGCCGGAAAGTGCCATCCTGGAGGTCGAATCCGCCCTCAGTCGAAGCATCGACTCCCGCGCCAATTCCTCTGAACCGAACCACACCTTTCTGCAGTGGGTTCGGTGCGCAGCACTCGCCATCGGCCTGGCCGGTCTATTCGGCGGAATTGGCACCATCGCGGGTCTCTATCTCGTGACTGACACGGATATGCAGGGTTCCTGGCCCCTCGGCTTGATCCCTGTCTTACTGGGTTTGGGAATGTTGCTCTTCGTCCGAATCTCCAGCCGCATGGTTGAAACTCAGCCAAGCGAGCAGGAGAAGCCGTGATCTCGGTCCTGCAGATGGCGAATATCCTGATCGGTACTTGGAAGGACAGGGCGGTGAGCCTGCACGCAGCCGACGACTCGGAACTGATTGCTCTTTTCCTCCGCAATGACGATGAAGAAGCCTTCGAGACTCTGGTTCGCCGCTATCAGGATCGGATCTTTCGCCTGGCGGTATCGATCCTCGGTTACGGGAACGAGAGCGAGGCGGAAGATATCACGCAGGAAGTTTTCATCGTTCTTTTCCAAACCCTACACAAGTTTCGTCAGGAATCCACATTCTCGACTTGGTTCTATCGGCTGGCCCGCAACCGGATCATCGACCATCAGCGGCGAATCGTGCGCCGGGCCACGCGAATCAGCGGCGAAGTCCCGCCATCCCTTGCGATTTCGGAAACGGCGGCCGATCCACTAGCGGCGACCATCAACAGCCAGCGTCGTGCTCAGCTATTGCATCAGATCAATCAGCTACCAGAAATGCAACGCATCGTGCTTCTCCTCTTCTACTGGCAGGATCAGAGCACGGATGAGATCGCAGCGCTGCTCGAGCTCAAACCGAATACGGTCAAGTCGCACTTGTTTCGGGCGCGCCAGAACCTTGCTGTTGTGTTAGAAGAGGGGGAGACCGGTGTCTAAATGTGATCGCCTGCGGCACCTATCCGATATCGAGGCAACGTCCGATCCGGATCTGCTACGGCATGCTAAGACCTGTCCGGATTGCCGCCTGCAACGAAGGATAAACGGACGATTACGTGACCTAATGCAGCGAATGCCGCGTGCAGGGCTCTCACCGGCATTCAATTACAGACTGCGAACGACACTGGCTGTCGAGAAACAGAAACAACAAGAGAACCGGTGGCGGCTGTTCTTGCTGCAAGCCTACTGGGTAGTAGCAGCGGCAGTGAGTATAATCGTGCTGACTCAGGTCCGCTGGCCAAGCATGCCGCCTGCACCCTCAGTGTATGTGCTCGGCTCGGTGCTAATGACTGTGGTCGTCATCCCCGTACTCCTGCTGATGCGCCAGCGCTCCAAGCTAGCAGGTTTTCTAAGCTGCATCTTTACCGGCGAGTTGAATGGCTCCAACGAGGGACCTGTCAATTAATCTTTACTTGATGCAAACAGAACAGGAAAGGACGGAAATGAAAATAGGAGTCAAAGTCATCCTGGTGGTTCTCGCTCTCAGCTCGGCCACGGGTATCGGCATAGGAATGGCTCGGGCTTGTTCAGTTTTCCAGATTGTGGATGGAGAAACAGTCGTGATCGGATATAACTTCGACTGGTTCAAACCGATCAGCGCCCACGCTTTTGTCAATCCGCGTGAAGCCGACAAGGTTGCCATGGCCGTCGGTGGTGACAAGCCGGCGGTGTGGACCTCGAAGTATGGCAGCGTAACTTTCAGTGGTTTCGGCCGGGAATTCCCATTCTGCGGTATGAACGAGGTCGGACTCGTCGTTATCCAGGCCTTGTTGGGCTCGACCATCTACTCCGAACTGGACGAACGACTCTCTCTCAGCGAGTTGCAGTGGATCCAGTACCAACTGGATACAGCCGAATCCATTGCAGATGTCATCGCCAGCGATAGCCAGATCAGGATCTCGAAATATACACTAGCGCCTTTGCACTTTTTTGTCAGTGATCGTTCCGGTGAAACAGCGATTATCGAGTTTATCGGCGGCAAAATGTCTGTGTCCTCGGGAAAACGCATGCCGATCAAGGTGATGGTCAACACGCCGTATCAGCAATGCCTGGTGGACTTCGAAAGAGGAGAGACAACCCGGTTCACCGAGGGTGCCGCGATGACAAAGCTCTGGCGCCCGGGATCTCAATCGCCGGTGAGCTACGCATTCACAACTCTCGAACACCTGCGCCGGAAAGGAACCCGCTGGTCCGTTGTTTTCAACTCGGAAAGCGGCGAGATATACTACCAAGCCACCGGCGCCGTGAAGTTCGACAAAATCGACACGAGCGAACTGAGCTACGTCTGCGGGGACAACGACACACAGCTCTGCATATCTAACGGCCACTGTGGTGCGGGATCTGGATTCACAGCCTTCGACGCGGCCAGGGACCGCGCCCTGATTCTGGCCAACGGGGCCGTCATTCCCAATGCAGATCCCAACATCTTCGAGGCCATGGCCGACTACTCGGCGGCGGCAGGCTGTCACAAGTAGTCAGCCAATTCTGCTGGTTCCTGTACGGGTCCTGTAGCTTCCAAAAACTACGCCCGCATTGCTATTATAGCAGTTAGTAGGTTCTCTGAAGTCAGCGATAAAGTTTCAAAAACTGAGACAGTTTAGGAAGGGTTACTCCGGGGGAGCCGCATGGGACTCGAACTCTCAGGAGACCATCTCAAACACTTCTCTGAAAGTTCTTACTTTTGACCAGACTGGGGAGCCAGTTTTATTGGGGTGGGAACTGGGGCTCCTTTGGTTAACAGGATTCATGCTCT
>JABAOH010011612.1_pt1 | contig 15020 bp, 14 predicted proteins | sample 7062181 | NCBI WGS metagenome assembly JABAOH01 (sample SAMN14538630, study PRJNA623070) | marine sediment metagenome | biome: marine biome [ENVO:00000428]; feature: marine pelagic biome [ENVO:01000023]; material: deep marine sediment [ENVO:00002113]; isolation source: pool of 5 deep marine...
TGCCGGTGGCGGTGGCCAGGTTGTCGATCGTCTTATTGGTGAAACTGTAATTGATATCGGCCTGGGTTAGCGTGTAGACGCCCGTAAAGATGGCCATCTCGCCGGGCGAAAGGTCGGTGTCGGCGGGCGGGGTGATGACGATCGGGCCGGGCAGGTCGAAGGAATCTTCCTGGATACTGACGCCGCTGACCGTGACGTCACCGGTATTGGTCACCTGGAAGGTGTAGTTCAGCGTGTCGCCGGCGTTGAGTCCGTCACCGCCCACGTCGCTGTAGTACCCGTCCTTTTGGAGGGAGAGGGCTGGTGTGGGGACGAGGTTTCCGAACGCCAGCGTAGGTTCTACGACTTCACCCGCAGCGTTGGTGGAAAGGGCAGGGGGTAGGAAGATTTGGCCGGCGGTGATTTGCAGGTCGGGGGGATTGGTGGTGGTTTGCAGGTAACCTTCGGGCAGGACTTCCCTGACAGTATAGTTGCCGGGCAGGACCCCCTCGAACGAGTACAGGCCCCTTTCGGTGGCGGGGTCGATCTGCATGTCCCCGTTCAGATCCACGTCGGCGGTGACGGTCGTCCGCACGACTTCGTTGGTATCGGCATGAATCAGCTGGATAGTGACACCGTTGAGCCGCGGGTCGCCGTCGTCGATACCGATGGTGTTACCGTCTTCGAATTTGTAGCCGTGGATCGAGCTGAGGATGGGGCGGTCGAGTCCTACGGACCATTCTTCGAAACCATCGTCGCTCGATACGGTGTCGCCAAATCGGGAGAAAAGATAGAGAAACTTCGAGCCGTCTGTGCCGAGGACGTTGACGGGAACGAGCAGGATCAGGTCGAGGCGGCCACTTCCGCTGCCGCTTAAATCGGCATCCAGCAGGACGGTGTTGTCCATTCCTCCGGCATCCATGTCATACACCGGTGCGCTGAAACTGCCGGGAAATCCGGTCAGATCGGGTACGTCTTCGACGTAGAGTTGCAGTTGATCGAGCGAAATGCGGGATTGCGTTCCTCCTATTTCATTGACATCCAGGGCGAACTCGTAGTAACCCTGGCCGTCGATGTTGAGAATATTCAGATCGCCAACGGACAGGGCATGTGTGAAGCTACCGCTTTTCGCGTCGAATTCCGGAGTTCCGTCCGTGTTATAGGCTTGTTCGGTGCCATCTGCGTTTAGCCGCAGGAATGCGTCAATCACGCCGGATCCGGCACCGCCGTCGGAAAATTGCTGGAAGGTAACGCCGTTCAACTCGCCCGCGGCGTTAAAGCTGGTCAAGTCCAAGGTAGCCAGCAGACGGCGGTCCTCCAGACGTTCGATGTTTAACTTTGGGCGACGACGCTGCGTGTGCTTGTTGCGTGTCTTCACGGCAGATGTACCTCACAGATGCTGGGCTCAGTCAATCCGTGTCGCGATTGTGATAAAGCCGGTCAGGCGATTGGCGCCACGGAGGCGCCACGCAGAGGCGACTGATAAAAGGCGAAGAGAGCCTTTAAGTGCCATGCTAATTAGGCGATGTCAGCTGACAAACTTTTGCGGCCTGCGCAAAGCTTGACGGCCAGTTTGCGATCGGACTGTATTGGTTGTAACGATTGCAACGAGCGACGGCGGTGGCGCTTAGAGGAGACAAGCAGGAGGAGGTCAGCCAGTCGGTAGCGCCTGATGCACGGCAAAGAACTTGCGAAGATGGACAAAAAAGTTCTGGGCAACCAGCCGCCATGCCGTTGAAGTGTTTGCCGTCGAGCACAGCAGGAGGGACGGTGCTTTTGTGATTTTGGTATGGGTTGTCGAACGACTTATGCGATGAGTATTGCCGCGTGGGGAAAGGTGAGGTCATCGCCTTCAGGGCAGTCGCATCGATAGCTACCAGCCCCGCCGCGGCCGGCAGGCCGGGCGTTGCCAAACCACCGCTCGACGCGGCTCAATGACTCGCATCGCGTTAAGCACCTGTACATGCGCTTGGGGAAACCGTCGCCGCCGGCGGCTTGCCAGGAAACTTTCTGTAGGCGAAGATCGTAATCCTGATGAGATGCGTGACGTGCCGGGGCTTATTGGACGAGGAAGATTTGTTCTGCGCGAACTGCGGGACGGAAGCGCCACGGGCCGAGAGTAATCCACTGGTTCAGACCCGCACGGCGACGCACCAGTTTCAATGTGGTGGTTGCGGGGCGTCGATGAGCTTCGATGCGTCGGCTGGACGCCTGCGTTGTCCGTTTTGCGGGTCCGAGCGGCTGGAGCAGCAGGCGGACAAGAAGGTACTTTCCCCCACGCGCGTGGTGCCCTTTGTCATCGACCAGGACCAGGCCCTGGCCAGGATGCGATCATGGCTGCGGGGCGGAATCTGGCGGCCCTCGAACCTGTCGCAACAGGCGGCGGTGGTATCCATTTCGGCCGTCTACGTGCCGTATTGGGTTTTCCAGGCCCAGACGCATACCTTTTGGACCGCCGACACCGACCAGGTTCCATATGGTGCCCGGGGTGACTGGTATCCGCTGACCGGCGAACATCATGGCCGCTACAGCGGGTTGTTGGTCGGTGCCAGCGGTGTGCTCACCCCGCGTGAGACCAGTGCCATCTGCCCCTTTGACCTGGATGCAGGGGTACCGCCTGGCCAGCTTGATTTGGACAATGTGATTGTGGAGGATTTTTCCATAGCCCGAAAATACGCGCGCCCCCAAGCTCGGCAAGGCCTGGAGGCTCGCGAGGTCCAAACCTGCCGCCAGCAGTACGTGCCGGGACGATCCCGTCATGTGAAAGTCAATGTACGCGTGGAGGGCTTGTCCAGCGAACCGGTGCTACTGCCCGTCTGGATGCTCGCTTACCGCTACAGACAAAAGACCTATCGTTTCCTGATGAACGGGCAAACGGGTCAGTCCACCGGGACGGCCCCGGTAACGTATACCAAGGTGGGGATCATCGCCGCCGCGCTGGCCGTGGCGGTCCTTTTGCTGCTGTTGGTGCTGCTGAGCCTGCTGCGGTAAGGGGTACGGCGTGGAAAGCGAAATGCGGGATGCGGGAGATGGGATACGGAGACCGAGCGGTGGGCTACACGATTCTGGCCACCGCTGACGGATTGCTGATCACCAATGGCCGATGAACGAGAACCGACGACTGAATCGCCTGGCCGCATTGCGGGGATTGATTACGGCACAGCGCGGATTGGGGTCGCCCTGACGGATCGCGAACGGCGGATTGTGAGTCCTTGGGATAACTACCGACGTGGGGACGAGCGGGCGGATGCGGAGTACTTTCGCGGGCTGGTTGCGGGCGAAGGCGTGGTTTTGTTTGTGGTTGGCTTGCCGGTTCATTTGAGTGGTCGGGAGAGCGAAAAGTCTGGCGAGGCCAGGGAATTTGGCAAGTGGCTGCAGGAGGTAACCGGCGTGCCGGTGGAGTGGTTTGATGAGCGGTTTACTTCGCAGGAGGCAGACGAGGTATTGGCGGCGGGGCGGTTGAGCGGGCGGAAGCGGGCGGAACGTCGCGATAAATTGGCCGCTCAAATCATGCTAAACGCCTATCTGGAGTCGGATCGCTCCGGACGGCAGCCGCGGGGGCTGGATGAGGACTGATTGTTATTTGGAGGCGGCCCCTCAAGGCGGCATGGTTTTTGTTCAGCGTGTTGCCTGACGGGGTGGGTGGCCACGGCGTTGCCGAAAGGCGTGGGATGGAACATCGAGCGCGGCTGATTTTTGGATGCGGTTACCTGGGACACCGGGTGGCCCAACGGTGGCGGCAGGCGGGTGACGTCGTCTATGCGGTCACGCGGAGTGCGGCGCGAGCTGAGCGGCTGTGTGCTGAGGGTTTGCAGCCCCTGGTGGCCGACGTGATGCAACCCTCGACGCTCAGCAGCCTGCCCGCTTGCGAAACGGTCCTGTTCGCGGTCGGCTTGGACCGCACCACGGGCGTTGCGATCCGGGACGTGTACGTGGACGGACTGCGGCATGTGCTACAGTCACTTCCGGAGGGTAGTGGGCATTTCATCTACATCAGTTCCACAGGTGTCTACGGCCAGAACGACGGCGGTTGGGTGGATGAGTCTTCGCCCTGTCAGCCTCAGCGTGGAGGCGGTCGTGCCTGTCTGGAAGCGGAACAGCTGTTAGGCCGGCACCCGCAGCGGGCCAGCGCCACGATCCTCCGACTGGCTGGGATTTATGGCCCGGGCCGCGTGCCTCGGCTGCAGGATCTGCGCCAGGGGCGGCCGATCGAATCGCCGGCAGAGGGGTATTTAAACCTGATCTACGTGGAAGATGCGGTGACCGCGGTTGTTACCGCGGCCGAACGAGACGGACCGCTCAGCGTGTTCAACGTCGCGGACGGGCAGCCTGTGATCCGCCGAGTGTATTTCGACCACATCGCGGCTCGACTTGGCCTGTCCGCCCCGCTGTTGATCGATCCGCCAGCCGGTAGTGGCCGGCAGCAGCGGGGGGGCAGCAGCAAACGGGTGCGCAATACGCGAATGTTGAACCAGTTGGGTGTGCAACTGCAATTTCCGTCCTACCGCGAAGGGCTGGCAGCGGCGTTGGACTGATCATCGGATGGCCGCAGGTTTGACCCGCCCGCCGTTCTTGGCGCGGACCTTCCACAATCCTTACAATCAACGTTTGCAGGCTGGCGAGCGGCCATGGGGTTTGCTGTCAGGAGCATTGTTTGAGCACGTCGGTCCCGGTGCGGGGGATCGATGCAGTTGTTGGTTTCCCAAACGCGGCCAGCTGCCGCCGGAGAGGTGTTGTCATGATCGAGCGGAGGCCGCTCTTTCCGCATGTCATCGAAATGAATCACGCGGCCGGTCACCGAATCGGTTGCTGTGTTTACCTGGTGTATGACCAGGACGAGTGGCTGTTGATTGACATTGGCTTTGAAGAAACAGTCAACGAGATCATCGAGCTGATCCGGCAGCTCGATTTTCCCCTCTCGGCTTGTAAAACGCTGATCGCAACCCATGCCGATGCGGACCATGTGCAGGGCATGGCCGCTGCCAAAAAGGCCTTAAAGACCACCGTCACCGGCCACCCCCTGGCGGCTGAACCGCTGGCCAAAGGGGATCGGCTGGTGACGTTCGCGGAAATCCGGCCCCAGGGGATCGATCTGGACATGCCGCCGGTGGATCTGGATGTGCTGGTCGAGGAGGGGGACAAGATTTGCGTGGGCAATCTCCAGCTGGAGGTGTGGCACACGCCGGGTCATACCGACAGCCAGCTCTCCTTCCGACTGGGCGACCTGCTGTTTTCCGGCGATAATATCTACCGCGACGGCTGCGTGGGCGCCATCGACGCTCATCACGGTAGCGACATTCCCTCCTTTATCGCATCGCTGCAGCGGATTCGTGACAGCGATGTAAAATGGCTCTTACCCAGCCACGGCCCCGTCTTTCGCAAAGATAACGCTCAACTGGAACGCACCATCCAGCGGCTGCAAGGCTACCTGAACATGGCCGATTTCGGCACCTGCGCCACCGGGTGGCCGCTGATGGACGCATGGGACAAGGAGCTGCTGGAAGGCAAAATGCCCGACTGAGCGGTTGGTGGCCGAACGGGACGAGCGGCGCAGATCGAAAGACACCCAGCTTGTTCGGGCGTCTAGCCACGCAGCCCCCACCCCGCACCCGATGCGCTGTCTCCCCAAGCCCACATCGGGCATCCGGCCGCCCCTCTGCCAGCGCTGCCAGCAGCGGTGACCTTAACGGTTGTAGCGAATATTCGCTCAATCTGGCGGATGCCTGCAACCGATGGATCTGTATAACTGTCCTAGCAACGGATTTCCGTTGCCCGTGGAAGGGGGGAATTTATGATCCGACGCACTTTATCCGCATTTTTCTCCGCCGCCGTGCTGGCGGCCGTGTGCTGGCCTGGCCAAGCGAATGCGGAACAAGCTTACGGCCGAGTGTGGGGCAACACCTATCGAGCACAGGATTGGGAGCGGTTCTACCACTACCCTTACGTTTACTATCCCCAAAATTTTTGGGGCAACGAATACTATCGCAGCGCAGAAAGCCTGTATTTTCGCTATCCACCAGAGATGCGGGTGCCCGTTTATAACTCCCAGTGGCACAACTACTATCCGCAAGGGCGGCGGTATCACAGCGGGCATCATTTCGTGTTGGACACGTTCTAAGCCGGTGTCAGGGGCGAAATTTCAGGCCGGACCGAGGGCCAGGCGGCGCATCCAATGGCGACGTCTGACGCGGTCAGGCAAAGAGTTGGCCCTCGCCCGGCAGATGGCTTTTGAGAAACGCAGGCGAGCCGGGAGGGCCCGCCGAGCCAGTCGCACCAGGCACGTGTTGGGGCAGGCGACGGGCTTGAATTACAGGTCGCGCCGGGCGATCGTTGCCTGCCGGGCCTTGGGATCGTGCTGAAGTTAAAAAATTTTTTCTTGGTTTGCTTCCGGCGACTTCTTTCGCCGAGTGCCAGCCCCGTGGGGGGCTCTCGCTTTTTTGTCCTAACTTTATTTCATTTCTATTGTTAGGACGAAATAAAAATAAATTAACATATGTAGGTATCTTCAAATGGCCGTAAATTTTTATGGGGGAATCCCTGATAGGAGGGTTGTATTTTGGACGGTCTTCGGCATAATCAGGTAAGTGTGACTGAGCACGGCCCTTCAAAGGGCAGCGAAGGTTGCCCTTTTCCATGTCCCCTTTGCAGGTTCTGCCCCATCTGTGAAGGGGATTTTTAATGCGCCGCGGGCGGAAAAGGTCTTGTCTGATGTGGGGGGACGGATCGGCTTGACGCTCCAAAATGCCAGCGGTACGATGCTGGCAGCAAACTCGACGGCAGTCGAGTTTTTCTTGGCCTGACTTTGTGATAATTTTCACAAAGTCTGGTTGTTCGTCACAACTTTTTACGAGTGCTTGGTTTATGGAAAGCGAATTCCTCCCGGTTTTCTTGTTCCTGGCGCTTGCCACGCTGTTATCTGTGGGCATGCTGGTGACCGGTCGGCTTTTTGGGCCGCGGCGGACGTCGGCGGTCAAAGAGATGCCGTACGAAAGCGGCATGGACCCGGTCCATGACACGCGTCGCCGTTTTGATGTGAAATTTCACCTGGTGGCCATTGCGTTTTTGGTTTTTGATGTCGAGCTGTTGTTTTTGTATCCCTGGGCGGTCGCCGCTCGACCCGACGCAGCGGCAGTGCGTGGGATTGATGGGGCGGTTCAAGCCGGGCTCATCGCCGATCGCTGGCTGGTCTTTTGCGGGGTGATCGCCTTCCTGTTTCTGCTGCTATTAGGGTTCGTTTACGACTGGCGGAAAGGCGTATTCCGCTGGCGGTAGGCGGACGGTCAGCGGGAACGGCTTGACGGGCGACGGGCCACGGAGTTTTTGCGACGGGTTTGGGGTTCGCGGGGTGTTTAAGACGCGGGATTTTGGGTCGAAGACAGAGGGTGGAAACGGTGTCTGTTGAGCTGCCGGAAAACGTGGTGGTCAGCAAGCTAGATGCGTTGGCCAGTTGGTGCCGCAAGAACAGTTTGTGGCCGATGCCTTTTGCCACAGCATGTTGTGGGATTGAGCTGATGGCGACCGGTGCCAGCCGCCACGATCTGGCTCGTTTTGGTGCCGAAGTCATGCGATTCTCGCCGCGGCAGTGTGACTTGATGATTGTGGCAGGGCGCGTTGTGATGAAAATGCTGCCGGTATTGCAGCGGATCTGGCAGCAGATGCATGAACCGAAATGGTGCATCTCCATGGGAGCTTGCGCGTCGACCGGCGGGGTGTTCGATACCTATTGCGTGGTGCAGGGCATCGACCGCTTCATTCCTGTCGACATGTACGTCCCTGGCTGTCCCCCCCGGCCGGAACAGTTGATCCAGGCCATCATCGATTTGCAGGAGAAAATCCAGACGGAAGGGACGACGATGGGACGTGAGTTCGCTTTGCAGAGTCGGCAGGAGCCGAAGCGGGCGTTGGTGGAATTGCCCGTTCTGGGGCAGCTGCCGACGGGGCGCGAGTTGAGCATTTAAATTGCATGGCGAGCCTGATTTTCTAAGGATCGCAGGGAAGTAATTTGAGTGAAGCATGGAAACCGTTCAGCAGATCGCGGCCGGGCTGGCCGAGCAATTTGGCGAATTGACGTGCAGCGAGTTTCGCGGGCAAATCCGCGTGGCGGTGCCGCGCGACTTGCTGTTCGAGGTCGCCGCCACGCTCCGCGACCCATATGGTTTCGACATGCTGGTCGACATCACCTGCGTTGACTATCTGAACTATCGAGATGCTCGTGATCGCTTCGGCCTGGTTTACCTCTTTTGCCAGACGATCCACGGGCTGCGGCTGACGCTGCGAGTCTTTGTCAACGAACCGGAGCTGAGCGTAACTTCGCTGGTCCCTTTGTGGAAGGGNNCCCTTTGTGGAAGGGTGCGAACTGGCTGGAGCGCGAGGTGTACGACATGTTCGGGATCCGCTTTACCGGCCATCCCGATTTACGGCGGATTCTGATGCCGGAGGAGTTTTCTGCCCATCCGTTGCGGAAGGACTACCCGCTGCAGGGGCGTGGCGAGCGGCATAATTTTCCGGTGATCACGCGGAGCAGTGCCTAGCATGCCGCTGGATGTTGCCACCATGATCGGCAGTGCTGGGGACGACACCCGCCACGTGGCTCAGGACTATCTTTGGACACTCAATTTCGGTCCCCAGCACCCCGCCACGCACACGACGCTGCGCTTGGTCCTGAAGCTGGATGGCGAACGGGTGGTGGATGCGATTCCCGATATCGGCTATTTGCATTCGGGTTTCGAAAAGATCGGCGAACACCTCGACTACAACCAGTACGTGACAGTCACCGATCGCATGAACTACATTTCGCCGATGGCCAACAACGTCGCTTGGCACCACGCGGTCGAAACCTTGTTGGGCATCGAGCTGACGCCACGCTGCAAGTACATTCGCACGATCATTGCCGAATTGGCCAGGATCAGCGACCATTTGCTGGCCAACGGGGCCGTCGGCTTGGACGTGGGCGCTTTTACCTTTTTTCTGTACGCCTTTTACCAGCGCGAGGTGATTTACGACATTTTTGAAACCCTCTGTGGAGCCCGTTTTACCAACAGCTATACCCGCGTCGGCGGCGTGATGTACGACATCACGCCAGAGGTCATCCAGAAGACGCGTGATTTTCTGAACAGCTTTCCCAAAACGCTGGACGACATGGAGCGCTTGTTGAATCGAAACCGCATTTTCATCGATCGCACCAGCGGCGTGGGCGTGTTGAGCAAGGAAGAAGCGATCGGCCGCAGCGGTTCGGGACCGGTCGCCCGGGCCAGTGGGGTCACCCGCGATTTGCGGAAAGACGAACCGTACCTGGCTTACGAGGACCTGGACTTCGATATCTGCTGTGCTCGACAAGGCGACTGCCTCGCTCGTTATATGGTCCGCATGGCCGAGATGCGGCAGAGCTTGAGGATCGTGCAGCAGGCCCTGGAAAATCTGCCCCCCGGGCCGGTCGATGTGGGAGTCGACCAGCGGACGGCCTTGCCGGACAAGCAGCAGGTTTACCAGACGATTGAGGGGACGATTTCGCACTTCGAGCTGGTGATGGCCAACCGGGGTTTCGAGGTGCCGAGCGAGGAGGTGTATGCCGCGATCGAGTCGCCCAACGGGGAATTAGGTTTCTACCTGGTCGGCGATGGCAGCGATGTCGCGTATCGAGCCAGGTGCCGCCCGCCGTCCTTCATTCACTTTGCCATGTTTCCGGACCTGATCCGCGGTCACACGTTGAGCGACGTGGTCGCGGTCCTGGGCAGTTTGAACATTATTGCCGCCGAGCTGGATCGGTGAGGGGGGTGCGAGTGGTGGGTGCGTGGCGCGGGATGTGGGTGGCGGGTCGAGGTTTACACGTGGCGAGCCTTCCCAAGTCGGGAGGGGTGCGAACCGCCAGACAAATCGCAGGCAGGGGGATATGGCCTGGGGCGGACAGTGTCGGTTTGCAGGTGGGGGAAATGCAACAAGCGGAACAGACCGCAGGAGGAACAGGCGGATGGCCACCGAGCAACCGGTGTTGACCGAGCAAATGATCGGTGAAATCAAGTCGTATTTCCCGCGTTATCCGACGCGGCAGGCGGTCACCCTGCCGGCTCTGCACGTGGTGAACCGCCATTTGCGCCATGTGCCTCACGCGGCGGTTGTGGAAATTGCCAAGCTGCTGGAGCTGGCTCCCGCGGAAATCCAGGACACCCTGACCTTTTACCAGTTTTTCAAGCAGGACGCGCCGCACGGACAGACCCGCGCCTGGGTCTGCCGGTCGTTGAGCTGTGCCCTCCGGGGTGGCGAGGAGGTCTTGGACCATCTTTGCGAGCGGGTTGGAATTCGAGCGGGCGGAACGACGGCGGATGGCCGGTTGACGATCGAAGCGGCGGAATGCCTGGGGGTCTGCGACCACGCGCCCTGCCTGTTGGCGGGCGAAGAGGTCCATGGGGATCTCGATCGGGACAAGGCGGACGAGTTTTTGCGGAAGTGTGGCGTGGAATTGGAAAAAGAGACAATTGTCGAGTAAATCGGATGGCTGAATTTGAACCTGTCCTGCTGGCGAATGTCGATACGGCAGAAAGCCACCGGCTGGCGACTTACGAGTCGGCAGGGGGGTACGGCGCGCTGAAAAAGGTCCTGAAAGAGATGGCTCCGACGGACGTCGTCGAGCTGGTGAAGTCGAGCAACCTGCGGGGCCGCGGCGGGGCCGGTTTTCCCACAGGGCTCAAATGGTCCTTTCTGCCCGAGGACCACCCCGGTCCGATTTACATGTNNTCATTTCGTCGTACGCCACTCGGGCTGCCACCGCTTACATCTATCTCCGCTACGAATACCCGCTGGCTTTTCGCCGCCTGCAGGAGGCGATTGACGAGTGTTATCAGCGTGGTTACCTGGGCAAAAACATCCTGGGCAGCCCCTTCAGTCTGGACGTCTACTTGCACCGCGGCGCGGCGGCGTACATTTGTGGGGAAGAAACGGGACTGATAGAAAGCCTGGAAGGCCGCCGTGCCTGGCCGCGGATCAAACCTCCCTTCCCGGCCGTGGAAGGCGCCTTTCGCAAGCCGACGGTGGTGAATAACGTCGAAACGCTGTGCTGCGTCACGCACATTGCCGATCGCGGCAGCGGATGGTTCAAGTCGATCGGGGTCCCGGCGGACCCCGATAACCCCCGGGACGCCGGCAGTTATGGGCCGAAGCTTTATTGTTTGAGCGGCCACGTGAACCGGCCCGGCTGTTACGAACTGCCGTTGGGGGTCCCCTGTGGTGTGTTGATTGACCAGCAGGGGGGAGGGGTCTGGAAGGGCCGTCGGGCCAAAGCGGTTGTGCCGGGCGGAATTAGCATGGGGCTCCTGACCGCCAACGAACTGGACTGCCCCCTGGATTTCAACGGTCCCTCCCGTTACGACTGCCTGGGACTGGGTANNCTGGGTACCGCCGCCGTGACCGTCATGGACGAAACGGTTTCCATCATCGATTACCTCCACAATACGGCTCGATTTTTTGCTCATGAAAGTTGCGGCCAGTGCACGCCTTGCCGCGAAGGAACCCATTGGTCGCTGCAAATGCTGCGGCGGATGCGGGCCGGCCGCGGCCGGATTCGGGATTTGGATTTGTTGCTGGAAATCGGTGACAGTATCGGCATCATGCCAGGCACGACCATTTGCGGCCTGGCGGACGGAGCGGCCTGGCCGTTGAAAAACGGGATTCGCAAGTTTCGCGACGAACTGGAAGATTTTATCAAGCAGACGAACCCTGCAGGATACGCCGTAACCGAAGCCGTGCCGGCTTTGGATGGGATCGGCATCCATTAGAAAGTGTTTGGAAATGAAAATTCCCGCGCCCGCTGCCTTTCCCGTGCAAGCAAGCGGAAGAGACCATGAGAGGGGACCGTTAAGTAGATCGTTGTTCCCAGTCAGAAAACATGCTCGCCAAAGAACGCTTTACCAGGCAACCCCAAGAGGACAGTCCACGCGATGGGAATCGTACTGATTAACGGCCAGGAAGTCGAACTGGACGATGACTTGCGTTGGAACGGCATCCAGGCCGCCAGGCATGTGGGCGAAGAAATTCCACATTATTGCTGGCATCCCGGCCTGTCGGTCGTGGCCAGTTGCCGCATGTGCCTGGTGGAAACGGGACGCCGGGATCCGAAGACGGGCGAGATCAGCATGATGCCCAAACTGATGCCGGCATGTCAGACGCCTGCCACGGACGGTTCGGTCTTCATCACCGATAGCGAAAAAGTCCGCAACGCACGGGCGATGGTGGAGGAGGACCTGCTGATCAATCATCCCATCGACTGTCCCATTTGTGACAAAGCGGGGGAATGCCTGTTGCAGGATTATCACTTCCAGCACGGCCGCGATCAGCGCCGAGCGGATATTCGTCCTTTTACCAGTCGGCGGCGTTCCTTGGGCGATACCGTCACGCTTTTCGTCGACCGCTGCGTGATGTGTTCGCGCTGCGTGCGGTTCACCCGCGAAATTACCGGTACCAGCGAACTGTACGTGACCGGCCGCGGGTCGTCGGAAGAAATCGATGTCTTTCCCGGTTACCCCCTGGCCAACAAGATGGCGGGCAACGTGGTCGACCTGTGCCCGGTGGGAGCGCTGGGCGACAAGGATTTTCTTTACCAGCAGCGGGTGTGGTTCATGCGGGCCGAGCCGGGTGTTTGCGCGGGCTGTTCCAGCGGGTGTGCGATTTTTGTGGAACAGAACCAGGATCGCATTTATCGGCTCAAGCCTCGCGAAAACCCGCATGTCAATCAATGGTGGATCTGCGACGAAGGGCGTTACGGCTTTCATCACGTCCACAGCAGCCAGCGGCTGCTGCAGCCCCGGCAGCGGATGGACGGCCAGTGGGCGGGGGCCGATTGGTCCCGGCTGGTCGACGAACTGCACGAAAAATTTTCGGCGGCTGGGCACGTGGCCGCGGTCATTTCACCCCATTTGACCGTGGAAGAAGCGTATTTGCTGGCCCGTTATGCCAGGTCGGTGGATAGCCGGGCGGTCTTGGTCCTGGGGCCGGTACCGGTGGTTGGGGAAGACGAGCAATTTTTGGGTGGATTCACGATTCGGGCCGAAAAGTGCCCTAACCGGCGGGGGGTGGAAGAAGTCATCGCTCATTTTGGCGGCCCGCTGGCCACGCTGGATGACCTCGTGCCGCAGGTTGAAGAGGGGGGTATTGAGGCGGTATGGGTCGCAGGAGGTTATCCGGCCCCCTGGATCGACGACGCCACGGCGCAGCGATTGGCGACGGCAGGGATGTTGGTTGTCCAGGATTTATTTGATTCGCCACTTTCGGCAGTCGCCGATTATGTCCTGCCGGCGGCGGCCTTCGCGGAACGGGAAGGATCGTATGTGAATTGTCGCGACCGCCTGCAGTCGTTCCGCTGGGCGATTCGGCCACCCCAGGGCGTGCGGGTGGAAGGCAGTCTGTATTTTCAGCTGCTGGGTCAGGATGGCCTCTATGACGCCCGGGGCACTTTGCAAGAGATCGCCAGTCAGATGCGTTATTTTTCCGCGGCTGCCGGAGGTGTACCCGAGACGGGTGTGGATTTAAAAGTGGACCAGTTGGCATCGTGAATGGATCGAGTGTGTTTGGGAATGAAGAGGGTCCGTTCCGGCACACCCCATGCCTGGTCGCCTCTGCTGTGCAGCAAAAGGGGTCAAAAGATGTTTGGGGAATTAGCCGGCTGGCCGGCGGACGGCAAAGGGACAGCTAAAACGGGATCCGAGCTGGGACAGGACAGTCCAGCTGGAAACAACGTGGCTTGGTGGGACGAATGACGGGACTGATCGTCGCGGTAATCAAAATTGCGATTCTGGTGGGCGGCCTGATGACGGCAGCGGCCTATTTCGTGCTGCTGGAACGGAAAGTGGCCGCATGGGTGCAGGACCGCCGCGGACCGAACCGCGTCGGTTTGCCCCTGACTCGTATCCGGCTGTTCGGACTGGGCCAGCCGCTGGCCGATGGCTTGAAGTTTTTGTTCAAGGAGGAGTACGTGCCGCGGCACGTCGACCGCTTGTTGTTCACTCTGGCGCCGATTGTCATCTTGACGTCGGCTTTGGCCATCTTTGCCGTGATTCCATTTGGTTCGGTACTGCCGATCGAGACCGGGATCGCAGGGGTCGAAACGCCGATTCAAATGATTGTGGCCCCGGGGATGGACGTGGGACTGATTTACGTCTTTGCCCTCTCCAGCATTGCCGTGTACGGCGTGATCCTGGGTGGCTGGTCCAGCAACAATAAGTACGGCTACCTGGGGGCTTTGCGCTCCAGCGCGCAAATGATCGCCTACGAACTGCCCCTGGGGCTGGCGATTCTGGGGGTGGTTCTGGCCAGTGGCAGCCTCCGCCTGGGGGCGATCATCGGCCAACAGGCAGAGACAGGTGTCTGGTTTGCGGTGGTGCAACCCTTGGGCTTTGTCGTCTTTGTCGTGGCGGCGTTTGCCGAGGCGGCGCGACTTCCGTTTGACCTGCCGGAGTGCGAACAGGAACTGATCGGCGGATATCACACGGAATATTCTGGCATGCGGTTGATCATGTTTTTGATTGCGGAATTTTTGCACATGATCACGGCTTCGTTTCTGATTGTGATCCTCTTTTTGGGCGGTTGGCATTTCTGGGGCCTGACCGGCACGGATGCGGCCAGTGCCACCTGGAGCCAGGCGATTCTGAGGATTGTGGTCTTGATGGTGAAGATATTCGCCGTCATCTTCTTTTTTATGCTGGTCCGCTGGAGCTGGCCTCGCTTCCGTTTTGACCAGCTGATGGCCCTGGCCTGGAAAGTGATGTTGCCGCTGGGTCTGGTCAATTTGTTGGCCGTGGCGATATTGAGCGAACCGGCGATCAGCGATCGCCTGGGGACCCACAACGTGGTCGTGTTTGCGGTCTGCAGTTGGGCGGTGGCGATCGTTGCCTGGATCGCGACGGCGATGGCGCAGCCGTTAATTGCCGACAACCGGCCCCGTGGGGAGGGGTCAGCGGAGTGGTCCCCTGGCCGCGGCGTGAAGGAGTAGAAAAGAAACGAAAATGAATATCGAGGGAGACCAGAAAGATAACAGTTTTTTGCGAGTTTTCCCA
>JABAOH010004620.1_pt3 | contig 15015 bp, 18 predicted proteins | sample 7062181 | NCBI WGS metagenome assembly JABAOH01 (sample SAMN14538630, study PRJNA623070) | marine sediment metagenome | biome: marine biome [ENVO:00000428]; feature: marine pelagic biome [ENVO:01000023]; material: deep marine sediment [ENVO:00002113]; isolation source: pool of 5 deep marine...
TCTTCTTTCTCGTCTGCGAAGGGAGGTGGCAATCGCAGAAAGGCTCAAGGTGCCGGTAGTCATTTCCAGCGGGGCAACAAACGAGTATCTCATAAGAGGACCCTACGACTACGCTGCCCTCGCAACCCTTTTCGACATGTCTGTGTCCTCTGCTTTGCGCGCTCTTTCGGAGAACCCTGTCGCTATGGTTGAACGGAACAGAGAAAAGTTGAGTCCAGGCTATGTGGCTCCTGGCATACGCGTCGTAGGAATGAAAAGAGATGTCTAAACGGGTGAGAAGGCGTTACTTGGCTCTTAGAGTTGTAAGCGAGCAGCATGTCGACGAAAGGGATGTCATGGACGCTGTTTGGAAAGCTGTCTTCGAACTCTTCGGAGAATACGGTGCCAGCCGAACTAACGTCAGCCTCATCAAGTATGATCCGCAAAGAAATTACGCGGTCGTCCGTTGTTCCCATACAGCCCTTGAAAGGGTTAGAGCCTGCATCGCTTCTATAACAGAGATTAATGGAAAATCCGCGGCTATTCGTGTTGTAGGGGTTTCCGGGACTTTGAGGGCGCTTCGCAAAAAAGTGTTGACGTGAATTAGCGTTTTTGCGTTTATTTCATTGTGGGAATATTTCAGTTTGCGAAATAAGCCTATTTATCGTTAATCATCTTATCTTAGTCAACGGTTAATGAAGGTTTGGCAATGAACTCTGAGATCATCGAACTTAACAAAATGTTGTGTAAAAACTGTGACGAAAACAAATACGAAAGATGCCAAAAATGTCGCGTTTACCAACTAATCAACTCGCTAGCATCCTAGCCTTCCCACAGATTCTATTGAACTTCACTGTGAATCGAGTCTAGCTTCCAGCATTCTACAATTCGTTTTTTTCTCCATAAATATTCAAATATGCGNNCAGACCCCACTCTAACTCTCTTATGGTTGCGAGAGAACGGTCAGATTTGAGCTTCCACATAGTAAGGGGTTGCGGGCTTGGGCTGTTTTCTCTTTCTTTTTCCAGTGATCAAAGCTAAAACCGTTCCAGCAACGAAGCCTCCGATGTGCGCCCAGTAAGCTACACCGCCACCTATTTCTAGCCAAGCGTAAAGCAGCTGCAGCAGAAACCAGAAGCCGAGGAAGAAAACTGCAGGTATGCTCACAACGGTTATAATGTACGCTATAACCAGTGTCTGAATCCGTGCTCTCGGATACATCAAGATGTACGCTCCCATTACGCCGGAGATTGCTCCTGAAGCGCCGAGGGTGGGAATGGCGAGTTCCCCTGGTGTTGTGAGGCTTAAGATGTGCACGAAATCAGCCGCGAGACCGCAGATGAGATAAAACAGGAGATAGCGAAGGTGGCCGAAAGCGTCCTCGACATTGTCTCCGAAAACGTAGAGGAAAAGCATGTTTCCTAGAATGTGGGGGATGCTAGCGTGAAGGAACATAGATGTGAATAGAGTGTGCAAATTTTTCGCTTGAAGTATGTCGGCTGGAACCATGGTAAGGCTATCGTAGAGGGACTTAAACTGACGTACTGTTGTGTCTTCAGGGATAAATGCAAAATATAACAGCGGAATGAAGACGATTATGTTTATTATTAAGAGAATTCGCGTTATGTGGGGGGTTGTCCGCGAACGATTCTCGTCTCGNNTTGATTCAAAAGGTTTTGCCGACAAATTGAGTAGCTTTTGTCGATTATCTTTTCTGAGTGGAGAGAAGCGCCTGTTTGAGGTCGGACTCCTAAAGTTTCTTCTTATTCTTGCGGGATCCTTCAGAGTTCGTGGACAATGCTTTGTCCATTTTTCTGTTGATCGAGAAGAATACTATCCAAGTGATGAAACCGTACAGTAACCCGTTGGCGACGGCCTCTATGTAATGGGTGTATTCTGAAAGCGGGATTCTGAACCATGTGGGAATCATGTTTCCGGGGAACAGGGGCACAGGGACGGCAATGGCTGCGCATGTGAAAAGAAGAAAGAAAGCAACAAAGATTGCCGCTGCCCTCATATACTACTTGCCCTCTAGGGATATCTCTCCTTTTTGGCAAAACATTGCAACAGCTTCGAGCAGGTTAAGCACTCATCGGGGATGGTGGCTTCCTTTGGGAGATTTTCCAAATATCCGAAACGATGTGCACATTCTGTGGGAGGTTTCTCCACAGGGTTCTCAGAGGTTCCAACGGAAATCGAGTCAAGCTTTGAGTCTCCCGCGACAACCTCAACTTTGGTTAGGCAGTGGGGGCAAGCGTAATAGGTTTCTCTGGGCGTCCTCGAAAAATCGGTTAGCATAAGGGGCTTTTCGAACTCTTTGTGACACTCGTTGTATGGGCATGTTAGGTGGTCGGGTCTCACAGTTCTCCCCAATCTATATATTGAATCTTAATAATTAATAAACCTTTTCGTATCTTTGCTCGACACAAATACACCAAAATAAACAAAAAAGAGGTCTAAACCATAAAAGGTGTCAAATTTTTCCTTTAAAGATGTAACGAGCCGTCTACAGGTTACGAAAACGGAAAAAAGTGTGGCAGCGTGTGCCCTGTGAATTCCGAACCCGGTCATGGACTACATTTGATCCTCTTTCTTTCTAACGAAACCGTTGCGGTTCGTCGAGACTTGGCGCCAGTTGCGCATATTACAACAGCTTTTTCCTAATCCAGCAATAGGGCAAAAGCATTGGAGGCTATGCTTCATGGCCGTTGCCGAAGAGGAAGCGCCTTATTACGACGAAGAGGAAGGAGAGACTCAACTTCTGAACGCTGAGGAAGTCACTCTTATAGCGACCAGGTTTTTGAGGAGACTGGGAAACAAGCATGGCCTCAAGCCATTCAAAGCTTCTCCGCAGGGAGAAAGATACATTGTGGAGGTCGAGTTAAAAAAGAAAATTGTGATGGGCAGATCGATGCAACCAGTGTATGCATGCAATGACGAGTGCGCACGTGCGAAGGATTTAAATGTGACACTTGCCATGCGTAGCGTTCTTACGAATTGCAGGCGGAGGTCAAAACATGGCCAAGCGAAGTAAAAAAGAGAAAGCAATGGGTCGAGAAAGGCATAGACAGTTGATAAGGGCTAAGAAGATGCAGAAAAAACAAAAGAAAAACGTTGCGCTTCCCAAAAGACATAGAAACAAATAGGGGACAGTTTTTCAGGGGCGCGCGAATCGAGGGACGCCCCAATCGAAAAGTTTTTCTTGCTCTTCAGTTTATGTCGCGGCATGCATGCAGATGCGCGCGCTGTGTGTGCGCACTAACCGATACGACCAAGAAGTCTTGATGAAAACGATCTTTGAAACTTTCGTCTCACGCTTTCTATGGGTTCTCCCAGCACAGTTATCTCTTCCAAGTTGCATGTTCCGAGCCCTTTTTTCTCTGCGAAAACTAGGTGCTTCACATCGCTTGGAGGAATGCCAATAACCGCGGCGCCAACAGCATCAACAGCCACTGGGTCTGCCCCAGCCATAACCAAGTTCATTTCAACAGGGTCTCCGCTTGTTTCGTGTCCCTCACCCGCTACTATCCCGTCAACAACCGCTATGCTTGGTTTGAGAACGGATGCCAGATCAGCGATTCTTTGGCTGAGCCTCCCTTTGTGCATTGTGCCCTTGGAAGCCAAGGCCCCCATCATGTTCTTCAAACTCAATGTGATGGTGGCTATCCTGTGAGGCTTAAGCTTCGGAACGCTGATTATCGCGCTTTCCAAAGCAGTTTTGGCAACCCTCACGCTCTTGAGCGACAGCGGGTCAGGCGGTTTGACCTCAACAAACTCATCTTTGTTAAGGTCAACAAGCTTCACACCCCACCTTTCAGCAACGGCGTCAACACCAGCAACTTGAAAAGCTTCGAAGGTGTCTGCGAAACCGCTTCCCTCACCTATGACGATTTCCTCCACTTTGCGTTCCCTCAGAAACTTAACGATCCCTTCTAAGACTCGGGAGTCTGTTGTGATTCCGGTTGAAGGGTGCCTCGAGTTTATGTAGTTGGGCTTGATCAAAATCGGCCTTTTCTCAGAGAGCAGACTATACACGTCGGACCCTATCTTTTCAAGGGCTTTAACGGTCATTTCGACAGGTCTTGTTCCCTTGACAATAGCGACTCTACTCATTTGGGAGCACTTACCGTTTTCAAACACCACACGACAATTTGAATGTTTTCTTTTCTACGGTTTCAGCCCACAAGATCGAGCGCGTAGACTTCCTTAGTATACCTCAAGACAGAGAGGTATTCACAATATTATGCGCGAGCACATAGAGAAGGGTGCGCGCGCACACAACTGTAACATTAGCTCAAAGGTTTCGTGCCAGACCCGCGCAAGATTAATCTATCTGCGTCTCAGTTTTCTAGTGTCATGGACGTACTGAACTTCGTTTCGACTGTTGTTCTTCTAACGGCTTCCGGCGCCTTGGCTCCAGGCCCCTTGTTTTTTGTCACAGTCTCTCACGGTGCTAGGTCGGGAGCCAAGAGCGGCTTGGTGTTCTCAATAGCGCATACTTTGGTTGAGTTCGCTCTTGTCATGCTGCTGGCGGGTGGTCTCCTAGCCGTTGCGAACGAACCTACCGTTGAGCCAACCGTTAATCTCATCGTCGGAGTTGCTGGAGGTGTGGTTCTTCTTGTTTTCGGTGCCATGCAGATACGTGGCTCCCTTACATCTAAATTCGGTGAGACTAGATCCGGAGGGGTGGCGACGCGGAATCTTCTGTTGATAGGGTTGGTCTTCACTGGTTTGAATCCTTTCTTCGTTGTTTGGTGGCTCACAGCTGGCGCGGAACTGGTTCGTCTTTCCCTTGAGTTTGCTTCTTTAGCTGGGGTTGTGTTCATGTATGTCTGTCATGTGTGGATGGACTACGCTTGGCTTACGTCGGTTGCCCATTTTTCGAAGATGGGAACGAATGTTGTAGGGTCTAAATGGTATAGGCTCATTGTGGGTGTGTTCGGAGCGGTCCTAATCTATTTTGGTCTCATTTTCCTCGTCAATTCTTTGACCTTATGAAGTTCTTCGGTTTGGTGAAGTTTTGATTTGCAGGGGCGCTATTCTGCGCATTCGGTGACCAGTTTCTGCAGTTCTTCTCTTTTTATCTCTTCGAATGCACGTATACATAGGCGGTACAGGAGGAACAGTGTAGCGCCTGGGGCTAAGAGAAGTCCGCCCAAGATGCCGAGGAGTAAAAGCATTTTCTCATCCAGAGAAAGCGTATCGAATCTTTTAATATAGGAGTTGTTTCGCAACTGGTCATATATCGGAAAACATACGCGTGCGCACGTGAAAAGACCCAGCAATATTCCAAAATTCAAGGAGGCTGTTGACAGTAGAAAAGTGTGCGCACCTTAAATCTTATTATTATTGACGAGGAACGTATTCATGTTTGTCGTTGGGAGAACGGTTTGGATGAGTTGGCGCGTAAAGTTGGAGAAAAAGCTTGCATACAAACATAAGGAAAAGAGACACTACAAACATCTTGTTGCAATCCCAGAAGCGGCTCTCCAGAGAGTTGGCTGGTCGCCCGGTGAAGAATTGGAATGGGTCATCAGCGGTAATTCTCTCGTCTTGAAATCTGCAGCTGAAAAATAAGGGTGCGCGTGCACTCTAGAAGGTTGGATACTGGCTTGGTTTCCTTCTGGCTGAGATGTCGGACCTGCGTCTGAAGTGTTTGTTTTTCTAAGGTTTTTTCAGTTTTTCAATGTAATATTTCCTTAGCTTGGCAATTTTCGGTGCGATAACTAGCCTGCAGTAGGGCTGTTCGGGGTGACGTTTGAAGTAGTTGTTGTGATACTCTTCTGCTTTGTAGAACGCTTCGAACGGTTCGATTTGTGTTACTATGGGTGCATCCCAGATTTTTGCTGATTTCAATTCATCAACAACCTCTTCGGCGGTTGCTTTTTGTTTGTCGTTGTGGTAGAAAATGACAGATCGGTACTGGGTGCCCACATCAGGACCTTGCCGGTTCAGCGTGGTTGGATCATGTACAGTGAAAAAAATCTTCAGAACTTCTTTGAAAGATATGACCTTAGGATCAAACGTGATTTGTACAACTTCTGCGTGTCCTGTAGTTCCTGTTGAAACCTGCTCGTAAGTTGGATACGCTAAAGCGCCACCAGAATAGCCTGATTCGACTTTTTCCACTCCCTTTATTTCGTTGAAAACAGCCTCAATGCACCAGAAGCAGCCTCCGCCAAGCGTGGCCACTTCCTTTTGTCGAGTGAAACTAGTTTTTGACCGTTTTGGACTCATGGCCATACCCTACCGTTTCTATCATGTATGTATATGGGAAGAAATGGAAACCCCCTTACTTAGTTTTAGTTTCTGTTCTATCACGTGCGCGTCTTCCATATGCTTGGATGAGCGTCTTTTTGGCTTTGTCTATTGTTCGGCAGAGTTACAGAAGTCCTTTCAGTTTTGCGGTTTCTTTGGAAAAGTTTCTTTTTGATTTGCTTGGTGTGGCTCCTTTCAAGTCTAGGAGGCAGATTTGTGCGTGTCCTTTTGCCTTTACCTTTCGATATACTTTTTTCACAATTCCCTTTTCGTCAATGAGGAAGGTGGTTCTTTCGGTGCCCATGAACGTTCTACCGTAGAGGCTTTTCTTTTTCCACACGTCGTAGAGGCTTAACACTTTTCCTTCTGGGTCGCTGAGCAAGGTGAAGGGCAGACCATGTTTCCGCTTGAACTTCTGATGTGATTTGACGCTGTCCTTGCTTACGCCGAGTATCACCGCGTCTTCTTTCTCAAACTCCTTAGCCATGTCCCTGAACTCAACAGCCTCACGGGTACACCCTGGAGTTCCGTCCTTCGGATAGAAATAAAGCACTATCTTCTTGCCTCGGTAATCGCTTAAAGAAACCTCTCTTCCATCGTCTGCTTTCAAGGTGAAGTCTCGAGCCTCTTCTCCTTCGCTAACCAATTCAAGTCACCAAATGCATTGAACCGCACGTGAGACTATTAAGTGTGTGTGACTGTGGCATAACAGCAACGTAAGCTTAAATATCGCGCACAACGTATGAAAACTAATCTTTCAGGGTGGGAAAGAACCATGGTTTATTGCACCAAGTGTGGCACCAAGAACGAAGAAGGGGTTGAATACTGCGTCGCGCGCGCGTCGACATGGATGACCATAAGCTGTTCNNTGGGGAGAACAGTTTGGAAGGCGTGCGGAAAAAGAATGCTTCGGGCTCCCTCACGGCGGAGCAATCGTAGGCCTAATCATTGGCACAATAATAATACTTTTGGGAGTGTCCTTTGTGCTTGAGATAGACATATGGAATTACCTATGGGCCCTCATTATAGTCGTCGTCGGGATACTCATCGTCGCTGGGGCGGTCTACAGCCTCAGCCGCAGATCCTAACCGTCCCCTCTTTTTTCTAACCCGCGCGGCAGTCCAAGTCTACATACGTGCGCGAATTTAGGAAACCTGTTAGTGACTCTGGCTGGGGTAAAAATTTTATTTTTGGTTTTCCATTTTTCCTAGAGGAGGTGCTGAAAAGATGCCGGAGCGTAAACGGAAGAGGCGGTTTTTCGACGTCTTCGGCTTCGGTGAGGAAGATTTTCTGTTCGGAGGAGAACCAACTGAAGGCGGATCCGGGTATTCAATATCCGTAACCTACGACGCGAAGGGCAAGCCTGTGGTTCAAGTCAAAACTCACGGAGACGTAGACACAGCAGAATTGCGTAGGGACATAGAGCAGCGATATCCAGGGGCTAAGATTGAAGGGTTAGAGAAAAAACCCTTGATCAGAATAATAGACGAAGAGGAAGAGAAGAAGAAATCCGAGGATGAAAAGGAGAAGCGTTAGAAGGCGCGCGCATGTGCATAAATTATGCAAAGGTCGCCCGAACGGACACAGNNTTGGCATACGGGACGCGGCACCAAAAGGGTTTTCAGTGGAAAGTCAAAAAAAGGTCACCTTTTTGGTTAGGATTGTCCTAAATTGATATTACCTTTCTGACTTTTGGTCTTGCACCCAAAAATTAGCTAGTACATATGAGATCAAGTATAAGCAACAAGTCTCTTTTATATATTTTCCATCCGAAACAACACGACATTTTATTAGTGAAATTGACAATTGCTTTGTTAGGAATAGAACATGTCTGAAGAAGAAAAGAAGGCAGTTTTTCCGTCTCCGTTACCTTCTAGAAGGCCGGAGAGGCCTGAAGAGAGGAGGTGGCCTTCGCCAACCCCGTTGCCCGTGGTTCCAACCGAAGACGTCGGTAAAGTCCTCAAACAGATACTGAACCGACTGGACGCCATAGAAAAACGGCTGGAAAGAATAGAGAAAACGCTTGTGGCGAAACAACTTCCCGTATAGAACACCAGAGATTTCGCCAAGAAACAAGGCAGGATCGCCCTCTTCCTATCGCTTACACTAAAACAGAAAACCGCGACCTTTTCTCACGTATCTGCCCGTGACAGGGATGAGTTGTCCACATTTGCAACATTTCTTATCACCAGTTATCCTGTATCGAACTATCCGGTAGCCAAACCTGTGGACGAGCCTTTCCCCACAGCTGGGACAATAGGTGTCTTCGTATCCATGGCCCTGAACGTTTCCCAAGTAGGGAAAAAGAACCCCAGCCTCCTTCGCCATCTCATAAGCCTTCTCCAGCGTTTCAATTTTTGTGGGCGGATTGTGAAACTTGTAGGCTGGATAATATCGAGTGAAGTGCAGAGGCGTTTCAGGCCCCACCGCGTCCAGGTGTCTCTCTATCACCCAGCGTATGCAGTCTTCGTCATCGTTAACATCCGTGACGACTAGATTGACGATTTCCACGTGGAAGCCCAGCTTCTTGGCTTCTCCAGCGTTTCTCCAAACCTTCTCCACGTCTGCTCCGCCGCAGTGTTTCCGGTAAGTCTCGGCGTCGCCCTTCAAGTCGATCTTAAGCCCGTCCATGCCGGCTTCTCTCAGCAACTTCAAAGCTTCCAAGGTCATGTAACCGTTGGAAACGTAACAACAGTAAAGCCCTTTTTCGTGGGCTATCCTGAACGCGGGTAGGACCCAATCGGTTAGCATGGTGGGTTCTTGAAAACTCACGCATAGACCGTTATCTTCTCCTCGAACGGCTACTTCCACGATTTTTTCGGGAGAGTAAAAACTGGATTTGACAGGATTTGGTTCAGTTTTTGATAGATGATGATTTTGACACCAGACGCAGTCGAAGTTGCACGACCATGTGGAGAAGGTTAGGGCTGTTGAGCCGGGCCAGTAGTGGAAGAAAGGCTTGATCTCTATGGGCCTGCTTTCAAGGGCGCTGAGGTCTCCGTAAACCAGAGTGTAAAGCTTGCCATCTATGTTCATTCTGGTCTTGCAGAATCCTTTCAGGCCAGGTGAAATCAGGCATCTTCTCTCGCACAGTCCGCATCTAACCCTATCTCCTTTCAGCTTCTCGTAGAGGAGGGCTTCGTGAACCGTAGAATACTGCGGTAAACCGTTTTTGTTCTTATAATGTATATTCTTCACCGTCAATTATTCTTTGAGGAATGCCCATAATTTCGTCTTTTTCATGCGCGCGTAGCTTTACTAGGCAGGGTCTTTTGGTTTGTATTTTTCCCTTCCTTTATGTTTGCCTTTGTATCTTCTACTTTTGACTCTTTTTTGAATGGCTTTTTCCACAGATTTTTCAGTATCCATCTTCTTATTCGCTTGGCGTACCCTTCATCTTCCACAGATGCATTTAAACATTAAGTCAGCGCGAACCCAAATCGGCGTCATTAGAAAAGCCACGGCTTTCCCAAAATCCTCTATAGTTTACATCATCAGATAATTCAATTTCCGTTACCCATTTTATCCATTTGTAACCCAGTTTGCTCTCAGCCACAAGCTGGAAAGGAAATCCTCTTTCAGGCGGAAGAACCACACCATTCATCTTATAAGCCATCAATATGTCGTTGTCAACTACATAATCCAGCGGCAAAGACGTTGAGTAACCATCATAAGCATAAAATATCACTACTTTTGCCCTTGAGTCAACTCCCGCCTCTTCTATCAAATCTTTCACTAGAACACCTTCCCAGAGTATGGTAACATCCCAACCCTCTACACAATGTAGCGTGACAACCTTCTCAAAAAGCTGGTGATTGTTGATAACATCGTCATACGTGTACTCTTTTTCATTGTTCACAAGACCAGTCACAACAAGCCTGTAGCTTTCGTTGTCTATAGACTGCGTTCCTTTTATCGAGTTTTCTCTAAAATCACTTATTGATGAGAGTTTTTGTCCTTCGTATTCTCTAATTTCTACGGGTCTTAGTGTGTTTGTTCCATTTGCGGTTTCAGTTGTCCAAAAATTTCTGACAACAAAAACACTCACTAAAACTACTGGTATCAACAGGATACTTAGGAAAAGAGACTTCTTATACATAACATGGTCCTTCTCACCTTGAAAACATGACGTATGTCTTATATACCTTTCGTGCGCACATCGGAAAGTCGAAAGAAGTTTTAGTTATCCTTTTCTTAGCCCTGTTCGAGCGATCAGGATCCCCACCAGCGAAAAGATTAGGGCGAAGCCTATTAAGAACTGAAAGTCTGTTGCAACTTTGGCCGCGTCAAACCCTGCGTTAGAGTGGAGAATAAAGGCTCTTACGGCGTCCCCCGCGTATGATATCGGATTGAAGTTTGCGATGGTTTGAAGCCACTGAGGCATCTGTTTTATCGGAAACAAAGCGTTGCTGGCAAACATGAGGGGCAGATTCAGCAGGTTCGCAACGGCTATGACAGTTTCGTGACTCCTAATCTGCATTGTGACGGCCAAAAACATCGATGAGAGCCCCAAACTCAGCAGGAAAAGAACTGCTACCATCCCAAAGAAATCCAAGATTCCGAAGGCGTCTCCAACCTTCAACCCAAAGGCAAAGGCGATGCTGAAGATGAGCAAGACTTGAAACATACCCCTGATAACGCTGGAACCTACCTTCGCGAGCACAATCGATCCTCGAGGGATCGGCGCCACAAGGAGTTTGTTTAGAAATCCGAATCTTCGATCCCACACGACCGACATGCCGCTGAACATGGCGGTGAACAACACAGTGATTGACAATATTCCGGCAGCCATGTACGTGAAGTAGTCTGTTGTCCCGCCGAAGGTTTCGCTTATCATCTGATTCAAGACCGTTTGCATTTCTGGAAATTGATTTAACAATTCGGGGGGAACCGAAATAAGGCCTGACAGGTTCAAAGCTTTTCCGAAGAGACCCAACCAAATGATCGGTTGGACGAGCATCATGAAAAGCAAGAAGGGATTCTTCACCCACTTCTTGACTTCTCTTTTGGTCAGCGCGATTGTTTCCTCTATCATTTTCTAACCCTCCTCAAAGTTCTCATCCTTCTCCAGACTTCCATGGTCTCACCCTGAGTTTCCCTTAGCGAGCGTCCAGTATATTCCAAATAGACTTGGTCAAGAGTTGGCTTAACCAACGAAACCCTGCCTATCCTCAATTTCATCTTAAGCAGATTTTCAATTATCTCCGGGAGCGCTTTCTCTCCTCTTGAAACCTTGATCCTATAAGTGTCACCGATCTTCTTAACATCTTTCACTTGAGACAGAGATCTCAGCGTATCCGTCTGGTCATCCTTTTTGTTGTTAAACTCCAGTTCGATTATGTCTCCGCCAAGGCTGTCTTTAAGGTTCTGCGGAGTATCTAAAGCCACGATTTTTCCTTGATCTATGATGGCTATGCGGTCGCAGAGGATGTCTGCTTCTTCCATGTAGTGGGTCGTTAGAAACATCGTGATCTTATGTTCGTCCCGCAGCTTCTTGATATAATCCCACATCACGACTCGAGTTTGAACATCCAACCCCAGCGTAGGCTCGTCCAAAAAAAGCACCTTGGGATAGTGGATCAACCCTTCAGCAAGCTCAAGACGCTTGCGCATTCCACCGGAATAGGTTTCGACCCTCCTGTTCGCGGCATCTGTTAAGGCAACAAGGCTCAAAGCCTCCATAATTCTTTCTTTGGCCACTTTGGTCGGAACATGGTAAAGCTTCGCTTGAAGCATCATGTTTTCCCTGCCCGTAAGGTCGTCGTCAACCGTTATGTCCTGAGGCACGAGACCAACTACTTCTCTGACCTTACCATCCTGTTTTTCAACGTCGAATCCACCCACCTTGGCAGACCCTTCGGTAGGGTTAAGCAGGGTCGTAAGCATGTTTATGGTTGTGGTTTTTCCAGCGCCGTTCGGACCCAAGAAGCCGAATATCTCTCCCTCCTCAACAGAGAATGACACGTGGTCTACGGCTACGAGTTTTCCGAAACGCTTGGTGAGATCACTGGCTTCAATGACACGCACGTTCTTTGCCTCTCTTTCCTTTGAAGACTGTGTCTAACTCTCATGAGCCTCTTTTATTTTCTTCGCTATCTCGTTCAATTTTTCGGCGGCTTGTTCGATGACTTCTTTGGCTTCGGTGGCAACTTCTTCCGAATACTTTTCGCGCAGGCTGTCGAGGAGATTCCACCCAGCTGTCGCCAGCTTTTTTCCTGCTTCGGCCAGTTCCCGTGTCTTTTTGGGGTAAGAATTAAACCAAGGGAATCCTGGGAAGGGAGGCCTGAAGAATCCGAATCTTTTGCGAAGTTCTTCCTTTCTTTTGAGATGTTCTTGAAGAAACGCTTTGCCTTGGTCAGTGAGGGTGTAGCGCTTGATTCCTGTCTCTTGTTCGGGGGCCTCTTTGGCGTATCCTTTGTCCTGTAGCCACGCTAGGAGGGGGTAGATGGAGCCTGGGCTTGGTTTCCAATGTCCATCGGTTCGTTCCTCGATATCATTCATTATTTCTGAGCCTGACATGGGCTTTTCATTCAGCAGTCTTAGCACGTGATATCTCAAGAAACCTTTTGGGACCGACGCCATGTGTCTCATCCAACGTCCAAAGGGATGTGTATGACGCATTCAAATCAGCTCCTATTATCGTTATCGATATCAAATGCGATATCAACATTGACTTATAAACCTTTCGAAATCCTAGCGCCAACACGCCGAGTTTCACATGTACTGGGCACCCTTGTTAGATCGTCCAGTAAGAGAAAATCCGCAAATCCTCTATTTGTAATTGTGCCGTGAGAAAACTTTTTACATCAGCGTCTTCAATAAAGCGGTTTCCGTTTCCATCAGTGCGAACGGGTATTCCTGTCCTCCTCAGTTTGTTGCCCTGTGCGCAGTCAGTGAAGATATACTGCGTTTCGTCAACTGGCAAAAGTAGCTTAAGGCCAGTTAGATTACTGGCTGGAATGCTCTGGGCAATAATGTAAACGATGCTCTTCGGCTTCTTCTCGATAGCTAATGCTTTGAACTCTTCCCATGTTTTAACTCGAACATTTTTTCCCATAGGTTCAATCTCTCTCTGTCAAACTTTTTTCTTTGCCAGACTTCTTTTTTCATGTGTTGGATTTCATTTTGTTCCTTGGAAACAGATGTCGCGTTCGTAGGCCAAACCTTACAATAGCCAGCATTAATGGGACTTCCATTAGCGGCCCTATTACTGTGGCTAAGGCAGCGCCTGAATTGAGTCCGTAAAGGGTTGTTGCGACCGCAATGGCGACTTCGAAGTGACTGCTTGAACCGATAAGAGTGGTATCTATTGAGGTTGGGTAGTCCCAGTTAGACAGCCACGAGGTTGTGTAGGTTATGGCAATCATTGTAACGTAATGGAGCAGATTTGGAGCGGCAAGGTAAGCCACCAGAAGCGGATCGTTGAGGATTACTTCTCCTTGAAATGAAAACATGACGATTAGAGTAAGCAGCAACGCGATGATGGATATTTTACGCACACGTTCAAGATAAGTGGAGTCAAACCACTCTTTTCCCTTTCTTCCTATAAGCAACTTTCTGGAAACTGCCCCCAAGGATACTGGAAGAGCTATAAAAACGATTACACTCATGGCAATTAGATCCCATGGAACAGGTATCCCGCTTACACCAAGGTAAAAAGCAGATAGGGGTGCGTAAAGAACCAGCATCATTAACGCGTTTATGGCTGTGTTTATTAGTCCCTGGGCAAGGTCTCCCTTTGCCAACAGCATCCACCACATAACCATGGCCGTGCATGGGGACATGCCGAGCAGTATAACGCCAGCTCTGTGCATCGGATCAGTTAGGAGCAAGTTTGCGTACAACGTCATTATCAGTGGAGCGATGGCCCAGTTCGCAAATATTGTGAGGAGCATGGGTTTTGGCTTCCTTACAGCCTTCCTAATGTCACTGAAGGCTATGCCCACAACGGTGGGGTACATCATGAAAAAAAGGCAGATACCAATTGGAATAGATAGCTTAGCGAATTTCAAAGAGTCCAAATATTGACCAAAAGCTGGGAAAAACCTTCCCAACAAGAGGCCAACGACTATGCAGATGGCGATCCACAAAGTCAGATATTTCTCAAAAATCCCAAGTTTCGCTTCCTTTTTCTCTGCCAAGGTAGTGCTTCTCCTTCAGATTTCTCATTTTTCCGAGATGCCCTTGAGATTATGTTGGGACACATTTACATATTTAAATCTATCGTTATAAATCAACACGAAAGCTTTGCCTCAAAAACGCAATATCCTAAGTTGCTTACAGAGTTTTCAGTTTGTGCATGCTTTCAAGCAACTCTGGGTTCGCCAGGCTATAGAAGACCCATTTTCCTTCTTTTCTATCCTTGACCAATCCTGCATTTTCCAGAAGACCCAGATGATGAGAAGCAGTGGGCTGCGTTAGGTCTAACGCGACCATTATCTCACAAACGCACATCTCACGGACTTCGAGAAGTCTTAAAATCCTTAAACGTGTGTCGTCGGCAAGAGCCTTGAAAAACCTGCGTTGCCCCTTGGCTATTTCAACATTTGCGACTTTGTCGGCTAGCTGTTTCAACTCGTCTGCGTATTCTAAAGCGTCTTCTGCAGGGCAAATTCCAGATTTTATCAATCGATTAAGTCGTTTGCTCACTTTTTGCTTGGACATCATAACTCGACACTTGAAGGTGGTTTGAACATATTTAAATATGTTTCCAGCTCCTGACCGACGTATTATATTAACAAAACGAAATATATAAATATGTTCTTCCGCTATAATGCT
>JABAOH010131493.1_pt1 | contig 15015 bp, 19 predicted proteins | sample 7062181 | NCBI WGS metagenome assembly JABAOH01 (sample SAMN14538630, study PRJNA623070) | marine sediment metagenome | biome: marine biome [ENVO:00000428]; feature: marine pelagic biome [ENVO:01000023]; material: deep marine sediment [ENVO:00002113]; isolation source: pool of 5 deep marine...
ACCCAATGGGTTCATCGTGGAAGGTATGGTCTTCTCCAGCAACTCGTTTGGCTACATGGGTTATTCCAACGCGCGCTTCGGCCGCATCGAGTGCCACGAAGCCATCAATGCCTTCGCCCGAGAGCTTCTGGTACGGAGCATGGCCATCGCCGAGGACCACAACTACGAGGTCCTCCACGGGATCGTCGATTCCCTCTGGCTCCGGCCCCTCCCGGGGCACGACCCCGTAGAAAAAGTGCTGGACCACATCGCCACCGCCACCGGGCTGCCCATTGACCTCGAAGGTGTGTACAAGTGGATCGTCTTCCTCCCCTGCAAGACCACCGGAGTGGGGGCCCTGAACCGCTACTACGGCCTCTTCGAGGATGGGGAGATGAAGCTGAGGGGCATCGAGGTGAGAAAGCACGATACTCCCGTCTTCGTGTCCAATGCCCAGCACTCCATGCTTGAGGTCTTCCGCCGAGTTCGAAATGCGGAGGAGTTCAAGGCCCTCATCTCTGAGGCCCTTCAGGTCCTTCACGAGGCCGCCAGGGAACTCCTCGAGGGCCGCGTTCCCTTGGATGATCTAGTGATAACCAAGATCGTCACCAAGCCCCTGAGCGACTACGTGGTCCTCAACTACACCGCGGCCGCCCTCAGGCAGATGCGGGACCGAGGGTTCAAGGCGGAGCCTGGGGAGTACGTGAGGTACGTCATCACCGACCGAAGGTCGAGGGACTACCGTCGAAAAGTGCGGTTTGCCGCCTTTCTTCAGGAGGATGACAAGGCGGACCGATGGGAGTACCTTCGACTCCTCTGCCGGGCTGCGGAGACCCTGCTCTCCCCCTTTGGCTACACTGAGGAAGGTCTCCTGGAAGCCTTCCGAGGGAATGACTTGGCGAATGAAGTCATCAGCCAACCCGGAAGGGCCGCGCTACCTCAACCGTCTGGAGGACGCTCAGTCAGGGGCAGATCGCTATAGGAACCGGCGACGAGGTCCTCCTCCTTGATTCCGAGGGAAGCCCTCAAAGAGCTGAACTCCCCCAATGCCTCCTTCTCCTCGTCCTCGGCTTCCACCTTTCTCTCGAACTCCACGAAGCCACCAAGGCCCTTCACCTCGTCCAGGTGGACCTGCACCGCCTTCCACCGGTATACGGAACGGACCTTCTCCACAGTAACCAGGGTGCCAAGGGCCTCCGTCAGGATGGATCTGACATCATCGACATCATTAAGCTGTAGAAGGAGGACCTCGCTCTTCTTGGGTCCGGGGAGGTCTTCCCTGCGGTAGAAGATGAGGGTGCCCTCCGGATTATCGTCAGTCTGCCTGACCTTGAGCCTGCCCCTCGATACGCGAAAGTAGGTGTCTACTTGTCTGAAGGTGCCAACCACGACAGCGTTGGCATCCAGCCAAGCCCGAACTCGAGGTAAGTCAGAGCACCGAGCCTTCAACTCGAGAAGCTTCACCCGCTCGCCCTCATCCACGATGTGGCCTCCGCAGTTGACATCCCGAACTACCCAAGGGTCATTGGACCCTCATCTAAGAGCTTGCCGTCCCTAACTCGACACCAGAGCCCTTAACTTGGGCTCTAGCCTGATGGCACACTCAGCATCCTCGAAGCTGTCTAGCAGGAGGCGAAGTGTGTCCCGCTCATCGTCGATGGGAACGAACCAGGCCTTTGCCGAGGGATCGAAAGTCCTTCCGGGAACCTTCCTTGCTGCCCTGACCAAAGCGGCGTCGTAGTCAAACTGCACTACATACTCCTCCCCGCAACGGCTGATGGCTACTTCCGGCTTCTTGGGCCTCGGGATGCGTCCCTCATCGTACAGAGTCTTGAGGTCTCGATCCATCTCTACTTGGGTTCCAACGGCCTCCAGAAGGGCGGTTGCGTCCATGTAGAGGTGCAACGGAAAGACCCACTCCTTCGTGGATGGGTCGAAACGTCGCTGTGGCAACCCCTTGATGGTGGCCACCAGCGACTTGTCGTACTCGAAGGAAAGGACAACCTCATCACCCCTCCTACGCATTGTCGCTCGCTTCACACGCGGACCAGGCTCCGACTCAATATATAGGGTCTAAGGGGAGGGGTGGGTGAAAGTAAGCCTCTCTAGCTTCCAGACTGAGCGGCCAGGTCCCGGGCCCTCACAAGGGCGACTAGTTCGACTCCCGTCGCCCCCAGGTTCTCTGCCGCTCCCTCCTCCCTGTCAACCACGCAGAGGACCTTCTCCACAATTGCTCCCACCTCACGAAGCAACTCGACGGCTTTTCTTACCGTCCCACCGGTGGTCGTTACGTCCTCCACGAGGAGGACCTTGTCACCAGGTTTCAACTCGCCCTCTATTGGCTTTCGGGTGCCGTGGGCCTTGGCCGCTCGCCGAATCATCACGTAGGGCAGGGAGCTTTCCAAGGAGAGGGCCGCGGCGATGGGCACCGCCCCCAACTCTGTTCCCGCGATCCTAGTGCAACCGCCCGTGTGGGGAAGCATCTCCCTGGCTATCATCCGGAGGATGTCGGGTCTCGTTACGGCCTGCTTGATATCCACGTAGTACTTGCTCTTCCGCCCCGAGGCCAGGGTGAACTCCCCAAACTTCAGGGCCCCACATTCCTTCAGGGCTTCCACCAGGCTCACCACGGGACCTCCTTCTTGCCGATCCTGTACCCAATGACGTTCACTACCTTATGAAGGAGGGGTGTGATTCCTAGGATGAAAAGGAGCCCGAGAATGGCCTCCCCGAACAAATAGCGGGCGGCCACCCAGTCAGGAAAGAGGAGCCCTGTGAGGAGGAAGGCTCCTAGGACGAAGTCATAACGATCCAGAAACGGTGCCCTTTGGCCCTTCTCCAGCCCTCTTCGCCGCTTGATGAAGCTCCCCAGCATGTCCCCCAAGAGAGCTCCGAAGGATAAGGCGGCGAGGATTCCCAGGAACTCGGGGAAGGGACCGAAGGAGAGGGGAGAGGATTCCCAGGGTAGGAGAGCGGTCCATTGAATGGTGCCAATGACGACCCCGGAGAGGCCGCCACCAATTAAGCCCCTCCAAGTCTTCCCGTCCCCCAGGACCCTCCTGCCGTCCCTCCATACCCTCCCCAGGTCCACGGGCCTGCCGCCGCCGAACAGAACCGCAGCGGGGTTTGCAATGTAGGCCGGGATGAAGAACCAGAACGAAAGGAGGAGGGTCTCCAGGACCACTCTGCCAGCATGGCTTTCCCCCATATATGAACATTGGATGTTCTCACCCGAGATAACCGCTTCATCACCGATTTATACCGACCTGGTGAGGGTATGCCACATGGTGGAGAGAGTGCCCACCTTCGTTGAGGGCTTCGACGATGCCCTCGGAGGTGGCATACCCCGAGGCAGCGTTGTCCTGATATGTGGCACCCCCGGGACCATGAAGACCAGCCTGGTCTTCAGCATCCTCTACAACAACGTCCGGAAGAACGGAAGCAAGGCCCTCTTCGTCACCCTGGAGCAGAGCTACGAGGACCTGAGGGACGCCATGGCGGAGCTGGGCATGAGGGGTCTTGACGACATGGACCTCTACATCCTGGATGTCGGCCGAATCAGGAGGGAGCACAAGGAGGAGGAAGGTCAGAAGGACTGGATGCAGGTCCTCATGGAGTACATCGACAAGAGGGTCAAGGTCCAGGACTTCGATCTCCTGGCCATAGACCCCCTCTCCGGCCTGTACTCCCTCAGCGAGATGAGAAACCCCCGCCGGGACCTCTTCCACTTCTTCTCGTTCCTGAAGGAGCTGGGTCCCACCTCCTTCCTGGTCTCGGAGATCCCGTACGGCTCCCCTCGCCTAGTCGCCCATGAGGAGGACTTCCTGGCCGACGGCATCTTCCTACTGAGACAATACGAGATCGGGGAGACTGATGTCCAGCTGAGGATAAGATGCATCAAGCTGAGGAAGGCTAAGCACGAGCAAGGATACTTCGCCCTCATCAGGGCGGATGAGCGCTTCATGGTGACCTCCATCATCGTTGAGTGACGTCCGGGGACAGATGGGCCTCCACGGCTTCCGCAGGGTTCTGGATCATGACCATGGGGCCCAGGGCCCTCTTGAAGAACGGGGCTCGACGGTCCAGGAGGATGGCTATGCCTCGGTCCTCCTCGGACCTTATGAGCCTCCCGACGCACTGGAGTAGTCTCCGGCTCGTGGGGGCGACCACTCCATACTCCCAGCCTCTCTGAAACTTCCAGTCGTAGTAGTCCACCAGGGCCCTCAGCGCGGCCGTGGGCTTGGGATACGGGATGCCCACGATCGCCACCACTTCCAGCTCGCGGTCGGGAAAGTCCATCCCTTCGGCAATTCTGCCCCCCACCACGGCGAAGAGGGCGGAAGGTGGCTTTCGAAAGGCGTCCAGGGTCCTCATGAGTTCCACCTGGTTCATCCCCCTCCTCTCCACATACACGGGGACCTTGCTGCTGCCGGCCAGGTCCAGGAAGGAGTCCATTAGGTTGTAACTGGGGAATAGGAAGAGGGTGTTCCTCTCGCACGCCTCCAGGAGAGCGGCAACCTCGGACCTCAATCGGTCCACAGCCTCGGGGTCCGATGTCAGCTCCTCATAGCGCGTCGTCACGCCGTCCACGTAGACCACGCGGCGGTTCTCGGGAGGGAAGGGATTGGGGAAGACCTTTAGGTGGGAATCCATGGGCAGGCCAAGAGAATCCCGGTATTCCTCCAGAGGCTCCAGGGTGCCGGACATGTGGACCGAAGCGTGGCATTCAAGGATGGGTCTAGCCGCCAGGGAGGGGTCGAGGCAGTAGGCCCTCAGGGCGGGGTTCTCGCCGCCCAGGATGAGTCGGGCATACTCCACACCATCCATGGTCATCCACCTCAACAGACTTCGGGCCATGGAGAGAACGTAGGAACGAGGGAGGACCCCCCTCTTCCTTCTTGACTCCCGGACGACCTCCCCCATGGAGGCCAAAGAGGCCAGGAGCCCCTTTAGCCTGGACGTTGTGATGGTGAACTCATGCATGAGGATCTCCTCAATGGCTGACGGCGGAAGGAAGCCATCCTCCTCCCTCACGTACTCCGAGGCCAGATCCCGGACGCCCCGGCCCAGGACCTCCAAGAAGTCGAAGGCGCTCACCTCCTCCATGAGTTCAGGGTCACCGTAGTCCATCACCTCCCTCTCGGCCAGCTCAATTCCCCTCAACGAGAGGGAGAGGGAGGCCACATCCCTGCAATAGTCAGGGAGGTTGTGAGCCTCGTCCACTATCAGAATCACGTCCTCCAGAGGCCTCTGCATCGTCTCCAGAAGGGTCCTCCTTAGCGGCGTCTCGAAAAAGTAGACGTATGGGGCCGTTATCACGGTGGCCTCGGGGGCCAGGAGTTTTGTCAGCTCGTAGGGACAGAGGCGGATCCCGTGGCAGTGCTCCGCTAGCTCCTCGGCCGTGGGAAGGGCCTCGCGACACCACCGGCCTACCTCCTCCAGGTTTGTATTCAGCAGGCCCCGGTAGTATGAGCAACCACCGTTCCCCTCCAGGACCTCCTCCTTTCTATCTCGGCAGAACTGAGATAGCTCCTCCGGAGAGCCAGCAGAGAGCTCCNNTGCAATGCGATGCCGAAGGGGCCCAGTCGCCTAAGCTCCACCATCACCTGCCTCTGCTGTGAGTTCGTCCTGACGAGGTAGAGGACGACCTTCTCCTCCGCTTCTGCCTTCGTCAGGGCGGCGTGGAGGGCACAGACCGTCTTCCCCGACCCGGTGGCTGCCTGGAGAACAAGATGGCCGCCTTCCAGCCCCCTCCCCATCCAGTCTAGCATCTCCTCCTGGTACCTTCGAAAGGGGTAGGGAAACCTCAATGGCCTGTCGAGGGGAGGGGGGGATAAAAGGCTTGCACGGGGAGATGGGCGAAAGTATCCGGCGGGGTCACGGGCGGCCTGAAAGGTTTATTGTGGCCACCACCATAATCATCGCTGGTGTTCGACGAGAGAAGGCTCGAGAAGTGGATGGGCTTTGAGATGAGGGGTCTGCAAGAGGGGCTTGTGACCAGGAGAAAGACCCTCAAGGAACTCCTTGAGGAGGAGGAACCCCAGTGCCGGACGCGGGAGGGGGAGATGTACGTCTTTGACAGGGAGATCTTGCAGACGCTCGCGGCAGTTGCCACGGAGGAGGAGATGGGCAGGCTGAGGCTTCCGATAAACCTCCGCTTTCACGTTGGGATGGAGGATCAGTGCAGCTTGGACGACGAGGTCGCCGCAGGGGTGCTTCGCCGCTTAGAGGGATTTGGAAAGGCCTATCCGTTTCGGGATGGGAAGATGTGGCTTCCCTACTCCCTGGGGCTCGAACTCATACTGAAGCACCGCACAGCGATTCAGAGAATCTTCGTCCCCTAGTCAGATCTCCGTCCCTCTCTCCCGTCGGGTCTCCCACATGTCCTCCGGGATCTCCTCGTAGACTGAGGGGGACAGCTCCTCCTTCACCGGCTGGGCGCCCTGGACCAGCTCGAGGATTCTCTCCTTCCTGAACAGCCAGTAGTGGATTCGCCACTCCCGCCCATCGTACAGGGTGGTCTCCTCCCGCTCAGTCGTCAGGATACCGGAGTCCTCCAGCATGTAAAAGGCATCCCGATCATCAGGCTCCAGCACGTTGTCGATTATCCTCTCGCTGTATCCGAAGAAGTTCAGGATATGCTGGGCCATGGCCCTCGCTTCGTCCTCCTTCATCCCCTCACTGTCGATGCTGTTGCGGATGGCCCGCGTCAGATCATCAACAGTCAGCGTCCCCTCCATACCTCTATCCCTGGAGTATACCGCCAAGGGTCTTCCCTGCCCTTGAGCTTTTTAATTGCGCTGAGCTCTTATATTTAACTTCCGTGATACTTCGTGTCAAGGTATCCCTATTATCAATTGTGTCAGGAAAAAGATAAATTGGCCTTGGCCCTTAGGAAGAGTACCGGAGAACAGGAGGGGAGTCAGGTAGACGTAGAGATGAGGGCCGGGGAGGGCACCGAGAGGCTCCTCAGGGAGCTCAAACGTTTAAGGCAGCGGGTAGGCCAGGTGGAGAGGAAGCTCGATGAGCTTGCCCGCGGCAGGGCTCCGCCTGGGGAGGAGAGGGTACGGACCTTCGTGGAGGGCTTTGACGAAGACCTCGGCGGTGGCATACCCATGGGCCACGTCGTCGTGCTCCATGGCCCAGCAGGGACGATGAAGACCTCTCTTGGCCTCTTCCTTGCGTCGAGGAACGTTGAACGGGGCTTCAAGCCCCTTTACGTCTCCTTAGAGGAGACCAGGGACAGCCTTCTGAGGACCATGGAGGGCCTGGGCATCAAGGATGGAGACTTCATTGTGGACATCGCCACCATGCGCATGGAGCATGGCCTGGCGGAGGAGGCTGGGGACTGGCTCCAGATCCTCATGAGCTACCTGGAAGGGAAGGTAGAGGACGGTGTGGATCTCCTGGTCATCGACCCCTTCAACTCCCTTTACCCCATGGCCCAGCTGGCCTCACCTCGGCGGGACCTCTTCCACTTCTTCAGATTCCTCAAGGACTCCGGGTTGACGAGCGTCCTCATAACCGAGGGCAAGGAATTCCCTTACCGGGAGGACTACATGGCTGACGGACTCTTGGAGATCGAGTCCAGGGAACTCGACAGAGGTCAGGTGGTCCTCTGGATCAGGTGTCCCAAGCTGAGGCACGTGGAGCACTCCAGGGACTACTATCAGCTGGAGTTTCGAAGGGGTCGCTTCCTGGCCCTTCCCGTGACCCGATAGGTCAGTACGCGTTCCTTACCTTGCTCCTGTCGATCTTTATCCCGGCCGGGGTCGCCACCAGAAAGTTCCTTCCTAGGGCGGCCACATCGCCGCCGGTGTCCCTGGCCACCGCCTTGAGCTCGCCGGTCACCCTCTTGAGGGCCAGCTCGTCGTTGGCTATGGGGCTGTAGTCGACGACGACCACGCTCCCCTCGTACAGGAGGCTGTTGAGGAGGCCGAGGTCCTCCTCCTTGAAGACCTCCGCCACCTTCACTACCGTCTTCGTGACCTGGGCCTCCTCCTCGAGAGGCAGTTCGCTCAGGTCCACGTACTCCCCATCAAAAGTCTGCCCGTGTTCCACCAGTTTCTTGAGCGGTTTGAAGATTCCCATCCCCATCCCTTCGGCCCGCTGCATTCCACTATGGGGATTTAAATATATCGGCCCAGCCTGGAAGGCTCGCTCACGCAGGCACCATGTATTAAGCCAGAGGGGCCCCGGTGACGACCCCGACGGGAACGCGAGGAACGCCTGAGGCGGCAAACGGGATTTCCGTCGGGAAGCTTAAATAGAGAAGGCATGTTCCCGCGGCCAGGAATGGCCTACGACGTGATCGTGGTCGGAGGGGGGCCAGTTGGCCTCGCCGCAGGTATGTTCTGTGCCCACAGGCGGCTTTCGACCCTTGTCCTGGAGGCGAGACAGCTAGGCGGGCAGCTAACGAGCATCTACCCCAGCAAGAGCATCTACGACTATCCTGGCTACATCGCCATCGAAGCGGAGGAGTTGGGGAGGCTCTTCATAGAGCATGCCAGGGAGAGCGGATGCGAGCTGCGGGAAGGGGAGGAGGTCCTCGAGTTGGAGTCGTCGCGGGACGGCATAACGGTGAAGACGGATCAGGGAGCTTACTCCGCCAAGGCCGTAATCCTTGCCCTTGGAATGGGGCTCTTCGAGCCCCGCCTCCTCAATGTGCCTGGGGAGCTCGAGCTGGAAGGTCGGGGCGTCCACTACAAGGTCGCGAGGCGGGCAGACTTCGAGGGGAGCCGGGTCCTAGTGGTAGGTGGGGGCGACAGCGCTCTGGAAAACGCCCTCTCCGTCCTGGCCGTCGCCGAGAGCGTCACCCTGGTCCACAGGAGGGACGAGTTCAGGGCTATGGAGAAAAACGTGGAAGCCGTGAACCATTCCCCCATCGAGGTCCTCCTGAACACCGAGGTCGTCCGCATCCTAGGGAAGGAGAGGGTCGAGGCCTGCGTCCTTTTCAACAACACCACGGGAGAGCAGTCCGCCCGAGACTTCGATGACGTGATCGTCCAGATAGGACTGTCGCCGAGGGTTCATCGCCTAAGAGACTGGGGGCTGGAGCTGATCGGCCGCTCCATAAGGGTGGGGGTCGACATGGGCACCTCTCTGAAGGGGGTCTTCGCCTGCGGAGACATAATCACCTATGAGGGGAAGGATAAGAGGATAACTAGTGGGTGCGGTGAGGCTGCGGTGGCAGCCATGAGCGCCTACAAGCACATCCGTAGGCCATATTGGGCCTGAGCTCTACGACTCCCCCAGTTTCCAGAGGCTGTCCCCAACATAGTGGATGGTCTTGACAGCCTTCCCCTTTCTTGACGCGACCATCTGTTCGCCTGAAACCAGGGCCCTCCCCACCACCAGGGGCCTGAAGTTCCTCTCGTCCCTCACCCAGACTAGATCCCCCTCCGAGATGTCTGGGTCCGCCTCAGTAATCCCGGGAGCCATCACGTCGGCACCGTTGTAGAGGTAGGGCACTGCCCCCATGTCCACCGTGACGTACTTCCGCTCGGCGGGTTTCTTCAGCAGACCCCTAATCGTGGGGAAAGGCTCCTCATCCACAATGATGACGAGGATGTCTCCCCCCACGTAGAGGATGTCAAAGTCCTTCCCCTCCGCCCGGTCCACGTGGTCGTCCAGGGCGAAGGGCACGCTTCCTAGAGACCGCTGGAGCCTTTGGAAGAGATCTGAGACCTCCTTAGTACGAAGGCGCCGGCGCTTCTTGAACCCGTCCCTCTGCACAAAGGTGGGAAGGTCCTGGAATATTAAACCCTCAGCCCCCTGGGAGACCAGCCGCTCTATCTTTATATAGAGACCTCCCCTTATTGAAGGGCTTATGAAGCCAGGAGGTCAGGACGCCTTCCTCAAATGGAAGAGCATGGAGCTACCCCGAAGTGTTGTCATCGGCCATGGTGCCCTGGACGAGGTTGGCCGGGTGGCCGCTGGCCTGAAGCTTGGCAGGAAAGGGCTGATTGTTGAGGACCCCGTTACGAAGAGGATCGCGGGGGACAGGGCTCATGATGGCCTGGCTCAGGCCGGTATGAAGGCTGAACATCACATAATCAAGGAGGCCAGCCTGGAGGAAGTTGAGCTGGTGGAGCAGGAGATCGACGATCTCTCCATCGACTTCGTCCTGGGGGTTGGTGGAGGCCGCCCCATAGATGTGGCTAAGTACTCTTCCTTCAACAAGGCCGTCCACTTCGTGAGCGTACCGACAGCTGCCTCCCATGATGGGTTGGTGTCCTCGCAGGCCTCCCTGCTGGGCCCCGAGGGCAAGGTCTCCCTGCCCGCCCGGGCTCCCATCGCCGTGATAATGGATACGGAGGTCATAGCGGCCTCCCCCCATCGCTTACTGGCAGCGGGCTGCGGCGATACCGTGGCGAACTCCACGGCAGTCAAGGACTGGATGCTGGCCCACAAGCTGCGGAACGAGCCCTACAGCAGCTACGCCGCTTCCCTCTCCGAAATGACGGCGGAAATGATGATTCAGAACGCCAGGGACATCAAGCCCGGCTTGGAGGAGAGCGCGTGGTTCGTCTGCAAGGCCCTGGTCTCCAGCGGTGTCGCCATGAGCATAGCGGGCTCTTCGAGGCCGGCCAGCGGATCTGAGCACCTCTTCTCCCACGCCCTCGATAGGTTCGCAAAGAGGCCGGCCTTGCATGGGGAGCAGTGCGGCGTCGGCACCATCATGATGATGTATCTCCATGGAGGGAACTGGGAGGGCATACGCCAGGCCCTCCTTGACATCGGATCTCCTACAACAGCCAAGGCCATGGGTATTACCCCTGAAGAGGTGATTGAGGCCCTCGTCCGTGCCCATGAGATGAAGAGCGGCTGGTACACGGTTCTAGGGGACAGGGGGCTCACTTACGAAGCTGCCGAGCGTCTCGCCACAACCACGAAGGTTATCTGAGGGAGGGGTTTGAAGCAGGTCACTCTCATAGGAGACAGGATCGCGAGAGAGGGTGACGCTTTCGTCTTCGTGGGACCACAGCCGGAGTGCAGAGAATGCCGCCTTAAAAGTGCGTGCCTCCAGCTTGATAGGGGGAGGCTATACGAGGTTGTGAAGGTCAGGGATATTCATCATGAGGATGAGTGCCGTTACCATGAGAACGGGGTCCGTGTCGTTGAGGTCCGGCCGGCCCTCGTTTCTGCAACCCTCAAATCAAGGCTGGCCATGGAAGGCTCCATCGTTGAATATGCCAGGCCCGTGTGTGCCAACCATGAGTGCGAGAACTTTCGTCTATGCCATCCCCCGGGGCTTGAGGGGCCCACGAGGGTGAAGGTTACCAAAGTATCTCACACGCTTTCATGCCCGCTGGGATATGATCTGACCCGTGTGGAGGTCGAATATATCTAGCCTCGTGACGGGACACCGACCCCCTCATTTCCTGTGGAACCTATTCCTTAATCTTCCAATGCTTCTTGCGGTCGGACAGCTCCCTCCTGTAGTCGGAGGACAGGTACCAAGACAGCTCTTCCAATCTGTCTTGGTTCCTCACGAAATGCGCCTTGCTGGGGACGTCTATGAGCCTTCGGAATTCCCTCTGTTTTCTCAGGATGTCCACAAAGTACCAGCCACCGACGAGACCGAGCAAGGGTCCAGTGACGACGAACCACACAATCCAGTTGCCGATACCCGAAAGGATCTCCTCGATTGAGGGCGGTAAGGACGCCCGGAAAAAGTAGTTCAGCACCACTAGGATTGTGAGGAACGTCCCCAAAGCGAAAACGGCGTAGCTAATCTCGAGCTTGATCTCACGAAGGAAGCTCACTCTTGTGGTATGGCTTCCGCTTTTTAATATATTCTATCCCCTTAAAGTATTCAGAGATGAGAACGGACTTACACCCCTACCATAGGCGGCACTCACCAAAGTTGGTAGACTTCCACGGATGGTGGATGCCCCTTTACTACGACTCCGTGGTACGTGAGCATCGGGCGGTGAGGGCGCGGGCTGGGTTATTTGATGTATCCCACATGGGGAAGATTGTACTTTTCGGGGAGGGCGCTACATCCACGCTTCAGCGGTTGCTACCTAGCAAGATGCCCAGCAAGCCTGGTGTATGCAGGTATTCTCACCTTCTTGATGAGGGGGGAAGGATTCTCGATGACGTCGTGGTGACCTTCTTGGGTGAGAACCGGTACCTTTGCGTATGTAATGCTGGAGCCACTGCAACGGTCCTTCAATGGTTCGACCAATGGTTCTCCGACGATCGAATAAAGGACCTTACCCAGGAACTCACCCTGGTTGCGCTGCAAGGTCCCGCATCCGTGGACGCGATGGGAAGGTTCTTTTCAGCTGACGTAAAGGGGCTACGGCGTTTCAGAGGCACCTTTGCTGCCTTCCAGGGTGATTTGAGAGGCTCGAGCGAACTTCCAGTGGAAGCAAAGGGGTGGGCCCCTCTCCACACCCTCCTCGGCCTTTCCGGGCCAACGGAGATCAGAAGCGTGTATGTGACTCGTACAGGCTATACGGGAGAGGACGGGTTCGAACTCCTTGCCCCAAGGAACCTTGGCAGGGCTCTTTGGCTTGCTCTGCTGTCGGAAGGGGGGGACTTCCGGGTGGTTCCTGTCGGTCTGGGGGCCAGGGACACACTGCGCCTTGAGAAGGGTTATCTCCTTTCCGGCCAGGACTTCGACGGCCATCAGACTCCTTTGGAAGTGGGATATGAGTGGCTAATTGATTGGGAGCACGATTTTGTCGGTCGAGATGCCTTGCTCCGGCTGAAAGGGAGAGGTGACTACCCCCATGTGGTGGGAGTCAAGTTACTTCATAAGGGAGTTCCGCGAGCCGGGAACGAAATCCGTGTTGGAGATCGGAGTATAGGACGGCTCACGAGCGCGACGCTGTCCCCGAGCCTGGGGGTTGGTATAGGCCTTGGTCGCGTTAAGGCGGGAACGGCGAGCCTAGGTGATCGGGTCGACGTGCTGATTAGGGAACGAAGACATCCGGCGGAACTCGTGCCGCTCCCCTTTCTCTGACCGCCGGCCATACCGTATACCGCGTGACTGTGGTAATCACGCCTCCAAGCCCACTTTCAGTCACCTCCCACCATCTCACTTATTAGGCTCGACGAGCTACCGTCCTAGAAAGAACGGGTCTCAGTCCTGTTGCCAATGCGGAGTCAGAGAAGATGGAATTATTGGTAAACGACTTGGTGCCCGATATGGTCATGCAGGAGGGGGGACGGATAACTGACTCGGGTCAGAAATACATTTATGGGGAGCTGATATACGGGCGTCTTACCTCCCGGCTCGTTGGTGGGTGTTATGGAGAGACTGGAGAAGAGGGTCCCTGGTCTTGAATCATGGCTGGCGCCGCAGTTAAGCGACAACGCCGTGAGGGTTCTAGAGCGTAGGTATCTGAGCAGGGATGAGGACGGCAAACCTGTTGAGACGCCCAAGGAACTCTTCGCGCGGGTTGCCTTGAACGTGGCACAGGCGGAGGCTCTCTATGACAAGGACACCGACGTTCAGGGACTGGCCAGGGAGTTCTACGATATGATGGCAGGACTCGAGTTCCTGCCCAACAGCCCCACATTGATGAATGCTGGAAACGACCTACAGCAGCTCTCGGCCTGTTTCGTCCTACCAGTGGAGGACAGCATTGAGGGCATATTCGATGCATTGAAGTGGCAGGCAAAGATCCACCAGAGTGGGGGAGGAACGGGCTTCAGCTTCAGCAAACTGAGGCCGAAGGGGGACTTTGTAAGAAGCACCATGGGCGTCGCAAGTGGCCCCGTAAGCTTCATGAAGATCTTTGACGAGGCCACCCAGCAGGTGAAGCAGGGTGGCAAGCGCAGAGGGGCCAACATGGGGATCCTCAGAGCGGACCACCCGGATGTCGAGGAGTTTATCACCTGCAAACACGACAGCAGCAAGATCACCAATTTCAACATAAGCGTGGCCGTCACGAAGGACTTCATGAAGGCCTACGAAGCGGGCTCGGAGTTCCCCCTCGTAAATCCGCGAAACGGGGAGACGACGAAACGGATCAGCGCTCGAAGGCTCCTGCGCCAGATTGCGGAGTCGGCCTGGAGGAACGGTGAACCCGGACTATTTTTCATCGACACGACCAATGAGACGAATCCAACGCCCCACATCGGCCCCATGGAGGCCACAAACCCCTGCGGAGAGCAGCCCCTGCTCCCCTTTGAGTCATGCAATCTGGGCTCCCTGAACCTGGAGAAGCACCTCAAGAAGGGCCCCGATGAATGGGAGGTGGACTGGGAGCGACTGGAAGGAACCACCAGGCGCGCCGTGCGGTTCCTCGACAACGTCATAGACGTGAATCAATACCCGATCGAGCAGATCGACAAGATGACCAAGAAGACCAGGAAGATCGGCCTGGGAGTCATGGGCCTTGCACGAGCCCTCTTCAAGCTGAAGGTACCCTATGACTCAGAGCGGGGCATCGAGATGGCCCGAAAGATTATGGGGTTCATCCGAGACGTGGGGTACGACGAGTCCCAGCGACTGGCCGAGGTCAGGGGAGTCTACCCCGCCTGGGAAGGCTCCGTCCACGACAAGAACGGTCTCCGCATGAGGAACTCCTACGTAACGACGGTTGCGCCCACCGGCACTCTTAGCATGATCGCCGATACGTCGGGTGGTTGCGAGCCTGAGTTCTCGTTGGTGTGGTACAAGAATGTGATGGATGGAGAACACCTTCCCTACGTCTTGGAATACTTCATTGAAGTGGCCAAGGAGGAGGGTTGGTGGTCGGAGGACCTCCTGGAGAAGATTCTTCGCAACCGGGGGTCGTGTCGCGGTCTGAGGGAGGTGCCTGAGGCCTGGCAATCAGTGTTCGCAGTCTCCTTCGACGTTAGCCCTGAGTGGCATGTCAGGATGCAGGCGGCCTTCCAGGAGTTCTGCGACGCCGCGGTCTCCAAGACCATAAACCTTCCCAAGGAGGCGACCGTGGGCGATGTCATGGAGGCCTACCTCCTGGCATATAAGTTGGGTTGCAAGGGGATCACTGTCTATAGAGACGGAAGCAGGGAGGAACAGGTCCTCAACGTGGGCCTTGCTGATAGGAGTGA
>JABAOH010013318.1_pt1 | contig 15012 bp, 14 predicted proteins | sample 7062181 | NCBI WGS metagenome assembly JABAOH01 (sample SAMN14538630, study PRJNA623070) | marine sediment metagenome | biome: marine biome [ENVO:00000428]; feature: marine pelagic biome [ENVO:01000023]; material: deep marine sediment [ENVO:00002113]; isolation source: pool of 5 deep marine...
AAGGATTACCCCAAGACCTGGGAGGAAATGGTCGAGGTATCGGAAAAGATCGTCATTCGTGAAGGACAAATCATCAAGAGAAGGGGTTTTGACTTCAGATATCCGTATTACCTGGTTTCCACGGTTCCCATGGTCGAACAGTTGGGAGGAAAGCTCATCAGTGATGATGGCAAGAAGGCCATCATAAACGACCAGGCCTGGATCAAATTTCTCACCTTCATGAAGGAATGGGGTCCAAATGGGAGAAACCTCGGGTCTCCGACCTATACCAACGCAAGGAAGCTTTTCAACAAGGATAAGAACGACATAGCCATGTGTCTTTCCGGTCTCTACCAGGCGGGAAGAATCAGAAAAGACAATCCCGAATTCCACAAGAGCGGAGAATGGAGGGTTGTTCCGTTCCCGATGTTTAAGAACGCCGTCAAAAATGTCGCGGCCAATTATTACGGACATTACTACGTGGTCAACGCCCAGAAGCCAAGGGAAAACCAACAGATGACATGGAAGCTCATAGGTTATATGCTGGGCCATCCCGAGGAATATCTCTCAAAAGTGGGGCTCATACAGCCTACCAAGAAGCTCATGAAATCCGAAACATTCAAGTCCATGCCTTACGGGAATGTGTTCCAGGAGGATATGGAGAGAGCCCACATCGTCTATTACGGCGAGAACAGCGCAAAGATTCAGCAACACATTCGCGAGGCCGTCGAGTCCGTTATGTTGGCCGGAGCTTCACCGGAGGATGCGTTGAAGAAACTGAGGAGAAGAGCTCAAGAGGCACTCGAGGAAAAATAATCATTTCTAATTGAGGAGACGGGGATGAGACTGTGGCGCATCCCTGTCTCCTTTTTTACGTCAATGCGGCACATGAAGGGACGAATATTTAGCAGTGGCATAGAACATAAGAAGGCGCGTTGGGGGTGGATCTTCATCGTTCCGTCGCTCGCCTTTTTCTCGCTCTTCAGTTTCTTTCCGATCGTAAATGCATTACATACGAGCCTGTTCAGGAAGAAACTATTATCGTTGAAACCCCCGAGATTCATCGGATTTGACAATTACATTTACCTCCTCCAATCCCCGGATTTCTGGAACTCCATAAGGGCCACCGTTGTTTTTACCATAGGAACTTTCGTCCCGATGGTGTTGTTCAGTCTCATATTCGCGCTGTTCATAATGTCGAGAAAGAGGTTTCAGAAGTTTTTCCAGACGGCATATTATTCTCCCGCCGTTTTATCGTCCGTTGTGGTTGCGGCGATTTGGCTTCTCATTCTCGATCCAAGGGGACTGGGCAATCAGTTGGTAAACCTCATTTTTCAAACCCCTGGCATTGATCACAAGTGGCTCGCGCATTCCGCGATGGTTCAAATCTCTACAATGATGGTCTACTTCTGGAAATATGTTGGCTACTTCACGATCATTTTTCTCGTTGGATTGGGGTCGATCCCCAAGAGTATCCATGAAGCCGCAAGGACAGATGGTGCAACCGCATGGACGGACTTCTGGTACATAACGCTTCCGCTTTTGAAGCCGACAACCGTGCTGGTCTCCATTATGTCGATGCTCCAGTGTCTGAAAACGTTCAGCACCCAGTACCTCTTCACCCAGGGGGGAGCTCCAATAGAGCCAATCAACGTTATCACCTTGAATCTTTATCACACCGCCATCAGAGATCGCAGAATAGGTCTCGCAAGCGCCATGAGTATCATACTGTTCTGCATGATGCTCTTCTTCACGTGGCTACAGTTCAAGACGTTCAGATCCGACGAAGTCCGTTATTGAAAAGAGACTTTGCCATGACAAAATACCTGAGGAGGAGAAAGAATAGGGCTTCGGCCAAGTCCTTGATCATAGATATCTTCATCTGGGCATTTCTCATAATCGCGGCGGCATATATCTTTGCGCCCTTTGTGTTCATGTTCACCGCCTCAGCAATGCCTGCAGCCGATATCATGAAGATGCCTTATCGATGGATACCAAAAGGTTTCTACTGGCAGAACTATTGGCAGGGCATACGGGGAAACGATGGAAGTTTCATCTATCTCAGAAATATCCTCAATTCTTTGATCGTGGCTTCAGCGGTAACAGTCACAACCGTGTTTCTTTCGGCTCTTACCGGGTTCGGCCTGGCAAAATACCGGTTCAAGGGGAGACACCTCGTCTTCATGATGATTCTGGCGACAATCATGATCCCCTTCGAGGTGATCATGATCCCCCTCTACCTCATCGTCACGAAATTAGGGTTACAGGATTCGTATCTGGGGTTAATAACCCCCTTTGTTGTTACCGCATTCGGTATCTTTCTCATGAGACAATACTACATTACCTTCCCTGACGCAATATTGGATGCCGCAAGAATCGACGGTGCAAGTGAACCGATGATCTTCAGCAAGATCATTCTTCCGAACAGCATCCCGGCCATAGCGACCCTTGCAGTCCTCACATTCAAAAGCCAGTGGGATAATTTATTGTGGCCACTGCTTGTTGCCCAGACCGAGGAGATGAAGACGATACCCCTCTACATCGTGAGGTTTACAGCAGAAAAACATACAGACGAAGGTGCAATGATGGCTGTAGCTGCAATAGCGAGTATTCCGATATTGATACTCTTCCTCAGGCTATCCAAGTACTTCATTGGTGGCGCAGTCGTCTTTACGGGAAAAAAGGGATGATGGTGGTGACGCTCTACATTTTTGACATGGGAGGCGTTGTGGCGCGCAGTACCGACGTATTTCCTGACGTACTCAGTTACCTCGATATCACGCCGGAAGAATTCGTCACGTTAGCCGGGAAAAACCTGGAAAAGCTCATGAATGGGAAGGTTTCGATCGATGAATTCTGGGCGCGGTTTTCCCGGAAGTACGGCAGAGAGGTGGAAGAAGAATTGCTCGGCAAGTTTTTCCATTCGAGCATAGACCAGGAGGTAATGGATCTCATAAGGGAACTCAAGGGAAGCTCGAGGGTTGTCTGTGGAACGAATACCGTCGACCCCCATTACGATTACCATGTAAGCCGAGGACACTACGATATTTTCGACGCCGTTTTCGCTTCTAATAAGATTGGCCTATCAAAACCCAACCCGGAATTCTACAGATACATTCTCAGGAGTGAGAGGGTTAGCCCCGAAAACGCTTTCTTTGTGGATGATACGGAGGTAAACGTCCTTTCCGCAGAGAGAATGGGAATAAACGCCACCCTTTTTACGGATTCCACATCCCTGAGACTAGGGATTGAGAATCACCGGAGGTCTTCGCGCCCGTTTGCCACATAAGCGGGCCAGTATTCTCTTATCGATAGAGGGGCTCGGCAAATCCGGCCTTCCTACGCTTGGGATGTACTCTCCCAAGGGACTTTTGCCAACTTTTGTGACACGCGGAAAATGCGGAAGACATGGCTATTCCGTGGATATCTCAGGTCCGGGAATAGAAAGGCACTACGAAATGGGAGAAGATGTGTATATATACCATACGACTCCAACGATCTTCCATCTGCTCCGACTCCCCCTCCTGGAGAAATGGCGAGGGAGAAGAGTAATCAGGGAAGTAGTCGACCGAAATGCTTAATCAGAGGTGTGGCTCAAATCGCAGCTGTTCAGCCCAATTGCCGTATTTGATTCGCTCATCTTGCAATTGAAGTCAATCTTGCAATGACCCGCGGCTCATTGCTGCTTCTTTAACAGAACGCTCAGATTCCGAGGGAGTTCATCCAAATATTCGATAATATCCAGCCGTTCGAGTTTTCTTACTGTTTCGGGAGGAATCTTATCCCTTGTCATACCCTGCAGAAGAAGGGCGGTCTCATCATGATCAAATGTTTCCCTTTCCTCGAACACCTTTACGAAATCCTTATTCAGCGGGCAGCACTTTTGACAGTGAAGACACCCAACCAGAGAGTTGTGCCAGGTAGGATTCAGCCATTTCGGGAACTTCTCCCGCCTTTCGTTATGAAAGGTGATACACCGTTCTGCATAGAGAAGGAAACGATCTGAACTGATAGCACCAGTCGGACACGCGTTAGTACAAGCTGGACATTTGTCGCATCGTTCTAAGGTCCGTAACTCCCCCCAATTATCTTCCAGAGATGGGAAGTCAGTGAAAAAGGCTGCAAGCCTGTAAAAACTTCCAAATCCATTGGCATACGATATGTTGTTTTTTCCATATTGAGCCAGCCCACTATGAACTGCCAGAAGTTTCAACGGCAAAGCCGACTCCGTGAGATGATATCCCTCCGGTTGTAATAGCCTCTCCAGCAGACCCTTCACGTTTCGATCGGTGGAATAAGAGTAGGTTGGCGGGACAATAAGGGGAAAAGATTCTCCATTCCACAGAAATGAAATCTTGATTTGGGGTTGAAAGGCAGCAACAACAATCAAAGACTTTGCCTCTGGTAAACTTCTTGGAATCTCGAAATCGAAAAATGTTAGATCTTCCTCGTAAAATTCTTCGTCAAACAGCCCGTTTCTATGACGCGCTCTGATATCGTTTTTCAGCTCATCAAGATGTTCAACCGGTATGATCTTACCCTTGTAACTGTGTCTTTTCAGTTGTGAATACAACTCTTTGGTCATTTCTCCTAAACGCATATGACACCTCCATCCAACCGGGTTCACCCGGAAAGAACCACCTACTATTTCGTCAAAGATTGAAATATACCCCGATCTCTATAACCTGTCAAGTAGATTTTACTGGTTATATTTTATTAAAAAAGGATGATGGGGAAAAAGGTGTGATGGGAATCTACGAGTAGATGCGGAAACCAGAGAGTCGAATTAGGTAAAAAGTCTCGTCCTTTGCCACCATTGAGCAGATCCTGCTTACCCCTGAATAGTGAAGCCGGGATCGGCCCAGATCAGATGGCCGGGCCCACCTGCTGGGCGGGTCCCGCCATCCAGTACATAGGAGCTCCCCTGATTTTCAGGGCGCCGAATGGTCTGGACCCGTCTCAGAGGGTTCCTGAGTCCGGCTCCACTCGATCCATGAACCGTCGTAATTGTGAAGTTTGTTCAGAGGGTAACCCACCAAATAGAGGCTCACCAAACTGTGAGCCGAGCGAACACCGGATTGTCAGTAAATATAGATCTCTTTTTGCCCAGTGATTCCCTTGGCGAGATAGATTTTCTTAATCTCTTCCGCCGATTTCCAGTAACCCTTGTAAGGACCGTCTGCTACGACCGCCTCCTTCCACTCGATCCAGGTAACACCCGGGATACGTCCACCTTTGGCAGCTGCCTTTTTCTTGATTTCACCCAAGTACTCTCCTTCACTGCGGGAGTCCAAAACTACTCTGTCTGGATTCTTCAAGGCTGATTTGACTTCCGGCAAGGTGCAGAGCAACGGTCCCAACTTCTCCTTCCCTAGCAACGTAAACCTGGTCGTTTCCAGTTTCGGGGGGGGCATCTCAAGGGAATAGCCCCTGGCCTTCCAGGCATTGAAACCGCCATCGAGAAGTCTCATCTGCTTGAGGGGAAAGCCGTAGTAGGCCAGGATCCACCACAGCCGAGCGTGATCGTACCGGTCTGAGTATATAACGAGGATGTTATTGTTCCCAATTCCCAGGGTTCCCATGAGTTCTTCAATCTGTTCCCGGCGTGCCATCATGCCCGGCAGAGGATTATCCTTATCCTCAACGTCTGGCCGCCATACTTGAACGGCTCCTGGGATGTGACCGGCGAGATATTTCTCTCTTTTACGCATATCAATGATCCGGATCTGGAGATCCTTCTTTTCGATTAAACCCTTCAATTCTTCGGGCTGGATGAGTATTTCCGGATGAGCGTATCCACCATCGGGTATAGCCTCGGCTGTTCCGTTAAGCCCCATCAAGGGCAGGCCTATCGAAAGAATCAACGCGACCCCACATATCCATCTCATTCGCTTCCTAGCATCCAGGTAGTGCCGATCCATAATGACTTACCTCCTCATCTGATGTGGGAGTTCAACCAATCCCGTCCAAATCATGCCAGGGATGCGCTCGCCGACTCCAGGTCGCACACGGCATGGTAATCGGTCAACTCCCTTATCACAGGATTCTGGTTACAGAGAGGACATTCGGGATTCTTCTTGACCGGAAATAGCCTGAAATTGGTTTCCAGTGAATGGTAAATCAAAAACCGTCCGGTCAGAGGGTTTCCTTTCCTTAGGATGAGCTTTATGGCTTCTGTCGCTTGAAGCAATCCGATTTGCCCGGGCACAACTCCCAGGACACCTGCCTCATCTCAGCTGGGTACTAACCCAGGCGGAGGAGGTTCAGGAAATAAGCAACGCAAACAAGGCCCCCCGTCTTTTGGGAAGAAAACGCTTGCTTGTCCTTCAAATTGAAAAACTCCTCCGTAGACATACGGTTTTCCAGCAAAGAAACAGGCATCATTCACGAGATACTTCGTCGGGAAGTTGTCCGACCCATCTACAATGATATCGTAACCTCCAAAGATATCGAGGGCATTCTGGGCCGTCAACCGTTCCTGATAGGTCACAACCTTAATATCGGGATTCATACGACCAATGGTCTCTTTCGCCGATTCTGTCTTTGGCCTTCCCACATCGGACGTTTTGTGTAATACCTGTCGTTGGAGATTTGTCAGATCCACCGTGTCGGAATCGATGATTCCCAATGTCCCCACCCCAGCAGCCGCTAAATAGAGACCGGCTGGACACCCCAGCCCCCCGGCTCCGACTAAAAGGACTTTTGCATTAAGCAGCAGACTCTGCCCTTCCGTCCCCACCTCCTTGAGCAAAAGGTGGCGACTGTAACGGGTGAGCTGATCAGGGGTCAACTCGGAATCGGACACAATATCATAACCAGCTGTCCTCCATCCGTTGAACCCTTTGGCCATGGAGAAGACTTTGGTATAACCTTTCTCTCTCAGCATCTTGGCAGCGGGGAGGGAACGAATACCACCGGCGCAATAGACCACTACAGGAACACGTTTATCAGGCAGAGAAGTTTCGACTTGCTCCTCCAAACGACTCTGCGGAATGAAGGTGGCTCCCTCAATGTATCCCTGGGCAATCTCGTCTTCCTCCCGGATATCGAGAAGAACGACATCCCCTTCTCTCTGGATGAGTCGATGACCTTCCTCCACTGAGATTTCGAAATCACCTTGCTTAGCCTTTATGATGAACCAATCCTTGAAGGCTTTGATTGTTTTAAATGCGTTTGTCATCGATTCATACCCCGTTTTTTTTCATAGCCTTTTTCAGGAAGGCACAATCAATGTGCTCCAAGATCTCCCTTTTCGAATCTCCATAGAGCCTGGAGCACTTCTTTTTCCCTTGCCGGAGCGTCCGAATTCCTCTAGAAAGAAATATCTTCGTTATTCGGGAAGGTTCGGGTGCTGTCTCACGTGATTTGCTTATGTCGGCCCCATGAAATCGAAATGATAACCGTTGTTATCTTATTACCACATTGTGGCATGATCCGTCAACCCATTTGGGGGGTTTTTCAGGCTTGGAATATTAGAGCGGGCCTACCAGAAAGGGTGGCCATGATGATCAGCGGCCACAAGACACTATTGTTTTGGGAAAACAACAGTGTTGGCGAAAGCAACCTCCGCCGTGCGGGACAAAAGCGAGGAGCTTACCTTGAAACCCAAAATGGTTACAGGACGGTTACCATCGAGGGTTCTCAATCAAGACGGGGTTAACCGCATGGTAGCTAACCCCTTGAAAAATAAGGATTGTTGAGGTACCGGGAGGCGGAATCGAGCCACCGACACGGGGATTTTCCGTAAACGGCCCCAATGCAGATGGGCGTTTCATGGGCGACCCCTTTAGCCTCTTTGATTCCGAGGACTCCTCTACCGGAGTCTGCTTACCTCTACCCCCGCCCAGGACTCGATATATTGGATGATCGTCGTAAAATCACGAGGGCCACCACCCTGACTTACGGCATATGCCCACAGCTGTCGAACGGCATTTCCTACCCACATTGGAACTCCCAAGGTCTCCGCATGTTCGAGGCAGAGTTTGAGGTCCTTGTACATGAGGTTCGTCGTAAACCCCCAGTCAAAGGTCCGAGGAAGGATTGACCTCGGGAATTTATCCTCCGTTGCACTGTTCCGCCCCGTACTTTCGTTGATAACCTTGAGCATGATCTCGGGGTCTAGGCCGGCCTTCACGCCCAACACAAAAGCCTCTGATGAGGCTGCCAGCGCGGTAGCGTTCAGCATATTATTCACGAGTTTCATCATTTGAGCCAATCCAGGTGTTTCCCCAACGTAGATCACATTTTTGCCGATGACCCCAAGAATCGGTTTAAGCTCCTCGAATACCAATGGTGCGCCTGACACCATAACGGTAAGCGTACCCTCCTCTGCCCCTGAAACGCCCCCACTAACCGGCGCATCCAGAACAGAAATCCCTTTTTCTCCGAGCCCATTCGCCACCAGTTCTGCTACCTGGGGTCCCGTTGTCGATAAGTCCACGTAAGCTCTGACGGTAGCTCCTGTAACAATGCCTAATGGCCCCAGGGCCACTTCCCGAACAACGTCGGGGGTTGGTAGGCTGACCAGAATGGTATGAGCTTCAGAGGCCAGCTCCGCGGGTGAAGTGACCGCACGGGCCCCCCGTGTTACGAGAGGACGCACGGCTTCTTTTCTCATATCAAACACGGTCAACCCATACCCCCCATCGATCAAACGACGCGCCATGGGAAGGCCCATATTTCCGATGCCAATGAATCCGACTTTCTTTGTCATAGTAACCTCACCTCATCGGTCACAGACTTTGAGATCACACCGTTGCCGCTTCCTTAAAATAAAGAGTACCTTCTTTGTTGAGCTTGCATCCTTTTTCTCTCATCGCTTCTCTGCAACACCCAACTTCATCACAAGCTGTGTTTCGGCTTTGGCGAGTTCTTCTGGAATTCAAGGAGATGGGAAGCCAACATTGAGAACATGTCGGTGAGGGTTGGGAGAGGATCGGAATCCTCAGGAGTGCGTTCGGCGAGATCGGTCTTGCCGACGAAGCGGTATATATCTGCTGCACCAGCGAGGATCTTGGGGGTCAATCCGATATGTTCAAACGTCTTGGCGATCTCCTTCATTTCTCCAATCCACCTTCGAGATTTCATCGGCATTCTGGGCAGGACTCGCTCCATACGTTCATAGAGAGCGGATTGACTCATTTGAAATTGCTTTTTGAGGGGTTGGGACACACCGAGCGTTTCCGCGGCGACAAGGAGTTCAGTGCACAGGGCAGCCAGCCCTTTCGTCAACGCGGCGTAGCACATTTTGATAGCCTTGGCCTGTCCGTTCTGCTCGCCGAGGACGATTACATGGAGTCCAAATTTACTCAATTCTTCAAATGTCCTCACATGGGGCCCTGAAGCGTAAAAATGGGTTACCCGTTCTCCTCTAGGTGGGGAACCAATGATCGAGGCATCAACAAAACGTCCGCCTGCCTCAGTAATGATGTCCCCGATCTGACAAGCAGTTTGCGGGGCAATGGCGTTGCAATCGGCATAGACGAGCTGAGCCTTGGTTTCTGAGATTGCCTCCGCAACGGCCCGTGCCGCTTGCACTGCCCGAGCCGGCACGAGGATTGAAAGAATGGTGTCGGCTTCATTCACCAGTGCCTGATACGTTAAAACATTCGCGATACGCGCGCGGTCAGCCAACGATTTCGTGCGTTTGCTTCTGCCTTTCAAACAGGTAATTACCCGTAAGCCGTTTGAACCAAGGACTTGGCCAACGCTGTGCCCCATGTCACCGGGGCTCAAGATACCGACGGTTTTTATTGGCATTATCAACCTCCTCGAACGCCACACTTCTCTCACAAATGTGATTGCTTTTTGGAAAGACCTAACAGCCTTATTGTTAACTCAAATTACGTCCGCTAAGCCGTTCTCTTCACTTCTGCTGATCTTTTGCAGTTTCTCTATGGCCTCTGTTTCAATTTGACGAACCTCTTCGGATGTTAGGCCAAGGCATTCGCCTGTTGATTCCACTGTAAGGGCTTCCTCCCGTCCAAAACCAAAACGCAGGGTGATCACCGCTCTTTCCATATCCGTCAGCAATGCCAACCACGAATTTACCATGTGGAGCTTTTTGTCTTCCCGTCTTTCCCTGTATATGGGCAAAAAAGTGTAGCCAATGACCCCTTTTTCCGATTTTCTATCATAGGTTAGGAACATGGAAAATTTCTTCTCATACCAATGATAGGTTTCCACAAATGGATTTGGCTGATGGCCAAATCCGCATAGCTGGAACAGTTTTTCCTTCAGTTTTGCGAAATTGGAGGAAGCGCGAAAATGGATTTGCATGTCCTCAAGCCTCTCTTTGTAAAATCCATACATTATCATTTTTATATCTGCGTCCCCGATTTTCATCTTTTCGCCTTCTCCCCGATAGACTTTCCTTCCGTCACCAAGATCACCGATGAATACCAAATTGGGTACGTCGTTAATATTTGATCCCAACTTTACTTCCTTTAACATGGGGTATCTCCTTATTTCCTTGAAATAATAAAGCCGAGTTACCCTATCACTTCAGCAACCCGGCTGTTTCTTGGAAGCTCATGAATCCCCCCGCTAGATCCTTGGCTTTCCGTCGTCTCGTTACGGGTAGTTTGCCTTCGTCAGTATTGATTTATCCTAATAGGCACCGTGGGGTCAAGCTTTTTTTACATCTTCTCTCGTACTCGGATATGACCTGTTTTGATACGGGGGAAAAGCGTGTTCGTTTGAGATGGAGCTGGTGGATCCTGGAAGTCGCGTTGTATGGTTGCGGGATTATCGTGATGGGGCTTGGGTAAAAATAAAATAGGCAACCGGAATTGATTGCCTATAAAGAGGTGCCGGGAGGCGGAATCGAACCACCGACACGGGGATTTTCAGTCCCAAGTATCGGGATTCTGTAACCCTTTGCAATCAAACAACTATATTTTATATCAATAATTTAGCTGTATAAGCATTATAATAGAAACCAAGCAATATAGACATGTTTGGTCATGAATTGGTCAAATTTTTGAAGGGGAACATAGGAAACAATTCCGTGATCGTTTCCCATCATCAAATCAACGTCTCCTTGAATGCAAGATAAACTCTTTGTTACACGATGGACATTTAACGCATAAATCGCGGTCCTTTATCGGAACTCGCATTTTTTGCGCACAATTACCGCACGTGAGAACCATTCCTTGTTGAATAGTAATGCCTGGTAACTCCTTGACCTGTTCTTTCGCTTCCTTTGCCCGAGGAAACCGAGGAAAGATCCGTTTGAAAATAACTGACATCTTTTCCCTTCTAACTCTTCTGTGCTCTTGTCTAGCTGTGCGGACTTGTTTCTTCTTCTCATCACAAACTGCAAAAGAATGAGCTTCTTTGAGCAGCCGAAGGGCATCATGGGAAAGATTCGTTCGGACAACCTCAATAGGGATATGACGAAAAGTACATACTCGGTCAACGATGGCAGCCATTTCTCTGGATGACAAATAGCCAACCCGGTAGGTATACGTGATCTTTTCGTCGAAACGCTGAATTGTCCAAGTGATTGGGACATAGCCATTAAAAGTGGGTTTTCCAAGGCCTAAATATGCTGTTGCTAAGTCGGTCAGTCGTTCGTTCTCCTCAACATCAAGATAACAAATCCCCTTGTTTGCGAGGTAGTGATGAGTGAGTTCGTGAGCCAAGATAGCCCCCATAATTAGCGGAGAATGTTTATTTGTAATGGCAATCTGAATCCTGCTGCGATGCGGGCCATCATAGCGGATAAGGCCAGGTGGTTCATCATCAAAGGCCCAGTCCTGATCCTCTGTTACAAGCGGGTTTGCTGGACCTCTCCAATCTTCTATGATGGGAGCGCTTGGCGATCCAATGTGTTTTCCAAGCATCCGCATGGCTTCGTTGAGATCATCTGTAATACCCTGGGCAATGAAACCATAGAATCCCGGAGTAGGGTCGAAGAAGAAATCCTCTCCAGATTCGGGTTTGTAGACCTCAAGATGGGAGGTCAAATAAGCCATTTGTGCGTCGATCCATTCTAGGGAAATCATCATTTACGCATCCTAATGTGGAATCAGCGGCTTACGAGAACGAGAAGGCAAATAGTAGCGGGAAAATAACCGAAGGGATAAGGAGCCTCAGGATGAGCCTCCTCATGACTTCATGTTAGCAGAGAGAAACAAGATTCACAAGAAAAAAGGCGGGGCTGAAAGCGAGTGATTAAGAGGCGATCCACTTGATGGATATCCTTCATGGGCAATAATTCAAACGCTAATCAATACTTTTCGCCTGTCTCCCTGCGATCGAATCCATCTTGAAATATACAATCGGTAACATAAGAAATAAGCTACTTGAGCGTTATCAAAATTAGTGATCAAGCAACTTGGGATCAATCCGGAAATTATACTCATGAGGGAATCGAGCGCATTCTCCTCTTAGTGCACTTGCGGCTCTTGGCCCTGTGCTTATTGGATTTCTTCGTGGCTTTCGATCGCGGTTTTGACTAGGGTGCCTCAGATTTCGTGACGAGGGGGTCCAATGCAATATTCACTCCCGCGACGTTTTGTTCTTCGTTCGCGAAGAGTTGATTCCGCGGGACGGGAACGAACTTTCCACGCGAAAGTTTTGACGCGAGTTGAATCCCACCCCCATTAACGTACATGTCAACATAATTCATGTCTTTAATTGTTATGACCAGAGACAGGGCTGCCGCGGTACCGGAATAAGTGCTGGTGTCTAATAATTTCCAGAATTTCCCGACCGTTCTAAAATCTTCCGAAGTGCCATCCCAATATGCCCTTTGTCCAGAAATCGTAGCTTTGACAACCCAAATCCCTGGATAAAGCACGGCATCCGCATTGCAATTTGTAGATAGCTCTCGAAGGCAATGCTTTCGGACGGCCTTTATTTTTGACTCGTCCCTTTTCCCGGTGACGGGGTCGAAGACGCCACCCACCTTTTCTGTCATCCGCTTCAAAATCTCCGCGTATTCCCCGGACGGCACTGTGGAGAAACCGGCTTCACGCAACTTAGCCTCAATGAGTGATTCGAACATGGCCTTCACCGGCTGCGGGTCTTGCAGGCCCTCAGGGACAGCAACGGGAGCCAAAGCTATCGTCTTGATCTTGCCGTAGAGTTCGTCCTGGGGAATCTTGAAGGGATTGTAAGGGGGTATGGTTGCGCAGCCCGCTCCGATCAAGGCGGCCACCAAAATTGCCATCAATAATCTTTGACGCATCATAACTGCCTCCCTCCTTTCTCATGGGTGTTCCAATGATTCACTTCTGGGAAATTCCCATGAAATAGGTGTTGTGAATTCTTCTACCTCCGTTGGTCATGGAGCTATCCTCACAACGTGTGGACAGCCGAACCTACGGTTTCTCCGACTCTTCCAGATACCCCTCAATGATAGGGGCATCCACGGCGTTGGGACTCAGGGCGAGATATCTTTCAAATTCAGTACAAGCCTGCTCATGGCGATTCTGTGCCCGATAAAGAAGCCCAAGCTCGCGGTGGGGCTCCGCATAGGTTGGATCGAGCCGTACAGCTTCCTGGTAAGTAGCGAATGCGCGCTGGGTATCTCCAGATCGCCGATGGATCTCCCCTAAGAAGAAATATCCCCGTGGACTATGGGGCTGTCGCTTGTGGTGTTTCTCGATCGCGGCACGGGCGGTTTTGAGGCGACCAATCTGCAAGTCCAAAACTGCGTTGTCGAGCAGGACCTGGGCGATTTGACTCAGGAACTCTTCTTCATTCTTCAGCCGACTTTCCTCCTTCGCTAGGGCCACATACTTCGTATCGAGAAGACCGCGGTAATTCTCGATGCGCTCTTGGAGGCGGGGATGAGTCCCAAAGAAGAAAGGCTCTTTGGTCTTCCCCTCATCGAGTTCTTGCTGGAGATGGTTAAAGACTTTTATGGCCTCCTTGGGATCATAGCCAGCCTGGATCATCGCCCTCAACCCCTCTTGGTCCGCCTCAGTTTCCAACTCCCTGGAGTACCCCCTGACTGAGGCAAGGGTCCAGACTGCCCCCACCTTGCCCGCCAGTTCTCCCGCCACCGCCCCCGACTGTGCGCTTCCAGAAAAGGCCACTGCGGCACCGGCCAACATGACCTGGAGGACACTCATGAAAACCGCCTTGTTCTTCGCCCCCCGCATCTCCTTTAAAGAGTGCCGGTGTGTAAAATGGGTGAGCTCGTGACCAAGCACAGATGCCAACTGCGCCTCATTCTCCATCCGCGCTAATATCCCCGTATGGAAGTATATTACTCCATGGGGCAAAGCAAAGGCATTTAGGAGGGGGTGTCGAATGACTTTGATCCGAGGGGTGTGCCCTTGGGCCTGGGCATTTTGGCCGAGAAGCTTTTGCGCAACTCTGTCTAGATAGGCTTCGAGGCTAAGGTCTTTGTAGAGAATTCCGATTTTGTCAATTCGGCGCTCCAACTCCTCGGCGTTTTGCCACAGCTCTTTTTCATCTTTTTCCATCTGAAATGGCTGTCCTCCCGCACCAATAGATGGCAAGTCCGTGGTCGCACAGGAAACCAACGCAAAGAAAACACCTATAACTATGAAACCTTGGGGACATCTGTAGATTCGCATGGCTACTTCAGTTGTATGACGCACTCAGGGCGATGTTCATATCTAATGATATGCAGCATACTGCTAATTTGTAGGTATGAGCTTAAAATAAAAAGCCGAGCCGCCCATTCACTTCGGCAACCCGGCTGTCTCTAAACTTTATCGGTTATTTCGCTAAGGCGGTTCTACGAACGACCCAGCTAAAACACTAGCCAACTTGGGTGATAGCCACTCTCAGATTCAAATAAAAAACTTTAAGACCCGTGGCTTTCCATCCCACCCTCACGGATGGTTTGGCTTTGTCGGAGAACAAAATTCATAATCTCAGATTTGGAAGTTTTCGTCAAGCAAAATCGAAAAATCGTTCTAATAAGTAAAGTAGGATAAGGAGATCATTAAGATTCGGAACCCGGAGGACCGAATACTTCTATGAGGCCGCTTGTTGTCAAGCTCCTTTTTTGTTTAAGACATGGGATTCTCCTTTAGTTATCAATCGAGC
>JABAOH010167814.1_pt1 | contig 15011 bp, 13 predicted proteins | sample 7062181 | NCBI WGS metagenome assembly JABAOH01 (sample SAMN14538630, study PRJNA623070) | marine sediment metagenome | biome: marine biome [ENVO:00000428]; feature: marine pelagic biome [ENVO:01000023]; material: deep marine sediment [ENVO:00002113]; isolation source: pool of 5 deep marine...
GCGGGCCACCCGGTTCCCCGAAGACGAAGGTCGACCGGTCATTCCGGGCGGCGACGAACGCCTCCATCTCGGCGTCGGTCATGCGGTAGCCGAATGGGTGCCCGGCGATCGCCACCACGGCCCGGACCATCGCCGGATAGGTGCCGGCCAGCTGCATCACCGAATAGCCGCCCCGACTGATCCCGAACGCCCCGATGCGCGAGCCGTCCACCTCGGGCCGGGCGGCCAAATAGTCGATGGCGGCCACCCACGCCTTCACCGACTCCGGGTCCCAGGGAAAGGGGTTCTCCCCGGTGCCGGGGCCGTCCATCACCAGCGAGGCGAGGCCCTCGTCCAGCGCCATCTCCCCCGCCCAGCCCCGGTCCTCCTTGAAGACATCGGCTCCGCACATGATCAGCACGGCCGGGACCGGGCGGCCGGCCTCCGGCGCCCGGAAGTGGGCCCGAATCGTGCGGCCCTCGCACTCGACTTCGACCACCTCGAGCGGAGGATCGAGGTGAGCGCAGGCCTTCCGGTAAGCACGGGCGCAGTCCTCGCTGACCTCCCGCTTCAGGGCGGTGATCTCACCGGGGAACCGGCCGATGGCGTAGAAGGTCTTGGCCTGGAGATAGGCCCGCCGGGCGCCCTCGTGGTCGCCGGCGGCCTCGAGCCGATCGCCTTCGTCCTCGTGACGCCGTCCGGCGGCCCGCCACACCGGCACCCAGAGGTTCTGGGTCGTCCCTTCGAGCTCGGCGACGAGGGCTTCGAGCTCGCCGAGGTCGTCGATCATCGACAGCCAGCGCCGGTAGAAGCCGCCGTGCTCCACCACGAACGGATCCTCGCTCGGCGCAAACCCGAGAGTGGTGTCGTCGGCCACGGCAGTCCTCCTGCATTGGGCCCAGCCGAGGCTAGCGGTGCCGGACGGGGGGTCCCCAGCGCCGGCGTCAGGCGTTCCGGCCCACCCCTTCGATCAGGCGCCGGGCCGTGCCCTCGACGATCAGCTGCCGTTCGTCTCCGGTCAGGCCCGGAACCGCGTCGACCGTGGCGATCGGATCAGGATCGCCGGCTTCGAACGGATAGTCGGTGCCCACCATGATGCGGTCGGCGCCGACCGTGTCGATCAGGTACCGCAAGGCGCCCGGATGGTGGAGGATCGTGTCGAAGTACAGGCGGCCCAGGGTGTCGAGCGGAGCGGTGGCCAGGTCGGTGGCGGCAACCGCCGGCTTGGCCTCCCACCCGCGCTGCAGGCGTCCGATCTGATACGGCAGGAAACCGCCGCCGTGGACCACGCACATCTTCAGATCCGGGTGGCGATCGAAGACCCCGGCCATGACGAGTCGGCCGACCGCGATGGTGGTCTCGGCCGGCCGGCCGACCATGTTGTCCAGGAAGTGCCGGCGCAGGTCCACGCCGGGGAGGGGATCCATCGGATGTAGCAGCACCGGCGCCTCCAGCTCGGCCGCGGCCGCCCAAAACGGGTCCAGCTCGGCCGACACCAGGTCCGTGCCCGCCACGGTGGTGGCGATCTCGACGCCGACCATGCCCAGCTCCCCCACGGCGTACCGCAACTCGGCCGCAGCGAGGTCGGGTGCTTGCAGCGGGGTGGTCGCCATGGCCAGGAGCCGGTCCGGCTCGCGAGCCGCCTCCCCGGCCAGCGCCTCGTTCACCCGCCGCGACCAGCGCCGCCCCCGCTCCTCGTCGAGGGCGTAGGCGGTGAGATCGATCCAGCTCGAGAGGACCTGGATCTCGATGCCGGCCGCATCCATGGCGGCCAGCCGGGTCGTGTAGTCGACCAGGTCGTCCCGAATCGGCATCGTCGGCTTGCCGCCGGCGATCACCGCCCGCCGGTCCTCGTCGAGCTCGATACCGACGTCGGCCCCCTCCGCCGCCAGGGCATCCAGCAGCGGGGCGGGCACGCAGTGGGCGTGGATGTCGATGCTCACAAAGCCGCCTCGGCCATGCGGCCGGCCAGCGCCGCATCCGGCTCGAGTATGTAGACGCCGCCGTTCACCCGATCGGTGACGTAGACGAGGTGGTCTTCGCCGATCCAGACATCGTTGATCTGGGCCGCCTGCTGGCCGGGTGGACATTCGGGGATCCAGTGGGCGATCTCGACCGGTGCCGCGGCGTCGGCGAGGTCGTAGACCCGGAGGCCGGCATTGAAGTAGGTGGCGAACACCACCTCGGCGCTCCGGTAGCTGCCGGGGCGGTTCTCGTGGAGGCAGTGGGCGCCGAAGCGCAGGCCCCGGTCGCAGAAATCGCCTTCCGGCACCGGACAGATGGCCACCACTTCGGGATGGTCCTCGTCGGAGACGTCGACCACCCGCACCATGTGGGGCGGACCGTCGCATCCGTCCGTGACCGCCTCGTCGGTCACCACCACGAGGTCCCGTCCCGGCAACGGAAGGCAGGTGTGGGTGTGGCCGCCTTCGTCCCAATCGAGGCGGGAGACGATGCGGGGCCGGGTCAGATCGGAGATGTCCAGGATCACCATGCCGCCGTCCCAGAACCCGACGTAGGCGCGCTCGCCTTGGACCATCGCATGGTGGACGTTCCAGGACCGGCCGTCCGGCCAATCCGATCGCTCGCCGCCGTCGACCCACTGGCCCGGCCACCACCACCGGCCCGCTTCGACCGGATGGTCGGGGTCGAGCAGGTCGACAATCACCCAGATGCGGTCTTCGAAGCCGTCCGGGGTGGCCGACACGTAGGCATAGCGGCCCCCTTCCCACACGATGCGGTGGACGCCCCGCCCGCTCGACTCCCAGAAGCCGACCGGGCGCGGGTCGAACGGCTCGGCCAGGTCGTAGACCGCCATCCCCGCCGACCACGGCTCGTCGCTCCGGAACCGCTCGTGGTTGGTCAGCAGCAGGCCGTCGGCCACCTGCACCTTGTGGGTGTGGGAGTGCGGGGGTGCCCGCCACTGCCGGACCAGCTCGGGCCGGCAGACGTCGGAGACGTCCAGGATCGACGTGCCCATGCCGCTCGGTCCGAAGTGGCCGACGTACAGCGCGTCGCCGTGCCGCATGAGCTGCATGCCGTCTCCGTAGCCGCCCAGGTCGGAGTGACCCACCAGGTCGAACCCCGCCGAATCTTCCGGGTGCATGCCGGGGTTGATAGCAGATCGGCCGGGTCGGTGTGGTGGCGCCGCCCCTGCGGCTCGACTCGAGGAGGACGAGGGCGCGGGCCTCTCGGACACCCCATCCACGGGCAGAGCGTTGCAAACGATTGCAGGAGGTGGTATAGCGGAGGCACAACGACAGCCGAGGAGGCCAAATGGCGCGCGTAGTCACCGCTGCGGACCTGCCCAGACTCACCTCCACGCGCGATACGCGCGACCGGATCGATCTGGTGACCGAGGAGATCTTCGGGCTCGCCGACCTGAGGGCGGATCGGATCACCTATCACCCCGGCGACACCGCCGCGGCCCACTATCACCGGGACGCCAAGCACTTCTTCTTCGTGCTCGCAGGGCGTGGGGTGCTGCACGGCGACGGCGACCCGCTGCCGCTGGGCGCCGGAGACGTGGCGCTGGTCGAAGAGAACGAGGTCCACTGGCTCGAGAACCCGCACGACGAAGAGTTCGTCTTCATCGAGCTCTGGGTGCCGGCGCCTGCGGAGACGGTTTGGGTGAGCGACGACCGATGCACTTGGCGGCCGGTCTCGATCGAAGGGGCCCGATGACGCCGGGCCGGCCGCCCGCTTCCTCGGGCCTGGTGGTGCGACCCGGCTGCATCGACACCTGCCGGGTTCATCCCGAGGTGCTCGGTAGAGATGAACCCAAGTCGACCGGTGGGCCGTCGGGGCCATGACCGATCGGGTCAACCTCGCCGACGTGGCCAAGGCGGCCGGGGTGCACGTTTCCACCGCGTCCCGGGCGCTCAATCCCGAAACCCGATCGGTGGTGAGTCCCGCCACCGTAGACCGGATCGTGGAGGTCGCCGAGCGCCTCGGCTACCGCCCCAACCCGCTGGCCCGAGGGCTGCGGACCGACCGTACCTTCACCGTCGGGATCGTCGTGCCCGACCTCGAGAACCCGCTGTTCCCGCCGCTGGTGCGCGGCGCCGAGGGCACGCTCAGCGACGAGGGCTACTCCCTGCTGGTCGGCAACACCGACAACAACCTCGAGCACACCGCGGCGGTGGTGTCGGCCCTGATCGACCGGCGAGTCGACGGCTTGATTCTGGCAACGGCCGAATTGGAGGACTCCCTCGTACCGGCAATGCACGACGAAGGAGTCGCCGTCGTTCTGGTGAACCGGGAAGCCGAGGGATCGGCGGTGCCGGCCGTAGTCGGCGACGACGATGTGGGTATCGGACTGGCCGTTGACCATCTGGTGGGGCTGGGGCACAGCGCCATCGGCCACGTTGCCGGTCCGGCCCGGCTCTCTACCGGTGTCGGGCGGACCGCGGCATTCCGCCGGCATATGAACCGCCACCATCTGGACGCCGAGGGGACGGTCGAGGTGGCGGAGTGGTTCCAGGTGGAGCCCGGGTTCGCTGCAGCATCCGCGCTTGTGAGGGGGCATCCCGAACTGACTGCGATCGTCGCGGCCAATGATCTCCTGGCGCTCGGCACCTATCGGGCTATCGCCCACTCGGGCCGGCGGGTTCCCGACGACGTCTCGGTGACGGGGTACAACGACATGCCGTTCGTCGACCTGATCCAGCCCCCGCTCACCACGGTCTGCGTGCCGTATCGGAAGATGGGCGCTCTGGCGGCCCAGACTCTGGTGACGATCCTCGGCAACGGCGGCGCCGCCGAGACGGTTCGGCTGACGCCGACGCTCAGCGTCCGGGGTTCGACCGGCCCGCCGCGTTGAACCGGGACACGACGGAGGCCCGACCCGGCCTCGATCTGCGCATCATCGGGAGCGGGGTGTTCCTGCTCACCGTGGCCGGCTTCGTGCGAGCGCCCTTGCTGCCGGACATGGGCCGCGACCTCGACATGAGCCCGGGAGCCCTGGGAGGCTTTATCTCCGTCTTCGCCCTCGGCCGCATCCTGGCCGACATCCCGGCAGGCAGGCTCACCGATCGCCGACCGGCCCGCACCATGCTGGCGATGGCCGGCATGGTGATCGGCGCCGCCAGCCTGATGGCCGGCTTCGCACCCACGGCCGCGGTGGCCTTCGTCGCTTCGTTCGCGCTCGGGGTCGGCTCGTCGTGGACCAACACCACCGGCATCGCCGCATTTGCCACCGCCCCGCACCACCGCCGCGGGGTTGCCATGTCCGGCTTTGCGGCCGCGCTGATGGTGGGACAGGCCTTCGGCCCTGCAGTCGGAGGCACCGTCGCCAGCGCGTGGGATTGGCGAGGGAGGAGCCTTCTTCGTCGCCGCCGGCCTGGCGGTGGCCACCGGGCTGGGCCTCGCCGGCCGACGCCTCACGAGGGCGCCCGTCAAGACTGACGCGCCTACAGCGGCGAAGGAGGTCGCGATCGACCGACTGGTGCTGGTCACCCTCTACCTGCTGCCCGCCGCCCAATTCGCCATCGGCGCCGCTCTCATCCAGACGCTCGTGCCCATCGTGGGCGACGCCGAGTTGGGGCTGACGGTCGGCTTCATCGGACTGGCCATCGGCCTGGGCGGACTGCTCCGGCTGGTCGGAGCGCTCATCAGCGGCTGGATCTCCGATCGCTACTCGAGACGACTGGCGCTCATTCCCGGCTTGGGCCTGCAGCTGGCCGGCCTGATCGTCTTTGCCGCCTCCGGCACTGTTGCCGGTTGGCTGGCGGCGATCACCCTTGCCTCGGTGGGCTCGTCGACCGTTGCCGTGGGCGCGACGGTGCTGGCCGACCTCAGCGAAGGGGGTGCTCTCGGCCACCGACTCGGGGTGTTCCGGGTCACCGGGGACTCCGCCCTGCTGGTGGCGCCCCTGGCGACGGGCGTCCTCTACGAGGTGGCCGGCCGGGGTCCGGCCATGCTCCCGCTCATCGTCACGGTGGCCGCCATCACGGCTCTGGCCGCCGCGGCGGTCCCAGAAACCCGGCGCCGCCCCTGACTCCGGGGGCCTCGCCCCGTCAAACGATGATGCCGGTCCCGATAGCATGTCGTGCGCCGAGCGCTTGGAGACCCATGGCCCGCATCCCCTATCCCGATCTCGACGCCATCACCGATCCGGAGGTGCTGGCCGCCCTCCACCGGGCGCGCACGGCGGGCACTCCCCGACCGGAAAGCCAGGCGATCCGTGCCCACGTCCCGGCGGTCCTCAAGTCGTTCACCCGGGCGTGGATGGACACGTTCGTGGACGGTGTGGTCCCCCACGAGCTGAAGGAGCTGTGCCGCGTGTACGTGACCAAGACCGTCGACTGCGGATACTGCGCCGCCCAGCGTTCTGTCGATGCAGAAGTCTCGGAGGATCACTACGACGACCTCCTGCTCTTCGAGAAGTCGGATCGCTATACCGATCGGGAGAAGGCTGCGCTCGCTTACACAGACGCCATCGTATGGGATGCCGGCCTCGCCACCGACGAGCTGTGGGAACGGCTCCACGGCCTGTTCACAGCGCCCGAGCTCGTCGAGCTCGGGTTCTTCGTGGCGCTGACCTCGGGACAGCAGCGATGGCTCAAGACTCTCGACCTGGGCCACCGCGAGGTGCTCGCCGACACCGACGCCGGCCTGGCCGACGAGCGGGCGTGACGCATGGCCCCGGACATCAAGAACCTCGACGAGCTCACCGAGCCGATCATCCGGCGCAAGACGCTGACGGCCACCAACGAAGCCGGGATGTTCACCCTCATCGACTTCGGCGAGTACGGGCACTTCGCCACCGACGAGCCGATCGACCACGGCGGCACCGGTGAGGGTCCCTCGCCGCTGCAGACCGTGCTGGGGGCCTTGTGCGGGTGCGAGGCGGTGACGTTCCGACGCACCGCCACCGAAATGGACTTCGACTACGAGGGCATCTCGTTCGAAGCCGAATACACCATCGACATCAGGGGCCGGATGGGTAGACGCGACGTGCGGCCTCACTTCCAGACCATCCGCGTCCAGGCCGTGGTCACGACCGCGGAGACCGAGGAGCGCCTCCACGAGGTCGTGGAAGAGACCGAGGCCCGGTGCCCGGTCTTCAACCTGGTTTCCGACGCCGGCGTCAACCTCGAGATGAGCTGGGTGCGCAAGCCGCGCTAGCCCGCTGTCCCCGGCCGGTGCGTTGCATCAACGGCTGATCGTTCCGGCCCTTCCAGCGCCGTAGGCTCGGGCCATGTCCATCGGAGGTCTCTCGATGACGTGGCTGGAGCCATCCTCAGACGAGCAACGCCGGACGCTCGCCAGGGTGTCCGAGCTGGTGGTGTCGCACGCCGAGGCGGCGCGGAGTCTCACGGTCGCCCCGTCCATCACGGCCGACGAGCTACGGGCCCGCCTGGACCAGGTCGATCCCGAACAGCCCTGGTCGGCGGATGAGGCCATCGACTGGTGCGTCGATCTGTTGACCGAAGCGACGGTTCATGCGACCAGCCCGACGTATTTCGGTTTGTTCAATCCGACCCCGACCTTTATGGCAATCATCGGCGATCTCTTGGCGGCCGCTTTCAATCCACAGCTGGCGGTGTGGAGCCATGCTCCGGCGGCGGCAGAGATGGAAATGTGGCTCGTCCGATATCTGGCCCGACGCATCGGCTTCGACGATCGCTCCGCCGGATCGTTCACGAGCGGTGGAGCCGAAGCCAACGCAACGGCCCTCCACCTGGCGCTCACCCGAGCCTTTCCTGCGCTGAGCGAGGAGGGCCTGCGAGCCGTCGACATCGACCCGGTGGTGTACGCGTCGGCGGAGAGCCATCACGCCTGGCTGAAGATCGCCCACGTTTGCGGCATAGGCCGCGGCGCGCTCCGTTTCGTGCCGGTAGAGGACGACCTCCAGATGAGCGTGCCGGCGTTGCGGGAAATGCTCGATCGCGACCGGCGCCGGGGGCGCCGCCCGGTTCTGGTGGTAGCCACGGCAGGAACGACGTCGGCCGGAATCATCGATCCCCTGGCAGAGGTGGCCGGGGCAGCTCGAGATCACGAAGCGTTCTTCCACGTCGACGCCGCCTGGGCGGGCGCGGCGGTTCTGTCCGACCGCCTTCGCACCCACCTGGACGGCATCGACCAAGCCGACTCGGTCACCATCGACGCCCACAAGTGGCTCTCGATGCCCATGGGGGCCGGCATGTTCATCACTCGCCACAGGGACCTGCTGCTCGAGACGTACCGGGTGTCGACCACCTACATGCCCTCCCCCGTGGACGCCACAATCGACCCCTACACCAGCTCCAACCAATGGTCCCGCCGCTTCATCGGTCTGAAGCTGTTCGTCACGCTGATGACCGCCGGCCGATCCGGTTACTCCGATCAGCTCGAGCACGACACACGGATGGCCGACCTCCTGCGGCACGCCCTGACGGCCGATCGTTGGCAGATCCTCAATCGAACACCCTTCCCCACGGTGTGCTTCAGCGATCCGGACAAACCCGACGATGCCGACTATCACCAACGGATCGTGGACCGGGTGGTGGCTTCGGGACGTGCGTGGATCTCAATCACCAATCTCGCCGGCCGACCTGCCATCCGGGCCTGCATCACCAGCCACCGCACCACGGCCGACGACATCGAAACTCTCGTGCGACTCCTCCACGACGCCCGCCGGTAACGCTCAGGGGGGGACGGGCGACTCGCCGTGCCGGCTATCCGGAGCTCCCGAACATCACCATTCGGCGGCGATGTACTTGGTCTCCAGGAAGGCCGCCATCCCCTGGTGACCCCCCTCGCGGCCCAGCCCGCTTTCCTTCACGCCCCCGAACGGCGCCGCCGGATCGGAGATCAGCCCACGGTTGATGCCGACCATGCCCGTCTCTATCGCCTCGGCCACCCGCAGGCCCCGGGTCAGGTCACCCGTGTAGAGATAGGCGGCCAGGCCGTGCGGGGTGTCGTTGGCCAGGGCGAGCGCCTCGTCCTCGCTCTCGAAGGTCACCACCGGCGCCACCGGGCCGAAGATCTCGTGGCGCAGGATCTGGTCGTCGCGGAGCACGCCGGTGAGCACGGTCGGTTCGAAGAAGAAGCCCGGGCGATCGGGGGCGTGTCCCCCGACTGCGATCCGCGACCCGGCCCCGGTCGAAACGCCGACCAGCTCGGTCAACTCGGTCTGGGCGGCGAGATTGATCATCGGGCCCAGCTCGACGCCGGGCTCCAGTCCCGGCCCGGTCTTCACGGCCCCCATGGCGGCCGAGAACTGGCGGGAGAACTCGTCGGCGACGGCGGCGTGGACGAAGAACCGGTTGGCCGCGATGCACGACTGCCCGCCGTTGCGCATCTTGGCGATCATCGCCCCGTCCACGGCGCTCTCGACGTCGGCGTCCTCGAAGACGAGGAAGGGGGCGTTGCCGCCCAGCTCCATCGATACGTTGACGATGTGATCGGCCGCAGCGTGGAGAAGCTGGGCACCCACTTCCGTCGACCCGGTGAACGACAGCTTGCGCACCCGGGGATCGGCCAGCATGGCGGCGCCGACCTCCCCTGAGCGGCGGGACGGCAGCACGTTCACGACCCCCGGCGGCACCCCCGCCTCCTGCAACAGCTTGCCGAGGGCGAGGGCGGTGAGCGGCGTGTCGGACGCCGGCTTGAGGATCATCGTGCACCCGGCGGCCAGGGCGGGACCGATCTTGCGGGTCGCCATCGCAGCCGGGAAGTTCCACGGCGTGATCAGAAGGGACACCCCGACCGGCTGATGGATCGCCAGGATCCGCTTGTCACCGGCCGGCGAGGTCATCACCCCGCCCTCGTTGCGGACGGCCTCCTCCGAGTACCACCGGAAGAACTCGGCCGCGTAGGCGACTTCGCCGCTCGCCTCGGGCAGGGCCTTGCCCATCTCGAGCACGATGAGCTCGGCGAGCTCGTTGGCTCGCGACCTCATCAGCTCGAAGGCCCGGCGCAGGATCTCGCCCCGTTCCCGGGGCGCCGTGGCCGCCCACTGGTTGCCCGCTTCGGCGGCCGCAGTGACCGCGTTGAGAGCATCTGCCGGTGCGCCGCTGGCCACCGTCGTCAGGACGTCACCGTTGGAGGGATCGAGCACCTCGATCTCGGCCCCGTCCGCCGCCGCCACCCAATCGCCTCCGATCAGGAGGCGGGTGTGACCGCCGCGCACCAGATCTTCCAACAGCTTCATGTCAGCCCGTCGGAGACCTCGCGGTCCTCGGGCTCCAGGGTGCGCCCCGAAGAGGCCGCCGTCATCTCGAGTAGCGCTCCGAAGTCGAGGTCGCCGCGGCCCTGGCCGATCCCTTCGATGACCATCTGGTGGACGAGGGCGGCGGTGGGCAGCGGGACGTCCAGCTCGCGCCCGGTGGCCAGTCCCAGCTCGAAATCCTTGCGGAGCAGGTGCCACGTGAAGGTGGGTGTCCAATCCAGGTTGACGAAGGATGGAGTCTTGTAACGGGTGAAGGTGGATCCCATCACGCTGTCATTGAGGAACTCGAGGAAGTCGTAGCGGGAAACGCCGGCAGCTTCTGCGAGCATCGTGATCTCGGCCAGCGACTGGGTGACCACCCCGAGGTGCAGGTTGTGGCACAGCTTCACCAGCCGGGCCTCGTCGCCCTCTCCCACGTAGGTGACCCGCCGTCCAAAGACCTCGAGGTAGGGGCGGCACGTGTCGTAGGCGGTCTTGGGCCCCGAGGCGACGACGCTGAGCTTGCCCGACTTGACCACCTTCGGATTGCCGCTCACCGGAGCGGCCAGGACCGCGACGCCCAGGTCGGCGGCCCGAACTCGCAGGTCGGCGGCGCTGGTCGGATCGATGGTGGTGGAATCGACCAGGATCTGGGGACGGGCATCTCCCCCCAGCACTCCCTCCGATCCAAACGTGACCGCCTCGACGTCGGCAGGGCCGGCCACCATCGTGAACACGATGTCGCATCCGGCCAGATCGGCCGGGGTATCGACCACCTTGGCACCCAGCTCCCCCAGCGGCTCGGCCTTGGCCCGGGTGCGGTTGTACACCCAGAGATCGTGGCCGGCCTGGAGCAGCCGCGTGCACAGGGCAAAGCCCATCCGGCCGGTACCGATCCAGCCCAGACGGTGACGCTCCGATGCCATACCTCGTTCCTCCCCAGTCGTTGTGCAAACGATTGTAAACGCCCCCACTCCCCCACTGCCCGGCCGGGAAGGGCCCGGTGCCGCTGGTTACAATCGATTGCAGTCCCCGATGCCGAGGAGAGGTCATGGAAACACGGGAGAATCCCGTCGCCACGACTCCTCGACACCCATGCCCCCGCAGCCGAGGGGCGGTCGGCCGCCCGGGTCGAGGAAGAGGTCCTCTGCACCGGTCCGAAGATCATCACGCTGCTCCCTGTGTAGAGCCGATGGTCGGCAATGAGTACTAGGCACGCCGACCGGGCCGGCCACGACCACGCCGAGGGGACGAACGGGCCCGGGCTGTAATGGGTGGGCGCTTCGAGGACGACCGGCTGATCACCGGTGCCGGCCGGTTCGTGGCCGACCTGATCCCCGCCGAGGCCGTTCACTGCTCGTTCGTTCGCAGCCCGGTGGCCGCCGGAGAGATCACCGCCGTCGACGTCGGCGCTGCGGGTGAGGCCCCCGGCTTCGTTGCGGCCTACTCGGCCGCCGACCTGGCGCTCCCCGACATCCCGGCCACGTCGGAGTGGGGGGTCGACGCGCCCGGCATGGAGCGGCCGGTGCTGGCACGAGATCGGGTGCGGTTCGCCGGGGAATCGATCGCGGTGGTCGTGGCCGAGACCGCCGTGCTGGCCGAGGACGCGGCCGCCCTGGTGCTCGTCGACCTCGAGTCCGGGCCCGCCGTCGTTTCGATGCGGGACGCCCTCGAGGATCGTGTCCTGCTCTTCCCCGCCGCCGGCACCAACATCGTCCTCCACGACGTGATGGCAGAAGGAACGGAGCCCCCTCCCGAGGGCCTCGTCGAGGTTACGGTGTCCGTCGACCATCCCCGCCTGGCGCCGTCGCCGATGGAAACGCTGGCCATGCTGGTGGTTCCCGACGATGGCGGCATCCATGTCTGGGCGGGACACCAGGCTCCCCACCTGCTGCGGCGCGACCTCGCCTACCTCCTCACCATGGACGAAGACCGGGTGAGGGTCACGGTCCCGGATGTCGGCGGCGCATTCGGCATGAAGCGCCTGTACCCCGAGTACGCCGCAGTGGCCAAGGCCGCCATCCTCCTCCAGAAGCCGGTCGCCTGGGTGCAGACCCGCAGAGAGATCTTCCTGGGAGGCACCCAAGGACGCGGCCAGCGTCACCAGGTCACTCTGTCCGCCGACCAGGTGGGTCGCATCCAGCGGGCCCGCTTCAGACTGACGTCCGATCTGGGCGCCTATCCCCACTCAGGAGCCCGGATCTCGACCTTTTCGCGCCTGGTGGCAACCGGCCTCTACGACATCCGCCGTGTCGAGTTCGAGCGCACCGGGGTCGTCTCCAACCTGCCGCCCACGGCGCCGTACCGAGGCGCGGGAAGGCCGGAGGCTGCGCTGGCGATCGAACGGGCCGTCGACGCCCTGGCCCGGCACCTCCAGCTCGATCCGGCCGAGGTGCGGCGCCGCAACTTCGTCACCTCCCTGCCCCACGAGACGCCGACCGGGGCCCGCCTCGACTCCGGGGATTACCGGGCGGCGCTGGATCGAGCACTCGACATCGTCGACTACGCCGGCGTCCGCCGGGAGCAGGCGGAGCGCCGCCGGCGCGGTGGACCGCCGCTGGGCGTGGGCATCGGCGCCTTCCTGGAGCGGGCCGGGGGCGCTCCCGAGTCGAGCGAGTACGGGTCCGTCGAAGTGAACGGAGACGGCCGGATCGTGGTGCGCACCGGATCGACGTCGGCCGGCCAGAGCCACGAGACGGTGTGGCGCGAGGTGGCCGCCCGGGTCTTCGGGGCCGATCCGGAGCTGGTCGACCTCTATGCCGGCGACACGGCCGAGGTCGCCGAGTCCACCGGCAGCTTTGCCAGCCGTTCGGCGCAGGTCGGCGCCTCGGCGGTGTGGCGTTGCGCCCAGCGGGTTCGGGCGGCCGCAGCACGGGTTGCGGCCGATATGCTCGAGGCGGATGCGGCCGACGTCGTGGCCACCGACGGCGCCTTCCAAGTTGCCGGCGTGCCGCACACCCGGGTGACGCTCGGCGAGGTAGCGAGGGAGGCGGCAGCCCGGCGAGTAGAGCTGGCTGCTGCAGAGACCTATTCGCCCGGGGCCCAGACGTTCCCCTACGGCGTCCACGTTGCCGTGGTCGAGGTCGACGTCGAGACCGGGGTGGTGACACCGCTGCGCCTGGTAGCGGTGGACGACGTGGGCACCGTCCTGGACGAGACGGTCGTGGAGGGCCAGCTCCACGGCTCGGTGTTGCAGGGAGTGGCGGCGGCGCTTGCCGAGGAGATGCGTTACGACGATGAGGGCCAGCCGCTGACGGCGACGCTGATCGACTACCCGGTGCCGACGGCACTGTCGATGCCCCCATTGGACTCCGACCGCATCGAGACCCCGGCGCCGTCCAATCCGCTCGGGGTCAAGGGAGCCGGTGAGGGCGGATGTATCGGCATGCCGCCGGCCATCCTCAACGCGACCATCGATGCACTGGCTCCGCTGGGGGTCACCGACCTCCAGATACCGCTGACTCCGAGCCGGGTCTGGCACGCCCTCCAAGCCGCCCGCCCATGAGCGGCGTGGCCTGGGCCCTCGCCGCCGGCGTCGGGTTCGGCGTGTTCCAGGCGGTCAACCGCCGCGCCAACCAGCTGATCGACGCCTACCGCGGCACGTTCCGGCTGCTGGTTGTGGGCGTGGTCTTCGTGGGGCTGTTGGCAATGATCACGCAAGATCTCGACGCGATCGGCGACGCGCCGGTCCGGGCGTTTCTGGCCTTCGGAGCAGCCGGCGTGATCCACTTCTTCTTCGGCTGGACCTTGCTCGGACTCAGCCAGCAGCACATTGGCGCGGCCCGCACCGGGGTGGCCATCGCCGCCACACCGCTGATCGCCAGCATCATGGCCGCCCTCGTCTTCGACGAGCCGCTGCCCCCGGCCACCTTGGCCGGGGTGCTGGCCGTCGTGCTGGGAGTTGCACTCATCGCCACCCGCACGGGCATCGCCGGCCCGGGGCGGGCCGTCATCCCCTGGTTCGCCCTCGGGTCGGCGCTGTCCTGGGGCACGAGCCCGCTGTTCATCCGCTGGGGGCTGGAGGGGTTGGGCGAGCCGCTCATCGGCGTCACCGTGGGCCTGGTCGCCGCTGCCGCCCTCTACGGGGTGGTCCTCGGGCTGGGTCTTCCCGCAACGGGCGGCTCGTCGCCGGAGGGGGCCGTCCCCTGGATCGTGCTGGGCGGTCTCATCATCGGCTCGGCGATCGCATCGCAGTGGTTCGCCTACGAGGCCATCGAGATCAGCATCGCCATCACGCTGATGCAGACGGCGACGCCGGTGGTCGTGCTGGTCGCCCCCTTGATCGTCGGCACCGAGATGGAGCGCATCACCTGGCGGCTCGTGGCCGGCATGGTGGCGGTGGTGGGCGGCTCAGTGCTGGTGGTGCTCACCGGCGGCGGGTGAGGGTCCCAGATCGCCAATCCCGAACGCCGGCGGCTCCCGGTCGATGGCTCCGGCGCCCCTCCCTGCGATCCCAACTAGACCACGCCCGGGTGGTGGTCTCTACAATCGGCGCCCGGCAAGAGACCGAGCTGTTGGGGTCGGGCGGGTGAGCGAATACGACGTCGTCGTGGCTGGGGCCGGGCACAACAGCCTGGTGAGCGCCGCCTACCTCGCCAAGGCCGGGTTCCGGGTGCTGGTGCTGGAGGCCCGGGACGTCATCGGCGGCGACGCCGCCACCGACGAGCTGACGCTGCCCGGCTACCTGCACGACTCCTGCTCGACGGCCCACACCCTGCTCCAGTCGAGCCCGACGATCGCCCGCGACGAGCTGGGGCTGCGCGCCCACGGCCTCGAGTACCTGCGGCCCGACCCGGTGGTGCACATCCCGTTCCCGGACGGCACCTCGATCACCATGTGGCGGGACCTCGATCGCACCGTCGAAGAATTCGCCCGCTTCTCCGGGAGCGACGCCGCC
>JABAOH010010733.1_pt2 | contig 15009 bp, 12 predicted proteins | sample 7062181 | NCBI WGS metagenome assembly JABAOH01 (sample SAMN14538630, study PRJNA623070) | marine sediment metagenome | biome: marine biome [ENVO:00000428]; feature: marine pelagic biome [ENVO:01000023]; material: deep marine sediment [ENVO:00002113]; isolation source: pool of 5 deep marine...
TGGTTATTGCTTTTGTCTTCATTGACCTGCTCGGCTATAGCCTGTTCTTGCCGTTGCTGCCTTTCTACGCTGGAGTCTTGGGGGCGACCCCTACCCTGGTTGGCTTCCTGGTAGCTTCAAACGCCCTGGCCCAGTTGATTGCTGCTCCAATTATCGGGCGTCTCTCGGACAGGCTAGGCCGGCGCCCGATGCTGATCTTCAGCATCTCTGGGACCCTGGTCAGCTTTCTGCTGCTGGGTCTGGTTGAACCTTTGGGCCATTTACTCGCCAGCCTCGCTTCGGGCAGAATCCCTGTGGGTAGTGCCCCCCTGGTGATGTTGTTTTTCAGCCGCATTCTGGATGGTTTGGCCGGTGGTGACATCTCGCTGGCCCAAGCCTACGTCACCGACGTGACGGACGAGAAGAACCGAGCCAGAGGCCTGGGTATGATCGGGGCGGCGTTTGGGATGGGATTCATCATCGGCCCGGCCATGGGAGGGACGCTGAGCAACTGGGATTATGCTACGTCAGCCTTTGCCGCCATCGGCTTGTCGCGTTACGCTGTGCCGGCCGCTGTGGCAGTGGGACTGTCGGCGCTGAACTTGCTGGGTGTCATTCTCTGGCTGCCCGAGTCCCTCCCGCCTGAGAAGCGTGCCGAAATGGCCAACAGCCCACGCACGGCCTTTACCGCCCGCTGCCTGTGGGAGTGCCTCCACCGGCCGCGGTTTGGCACTCTGCTGCGCACCCGCTTTTCCTACATGCTGGCCTTTACCATCTTTACGACCAACTTTGCGCTATATGCCCAGTATCGCCTGGGGTTGACAGACCGGGCGACGAGTTACTTCCTGACCTACATAGGCCTGCTGGTGGTGTTGGTGCAGGGTTTTGCCATCGGCAGGCTGACGGCCCGCTTCCGCGAGACGCGCCTCATCTTCGGCGCGGTCACCCTTATGGCTTTTATGTTGCTGGCCTGGGCTTTTGTGCCCAACGTACCGCTGCTGGTGGTGGTACTGACACCGTTGCCCTTAGCCAGTGGCGTGCTCAACACGGTCGTCAACAGCGAGATCACCAAGTCGGTCTACCATGAGGAAGTCGGGGGAGCGCTTGGCCTCTCGTCCTCTCTGGATAGTCTGACGCGAGTGATCGCCCCGGCCATAGGGGGCTTTTTGCTGGAACGGTTGGGACCGCCGGCGCTGGGCTTGTTCGGTGCGCTGATTCTGGCCGGGGTGGTGTTCTATGTCTGGCGGCGGCTGATCGTTCATCCCGCCCCACCCCTGCCCGGTCGTGGCGAAGGAGAGATGTCGCCTGAGTCAGCGTAGGAGACGGGCGTTTCAACGCGGAGCTTGTCTAATGACAGATCCAACACAGAACTCGTTACCTTTCATCACCACTGATCTGCCTGGCATCGGTGGGGAGATCAAGGCTGAGCCAGCTCATTTTGTGGTCGAGGAGGTCCCTTTGTACGAGCCTGCGGGGGAAGGCGAGCACGTCTATGTGCGCCTGACCCGCGAGGGGTGGACCACCCGTGCGCTGCAAAAAAAGCTGGTTAGCCTCTTTGACTTGCGCGAGGTAGACGTAGGTTGTGCCGGATTGAAGGACAAGCACGCCCGCGTCACGCAGACCTTCTCGCTGCTTCTGCGTGATGTGGACGAGGCGACGGTGGCCCGTCGTATCCAGGAGGCCCTGCCGGTTGAGGTGGTGTGGGCCAGGCGACATCGCAACAAGCTGAGGAGAGGGCACCTGCTGGGCAATCGCTTCCGCATCGTCGTGCTACACCCGGAGCCGGAAGCGATGGCGCGGGCTGAGGCGATCGCCCAGGCGTTGCAGGCACATGGCTTGCCCAATTTCTATGGCATGCAACGCTTTGGGATAGACGGTGACAATGCGCAACGAGGTCGGGAGGTGCTACTGGGAGGGGGACCACGCGAGCGTTGGTTGAAGCGCTTCCTGCTCTCCGCTTATCAAGCTGCTTTATTCAATGCCTGGCTGATTGAGCGCATCCGGCGCGGCTGGTTTGAACGTCTATTGACCGGTGACATCGCCAAGAAGACGGATACCGGCGGCCTGTTTGAGGTCATGGATGCTGCGGTCGAGTTGCCCCGTTTCCAGCAGGGGGAGATCACTTATACCGGTCCCATCTACGGCGCGCGCATGCGTTGGGCAAGCGGTGAGCCCGGTGAGCTGGAGCGGACGGTGCTGGAGAGCGCAGAGGTGACGACGGAGATGCTGCGCCGGGCGCGACTGGATGGCAGCCGTCGCCCGGCCCGGCTGTTCCTGAACGATCTCAGCATTGAGCCGCACCTCGATGGGCTGCTGTTCACGTTTACACTGCCCAAAGGCGCCTACGCGACCACGGTTCTACGGGAGTTTATGAAGGCAGAGGCGGTCGTGCCGGTTGACGGAGTTGAGAGTGAAGGCTGAGAGCGCCTGACTTGCGTGCATGCAGGCACTGGGGTGTCGTCGTGCTCCAGACACTGTTTCGCTTTGATTGGAGAAGGGACGTATGAAAGTTGGTATTGTAGGTGCTGGTTTAGTCGGTTCGACAGCAGCTTATGCTCTGGTCATGCGCGGCATCGGCCGCGAGATTGTGCTGGTAGATAAGAATACCAAGCGCGCTCAGGCCGAGGCAGACGATCTTCTCCACGCCGTCCCATTTGCTCATCCGCTGCAGATATTCGCTGGCGACTACGCCGATTTGGCCAGCAGCCGGGTTGTGATCCTCACAGCGGGTGTAGCCCAGCGCTCTGGTGAGACCCGTCTTCAGCTATTGGAGCGTAATGCAGCAGTTTTCAAAGAAGTGGTGCCACAAGTCTTGACCTATGCACCCGACGCCGTCTTGGTTGTGGCAACCAATCCTGTGGATGTCATGACTGATCTGGCGGCCCGTTATGCGGGGGAGCATGGCGTGCCCCCAGGTCGGGTGCTCGGCTCGGGCACAACCCTGGATACAGCCCGTTTCCGGGCTCTGCTGGGGCGCTACCTGGGGGTGGATGCCCAACACATTCATGGCTACGTCGTCGGCGAACACGGCGATTCTGAGGTCTTTACCTGGTCGCTAGTCACAGTGGGAGCGATGCCGCTCGAAGAGTTCTGTCGTCAGTATGAGATCGCGCTTGACCCATCGGTGCGGCAGGAGATCGACCATCGCGTCCGCCATGCGGCCTATGACATTATCGAGGGCAAAGGGGCGACGTATTATGGCATCGGCAGTGCACTGGCGCACATTGTGAATGTGATTCTGCGTGATCAACGGTCCATTCTTACCGTGTGCACCCCAGTCGCCGAGATCGTTGGAGTATGCGATGTAACCATCTCCCTGCCGCATCTGATTGGTGGCAAAGGGGTGCTGGCGAGTTTCCCGCTGCCGCTCAGTCAGGAAGAGCAGGCTATGCTTCATGCCAGCGCTGAGGTAGTCTGCCAGGCAATCGAGGATCTGGATTCGGAGATGGCCAAATGAGTGAGCGAAGAGTGAAGGTGCTTCCATGAGGACCGCCCTGTGGTGGATGCGCCGTGACCTGCGTTTGACGGACAACCAGGCCCTGGCTGCTGCCCTGGCCCACGCCGACCGCGTGATCCCCGTCTTTGTGCTGGACCCGACGCTGCTGAACTCACCTTACGTCGGACCGAAGCGGGTGGCTTTCCTGCTGGGCGGCCTGCGCCGACTGGATGAAGACCTGCGTGCCCGAGGTAGCCGTCTGGTCGTCCGTCAGGGCAATCCACGGGACGAACTCACCGCACTGTTGAACGAGTGCAGCGCCGAAGCCATCTTTACCGAGGAGGACTTTACGCCCTACGCCCGGCAGCGGGACGGCGGCGTGGCCGAAAGCCTACCTCTGCACCTGGTCGGCGGCCCCATCGTCCACCCGCCGGGAACCGTGCTGAAAGCTGACGGCACACCCTACACCGTCTTTACGCCGTTTCGCCGGAGGTGGAAAACCTTGCCGCCTCCGCAGGTAAGCGCGATCCTGCCGGCTCCAGACAGATTCCCCACGCCGCCAGAGATGGGTAGCCTGCCCATACCAGAGGAGCCAGCTTTACCGCCCGCTGTGCCTTTTCCGCCGGGCGAAGCGGAAGCCCAACGCCGCCTGAGGGCCTTTGTGGATGGGGACAACCCGCCCATCCACCAGTATGCCGAGACTCGCGACCGCCTGGACGTGGACGGGACGTCGCGCCTGTCTCCCTACTTGCACCTCGGCATGCTCTCCGCACGCCAGGCGGTGGTGGCTGCGCTTGACGCGATAGCGGCGGCTCCCGACGCTGAAGCCAGGAAAGGTGCCGAGACCTGGCTCAACGAGCTCATCTGGCGCGAGTTCTACGTACACATTCTCTACCACTTTCCCTACGTCCTGCAGGAGAGCTTTCGCGCCAACCTGCGGGCAATTGCTTGGGAGAACGATGAAGAAGCCTTCGCCGCCTGGTGTGAGGGACGGACCGGCTACCCGGTGGTGGATGCTGGGATGCGCCAGTTGGCTCAGACCGGCTGGATGCACAACCGGGCGCGCATGATCGTGGCCTCGTTCCTGGTGAAGGACCTGTTGATTGATTGGCGCTGGGGAGAGCGCTATTTCATGCAGCACCTGGTGGACGGCGACCCGGCGGCCAACAACGGCGGCTGGCAGTGGACGGCCGGCACCGGCACGGATGCCGCGCCCTACTTCCGCGTCTTCAACCCGGTGTTGCAGGGCAAAAAGTTTGACCCGAAAGGGGCCTACGTGCGCCATTGGGTGCCGGAGTTGGCCCGCGTGCCCGACCGGTTCATCCACCAGCCGTGGAAGATGCCTCTTGACGTGCAGCGAAGTGCTGGCTGCATCATTGGGCAGAACTACCCTGCGCCCATTGTGGACCACGCGTGGGCACGGGAGCGGGCGCTGGCGGCTTACGCCCAGGCCAGGAAGGGAGGCTGATAGACCGCACATTGGAGAAGACCACAGATATGCATCAAGACTCCTTTGTCCGACTGGAGAACCTCTCCAAGAGCTATCAGGAAGGGGAGCATACGCGCGTTGTGCTGCGGGACGTCAACGCCACGTTTGCCCGAGGCGAGTTCGTCGCCATTCTAGGCAAAAGCGGCACCGGCAAGAGCACGCTGCTCAATCTCATCAGCGGGATAGATCGCGCTGACAGCGGCGCCATCTGGCTGGACGGTCAGAACCTGGCGGCCCTCGACGAACGCCAGCGCACCCTGTTTCGCCGCCACAACATTGGTTTCGTGTTCCAGTTCTTCAACCTGATCCCGACGTTGACGGTGTGGGAAAATGTGGTCCTGCCCCTGGAGCTTAAAAGCGTCACCGGCGAGGGAGTGCATCGCCGGGCAGAGTCTTTGCTGGATGCTGTAGGCCTGCTTGACCGCCGAGAAACCTTTCCCGATCGCCTTTCTGGTGGAGAACAGCAGCGCGTGGCCATTGCCCGGGCCCTGGTTCACGACCCGTTGCTGGTCCTGGCTGATGAACCGACCGGCAATATTGACGAAGAGACGGGGCAACAGGTTCTGGCGCTTCTAGACCGTCTGACTCGCCGGGCCGGTAAGAACCTGATCCTGGTCACTCACAGCCCCGACGCTGCTGCCTACGCCGACCAGCTCCTGTACCTGCGCGATGGGCAGCTTGTCGCCGGGGAATGATCACTGGGCTTTGAACCATGCGTAATGCAGAACTTGATTTCCAAAACGCAACTTTCTCGTCCCGCACTCTCTGGAACGTTGGCTGGCGCTATCTGCTGCGCCATCCCTGGCAAAGCGTGTTGATGATCGTCGGCATCACCTTGGGTGTGGCTGTCGTTATTGCCATGGACTTGGCTAACGCCAGCGCCAGCCGCGCCTTCGACCTCAGCACCGACGCGGTAGCCGGGCGTGCTACGCATCAGATCGTGTCTGGGCCGCAGGGGTTGGACGAAGAGCTTTACGCTCGCCTGCGTCGCCAGGGCGTGCTGAGTGCGGCCGCGCCCATCGTCTCCGAGTACGTGTCATCGCCGCAGTTGGGCGATCGCCCACTGCAACTCCTGGGCGTTGATCCCTTCACCGAAGCGCCTTTCCGCAACTACCTATGGGGACAAGGGGAAGCACCGATGGCTGGGCTGACCGACTTTTTGACGCAGGCGGGCGCTGTCTTGATCTCCACCGACGTCGCCAGCCGCTACGGACTAGAACCTGGCGCGCGCATCACCTTGGAGGTCGCCGGGTACGAGCGCAGCGTATTCATCGCCGGACTGCTCCAACCAGCCGACGACCTCAGCCGCCGCGCTCTCGACGGCGTCATCCTGGCCGACATTGCCACAGTCCAGGAATTGACAGGCCGTCTTGGTAGACTTGATCGTATTGATCTGATCCTGCCGGAAGGCGACAGCATCATGGCTGACCGCATCAGCGCTCTGCTGCCCCAGAACGCTCGCGTCCTGCCCGTTGACGCCCGCACTGGTACCGTCAAGGAGATGACCGCCGCCTTCCGCATCAACCTGATGGCCTTCAGCCTGCTGGCCCTACTCGTCGGCTTGTTCCTGATCTATAACACGATGACTTTTTCCGTAGTGCAGCGTCGCCCTCTCTTCGGCACACTGCGCTGCCTGGGGGTCACGCCCCGCGAGATCTTTGCCCTCGTGGTCAGCGAGGCCCTCATCGTTGGCTCTTTAGGCGCTGCCTTCGGGCTGATCCTGGGCATCGTCATGGGGCAGAATGCCGTGCGCATGGTCACCCAGACCATCAACGACCTCTATTTTGTGGTCACTGTACGCAGCGTTGGCATTCCAATGCAAAGTCTCATCAAAGGTGCCCTGCTCGGCATTGGTGCTACTATGGTGACGGCCAGTCTGCCTGCCAGGGAAGCGGCTTCCGTGCCACCTCGCGCGGCCCTCTCCCGCTCTGGGCTGGAGACCAAAGCGCGAAAGGCTGTGGTATTGGCAGCTATTGGTGGTCTCTTCCTTCTCGGTGTTGGCACCGGCACGCTGGTGCTGCCAACCCGCAGCCTCGTCGTCAGCTTTGCCGGTACATCGGCTGTCATCATGGGGTTCGCCCTGCTGACCCCTCTGGCGACGACCCTCTTCATGCGCGGTGCAACGCCGCTGTTCGGGCGCGTCTGTGGAGCCCTGGGACGTATGGCACCCCGCGATGTGGCCAGCTCTCTCAGCCGTACTTCCATCGCCGTGGCCGCCCTGATGATTGCCACATCCGTCATCATCGGTGTCAGCCTGATGATCGGCAGTTTCCGCTACACGGTCGTCGTTTGGCTGGACAATGCCTTGCAGGGTGATATCTACATCTCAGCACCTACCTTCAAGGCGACACAAAACTTGAGAACGATAGATCCTGCCACATTGCAGATTGTGCAGCAATCGCCTGACGTTGTGCAAGTGGATCTGATACGAGCCACGATGGTGGACTCACCCAACGGTCCGGTATACATCGAAGCTGGTAATAGTCCTACCTATGGTAATCACCTCCTCTACCTGTCGGCCGATGGGTCACCCGAGGCCACCTGGGACGCTGTGCGCAATGGCGCAGTCATTATATCNNNACCCTCTACACGGAAGACGGCTCGCATACCTTCCCCGTTGCTGGCATCTACTACGACTATGCCTCGAGCCAGGGCACAGTGATCATGTCCCTGGAAACCTATCGTCAACTGTGGCGCGACGATGCCATCACGGCCATGGTGCTGCGGCTCACGCCCGGCGCCGATGCTGACAGGGTGGCGCACGATTTGCAGGATGCCCTTGGATCTACGCAACGCCTGTTCATCCGTCCTAACCGAGCGTTACGCAATGATGTGCTCGAGATCTTTGACCGAACCTTTGCCATCACCGATGCGCTGCAACTGCTGTCCACAATCGTCGCCTTCATTGGCGTGCTGAGCGCGCTGCTTTCATTGCAGTTGGATAAGCAGCGCCAATTCGGCATCTTGCGCGCCGTGGGCCTCACCGTCGGCCAGCTTTGGGGCCTGGTGGCCCTGGAAACGGGCCTAATGGGAGCGGTTGCCGGACTGCTGGCCGTCCCAACCGGCTTTGCTCTTTCCATCATCCTGATCTACATCATCAACCAGCGCTCCTTCGGCTGGACCTTGCAGATGCAGGTCGAGCCCGCGCCTTTCATCCAGGCCCTTTCCGTCGCCATCATCGCAGCACTCCTGGCCGGTATTTATCCAGCCTACCGAATGGGAAAAACGATCACAGCAGAGGCACTGAGATTTGAGTAGAATACCATGAAACGATCCACGAAAATCCTCATCGGCCTATTAACGATCTCGCTTCTGCTTGCGCTATCGGCTATCCTTTTACGTCGGGATGAACCTGAGGTACGAGCGCAACTAGTGGCTATGGCAGACGAAGCGGCCGGTTTTGCGCGCGCCGAAGGGCCGCGACCGCTCGAGTTTCCAGCCGATCACGGCCCTCACCCCGACTACCAGACAGAGTGGTGGTACTACACCGGCAATCTGGAAACCTCAGACGGTCGGCATTTTGGCTATCAGTTGACCTTCTTCCGACGTGCGCTGGTGCCGCCGGCGCAGCGACAAGATCGGCCATCCAACTGGGCTGCCGACCAGGTCTACATGGCACATTTCGCCCTCACCGACGTCGCTGGCAGGCGCTACCAGGCCTTGGAACGTTTCGCCAGGGGCGCAGCAGGGCTGGCAGGCGCGCAAGGGACACCCTATCGCGTGTGGCTGGAAGATTGGAGCATCGAGGAGGTCGAGCCGAACGTCGTGCGTCTGCGCGCCCGCCAGGATGACCTGGCCATTGACTTGCTGCTGATTGATCGCAAAGGCCCCCTTCTACAGGGTGACGGCGGCTACAGCCAGAAGGGACCGGAGCCCGGCAACGCGTCCTACTACTACAGCCTGACGCGGCTGGATTCTTCAGGCACGGTTCAGGTAGGGGACGCGCTTTACCAGGTAGATGGGCTGAGCTGGATGGATCACGAGTTCAGCACCAGCGCCCTGGCGCCTGACCAGGTGGGATGGGACTGGTTCGCGCTCCAACTGGACGACGGCAGTGAACTGATGGTGTTCCAGATCCGCAGGACGGATGGCAGCGTGGATCCATTCTCCAGCGGCACCTTGGTCGCACCCGACGGCAGCACGCGCCACCTGAGCCGCGATGACTTTGATATCCGCGTCGGTGACACATGGCGCAGCCCACATTCCGGCGCTACTTACTCGGCCCAGTGGACCGTGACGGTGCCCGTCGCCGATTTGACGCTGGAGATCGAACCTTATTTAGCCGATCAGGAATTGAACGTGTCGTATGCCTACTGGGAGGGCGCGGTGCGGATCAGTGGCGAACAGGCTGGGTCGGCAATCAGCGGCAGCGGCTACGTCGAGATGACAGGCTATGCGAGCTCGATGCAAGGGCAGTTCTAAGTGCAAGAGGACAATATCGCCCGTAAACTAGAGGTCACCCAAACACGACCAGTTACAGATGAACAAAGGAGTGGGAAATGAGCAGTTGTGACGAGCCTGTACTTGGACACGAATTCGATATGGAGATGCAGAAGAATGCTCAAGACCCAGCGGTACGTGAGCGTATCGGCAAATTGCTCAATGAGCAGCCATTCGCCGTACTCTGCACCCAGGGTGGAGGCCAACCGTATGGGTCGGTGGTGGCCTATGCCGTTAGCCGGGATTTGAATGCCACCACTTTCGCCACGCCGGTGGCCACGAGGAAATTTCGCTTGCTCTGCGAATGTGATCGCGTCGCCCTGGTCGTGGATAGCCGGGCCACGTTTCCCGACGATATGATGAAAGTCGAGGCAGTCACCGCCACGGGACGAGCCGTCCAATTGGATCCGGGCCCCGAGTTTGATCGGTGGGCCGAGCTGCTGACGACTCGACATCCGCAGCTCAAATCCTTCGTCACTGCCCCGTCAAGCGCATTGTTTCGGGTTGACATCACCCGTTACCTGCACGTGACTCGTTTTCAGGAGGTCCACCAATGGATTCCCAAATCGAATGGGTAATCCCTCTTGCGGAAGCAGCAGATAGTGACGAAAGGTTCATCGGCGGCAAGGCAGCGAAGCTCGCACAGCTAGCACGAGCGGGTTTCCGCGTTCCGGACGGCTTTTGCATCACCACTGCAGCCTACGAGCATTTTCTGGAAGAGGGGAACCTGGCCAACGTGATTCGAATGGAGCTTGGCCGCAAGCCGTTCGAATCTATGCGATGGGAGGAAATCTGGGACACCGCCTTGCGCGTCCGATCGGCTTTCCTCGCCACGCCGATTCCAGCTACGGTGTCACACGAGATTGGCATCGCGCTCGAGAAACTCGGCGCTGACAAAGCGGTGGCCGTGCGGTCCTCGGCTCCGGGCGAGGATTCAGCCAATAGGTCGTTTGCTGGGCTGCACGAGTCATTGGTCGGTTTGGCGGGCAAAGAGGCCGTGCTCGACGCAGTCCGCCTGGTGTGGGCCTCACTTTGGTCAGACGCGGCCTTACTGTACCGTCACGAGCTTTCACTCGATCCTGCCCGCAGCCGCATGGCGGTAATCGTACAAGAGGTGATCACTGAGGACCGCTCGGGGGTGGCCTTTGGGCGCGACCCAAGAGACGTCAAGAAAGATCGCGCGATTGTGGAGGCTGTTCCAGGACCCGGCAGCGATCTCGTTGACGGCGCTGTTGATCCCGACCGTTGGATCCTGAAACGCTCTTCTGGGAAGGTCCTGGAATGGCGGCACGGCGATCGGGAGAAAGAGGATAGTCCGGCCCCGATCCTTGAGGCAAACGATCTTAACGTCCTGTATCACACGCTTATGGATGTCGAGTCGCTCTTTGAGTGGCCACCGGATATAGAGTGGACCGGTCAGGCAGAGCGCTTCACGCTATTGCAAGCGCGTCCCATCACCACCGCCAGTCCAGAGCCTGACGATCAGCGAACCTGGTATTTGACGTTGCGGCCAGGCATGCAACGCCTGAGGACGCTTCGTAAACGTGTGGCAGACGAGCTGATCCCCCAGCTTGAGGATCTGGGCGAGCAGTTCGCAACCGAAGCCCTTGGGCAGCACGATGACGAGAGGCTAGCTTGTGCCATCGAAGAAAGGCTTGCCGCAGTCCAAAAGTGGAAGCAGATCTACTGGGACGAGTTCATTCCGTTCGCTCATGGTGTTCGCCAGCTTGGCACATACTACAACGACGCCGTCCGCCCAGACGATCCTTACGAGTTCGTGGGGCTGTTGAAAGGAGAAAGGATGTTGGCATCACAGCGCAACCAGTCGCTTGAGAATCTGGCGCGCCGAGTTAGAGAGCACAAATCGCTTGAAGATGCTATGCGCCAAGCCGCTTCTTCCAGTGTGCCCCAGGGTGATACCAGATGGCAGGAAACTCTTCGGCAAGCGCGGATCATCCCAGGCGGCGACGATTTCGTAGACGAGTTCGAAGCGCTGCTGGCCAGCTTCCTGGATGTAGCCTACGGGAGCGAGCGTCTTGCCGATCGCCCGGATATACTGCTGCAGACGATATTGCAGATGGCACAGGAACCCGAGCGCCAAGACCCCCAAAAGGTCACCGAAGCGCCACCGACCCCAACCGTCCAGGAGCTAGAACAACGCCTCTTGTACGCAGTGGGCGAGGAACGGCACGCCGAAGTCAGGGAGATCATCGCCATCGGTCGGCTGAGCTGGCGCTTGCGCGATGATGACAATGTTCTCATAGGCCGACTGGAGAGCCAGCTTCTCCGCGCCCTCCATCTGGCAGCAGACCGCCTGCGTGCGGCCGGTCGTCTCCAAAACATAGCAAAGATGAGCGAAAAAGCAAGTCTCGCCATCGTGGAGGCCCTGCGGGATCCTCTGGGAGGCCCCATCACCATTCCTCCTGACCCAAGACCGGACCAACCTGCAAAGCTGCCTAGCGTCGGTGAGAGCCCCCGGCAGCTCGTAGGCCAGCCTGCTGCACCAGGCCTGGCAACGGGCAGGGTGAAGTGTATCCAGATTACCGAGGACCTGGGTCGCTTCCAGGCTGGAGAAGTGCTCGTATGCGATGCCATTCAGCCGACGATGACCCATCTTGTCCCACTGGCGTGCGCTGTTGTCGAGCGGCGCGGCGGGATGCTCATCCATGGCGCGATCATCGCCCGAGAGCTTGGCATCCCGTGCGTCAACGGCATTACGAACGCCGTCGAGCTTCTCAATGACGGCGAGTTGGTCACAGTGGATGGGTACCTGGGAATTGTCACTGTAGGAGATCCGGAGTTTGATCTGGAGGGCGTGTCATTCGCAGTGAGTGAGAAGATGGAGTGAAGACCAATTTCCGACGCATACTCGTAACAGGAGCTACCGGCTACATAGGGGGCAGCCTGACGCCCCACTTGTTGAAGGCGGGCTATCTTGTGCGCCTTTTAGTCCGAAATCCCGACCGTCTAAAGGGACGATCCTGGCTAGAGCAGGTGGAAGTGGTACAGGGCGACGTGCTAAAGCCTGAGACCCTGCCGAGAGCGTTAGAGGGCGTTGACACCGCCTACTACTTCATCCACAGCCTGTATGCTGGTGCCGATTTCCACGAGATGGACCTGACCGCAGCCCGCAATTTCAGCCATGCAGCGCGGACGGCAAATGTGCGACGCATCATCTACCTGAGTGGCCTTGGCGACCCTGCGGCCCGACTCTCACCGCACCTGCGCTCCCGTCAGCAGACCGGTGCGGCCCTGCGCGACGCTGGCGTGCCGATCACAGAGTTCCGGGCAGCCATCATCATTGGGGCTGGCAGCGGCTCGTTTGAGATGATCCGCTACCTGACAGAGCGGATACCGTTGATGACTTCCCCTCGCTGGGTCAAGAGCTTGATCCAGCCCATTGCTATCCGCGACATACTGGATTATCTGACCGCGGCGCTGAAGGTGCCGGAGAGCGCCGACAAGGTTATCGAGATCGGCGGCACGGATGTGATGACCTACGGTGACACGTTGCTGGTCTACGCCAGAGCCCGAGGCCTACGCCGCGTCATCGTGCCGCTGCCGGTGCTGACGCCCGGCCTCTCCTCCCATTGGGTGGGCTGGGTGACGCCTGTCTCTGCTCGAATCGCCCGCCCGCTGATCGAGGGGCTGCGCAACGACGTCATCGTTCGAGACGATACCGTGCGCCGTCTGTTCCCGGACATCCGGCCGATGGGCTACCAGACCTCGGTGCAGATGGCACTCGCGGACCTAGACCCTGCCAAGGTGGATACCGTCTGGCTCGACGCTCAGGCCGCCCTCCAAGAGGATGTCCCGTCTTTGGTGAATACCGTCCAACGAGGCATGCATGTCTATCGGCTATATCGAATCGTCGGTGCGTCCCCCAAAGCGGTTTACTCGATCTTCACAGGCCTGGGCGGAGAACGGGGTTGGCTTTACGCCAATTGGGCCTGGCGGGTGCGGGGGATTGCGGATCGCTTGCTGGGAGGCATAGGCTTCCGCCGTGGGCGCCGACATCCCGATGAGATACGAGTGGGCGATGCGGTCGACTTTCTGCGGGCGGAGGCCGTAGAACCGGGGCGGCTGTTGCGCCTGCGGGTCGAGGCAAGGATGCCAGGTCGGTTCTGGCTCCAGTTCGAAGCCCAGCCTCTTGAAGGTGAAGGTAGGAAGACCCGATTGGTTCAAACGATCTTTTTCGATCCCAAGGGGCTTTTGGGCCTGATCTACTGGTACGTGTTCTATCGCATACACACGCTGGTCTTCTCGGGCCTGATCCGGGAGGTGGCACGGCAAGCGGAGACGTCCTACAAAGATGATGAACGGTAATATCAACTTGAGCTGAAGAGGAGGNNAAACTTGTAGCTCTGTTGGGTTTGCTGGCGATGACGGGAGTTCTTGTCTATGGCTTCACCGTAGGCGATTTCAACGGGGAAGGCAAGGTCCTCCTCTCGATGCCTTGGGGGATCGTGTCACTGGTTGACCTGTACGTTGGGTTCATCCTCTTTTCCGGCTGGATCGTCTACCGTGAAAAGTCGCTGGTCCGATCCATTGTCTGGGTCTTTTTCATGATGGTCCTGGGCTTCTTTACGGCCAGCCTCTACACCCTGATCGCGTTGCAGACCAGCGGCGGAGATTGGAAGCGCTTCTGGATGGGAAAGAATGAGCCGCTTGAAACCTGAGAAACTGCACGTCCAGTTTGTTGCTGGCACCGCGCCTGATGGGCCGGTCATCCCCCGTCGCTACACCCTGACCCACTCCGACGCGACCGGTGACCTGTTTCTGACGATTGGGCCGGACTATGACCGGCAGCAGATATCGGGGTGGTACACCCGCCTGTTGCGGGACGAGGTGCTGGCCGAGTGGCGCGAGGAGGAGAATGGCCCAGCCCTCCATGTCCACTGTCACGTGAGTGGCGGGCTGGTCGTCGGCTCGGCCGGCTGGCGGGATGCGATTTTCCAGCGGGAGCTGCCACTGGTCTTGGAAGCATTCCGCTTCGGTGATCGGCGTCTCTTTGAGGCGCAGCCGGAACTGGACCAGGCGCCCATTTGGGTCCACTTTCACGCCAGGCAGCCCCGCTACAATCGGGTCGAGTCGTGGGGTGTGCCGGCCGAGTTCGCATTCCACAGCGGGTGAATAGAAATCTGGAGGGGAGCTATGAAAACAAGCAAGGTTCGTGAGCTGGCAGAGGAATTTCGCTTGGTATTTACCGGACGCAGTAACTTGATTGACTCAATCGTCCCGCCGGTGATCTTTCTGATCGTGAACGCACTGCTAGGCTTTAAGTACGCTATGTGGAGCTCTCTTGCCATCGCCTTGCTGATCACTGTCTTTCGCCTGAGCAAGCGCCAGCCTTTAAGATACGCCCTGGGTGGGATTGGAGGCGTCGTCCTGGCCATTTTGGTTGCGCAGTTGCTTGGCAGGGCGGAGGGGTATTTCCTTCCTGGGATCATCACGGGAGGTCTGACAGTCATTGGCTGCTTGCTGAGTGTCATCGCGGGTCGGCCTCTTGTGGCCTGGACAAGCTACATTGCTCGCCGTTGGCCTTTGGATTGGTATTGGCATCCGAAGGTGCGCCCTGCCTATAACGAAGTGACCCTGGCCTGGGCGGTTTTCTTCGCCATCCGCTTAGGGCTCCAATGGTCCCTTTTCCAGGAGCAAGCAGCCG
>JABAOH010147959.1_pt2 | contig 15008 bp, 16 predicted proteins | sample 7062181 | NCBI WGS metagenome assembly JABAOH01 (sample SAMN14538630, study PRJNA623070) | marine sediment metagenome | biome: marine biome [ENVO:00000428]; feature: marine pelagic biome [ENVO:01000023]; material: deep marine sediment [ENVO:00002113]; isolation source: pool of 5 deep marine...
GAAAAGAGGTAGGGCACCATCACCTCGACCCCCCAGAACGATCCGAAGCGGTGGAAGACGGCGATGACGATCCCGGAAAACACGACGACGACCACCAGGCCCACCACGACTGAGTCGGCCCAGGACGGTTTCGATGCCCGGCCCCGAACGAAGCGCACCCCGAGGATGACGATGCCCACTGCGGCCCACAGTCCTATGGCCAGGCCGGTGCCTTCGAGGAGATACAAGCGGGCCTCGACGGCATTCCACCCGGCGATGCTCCGGGGAACCACCAGCGCCACCAGATGGGTGGCCAGCGCCAGCCCCAGCCCCCATCGCACCGAGAACCATCCCCACCGCGCCGCCCGGTCGTCGCCGGGCGGGATTCGCTCCGTCAGCGGTTGCTCCGAGACGAACAGCCGCCACAACAAGGTGACCAAGGCGACGATCATCGCCGCGCCGGGCAGGGCCCCGTAGAGGAGCTCGTCGCCGGTCATCGCTCTGCTCCCACCGATTCAGTCCGTGGCGGTTTCAGCGCGAAGGCGGTGGCAGCAAGGGCGACCCCGAGTCCGATCAATCCGATCAGCACGATTGCGTCGAGCCCTCGCCCCTGGGTGGCTGCTCCTCCGAGGAAGGCCACCAGGTCGGCCACCTCCTGGGGCGTCGCCGGGTCGGGCCCGTACAGCGTCTCCATCGAGCCCCCCGCCGGCTGGACGATTGCGGCCGCCAGCGCGTCGCTGCCGAGACGCTCGAAGGCGTCGGTGAGGTCTCCCCCAAAGCCTCCCCCGGCCGGGTTGCCGACGTCGCCGGCGGTATGACAGGCGACGCACGCCGGTCCCCCGTTGACCAATCCGTCCCGGCCCTCGAACAAATTTCGGCCCCGGGCAGCGTCCCCGACGCCATCGACGACGATGGCCTGAGCGGCGGTGGTGGCCGGTACCGCCGCTTCGAAACCCTGGATGTAGGCGATGACCGCATCGACCTCGGCCGGGCCCAGGGTGGGGAACGCCGGCATCTGTCCGTCGTAGGTGACGCCATCTACCTCGAGCTCGCCGGCCAGGCCCTCTGCCAGCACCCGGCCCACATAGGAGGAATCCTGGATACGCTCATTGCCGGCCAAGGGCGGGAACACTCCCTCCGCTCCCTCTCCATCGGGGCCGTGACAGCCGGCACAGTTCGTCCGGTAGACCTCCTCCCCGTCCTGACCGGCGGCGGGCGAGGCCCCAGAGAGCACCGCCACGAGGGCCAACACCAGCGCAGTTGTTCCCCTTTTCATCAGAACAGGGAGAAGCCGGGCGAGCTCAGATCGATGCCTTGGGTGACCAGCGCCGGCAGATAGGCAACGAGCACCAGGGCGACCGCCGCCAGGACCCACACGCCGAGGCGATCCAACGCTGGAGGAGCCACGTCGGCACCGTGAATGGTCTCGCTGAGGGAGAACGTGAGCTCCTCACCCTGGGCCGGCTCCCGGTTGCGCACCGTAGCGATGATGTTCCAGAAGAACAGGGCGGCGCTGATCACCATGAGCACGCCCCCGAGGCCGGTGAGCGCATCGAACGTCGACCAGCCCTCCTGGCGGTAGGGAATGGAGTTGGCGGGCACCCGCCGGGGCTGCCCTTCGAGGCCGGCACCCATCAGACCCCGGGACATCAACAGCACCCCCGCGAAATAGAGCCAGGCCTGGAGAACGGCCATCCCATCGGAGAACAGCCGCCGACCGGTGAGGTGAGGCACCAGCCAGTAGGAGATGCCCATGAACGACAGGGCCACCGCCGTGCCGACGGTCAGATGGAGGTGGCCCGGTATGTACGCGGTGTTGTGGACCACGAGATTGACGGTAAAGCTGGCGTTGATGAGCCCGGTAGCCCCTCCCACCGTGAAGGCCAGCATGGCCAGCAGCTGTGGGGCGACGAAGGGCTCCCGCCAAGGAAGCTTGCGGATCCAGCCGAACAATCCCTTGCCCCCCCGGGCCCGGCCCCCGTTCTCGAATGCGGCGAGGAGGGTGAAGGCGGTGACCATGGACGGGAAAAAGACGGCGAAGGTGAGGATGGCGTGCACGAACTTCAAGCCGCTGTCCACGCCCGGGTCGGTGAACTGGTGGTGCAGGCCGACCGGCGTGGAGAGCAAGAGGAACATGATGAAGACCGCTCTCACGATGGCGTCGCTGTACAGCTTCCCTCCGGCCCGCCGGGGCACCATCATGTACCAGCTCACGTAGGCGGGCAGCAGCCAGAAGTAGACGATCGGATGGCCGGTGAACCAGAACAGGGTCCGGGTCAGCAGGGGATCGGTGCCCGCCACCCAGCCCAGGGCCCACGGCAACAGGAAGACCACCACCTCGACGGCGATTCCCACCGAAGCCAGATCCCACATCAAATAGGTGACGATCGACGTGAAAGCCAGGAGCGGGATTCGCTCACCGGGATGCTGGCGCCGCCAGGCCCGGAGGGTGAGCAGCTGATTGACCGAGACCAGCCACGTCGACACCACCAACAGCACCGCCCCCAGATAGAACAGCGAACTGGCTTCCAAGGGGGCGTAGAACGTGTAGAGGACGGTGGCCGAGTTGGTCACCATCGCCGCCAGTGCCAGCACCAGGCCCAGGGCCGCCGTGACGAACGAACCGATGACGAGGTTGGTGGAGGCGAGGGGCCGGCCCAGTCCCCGAGCCGTGGCGAGCGCCAGGAACGCATTGGAGAACGTAAACGTGAACACGATGGCCGTCGCCACGCCGTGCATGGTGAGGCCCTGGTAGTAGCTCTGTAGCTGGACCTCGTCGTACAGGTCTATGTTGAGACGTTCCAGCACCTGGAGCAGCCCCATCAGCACGCCCACCGCCAGTCCGGCGAAGGCGAGGTAGAGCTGCCGGCGAATCCACTTCCGCTGGTCGACGTCGAGCGTGTCCAGGACAGACGATGCCGCCGGGGCGGCCGACGTCATTCCGCCACCACCTTTCCGAACATACCTTGATGGCCGATCCCGCAGTACTCGTGGCACACGATCTCGTACTCACCGGCTTCGTCGAACGTCGTAGTCACCCTGGTCACCTGGCCGGGGATCACCATCGCATTGACCGAGGTGTCCAGGATCAGAAACCCGTGCAGGACGTCGGCCGAGGTGATGACGAATTCCACCTCCGCCCCGGCCGGGACCCGCACTTCAGCCGGTTCGAATGACCAGGCCCGAGCGATGACGACCGCCTGAAACTCGTCGGGCCCGGCCTGGAAGACGCCGGGGTCGTCGAATGGCGGCGTCTCCTCGACCCGGCGCGGATCGATCCGGTCTTCGGTCGAGGGGAGGTGGATGTTGGCCTCGGCGACGCTGAGGACGATCGCAACGATGCCGGCGACGAGCACGACCACGGTGAGGTAGAGGAAGATCCGCTCGTATCTCTCCACCTTGAGGGCCATGTCTAAGCCCGCACCAGCAAGGTGGCGTACGTCCACAGCCAGAGCACGACGATGAGGAGAATGAAGCCGACGAGCAGCACCAGCGTGCCCTTGGGATGCTCCTCCTCACTGGCCTCGGTCGGCTCGGCCTCGCCTTCCACCGTTCCCCACAGTCATCCGTGCCCGGTCGGGCAATTCGAGGCTACCAGGCCCCCACCCCCTCCTCGGGTCGAGGCTCCATCATCTGAGGGGCCCGGTCCCAGTCGCCGCTCTCGACGGCGGTATCCTCGGCGCCGCACTCGATGAAGGAGTGGGACATGCAACTCGGGTACCAGGGCAAGCTCTTCATCCTCGCGTTCGACCATCGGGGCAGTTTTCGCAAGCGCTTCGGCATCGAAGGAACACCATCAGCCGAGGATCAGGAGAGGTTGCGCGACGCCAAGATGCTCGTCTTCGAGGGTTTCCTGACGGCAGCCGGAAACGGCTCCCTTCCCGGTGCCGGCATCCTGGTCGACGAAGAGATGGGAGCCGACGTCGCCTTCCGGGCCAAGGAGCTGGACATCACGCTGGCCATGCCCGTGGAGAAGTCGGGCCAAGACGTCTTCGACTTCGAGTTCGGAGAGGACTTCGCGGCTCACATCGAGAAGTACGACCCCTCGTTTGCCAAAGTGCTGGTGCGATGGAATCCGGACGACGACCCTGCCGACAAGTCGGCCCAGTCGGAACGGCTCAAGCGCCTGTCGGATTGGCTTCATCAGCACGACCGCAAGTTCCTCTTCGAGCTGTTGGTGCCCGCCAGCGACCGCCAGCTCGAGCTGGTGGGAGGCGATGCCGCCGCCTACGACACCGAGCTCCGTCCCGCCCTCACCCTGGAGTCGATCAGCGAGATCCAGACGGCCGGCATCGAACCCGACATCTGGAAGATCGAGGGCCTCGACCGCAGCCGCAGCTGCGAACTCCTGGCCGGGCTGATCCGAGGTGGGGGCCGGGACGATGTCAAGGCGGTCGTGCTCGGCCGGGGAGCCGATGATGGGGCCGTCGAGCACTGGCTGAAGATGGGAGCCGGGGTCGACGGCTATATCGGGTTCGCCATAGGAAGGACGATTTGGGGCCCGGGAATAGACGAGTTCGTCAAGGGCGACCTGGGACGCGAGGCGGCGGCCGCCAAGATCGGCGAGGCCTACCGCCGCTTCCACGCCGTATACGAAGAGGCGGCCGGCTGATGCGCATCGGGATCCTCACCGGAGGCGGTGACGTGCCCGGCCTCAACGCCTGCATCAAGGCGGCGGTGTACCGCGTGACCGACGACGAACACGAGACCATCGGCATCCGCCGGGGCTGGGACGGGCTGCTGAGCACCAACCTCGACGACCCGGACAGTGCTGCGGCCAACATCGTCCCTCTCGACAAAGGAGTGGTGCGCACGATCGATCGCAGCGGCGGGACCGTTCTCCACACTTCGCGCACCAACCCGAGCAACGTACGCCCCGCCGAGGTCCCCGAGTTCCTGGCGGACGAGGCGACCGGAGAGGGTCCCTTCGACTTCACCGACCACGTTTTGGCGGTCATCGAGTCGCTGAAGCTCGACGTCCTCATCCCCATCGGTGGGGACGACACCCTGTCGTACGCGCTCCGCCTCCACGAGGAGGGCGTGCCGATCGTGGCCATCCCCAAGACCATGGACAACGACGTCCACGGCACCGACTACTGCATCGGCTTCTCCACCGCCGTCACCCGCGGCGTGGAGTTCATCCACAACCTGCGGACCAGCGCCGGCTCCCACGAGCGCATCGCCGTCGTCGAGCTGTTCGGCCGCTACAGCGGCGAGACCTCGCTGATCACCGCCTACCTGGCCGGAGTCGATCGAGCCGTGATCTCGGAAGTGCCCGTGGACATCAAGCGGCTGTCCGACCTCCTCATGGAAGACCGGGCGGCCAACCCGTCGAACTATGCGATGCTGACGATCTCCGAGGGCGCCGTCATCGAGGGAGGAGACCTGGTCCTTTCGGGCGAGGAAGACGCCTTTGGGCATCGCAAGCTGGGCGGCATCGGGGTCATCTGCGGGGAGATGATCAAGGAGCTGACCGGGGTCAACGTCATCAATCAGCGGCTCGCCTACCTCATGCGGTCCGGGAGTCCCGACTCGCTCGATCTGATGGTGGCCACCAACTACGCGGTCATGGCGGCCGATCTGGCCGTCGAGGGCTCGGCGGGGCGGATGGTCTCACTGCGCAGCGGCATCTACACGAACGTGCCCATCACCGTGACCGGCGCGGGGGCCAAGCACGTCGATGTCGAAGAGCTCTACGACGTCCGGCAGTATCGGCCCAAGGTGCGCCACGTCCCCGGCAAGCCCATGTTCCTGTATTAGACCGACCGATGGATGTCATCGGGGTACTCACAGCCGGCGGGGACTGCCCCGGTCTGAACGCCGTCATCCGCGGGGTGGTATCGCGCGCCACCGAGGTCCACGACGCCGAGGTGGTCGGCGTACTGAACGGCTGGGACGGCCTCATGGAGGGGAACGTCCGTCCACTCGATCGCGATGACGTGCGGGGCATCCTGCAGCGGGGCGGAACGATCCTGGGCACATCGCGTCGCGACCCCTACGAGCAGGGCGAAGGCTATGAGAGCATCCGGGCCACGATCGAGCGCAACGGCATCGAGCGTCTCATCGTGATCGGAGGTGACGGCACCCTGCGCACCGCCCTTCGCCTCGCCAAAGAGGGCCTGGCCGTCGTCGGCGTCCCCAAGACCATCGACAACGACATCGCCGGCACCGACATCACCTTCGGCTTCGACACCGCCGTGGAGATCGCCACCGAGGCGATCGACCGCATCACCACCACCGCCGAGGCGCACAACCGCCTGATGATCGTGGAGGTGATGGGCCGCACCAAGGGTTGGATTGCCGTCCACTCCGGTATCGCAGCCGGGGCCGATGCCATTCTCGTCCCGGAGATCCCCTACGACCTCGACGAGGTGGCCACCACGATCAAGAGGCGGCACCGCCGGGGCCGGACGTACTCGATCGTCGTCGTTGCCGAAGGGGTCGAGCCGCCCCCGGGCCACGAGCGGGCGGTGGAGACCGACGTCTTCGGCTTCGCCCGCCTCGGCGGGGTCGCCTACCAGATCGCCCCCGAGCTGGAAAAGCTGACCGGCTTTGAGAGCCGGGTCACCGTTCTCGGGCACGTGCAACGGGGCGGGGTCCCGACCGCGTTCGACCGAGTCCTAGCCACTCGCCTCGGAGTATGGGCCGCCGATTTCGCCGCCGACGGAGCCTCGGGCGTCATGGTCGCCTCGCGCGGCCCGAACATCACGGCCGTTCCACTCGAGGAGGCCTGTGCCGAGGTGCGGGGCGTGCCCCAGAGNNCAGATTGCGGAGATCGTCGCGCAATTCGTCGGGGAGAGGTGCGCCGGCGTCGATGGGTTGGCCGCTGATCGGGTGCCTCAGTTCCAGGCGGAAGGCGTGGAGCCATACCCGTTTCGAGCCCAGGCCGGGGACCCGTCCGTAGGTGCGGTCGCCGACGACGGGGTGCCCGATGGACAGCAGGTGTACCCGGATCTGATGGGTCCGCCCGGTTTCGGGGTGCACCTCGAGGAGCGAAACCGCCGGCTCATCCCATTGCGCCGCCACCCGGTAGTGGGTGCGGGCCGGCCGGCCGGCCGGGTCGACGGCAAAGCGGGTCGGATGACGGCGGTCGCGGCCGATCGGAGCATCCACCGTGCCGGCCGGGACATCGAATCCTCCTCGCACGAGCACCCAATACGATCGTTCGATCTCGCGGCGCGCCAGCGCCGCCCGCAACGCTCCGAGCGTCTCGGAGGTCTTCGCCACCAGCAGGCATCCCGAAGTCTCCCGATCGAGGCGGTGGACGATGCCCCATCGATCCGGCTCCCCCACCCCCTCCAGCTGGGGCCAACGGTGCAGCAATCCGGCCGCCAGGGTGCCCCGCCGGGCGCCTGAACCCGGATGCACGACGACCCCGGAGGGCTTGGCGACGATCGCCAAGTACTCGTCTTCCCAGATCACGTCGAACGGCACCGGCTCGGGCAGGAGGCGGCCCGGGGCTGGGGGAAGCCCCACCTCGATCACCGCCCCGGGCGTCACCCGATCGGTGGGCCGGGCCGGAGAGCCATCGACAAGGGCGGCGTGGTCTTCGACGAGCCTACGTGCTTGGGTCCGGCTGAGACCGGCCAGCACGGCCACGGCTTTGTCGAGGCGCTCGCCGGCTAGCTCGGCTCCGACGGTGTAGCGGCAAAGCTCCGTAGGCCCTCCCACACGATGATCAAGGCGCCCACCGTAATGGCGCTGTCGGCCACGTTGAAGGTGGGCCAGAAATTGAAGTCGATGAAATCGACGACCAGCCCGTCGGCGAGGCCCGAGCCCCGAAACAGTCGATCGATGAGATTGCCGATCGCTCCCCCCAGGATGAGACCAAGCGCAATCGTGGAGGGGCGGTCGAGGTCGACTCGGAGGCCCATGAAGATAGTGACGATGATGATCACGGCCAGGAGAGCCAGCCACGACCCGACTCCGCGCAGGAGTCCGAAGGCGGCTCCGGAATTGCGGGCCAGCGCCAGGCGTAGGAAGTCATCGATCAGACGGATGGGGCCCTCGTCGAGAGCGGCCAGGGCCCAGGCCTTGGTGGCTTGGTCAAGGGCGACGACGCCGGCGGCGATCAGGAGTGCCGAGAGTCGCGCGCTCCTGCGCTCAACGCTCGGCGGCGCACTCAACGCAGGTGGTGGCGTAGGGAAGCACGTCCAACCGGGCCACCGGGATCGATTTCCCGCACACCTCGCACACGCCGAACTTACCCGCCTCGAGGCGTTCCTTGGCCCTATTCACCTTGGCGAGCAGGTCCACCGCGTTCTGGGCGATCGAGAGCTCCTTCTCCAGCTCGAATGCCAAGGAGCCCCCTTCGGCGGTGTTGGGATCGGGACTGCGCTCCGAGGAGGTTTCCGAGATACGTACCTCCTCGCGCTCCTGCTCCAGCTCCTCGATCATTGCCGAGAGCCGCTCGGCTTCGTCGTCCAACTTCCTGCGGAAACGGTTCACGGTTGATTTGGCGAGTTTTCTGGCCATCGACAATCTCCGGAGCGGGCGGACCATAGCACCGGTCGGCCCGACCCCTAGGCAACGCGCCCACCCAGAGGTTTCTTCCTCTGATTTCCACGTGCTCCCGCGGTACTCTTCCGACCACGGCGTCGACGGGAACGGCGCCGCCCGGGATCACCCGGCCCAGCGAGCCGTCGCTTGGTGCGAGGACGGTGCCGCGGCCCCGGGCGGACATCATCCCCGAGCCGCGGGAAGAAACCCTCCGCCAAATGGAGTAGGGAGTAGAACCCGCCGGTGGCCCACCGACATCCGGGCGCAACGAGCGGCCGGGCCTCGGCCCGGCAAGCCGGGTGGTACCGCGGGGCTGCCGCCCCGTCCCGGCAGAGAGCCGGGCAGGAGGCGTGAGCCCCTATGAGCAGTACACCGTTTCGTCGAGTCGCTCCCGACGTCGACTTTCCCGCGCTCGAAGAGCGCATCCTCGAGTTCTGGGACGAGATCGACGCCTTTGCCCGGTCGGTGGAACTGCGTCCGCCGGGGCGGGAATACACCTTCTACGACGGCCCGCCCTTCCCAACCGGAAGTCCTCACTTTGGAAACCTGCTGGCCGGGGTGCTCAAGGACGTCGTCCCCCGCTACTGGACGATGCGCGGCTATCGCATCGAGCGCCGGTTCGGCTGGGACACGCACGGCCTGCCCATCGAGATGGAGGTGCAGCAGGATCTCGGCCTGTCCGGTCCGAGCGCCATCGCCTCCTTCGGCGAGGATCGGTTCAACGAGGCGTGCCGCCTCCGTGTCCAGGCCAACACCGAGAATTGGGAGAGGGTCACCCGCCGGATCGGCCGTTGGGTCGATTTCGAGAACGACTTCAAGACCATGGACGTCGACTTCATGGAATCGGTGTGGTGGGTGTTCAAGCAGTTGTGGAACAAGGGACTGATCTACAAGGACTTCAAGGTCGTCCCCTACTCGTGGGGGGCCACCACCCCTCTGTCCAACTTCGAGGCCAACCTTGACTACCGCGACGTCGAGGATCCATCGATCACCGTGCGGCTGCCGGTCGTCGCCGGCCCCGGTCCGGTCCGCCCCGGGGACCACCTGCTCATCTGGACCACGACGCCCTGGACACTTCCGGGCAATCTGGCCATCGCAGTCGCCGAAGACGTCCGGTACGCCCGGGTCGAGGGCCCCATCGACGGGCATCCGGGCACCTACTGGATCGCTGCCGACCTAGTGGAACGCTATTTCACGAATGGGGGCCTGATCACAGATGAGGCCACCGGCGCCGAGTTGCTGGGAGTGGCCTACCAGCCGCCTTTCGAGTATTTCGCCGAAGAGCGCGACCGGGGGGCATTTCGGATCATCGCCTCCGACGACGTAAACACGGAAGAGGGAACCGGCCTCGTGCACATGGCGCCGGCCTACGGCGAGGCCGACTTCTTCGCCCTCCAGGACGCCGGCCTCGACGTGATGGTCGATCCGGTCGATGCCGAGGGTCGGTTCACCGACGCCGTCCCCGACGTAGCCGGCCAGAACGTCAAGGACGCCGACGCCCGACTGGTCGAGATGCTGGACGAGGCCGATCTCCTGGTGCGCTCCGAGCGATTGGTCCACTCCTACCCGTTCTGCTGGCGCACCGAAACGCCCCTCATCTACAAGGCCATTCCCACCTGGTACGTCCGAGTCGAGGCGTTCCGGGACCGCATGGTCGAGCTGAACAAGACCATTCACTGGGTGCCCGGCTACGTGGGCACCCGCCGCTTCGGCAACTGGCTCGAGGAGGCCCGCGATTGGGCCATCAGTCGCAACCGTTACTGGGGAAGCTGCATACCGATATGGGAATGTGAGGAGTGCGACGAGACGGTTTGCATCGGCTCGATCGACGAGCTGGAAGAGCGCTCGGGGATCCGGCTGACCGACCTCCACAAGCACTTCGTGGATCCGGTCACCTTCCCGTGCACCCGGTGCGACGGAACGATGAGGCGGATACCGGAGGTGTTGGATTGCTGGTTTGAATCGGGCTCGATGCCTTACGCCCAGCAGCACTACCCCTTCGAGAACCGAGAGGAGTTCGCCGCCCTGTTCCCGGCCGACTACATCGCCGAGGGCCTCGACCAGACCCGCGGGTGGTTCTACACGCTGGTGGTCTTGGCAACGGCGTTGTTCGACGAGGTGCCGTTTCGCAACTGCGTGGTCAACGGGCTGATCCTGGCCGAGGACGGGCGGAAGATGTCGAAGAGCCTGAGGAACTACGAGGATCCGATCGACGTCATCAACCGCAACGGCGCCGATGCCTTGCGGGCCTTTCTCATCAAAACTCACCGGTGATGCGGGCCGAGACTCTGCGCTTCTCGGAGAAGGGTGTGCGTGAGGTGGTACGAACCGTCATGCTTCCGCTGTGGAACGCTTATTCGTTCTTCACGACGTATGCCGAGGCCGACCGCATCGGTCCCGAGGACCTCGCCTCGGCCCCGCCCCCGGCAGAGCGGCCCGAAGTGGACCGCTGGATCCTTTCCGTGCTCCAGAGCCTCATCAAACGGGTAAACGAGCAGATGGAGGGCTACTACCTGTATGCGGTCGTCCCGCCGATGCTGGCCTTCATCGACGACCTCACCAATTGGTACATCCGCCGTTCCCGCCGCCGGTTCTGGCGCACCAAGACCGCCGACGACACCGACAAGACGGCCGCCTTCGCCACCCTGTACGAGGTGCTGGTGACGTTCGCCGGCGTCCTGGCACCCCTCCTTCCGTTCGTCACCGAAGAGATCTTCCTCCACCTCGTGGTCCGGCAGCGGCCGGAGGACGGTGATGGCCCCGACAGCGTCCACCACACCGACTATCCGGAAGCCGACCCGGCACTCATCGATGCCCAGCTCGAACGGTCAATGGCCGTCGTCCGCCGGGTGGTCAATCTGGGTCGGGGCCTGCGGGTATCCGAGAGGATCCGGGTCCGCCAGCCGCTTCCCAGCATGACCGTGGTGACCAGAGACCCGGCGTCCCGCGCCGCAATCGCCGGCCATCTCGACCTCATCGGCGAAGAGCTCAACGTCAAGGAGGTGCGCCTCGGCGAGCACGAGGCGGATCTGGTTCACCTCAGCGCCAAGGCCGACTTCAGGGTGCTCGGACCCCGCCTGGGCGCCCGGGTGAAGCAAGTGGCCGCCGCTATTGCCGCCCTGGGCGACGAGGACGTCGATCGGCTCGTCGAAGGAGGGGCCGTCCAAGTAGAGGGCGAAACCATCAGCGGAGGCGATGTGGTGGTGACCAGGATCCCGCGTCGGGGCCAGGTCGTTGCAGCGGAAGGCTCGTTGGTGGTGGTCCTCGATTGCGCCCTCTCGGACGAGCTGATCTCCGAGGGCTTGGCCCGCGAGGTCGTCAACCGCACTCAAGCGCTGCGCAGGGAAGCCGGACTGGCCGTGAGCGACCGCATCGAGCTGCGCTGGGCCACCGATGATGATGCGCTGGCGGCCGCCATCCGGAGCCACCAGGCGTTCATCGCAGCCGAGATCCTGNNTCGAGCTGCGCTGGGCCACCGACGACGCGGAGCTGGCGGCGGCGATCGGGGCCCACCAGGCCTTCATAGCCGCCGAGATCCTGGCTCAGCGAATCTCTGAAGGCACCGGGCCCGAAGCGAGCACCGTCGAAATAGGGGGAAGGCGGCTGCTGCTCGAGCTGGCACCGGCCGGTGGCTAGCGGCTCAGCACACTACTCCTACGACGATGCTCAATCCGACGATGAGGATCAATGGTGAGAGGTCCAATGAGATCCCGCCCACCGGCACGGCCGGGACCACGGCTCTGATCGGCCGTAGCAAGGGATCGACCGCCTTACCGAACAGCTCCTCGACGCGCCGAACGGGGTGCCCCCACGGCATCCGTCCGAAGTCGACGATCAGGCGCAGCACGATGCGCCCTATGACTACGAAGTAGTAGATGCGAAGAAGCGAGCAGACGAGGTCCAAACCGGCTCAGCTCAGGTCGCGGCCTTCGTAGAGACCGAGAGAGGCCAGGCGGCGCCGCTCGTCGCGGCTCACAGTCACCCGGGGCGGAGTCACCAATATCACACCTTGTGCGACCCGCCTCATCGTGCCGTCGAGGGCATAGGTCAGACCGGAGGCAAAGTCCACGAGCCGCCGCACCATTTCCGGCTCGGTCGTCCGCAAATCGAGGACCACCGGAGTCCTCTCCCGAATCAGGTCGGCGAGTAATTGGGCATCCGAGAAGCTGTTGGCGGAAATGACCTCCGACTCGGCGGTCGTCGAGGTGGGGCGCACCGCCGACTCTTCGCTCTCGTTGGAAATGTACACACCCGCCTCGGCCAACGCCGGATCGGCAGCGATTCGCCGCCGGGACCGGGGCGGCGGCTCGACTCGCTGACCGGGAATCGTTCCGGTGGGTGTTCCGACGTGCTGCACACTCTTCGCGGTCCGTCGTGGCGGCGCTTGCGGCGGGGGTGCTTTGGCCGGCACCTCGCCGTCCCCCGGCTCGGCTTCGGGCCCCTCTTCCTCGTCGACCAACCCCAAGTAGTAGAGGGTCTTCTGCCAGAGTGATGCCATGTTCACCTTCCGGTTCGTCGTCGCCAGGGCCCGCCGGCATCACGTNNTCGTCGTCGCCAGGGCCCGCCGGCATCACGTTCCCCGTGCGGCGCCAAAGATAGCCCGTCCCACGCGGACGAGTGTGGCTCCCATCTCCACGGCCACCTCGAAATCGTCGGTCATACCCATCGAGAGCTCCCGGACTTCGGGCCACTCCTTGGCCAACTGATCGCGCACGCCCACCAAGGCCTCGAACCATGGCCGGGCCTGATCCGGGCTGGCCACCTGGGGCGGCATCGTCATCACCCCCAACAGATCGATGCCGAGATCGATACAGATCGAGGCCGCTTCCCGGGCCTCTAGGGGACGAAAGCCGTGCTTTTGAGGCTCCCCCCCGACATTGACCTCCAGCAGAGCCGGCGGCGCGGCGCCACCACGGGCCCAGCTCTGGGCCAGGGAAATCCGGTCCAGCGAGTGCAGGAGCACGGTCAGCGGACGGACCTTCCCCACCTTGTTGCGCTGTAGGGGTCCGATGAAATGCCAGTGGATGTCGGAGGGAAGCAGCGGCGCCTTGGCCACCAACTCTTGGGCCCGATTCTCTCCGAAGTGGCGCTGGCCGGCTCCATAGGCTTCGAGGACCTGGTCGACGGATCGCCCTTTGGTGACCGCCACCAGGGTGATCTCGTCGGGGTTTCGGCCGCCTCGGATCGCGGCCGCTCCGATCCGCTCCAGTACCTGCTTCAGGCGCTCGGCAACCAACCTACCGCCACCTGGCGCGATGGCGTTCCGGTGCGCCGGTACGAGTGGAAGCCGGCGCCACAACTGGTGCAGTGCTCATCCCTCCACACGGCCAGGCTCCCCAACTGCGCTACGGCCGCCGACGAAAGATTCACCCCCGGGGCGCCGGAGCGAGTCGTGACGGCGTACCCCTCCAGGGCGGCCAGAACTTCCTCTCCCACCTCGTAGCAACATGGTCCTATGGCCGGCCCGACGGCGGCCCGTTCCGGTTCCGCGCCCGATCGGGCCATGTGGTCGAGGGTCGCGCCGATCACGCCGGCCGCCAGACCCCTCCACCCGGCGTGGATCACCGCTACGACCGCCCGACCCTCCACGATCACCGGGACGCAGTCGGCCGTTCCCACCACCAGCGGCAACCCCGGTGTGCTCGTCATCAGGGCGTCACCCTCTCCCGCCAACCCCGGACCCCGAGCCGTCAACACATCGGTTCCATGGACCTGCCGAGCGAAGGCCCATTTCGAGCTGATGCCCAGCTCTCGGGAAATGGCAGCACGAGCCTCGGCAGAGGCGCGGGCGTCGCCGTCTCGGGCGGTGCCAAAGGCCGCCCCACGGAACCCGGGCGGGCGGATCATCCTTCTACGAAGGATGGAATGTCGAGGTCGTCTTCCCGGCCCGGTGCGAAGCCGGGTTCCTCTTCCAGGTCCTCATAGCTCCACAGCCGGGAAGGACGGCCCGCCTCGAATCCGGCGGCGATGACCGTCACCCGTACCTCGTCATCGAACGCATCATCGATGACGGCCCCGAAGATCACATTGGCGTCTGGATCGCAATGTTCGGCGATGGCCCCGGCGGCTTGATTCACCTCGAGCAAGGTCAAATCGGTGGGACCGGCCACCGACATGAGCACACCGGTGGCACCCTCCATCGATGTCTCCAACAGCGGACTCGAGATGGCCTTGTCGGCAGCCTGCTGGGCCCGCTGCTCCCCCGTCGAGCGGCCGATACCCATCACCGCGGATCCGGCCCCCTGCATCACCGCCTTGACGTCGGCGAAGTCGACATTGATCAACCCAGGGGTCGTGATGATGCCGGTGATGCCGGCGACCCCGCTCGTAAGCACCTCGTCGGCCAGCTGGAAAGCCTCGACCACCGTCGTGCTGGGCTCGGCCACCTCCAGCAGTCGATCGTTGGGAATGATGATCAGGGTGTCGACCGCCTGCTTGAGATCCTGTATCCCCTGTTCGGCCTGCACCGAACGGCGACGGCCCTCGAAACCGAATGGGCGGGTGACCACACCAACAGACAGCGCTCCGAG
>JABAOH010006267.1_pt4 | contig 15005 bp, 15 predicted proteins | sample 7062181 | NCBI WGS metagenome assembly JABAOH01 (sample SAMN14538630, study PRJNA623070) | marine sediment metagenome | biome: marine biome [ENVO:00000428]; feature: marine pelagic biome [ENVO:01000023]; material: deep marine sediment [ENVO:00002113]; isolation source: pool of 5 deep marine...
ATGCGTGTATTTCCGACAATAGGATTGGATATCGAGGCGAACGGGAAAGTATATCTGAAATAATAGTGCTCCCCCAAACCCCTAGCCAGCCGGTGGCCGGGCCCCGCCCAGCAAGCGCGTCAGCTCCGCCTTCTCTGCCGGCCCCAGACCTTGCACGCGCTCCTTGTGCAGCAACTCGTCGGTGCGCTGCGCGTGGACCGCACGCCGTAACTGCTCGACCACACCGGTCCACTCGGCCTTCACGTCCACTTGCTGCTGGACTGCCGGATGGGTCCACACCGCCAGCTTTTCCAGCACCGGCCCGTACTCGCTGTCCCGATAGCGCTCGATGATGGCGCCAGTCGTCAGGCCGGGCTGATTTCGCAGGAGTACGAGCAGCGCTGAGAGCAGCGTCACGCCTGGCATGTCGAGAGCCGCCAGCTCTTCGGTGCCGGGACTCTCCTCCTGGGCCAGGGTCGGGTGGTGAAGCAGCAGAGCGATCGCGGTACGCACCAGGGAAGGGGGTTTGCGGGTCGGTGCCGGTCCCGAGGCCGCTGCCTTGGAGGGGCGCGCTGTCGACGTCTCGCCGATCCACGCCGACAGCTTGTCCGCGTTCATGCGACTGATCTCGCCCAAGCGGTCCAACATCATTTGGCGCAGCACCCCGTGCGGCATTTTCGACAGTAGCGGACGCGCAAGCTCGGCTAACCGGGCCCGACCGTCCAGACGATTGAGATCCACTTCCTTCTGCAGCGTATCGAAGAAGAATTCCGGCAAGGGTCTTGCGTCCGACAGGCGCGCCAACAACCCCTCGCGCCCGTCTTTGCGCACAAGTGAGTCCGGATCTTCACCTTCAGGCAAGAACAGGAAGCTCAGCTGCCGGCCGTCCTGCATCACTGGCAGAGCGTTCTCCAGTGCCCGCCAGGCAGCGGTGCGACCCGCCCGATCGCCGTCGAAACAGAAGATGACATCGGGCGTGAAGCGGAAAAGGGTATGCAGATGGTCGCGGGTTGTTGCCGTACCCAGCGTCGCCACCGCGAACTCGATGCCATACTGCGCTAGCGCCACGACGTCCATATATCCTTCCACCACCAACACACGCCTCTCGCGTCGTATCGCCTCGCGCGCCAGGTGCAGCCCGTACATCTCGCGGCCTTTGTGAAACAGCGGCGTCTCGGGCGAGTTAAGGTACTTGGGCTCGCCGTCATCCAGCACGCGCCCACCAAAGCCGACGATGCGTCCGCGACCATCGTGGATCGGAAACATCACCCTGTTGCGGAAGCGGTCGTAATAGCCGCCGTTGGCCTTCTTGACGACAAGTCCGGCGCGTAGCAAAGCATTACGGCTGTCTTCGTCGCGAGCGAGCGCCGAGAGCAGATGGTCCCAGCCCTCCGGGGCAAAACCGAGTCCGAAGCGCTTGGCAATCTCGCCGCTCACGCCGCGGCCCTTGAGATAAGCGATGGCGCGCTCTGCTTGTGCATGTGCCCGCAACTGCTGCCGATAGAAGCGCGCGGCCTGAGACAGCATTTCGCGCAGCTCCTCACCGGCCTCTCGTGGCGCTTCGGCCTCCGATGCCGCCTCAGGTAAGGGCAGCCCCGCACGGCCCGCAAGCTCTTCCACCGCCTCGCGAAAGTTCAAATGATCATAAGCCATGATAAAACCGATCGCCGAACCGTGGGCACCGCAACCGAAACAATGGTAGAACTGCTTGTCGGCGCTGACCGTGAACGAAGGGGTTTTTTCATCGTGAAACGGACAGCGGGCTTTGTAGTCCTTGCCCGCCTTGGTCAACGGCACACGTGCGTCGATAATGTCGACGATGTCGGCACGCGTAAGAAGCTCGTCGATAAAGGCTTGCGGAATCCGGCCAGGCACGGCTGGGTATTCTAGCAGGCAGGAATCCAGAGTCCGCAGCCCGCCGGCACGGCGAGGGGCGGGTTCAATCAGGGGCTGCCGAGATTTGCCTTGACGGCGGCGCTTACCTTAGCCATATCGGCACGCCCCTGGACCTTGGCTTTGAGCGCCCCCATGACCTTGCCCATGTCCTTGATCGACGTCGCGCCGGTCTCGCTGATGGCATCGGCCACCAGCTGGGCAAGCGTCTCATCGCCGAGCTGCTCGGGCAGATAAGCCTGCCAGACAGCGATATCGGCCTTCTCCCTCGCCACCAGGTCGTCACGCCCGCCTTTGGTGAACTGCTCGAGGGCATCCTGGCTCTGCTTGATGAGCTTCTGCACGGTGGCGGACACGGCGCCGTCATCGAGGGTCGTGCGCGTGTCGATCTCCTGGCGCTGGATCGCGGCCTGTAGCATGCGAATAGCGCGCAAGCGCGCTTCGTCGCGGGCGCGTAGCGCCTGTTTCATGTCATCGGCGATCCTTTCCTTGAGGGGCATGGACGGAGCAGCCGCGGCGACAGCGCGACGATAATGGCACTAGTACTTGCGGGTGGTTCGGTTGGCGATGCGGGAGAGCTTCTTCAGCTCCCGCTTACGGGCGGCGGCGGCCTTGCGTTTGCGTACCTCGGTGGGCTTCTCGTAGAACTCTCGCCGCCGCATTTCGGCGAAAATCCCTGCTTTTTCACACGAGCGACGAAACCGTCGCAAGGCGATCTCGAAAGGTTCGTTCTCCTTTACCCGAACGGATGGCATATCGCTTGGTTCACCTTTCCCTTAATCTGACCCGGTAATATAGCAGTATTTTCCAGCCACACCCCGCAAAGTCGCGGGATTCTATAGGCTTAAGCCGTTTTTGTACACCCGCCCCTTGTGAGGCTCCGTACGCCACTCCAGAATACCGGCCATGCGCATCCTCGGAATTGAGACCTCCTGCGACGACACCGGCGTGGCTGTGTACGACCACACCCGTGGCCTGCTGGCCCACCGGCTCTACTCGCAAACACCCATCCACGCCGAGTACGGCGGGGTGGTGCCCGAACTGGCCTCGCGGGATCACGTCCAGAAGCTACTGCCTCTAGTCCGGGCGGTCATGTGGGAGGCCGAAACGCAACCGGCCGACATGGACGGGGTGGCTTATACGGCCGGCCCGGGCCTCGTCGGGGCGCTGCTGGTGGGCGCAGCCGTCGGGCGGGCACTGGCTTACGCCTGGGGTGTGCCGGCATTGGGCGTCCACCACATGGAAGGCCATCTGCTGTCCCCGATGCTGGAGGCGGATCCGCCGGCGTTCCCCTTCTTGGCGCTGCTGGTCTCCGGCGGCCACACTCTACTCGCCGATGTGCGCAGGGTCGGCGACTACCGGATCTTGGGAGAATCGCTCGATGACGCGGTCGGCGAGGCCTTCGACAAGACCGCCAAACTGCTCGGCCTGGGCTACCCCGGGGGGCCGGCGATTGCGCGCCTAGCGCGCAACGGTGAGCGCGGACGCTATCACTTTCCCCGTCCCATGACAGACAAACCGGGGCTGGACTTCAGCTTCAGCGGGCTCAAGACCGCAGTCGTCAATTGCGTCGACGGAAAGGAGCTCGCCCCGCAAGCGATTGCCGATATTGCTCATGCCTTCCAAGAAGCGGCCGTGGACACGCTGGTCATCAAGTGCAAACGCGCCTTGCACGAGACCGCGCACCAGCGTCTTGTGGTGGCGGGCGGCGTGAGCGCCAACCAACTGCTGCGCGAAAGGATGGCTGACATGGCAAACGCACAAGGCGCAAAAGTGTATTACCCACGCCTCGAGTTCGCCACCGATAACGGCGCCATGATTGCCTACACGGGCTACGTACGCTTAGCCGCCGGCCAACGTGACGCGCTTGCCTTCGGTGCCTATCCCCGCTGGGAGATCGATAGCTTGCCCAAGCTCTAATAACCATGAAGAACACACACCTCGCACAGCATAGCGCGCTGAGAAACGGCTGAGCTCCCGTGAAATTCTGCAGCAACTGTGGTGCAGCGCTCAGCATGCGTATCCCCGATGGCGATACGCTGCCCCGCCACATCTGCGACACCTGCGAGACGATTCATTATCAGAACCCGAAGATCGTGGCCGGTTGCATCCCCATATGGGACGACAAGATACTGCTGTGTCGGCGCGCGATTGAACCTCGCTATGGGCTCTGGACAGTGCCCGCCGGGTTTATGGAGAAGGGCGAGACTACGCTGCAGGCAGCCATACGTGAGACGCAGGAAGAAGCGGGCGCCAAAGTCGAGATCCAGGGACTTTGCACGCTATTCAACCTGCCACATATCGACCAGGTTTACCTGCTCTACCGCGCGCGCCTGCTTGATCTCGACTACGCACCGGGTCACGAGACCCTCGAGGCGCACCTATTTGACCAAGCCGAGATCCCTTGGAACGAAATCGCCTTCCGTGTGATCCACGAGACGCTCAAGCTGTACTTCCGCGACCGAGTTGCTGGCCATTACCGAACACACACCGGCGACATCGTGCGCATCTCGGGGAGTGCGGATGGTTACCACGTGCATCTCAGCACGCGAGACACGTAGTTAGCCCTTTCCGATCCGCCCTTCTTCGCCGGCAAGCAGTTTCTTGATGTTCGTGCGATGGCGCCAAATAAGGAACGCGCCCATGACGAAACTGAGGGCGACGTAGGCCCAGTGGCCAAGCAAGGCCCACACGTACACCGGGCCGGCGGCCGAGGCGACGAGAGCGGCAAGCGAGGAGTAGCGAAACACGGCCGCCACGAGCAGCCACGTCAGGACCAGGGCCAACGCCACCCAGGGGCTCAGCGCGAGCCATACGCCAAAGCCCGTCGCCACGCCTTTGCCGCCGCGAAAACCGAAAAACACGGGATAGAGATGGCCGAGAAAGGCGGAAAGCCCGGCGAGCGCGAGCACGGTTGGATCGGGCGTAAACGCGCGGGCAACCAGTACAGCGACGACGCCCTTCAGCAGATCGCCGAACAAGGTCAGGGCTGCCGCGGTCTTGCCTCCGTAACGTAGGACGTTGGTCGCGCCAGGGTTTCGGGAGCCCACACTGCGAGGATCTTCTAGGCGCATGATCCGCGTCACCACTATGGCGCTCGAGATCGAGCCCAACAAATACGCAGCCGGCAAAAGCAAATAGTGCCAATACGCGGTCATGAGGTATTGGAAGCTCTCGTGACCATAACGTCAAGACACCCCCCAGAAATTTCGTTATAGTCCGGGCGACCCTCGAGACTGCCATGGATATCATCTACCTGCGCGATTTGAAAATCCCTTGCATCATCGGTGTAGGGGAATGGGAACGCCGAATCAAACAGACGGTGCACATCGATCTCGACATGGCCTTCGATCTGAAGGCGGCCGCGGCCAGTGATCACATCCAAGACACGCTCGACTACAAGACCGTCTCGAAACGGCTCAAGGAGCTCGTTGGCAATTCCGAGTTTCGCCTGGTGGAAGCGTTGGCGGAGAAGATCGCCACCATCGTGCTAAGCGAGTTCCCGGTGCCGTGGGTGCGCGTTTGCATCAACAAGAAGGGGGCGGTACGAGATGCCGCCGATGTGGGCGTGGTAATCGAGCGCGGACAGAGATAGCCGCGTGCACTTGCAAATGCACGAGCTAAGCCGATGCCGCGTGTTTTCGTAAGCATAGGCAGTAACATCGACAAGGAGAAGAATGTCGCCATTGCCGTGCGCGCGCTTGATAGCCATTACCGCCCGCTCACGGTCTCTAGTGTCTACGAAAGCCCGCCGTTCGGGTTTGAGGGGGACAACTTCTACAACCTGGTCGTGGGTTTTGACACCGACGAGCCGCTCACTGAAGTGGCCGCGCGGCTCACCGACATCGAACGCAGCTGCGGGCGTGTACGCAGCGACAAGACCTTTGATTCACGCACGCTGGACATCGACCTGCTCCTCTACGGCGACCTCGTGAGCCACGAGCGGGGGGTCGACGTACCGCGGCCGGAGATCGGCGAGCACGCCTTCGTGTTGTGGCCGCTGGCCGAGATCGCCCCGGAGCGCAAACATCCCGAGACAGGTCAGAGCTTTAAATCGATGTGGCAAAACTTCAAGGACCCCAAGCAAGAGCTTTGGCCGGTGGCTTTCGACTTCGGGTTATGAGTTCAAAACCACTCAACGCAGAGACGCAGGAGCGGTGCAGGGATGCACCGTTTGCGGACCGAAGGATGGAAAGCTTATTGAGTTTGCTTTCGTCTTTAGCACTAGAACTTGATCAATTCTTGGCGGCTTGGCGTCTTTGCGTTAGAAGTTTCTAGAGGACGATGCTGCGGCCGCCGTCTACCGCAATCACCTGGCCGGTGATATAGCCCGCGTCGCGAACCAAAAATACCACAGTACGGGCGATATCATCGGGCTTACCCATGCGCTTCAGCGCCGTGCGTGAGATGACCCGTTGCTTGGTCACCTCATCGGCGCCGTCCTCGGGCCACAAGATAGGGCCCGGTGAAATCGCATTCACACGCACCGCGGGCCCGAGCTCGCGCGCCAGCGATCGCGTGAGCATGAGCAGACCAGCCTTGGCGGCAGAATAAATAGGGTGATTCTTAAGCGGGCGCTCGGCATAGACGTCGGTTATGTTGATGATGCAGCCCCCGCTGGCCTTTAGCGGGACGGCCGCTGCCTGCGCTAGAAAGAACGGTGCCTTCAAGTTGGTGCCCATCAAATCGTTCCACTGCTTTTCGGTGGCCTCAGCGACGGGCGTGGGATAAAAGGACGAGGCGTTGTTGACCAACACATCGAGACGCCCAAATGCCTCGGTCGTCTCGTATACGAGGTTTTGCAGCAGCTTAGGCCCATTCAAAAGGTCGCCGCGCAACAGTAACACCGAGTCCGGGCGCGAGGCCTGCAGCTCCGCCTGCAGCGCATGCGCCGCCTCCTCCGAAGCATGATAATGCACGGCGACGTTCATCCCTTCGGCATGCAATGCGCGCACAATGCGTGCGCCCACGCGGCGCGCCGCGCCCGTCACCAAAGCCGCTTTGCCCGCAAGCGGTTGATCGGGCATGATCACACTCCTTTGCCTGATGTCATATTAAAACCATAGCGCGTTAGTTGTTCGGACTCCATCCCGATGGCAAGCAATTCAAATAGATACGGGGACAGCGGCCGCTTGGCGGCACCCGGGGGTCTGCCACCGCCCGCGCCGGTCGAGCTGGCACAGGGCGAGGCGCTGGCGGGCTTGATTCGTGAGGAGATGGCAGCGTGCGGCGGCAGTCTCGACTTTGCGCGTTATATGGAGCTCGCGCTCTACGCGCCCGGACTCGGTTACTATCGTGGCGGCGCTCAGAAGTTCGGTGCCAGCGGCGACTTTGTAACCGCCGCCGAGTTCTCGGTCCTGTTCGCGCGCTGCTTGGCGAGACAATGTCAGCAGATCCTGAATGAACTCGATAAGGGTGATGTTATCGAGGTCGGTGCAGGAAGCGGGGTGCTGGCCGTCGAGCTGTTGCGGGCACTGGAGACCCTCGATTCGCTCCCCGATCGCTATTTCATCCTCGAGCTGAGCGCCGAGCTGCGCCAACGCCAACGCACGCTGATCGCACGCGAGCTGCCCCACCTGGTCGAACGTGTGCACTGGTTAGCGAGTCTGCCCGAAGAGCGTTTGAGGGGCATCATCTTCGCCAATGAGTTGCTCGACGCCATGCCGGTGCACCGCTTCAAGGTGAGCCAGCGCGGAATAGCGCAAATGCACGTGTCGTGGGAAAGCAACCACTTTGTCTGGTGCGCGAAACCCGCCAACGACATCGTACGCCAGCGCGTCGAGGTACTGGCGCTGCCGATCCCTTATGTATCCGAAATCAATTTGCAGGCCGAGGCGTGGGTGCGCAGCATGGCTGCGCACCTAAGCCAGGGCGTGTTGTTGCTGATCGATTATGGCTTCCCGCGCGCCGAGTACTACCACCCGCAGCGCAACGAAGGCACCCTCATGTGCCACTACCGCCAGCGTGCCCACGATGATCCCTTGATTCTCACCGGGTTGCAGGACATCACGGCACACGTGGACTTCACGGCCATCGCCGAGGCGGGCGTCGAGGGCGGGCTCTCAGTCCTAGGCTACACGGGACAAGCGGCGTTTCTGCTGGGCAATGGGCTGCACGAGCTCGCGCGCGCGTCCGATCCAACAGCACTCCGCGCACATATGGACCTCGCCCGACAAGTCAACGTCCTCACCTCACCGGCCGAGATGGGTGAGCTTTACAAAGTGATTGCGCTCGGGCGCAACATCGACATTCCCCTTCAAGGCTTCAGCCTTCAGGACCGCCGCGGACGTTTATAGATTTCGTGCGCACACAGGTGCGTCCGTGAGGCTTGAAGCATTAGGTGTTGGAGTTTTTGTGCCTTTCGTCGAGCCGAGCGGCGAAGGGTGAACCCTTCGCCGCAGGCGACGTTTTACAAAACCTGCTTAATCGCCGCCACGCGAGCATCGTGAATGCGCTTGCCTATGGCAGCGCCATCGAGGCCCTCATGTGCGGCAGCGATAGCGGCGGTATCGATCGCATGCGCCGCCTCGAAGGCACGTCGCAGCACATCACCCTGCGGATAAGGCCTATCTTCCCAGCCAGTGCGTCCGCGCATGTCGGCTTCGCACGCCAGCAGGAAAGGCTCAAAGCGTTCCGGACGGCGAAAGGCATCGATTGCTTCGAGCATGCTTAAGATCGTGGCCGCACGCAACTCGGTAGCGCGGTGGCAGTGCAAATGGTAGCGCGCGACGATAACGGCTAGCTCGCGATACTCATTGGGCACGCGCAGGCGCCGGCAAAAGTCGTTGACGAGCTCCACACCCCGCTCCTCATGGCCCTGATGCTTTGGCCACTCGGCCGCCGGTGTCTGGCCTTTGCCGAGATCATGCAAGAGAGCGGCGAAGCGCACGCGCGTGTCGCTCGACAGGCGCGTCGCCTGGCTCAGCACCATCATGGTGTGCAGACCGGTATCGACCTCCGGGTGATACTGCGGCGGCTGCGGGACACCGAAGAGCGCGTCAATCTCAGGAAACACGCGTGCCAGGGCACCACAGTCGCGCAGCGTCGCAAAAAAGCGCGGCGGCGCGGCCTCGGCCAAAGCACCCTCGGTCTCGGCCCACACGCGTTCGGCCACCAGATGGTCGACCTCGCCCGACGCTACCATCTGGCGCATCAATGCCAGCGTCGAATCCGCCACCCGGAAACCTCGTTGCGCATAACGCGCGGCGAAGCGCGCCACGCGCAGCACCCGCACTGGATCCTCAGCGAATGCCGGGGAGACGTGACGAAGAATGCCATTTCGCAAATCGTCGGCACCCCCGAAGGGATCGATCAGGGTGCCGGCCTCGCTTTCGGCCATCGCATTGATGGTCAAGTCGCGGCGGCGCAGATCATCTTCCAAGGTGACATCGGCAGCGGCGTAGACGGTGAAGCCCTTGTAGCCACGACCGCTCTTGCGCTCGGTGCGCGCAAGCGCGTATTCCTCCTTCGTGCGGGGATGCAGAAAAACCGGAAAATCCGCGCCGACGGGCCTATAGCCTTGGGCAACCATCTGCTCGGGCGTGGCGCCGACCACTACATAGTCACGGTCCTTTACCTCGAGGCCGAGCAACTTGTCACGCACCGCACCGCCGACTAGATAAATCTGCATGCTCACATGCTAATGTGGCATAGTGCGCAAGCCAAGTGAAAATCCCGACGGGCCCAGGGCGCAAGGAGAAAAGCCTAAAAAAACCTGAGCAGTGAGACCTGAACGCATGAAAGCTGGGCCGAAGGCATAAATGAGTATCGTAAGATCGTTTGCGTCGTGCCTGTTGATCCTATCGCTTGGCGTCGCAACAACGGCCTGCACCAAGGTCGGCTACTATTCGCAGGCAATCAGTGGTCAGTTGTCGATCCTGTCCAAGCGCCAGCCGATCGAGACTTTAGTCGCTGATCCCGCAACCGATCCGCAGCTGCGTTCGCGACTGCAACTGGTCCTCGCCGCGCGCACCTTCGCCAGCGACGAGCTGGCTCTGCCCGACAACAAGAGCTACCGCACCTACGTCGACCTAAAGCGGCCCTATGTCGTGTGGAACGTGTTTGCCGCACCCGAGCTATCGCTCGAGCCGCTGCAGTGGTGCTTCATGTTCGTCGGCTGTCTGAACTACCGCGGCTACTTCTCGCCCGATGGCGCAGCCAAGTTCGCGGCCAAGCTGAGCGCGCAAGGCCACGACGTCTATGTGGCCGGCATTGCGGCCTATTCGACGCTCGGCTGGTTTCACGATCCGGTGCTGAACACGATGTTGCGTAGCTCCGATATGGAGGTCGCTGGACTGATTTTCCACGAGCTGGCGCATCAACGCTTGTACGTGCGCGACGACACCGAGTTCAATGAGTCCTTTGCCATGACCGTCGAACGCGAAGGGGTCAGACGTTGGCTTGCGCATAGCGGCTCGGAAGCCGATTTTCATAAGTACGAAGTCATCAAGCAGCGGCGGCGGCAGTTCATCGAGCTAATCATGCAGTTTCGTCAGCGACTCGAGAAAACGTACGCATCCGACGAACCGGTGGACGCGAAGCGTGCGGCGAAGCTTGCCTTATTAGGCGAGCTGCGTCGGAGCTATCAAGAACTCCGAGTGCAATGGGACGGCTACGACGGCTACGACGCCTGGTTTGCTCAGGATCTGAACAACGCACATCTCGTCCCGATCGGTTTGTACAACCAGTATGTTCCCCACTTGCAGGCGCTACTGGCGATGCAGGGCAGCGACCTGGGTGCGTTCTACGAAGCGGCCGAGGCGCTCGGCCAACTGCCAAAGTCTGAGCGCGCGGCGCGGCTGCGCGCGCTGCGGCACGCCAAGGTCGACCAAGCGAAATAGCGCAGATGTTTGTTACTGGCGCCTGGCGAGCTGACGCCAGCTAGAGTAGCGATCGCTGCGTGCAAGTCGCCGCAGGAGATAAGTCGGGACCACGCTCTCAAGCGTGCTCGGTTCGATGCCGAAGATCGGCGGAAAGCCCTTTTCGCACACACTGTCCACTTGCAGCGAGCCATAGTTATCAAGCGAAAACGGCTTGCCGGGGACGAACTCGAAACACGCGGCCTGCAGCTTCGATAAGCGATCATTGAGGCCAATGATTTTCCGCCGTACGCCTATCTGCGCGGCGACATAGCTTACGAGCTCTTGCAGCGTGTACACCTTAGGGCCACAAAGATCGTAGCGCTGACCGAAGGTGTGGTGATCATCAAGCGATTGGACAAAGGCGCTGACCACATCCTCAATGTACACCGGTTGAAACCGCGAGTTCGGGCAGGCCAGCGGAAAAAACATCGGCGACACACGCAACAACTGGGCGAAGCGATTGATAAAGCTGTCCTGCGGACCGAAGATGACGGAAGGCCTAAAGCTCGTTACGTGAAACGCCGTGTGCTCTACGCTGTGCACGACTTCCTCACCGCGGGCCTTGGTACGCAAATAATGGCTCGGAGCATCGGCCGCTGCGTGCAGCGCACTCATGTGTAACAAACGGCGCACGCCGACCTCGCGACAGACGTTGACCACCTTACGCGGAAGCTCGACGTGTACGCGCTCAAACCCTTTTCCTTTGCGACCACGCTCGTTCAGGATGCCGATCACGTTGATCACTGCGTCCATGCCCTCGAAATGCTGACGAAGCAGCGCCGCATTCTGCACGTCACCTTCAACCATCTGTAACGTCGGCAACACGAGCAAACTGCGTTTCTTGCGCTCCCGGCGACGGGTGATCACGCGCACTTCGTGTCCCAAGCCGACGAGCCGTCGTGCCAGGCTACGCCCGACAAAACCGGTTCCACCCAATAGGCAAATCTTTAGCTTCATGATAGACACGTCGCGTGTAGAGGGATCACGACGCCAGCGCACACTGACGCGAAGCTGCTTTGTACAAACCGCCCGGGCGCAAGTCAAGCGTGCGCCGGTTGCGGCGACTTAGGAGTTCGGTGTAGCTATAGGCCCGGCGGCGCGCTCGCGTGGTGCCGACCCTGGACANNTAGGCCATGACGTTCTTGACGTAATCCCGAGTTTCCTCGTAGGGAATGGTCTCAACCCAGATGTCAGCATCCACCGCAGTTTCCTGCGGTCGCCAGGATTTCACGCGGCTCGGTCCGGCGTTGTATGCCGCCGTCGCTAACAGCTGATGTCCGCCGTGGCGCTTGAGCAGATTCTTAAGAAACGCCGTGCCCAGGCGCAAGTTATTCTCCACCTGCAGGATCGCATGCTCACTTCTCACCTTGAGCTTCAAGCGCTTGGCAGTAACCCGCCCTACCCGTGGCATGAGCTGCATTAACCCGAGCGCCCCGGCCGAAGAGCGTGCATCGACGACAAACGCACTTTCCTGGCGCATGACACCGTAGATCCAGCTGACATCGAGACCATTCACCGATGCAGAATCTTCGACGATCTCGCGATACACGAGTGGAAAGCGCAAATCGAGATCATTTAGATGGCCGCTTTTGCTCAACGTCACGATCGCACGATCATGCCAACCCCAATCGCCGGCCACCAGCGCCGCGGCATAGAGATCCTGCTGACTCATCTTTGCAGTGCTCCAGTCCCACTGCCGACGCGCAGCCGCCGTGTCGCCGAGTAAGTAAAGCTCTTGCGCTGCCTGAATCCCGGGCAGCGCCATGATCGACTCGCGCGCCGCGGCGTCCGTCCTTACGGGATCGTGTTGCATGATGTAACCGGACTCGAGCCTGTCCGCCGCCAGAAAGCTGTAGTAGTTTCTGTCCGCGGCCAACAGCACATAGAGGTAACGCGCCTTCGCGGGCTCCCCGCTCGCTTCCATGATGCGGGCAGTCCAGTACCACCAGAAACGGTCGGTCTGTTCGTCTTTGCCGAGACTGGCTACGATACGCCGGCCTAAGGCCCAATCCCCGTTGAACAATGCCGCGCGCAGCGCCCACAAGCGCGACTCGCTGGTCCAGCTACTAACCGGCATGGCCGCGAACCAGGCAGCGGCGATCGGCATATGCCGTTGGGTCGCCAAGGCGGCTAGCTTGCTACGCAGTTCACTATCATCGCTGGCCAAGGTGGCATAACGCTCCTGCAGCTGCTGCCACTGCGCCATTGCGGCGTCGGGATCACGATAGCCGAGGCGCACGACGCCGTGTTTGACGATCGTTCTCGCGCGGGCGTCGTCCACGGGGAAGTGCAGTTGTGTCAACTCGCGCACCGGCTGTCGATGCATGTCCTGCCAACGCTTGACCCAAGTGCGCTGCTCGCTGTCGAGATAGTGGTTCGCTATCTCACCGGCCAAGCTCACGCGCGCCTGCGCCATTAGGCGCTCGATACGCTTCCACACCAGCTCATCGCTGAGGTAGCCGGCACTGCGCCATTTGCTGAAAAGCGGATTGCACTCTGATGGCAGGCGTTCGTCGCTGAGCCAGAGCTCCTCGATGTCGGCTGCAAGCGCCTGCGCGTCACGGCCGGCATTGAGCAGGTGGTGCAAGTGCAGACAGCGCAATGCAGGGTCCCCGCTGGCACGATATTCACGCAGGAAGCTGCCCCAGTCACCGCGTTCCGCAAGCTGCGCCAGCCACTGTTCGCGCATCCGTGCGCCGATGGGGGCAAACTCGGCTTGATTGAGAAAAGCGCGAATCTCGTCGGCTGATGCCTGGTGCAAGCGCCCCCTGAGGTACGCGTAGCGCAGATAGGGCTGCAGCACATAGCCCGCGAGACCTTCGTAAAGACGCTCAAAACGGTCGAGCTCTCCCCCCTCGAGCGCCGCCAGGGCGGCCGCATAATCGCTGCGCGGCCGCTCCACATCGGCGCTCGCGAGAGCTGCCGGCAGGGCGGTCCGTGCCTGCCCCAGCAGTGCCATGAGTACAATCGCCGTGCGAGCCGCGCTCAGATTGAACATGGGGCAAGTATAGACAATTGCGAACAGGTCGCGGTGGATCTTACTCTACCAGCAGCAAGGACACTTGGTGTTAGGCGGAACGCGTCCGGTATGCCCACCAAAGGAAGCCCAACCCCAAGAATATCATGGGCAGGCTCAAGACGTGACCCATGGTCAGCCACCCGAACGCAAGATAACCCAGGTGTGCATCGGGTTCGCGTACGAACTCGATGAGAAATCGAAATAGACCGTAGCAGAACAGGAACAAGCCGGATACCGCACCGGTGCCGCGCGGCTTCGCCGAGTAAACCCACAAAATCGTAAACAGCACGACGCCCTCAAGCGCAAACTCGTAGAGCTGCGAGGGATGGCGCGGCGCAGGGCCGGCACCGCGAAAGAGCATGCCCCAGGGAACGTCGGTCACGCGACCCCAGAGCTCGTGATTGATGAAGTTACCGATACGCCCGGTGCCCAAGCCAATCGGCACGAGCGGAGCGATAAAATCAGTCACCGTCAACAGTGGCCGCTCGGTCGCGCGCGCGTACAGCACCATGGCGAGAATCACCCCGATCAACCCGCCATGGAAGGACATGCCGCCCTTCCAGATCTGAAGCACCTCCAGCGGATGTGCAAAATAGTGGCCGGGGTTATAGAACAGCACATAGCCGAGGCGCCCGCCGATAACGATCCCGAAAGCGACGTAGACCAGCAGATCGGAGATTTCCTGCTTGCGCCATCCCGAGTCCGGGCGGCCTGCACGATACGTGCCGAGCCACCAGCCGGCGATAAAACCGACGATATACATCAGCCCGTACCAGTGGATACCGAGCGGGCCGATCTTGATGGCGACAGGATCGAAATCGGGTGCTTTTAACATTCTTTGCTCGTACTGACCGGCACTCAGGGCTGCGACTCACGCCGCGCCGTTGCCCGGCTCCGGAAGCCTAGAACCCACCTGCGATGATAGTGCCTGCGTCCCAGATTCGCACGCGCTGATCCCGGAAGGGCGCCTCCAACACCGGGCGCGTTTCCGTCGCCGCGCGCGGTTGCCAAACGTCAGTATAAGTAATGACCAGCCCGCTCGGATGCTCGGCGCACCACGCGGGAATATCGGTCACGGCGAGAACCGTAAGTGCAGTGGTGAGTCGTCCGGCGAATTGAAACTGCCCTGCATAAGCACCGACGTGAGCAATCGCTCGCTCTTGTCGCGCGGCGGCGGCAATATGGCTGGCGATCTGATCGATACCGTAGAACCTGTCGAACTGTGAACCAATCGCGAGCAAAGCGATCACCAG
>JABAOH010016939.1_pt1 | contig 15005 bp, 11 predicted proteins | sample 7062181 | NCBI WGS metagenome assembly JABAOH01 (sample SAMN14538630, study PRJNA623070) | marine sediment metagenome | biome: marine biome [ENVO:00000428]; feature: marine pelagic biome [ENVO:01000023]; material: deep marine sediment [ENVO:00002113]; isolation source: pool of 5 deep marine...
GCCCCATGCTTGTTACTGGCAGGGGCTGGTTGTTCCGGAAACGGCACGCCGGGGCGGATTGGGCCGTGGCGTGTTGAATTCGGACCGCCTGGCAACGAGTTTTATGAAGTGCCCACAGCGAAGGCACCACCGCCGTCCGACGCCATGTTACGGTGGCTTAAAATCTTCGCACCTGGCGCGAAGGTCAAAGAGTGGGAAATCGATGACGGTATCTATGAGATTGATGCCGAAACGGGTGACGAGGAGTATAAGTTCTATGTGACACCCAAAGGAGAGCTGCTGGGATTTGGATATGAAAACAATGCCACCGGTGTGGAAGAACAAGCCGATGAACTCGTCCTGCGAGGCACTAAGAAGAGTATCTCCGTCAGCGCTGTACCTAATGCTGCACTGGAGACCCTCGCCAAGGCCATGCCGGATGCCAAGCCGAGCAAGGCCTGGACCGCTGATACCATTGCGGGGCCGCGGTACGTGATTCTGCTCGGAGAAATGGCCTTTTATGCTCGGCCAGACGGGCAGATTCGGACAGGGGGGCTGGTCAGATATGGAGCGCTCGATGAGATCGACCCTCCAATCAGGCCAGACACAAAAAGCTTTAACGCAGAGCTAACGAAACTCCTGGGCCAATACCGACAGCGCTTCAACTTCGAGAATCAGATAAAAAGGCTTGGCAAGTGGCCCGGCAGGGCCGATGGCAGCTTCCGCTATGTGGTGCTGGGCGACAGCCGTTCGCAGTGGGAGCTGTGGTCGAATATCGTCAAGCATATTGATGGTCTTGAGCCGAAGCCGGACTTCGTTATTAACTCAGGTGACATCGTGCCGACAGGATATGCCAGGGAGTATTATGAGTACTACATCCCGCCGCTGATGAAGACGGACATCCCTTACTTGGTCGCGATTGGCAATCACGATGACAGTTCCGACAGCATGGCTCGCGAGTACCGGTATCTGTTTGGCGAGAAGGCATTGAACTATTACTTCGACTACGGCAAGGCACGGTACGTTTTTATCGATAATGTTACAGATGTGCAGCCTTATGAGAAAACGTTGAGGTGGCTCGATGAAACCTTGGCAGATACCCCGAAAGGTTATCGCAAGTATGTCGCCGCGCATAAGCCGCCCTCGACGATTGAGAAATGGGCGTATCATGCATGGGGCGACGCAGAATCAAAGGTCTTTACGGACTTGATGACCAAACACCGGGTCGATGAGGTCTATCTCGGCCACATCCATGCGTATTCGACTGCGACCTTCGGCGGCGTTAATTACACCTTGAGCGGCGGTGGCGGCGCCGGCTTGCACGACCGGTATGGACCTCTGGGCAATGTGCACCACTACGTAATCTGTGACGTTATGGCTGATGGCACGGTGAAACAACAGGTTGTGCGGTTCTACAAGGCAGATGAATAAAGGTGTTTGACCGTCGCCGGGGAGGTGACGGCTAAACGTTGTTTATGATTTGTTTTAGACTGTACTGGGCCAAAGCGCTTCGCTGGGATTGAGTTATTTCCTCAAGGCTCTGAGACTGGCCGGTTGGTGACTGGGCAAAGCCTACAGCCGCTACAGCTTCGGCAATATCGGACAATTTGATATTGGCCGGGTCTTTTGCAGGAAGGAAACCTGTCTTAGGCTCGGAAGTCTTGGCTATAAGTTCCCGGTCAACAAGATGGTTGAGAATTTTCTCGGCGAACTCGGCGGGAATATCTAATTTGCTGCATATAACTTCCGCCTCAACCGGAGCGTCGTTCCTCTCGAAAGCAACAGCAATTTCTCTTACGATGTTGATAGCGGTAAGGTCGTTGGCTATGAAATACTCCTCGGTTTTTTTGGCGGCGGCAATCTCAGCGGCGTCAAGGCTCGTTAGGTGCTGAGTGGTAAATGTCAACTGCAGGCCGAACAAAATAATAAGCCATGTAATAAAAATCCACAAAACACCTAACGGCACAAGGCCCAGGACCCCGTAAACCTTACTGTAGGGAATAAATTCCATAACATATTCCCCAAAGCCCCACTTTGCAACACTCCAGACCAAAGCTGCTACCGCGGCACCCCAAATAGCAGCTTTTGCCTGAACTTTTGTGTTCGGCAAAACAAAATAAAGCAGGAAAAACGCAACAGTCGCTACAATATAGGACAACACCACCGGCGTAATGTTTGTCAGAATGGTCTGTTGTATCTGGCCCAGAGCAGCGTATCGTGTGGTGGCNNGTAACGTGCCAGATATTATTGAACGCCCTTTCGATTGTTGACAGCAGAGCCAGAGCGGCCCAAATAACAATTATTCCACTGACTATCGTCAGCGAGCCCTTGTTTAATCCCGCGAAGAAACTATTCACTATATCGTCGATGTACTCTGTAATCATTGTTTTTTCTTCCGGCTTTTCCGGGTCGGGGGTGATTTCAATAGTCGAGAGGTGAAGCTGTTCATATACTAAACTTTTAACCTTCTGGCCGATGCCGCTGTAAGCATCGAAGGACTGGAATATCAAAAGCATTACGATAGCCAGAGGCACAATCCCGAAGATAGTGTGATACGATAGAGCAGCGGCCTGCTGGCCGGAGCGGTTCTTCTTCAAGAGTCTGGCACAGTGCGACCACAGTTTAATCTGGAAAACCACAAAGCGACCGGCTTTACCAAGCTGTGTGGTAGGTGTGGACAAAAGCTTCTTTAGCGTTAGCATCTCTATTCCCTTCCAATCCCGACTTTTCAAACAGGCTATTTTAATAGATTCCTCGGGGTCCCCAAACGCATTATTTCGCGTTTGGGGGTCCCCTCGACTTCGCGATGCTGCACATCAGCTTCGGCTTGCCCTTCGCTTCGCTCAGGGCTTCGACTAATTCAGGGCTAAAGGCTTTTTCGCTCGGAATGACAATCAGCCAGTTTGGAGCATTTACTTAAACAGTCCCTCAAGGGCCTTTCGTGCCGCGTCCTTTAATAGGCGCTTTCGCAGCTCTTCGACGAGCTTGCCCCAATCAAGTTCCGGATTATCGATAGTGCCTGTAAGCCGAAGTGGAAACCTTTCATTACGTGTCTGCTGACCGATTTTTACCGTTCTAAGCTCGAAATCAGCTACAATATACGGTGTGGTTACGGTCATATCAAGTATCCGATTAGGGCCGATAGAGCCGCCGAAATTGACCGGATACACGTCCAGATTGATCTGCATGTTATCATAACTTAACTTTTCGTTTTCCAAAACAAACTTTGTAGGCAGCAAAGCTGCTTTGACATAGCGCTTGGTGCGTGCTCTGGACAGAATATTTCCTAACAAGCCTAACGTTTCCAATCTCATATTTTCAATTCCGACCGTCCCAATGATTTTCGGCTGAACGTCTGTGTTACTGCCGAGCGGAATGACAAGCTCTTCAGAGTGGAAATTTGCAATGCCGGTAGTAGTCGCCTGGTCCTTGAAAATAGGATTTAGATATACCAGGAGATTACTACCGACCTCATCATTGATATTGATTTTATCAACAATCTGCATAGGGCCGGTGGTTTGCAGGACGATAGGTTTTTGCCTCAAGTCAATTCTACCTGCAAAGTTAAATTGGCCGTCGTTGACGGCCGCCGCAAACGGTTCAATTTTCAGCAAACCGTTCTGGATTTGAATATCCACGTCAGTAGGGCCGAAATGTAATCCCATATACTGGGCCTTTTCAAAACCTAATCTGGTCTTTTTTATGTTAAGATTGGCCAAGAGCTTATCAGTGCGGCCACTCGGATACTCACTGGTGAAATTGATAGTGTCTTTTCTTTCGCCCTGAAGTCTCAGGCCCTCCGGAAGAAACGGCCCCGCCACAGTACTGAGCGCCGACCAGTCGTACTCGCAATCAATCAGACCTTCTAACTTGGTCTTGCCGGCTTTATTGAATTGTTTTAATTCGCCTTTTTCAATCCTTATTTGCGGACTTTCCAACTGCAGTTTTTTGACATTAATAGTTTTTTGTTCGGGATTAACCTCAGCCTCAAAAACAAATGAGACCTCATTTGATTCAAAAGGTTCCTTTCCCGGAGAGATGAGCTTGAAATTCTTAATTTTTGTGGCCTCGGTTACGATTCGGTAGCTATCCTCTTTAGAACTGACGGAAATTTGTGAGTCGGCGATCCCGGCCAATTGCATCTGTTGCGGAAAGGATGCGAACAGAACCGCAAACGGTTGAAGCTTCTTGAGGTCAACGCTATTTGCGGATACAGCCAGGCGCAAAGGCACGACCGATTTTTTATTCAACGGCAAGACAGCATCTTTTATGTTGAACTGGCCAAAACTTGCATCGGCCTTTACAGAGCCGATGTTGATACTATTTTTTTCTGTATCTATATCAAAAGCATAAGCTATATTAGCCATCGGCTCAGAAGCAGTTACTGCCTCTTTTGAACTTAAGCGAAGATTCCTGACCACCGATGTGCCGGAAGTAGTAACCTTTTTCTCCTTGATGGATATTTGACCCTTTTCGAGAAGCTCGCCGGCCATCTGATATTGGCCAATATTTATGAACTGTCCCAGCTCGGATTGAAGCTTTGCCAAATCTACGTCGGCATTGTATTTCAGTAATTCACTTGTGCCGGTGCAATTGATTTTGGCAAAGGGGGCCGATACGTCCAATTTGTCAAAATTTATGCCGGCCTTATCCGAAGATATTTGCGCTTGCGCCCTTACCGGCTCCGACAGCGCAATTTTCTTTCCTTGAACTGTGCCCTCTAATCCGGTGAGAGTACCCCGGGCTTGAATTTGCCTCCGGCCGGCCCTGGTAGCGGTCTCAACATCGCCGTTTAACTGGCCCGATGTTACTTGCGTCCCCTCTTTAAGTCCCAGGGTCTTGGGCATCTGCGACAGGATAGCGGCTAAGTCGCAATTGAAGTTGCCCTTTAAGTTGTAATTTGAATCGGCCTGGAAGAAATCACCGAAAGACTTAAACGTGGTAGGGACAACTCCACTCGCCGTGACATAAGCCCAATCGCTCTCAACCTGTAGATTGTCAATATTTATTGTTTCCTTCTCGCGGTTCAGTTTTATACCGACATCCAAACGGCTGGTCCGCAATCTGTCGCCTTTAAGTTCGGCGCTCGTTATATCCAGATTTTTCCCCTTAATATCACCGTTTAGATTTTCAAATCGGCCGTCTTTAATTTCACCATTTACACGACCCTCGATAATACCTCTGGCCTGAACCTCAACGCCGGCTAATGTAAAGATTGGCCCTAAAGATTCAAGGTCCAAATCGTTGACCTCAACAGTCAAATTGCCGCTGGTTCCTTCGAGAGTCCAGCCGGTTTGTTTCTTCGGGGTAATCTGGCCAGTCACTTGAACCTCCGAGGCCTTGCCCCCATCAACCACAGCCATATTCAGATCCAAATTTGTTTGCTGTCCCGGTGGTCGTAAATTTACTTTCGAGTTTATCCGTGAGAGCTCAACAGTTTTAGCTTTTGGATCGGTGACCTTCAAATTGCCATCATTGAGAACAAGGTCGATCTTTTTAATCGGCAGTACCACCGGTTGTGCTCTTTTACCGGCTGATGACTCGGGCCGAAGGCTTTCAGCCTTTTTGGCCCGTTGATCCCTAAGATTTATCTCTACTTTCGGCTCGTCGACTATTGTTTCGCCGAATGATAAATCGCCTGTCAAAATGGAGGCGTAGTGGGGCTTCGCAGCAATTTGCCTGACCTGGACCGTGATTTGGCCGGCACTATCGTTGAAACCAACATCTGCAACCTTGATACCCCTGAACCAACCCATCGAGAGGTCGGCGAAATTTGTTTGGCCGTCGATTGAATTGTTGATTTTGGCCAATATTATCTGGCGGCCTTTCTCGGATGAAACAAATGCAGGCACAAGGAAAAACGCTAACACAATCAGAACAATCATAAGTGCCAATGCCAGCTTAAGCATCCTTGTTACAGTCTTTTTTCGCGGCCTGGTTTTTGACTTTTTTTCATCTCTCATCACTTTGGCTCCCAAAATAAAGTTGGTTTATAATTAGTAACTCGCTCCTCATGAATCGTATTTCGTGATGGGTAATAGTCTTTGTTAAACAGATTCCTGCTTCGGCAGAAAGGGTTCCTCTTTCGCCATCTTTTTGCGAAATAGGGTCCCCATGACATACTAAATACTTACGAACGAATAAAATCACGAATGACGAAACACGATGCACAGTCTTGCTTTTATGCTGTAGTCTACCGAGCTTGTCAAGATTAATCGAGCATTATTTCGTCTGATTTGTCTTTGATTACCGCGTCAACCTTTTCGGTGTATTCTTTGGTAATATCGTCGATTTGTTTTTTGCCGTTTTTGAGGTCGTCTTCGGTGATAAGTTTATCTTTCTGCTGCTTTTCAAGCTGCTTGTTCGCTTCTCTTCGTATGTTGCGAATACCGACCTTCGTCTGCTCGCCGGTCTGTTTAGCCTGCTGAACAAGCTGCCTTCTTCTTTCCTCACTAAGCGGCGGAATATTGAGCCGAATAAGTTTGCCGTCCACAATCGGCGCAATGCTCAGGTCGCTGTTCTTGATTGCCTTTTCGATCTCTTTAGTCGAAGCGGGGTCAAAGGGCTTAATCACAACCATATCTACCTGGGGCGCTGCCAGCGTTGCCATCTGTTTCAACGGCGTAGGGGTTCCGTAATAGTCGGCCTTTATATTCTCAACCAGTCCTGTAGAAGCTCTTCCGGTGCGAACGGTTTTTAATTCATCACGCAGGACTCCGACCGCCTTTTTCATTTTGGATTCACTCTCAGAGAGTATTTTTTTATAAGGCATCGTCAACCTCATTTCATATTACGATGCTCGATATTCGATGCTCGCTTCACGCCCCATGCATCGCTATCTTGGTACCAACGCGCTGGCCACAAAGAGCCCTTACCAAGTTGCCCTTTTTGAAAATATTCAAAACAATAATGGGAATATTATTATCGCGGCAAAGATTTATTGCCGAATGGTCCATTATTCTAAGGTTTTTGTTTAGAACCTGGCTGTAAGATAATTCTTCAAAAAGCTTTGCCTTTGGATTCTTTTTGGGGTCATCGCTGTAAACGCCCTCGACCTTTGTTGCTTTTATGAGCACGTCGGCATCGAGTTCAGAAGCTCTTAAGGCCGCACAAGTGTCAGTTGTAAAGAAGGGGTTGCCCGTTCCCCCGGCCAATATCGCAACTCTTCCCTGCTCCAGATGCCAAAGAGCCTTTCTGCGAATAAACGGCTCACACATCGCCGCAACTTCAATCGCACTGAGGACTCTGGTCGGCTGGCCGAGCTTCTCAAGAGTCTCCTGCAGCGCACAGGCGTTGATAATAGTAGCCAACATCCCCATATAATCCGCTGTGTTTCTGGGTATACCACTTATCTGCGAGAAGCTTTCCCCCCGCAGAAAATTACCTGCGCCAACTACGACTGCGACCTGCGGCCCGAGTTTGCATACCTCTGATATCCTCTCGGCGATCGGCTCAAGAGCAGAGCCGTCAACCCCAAATTCGCCGGGCCTGCAAAAACTCTCGCCCGAAAGTTTCAGTAATACGCGATTGTATTTGCTTTCTGCCATTTATTTCCCATCTTGCACTTCGTATCCACCAGATAAAAGCGGACCTGTCATTTTCATATCGCGGTCGATATGCAGTTCACGAGATACGCTTCTTAGCCGACCTCGAATCGGACAAATCTTTTTATCTTTGCCTCGCCTCCGGCCTGTTTGGCGGCCTCAGCGAGGACCTGCGCGACGGATTTGCTGTCGTCCTTGACAAATCGCTGCTCAAGAAGACAGTTTTCAACAAAAAACTTTTTCATCTTGCCCTGGATGATTTTATCTATGATGTTGGGGGGCTTATCCTTAACCTGCTCGGCGAAAATGGCTTTCTCCCGCTCAATCGTCTCAGAATCAATCTGGTCTTTATCCAACGCCAAAGGCTTGATTGCGGTAATGTGCATCGCTATATCGTTAGCCGTTTGCTTTAGTACATCGGATTGTGCCATTTTGTCACTACTGGTCTCAATCTCAACCATCGAGCCGACTTTACCATTAAAGTGAAGATAAGTTTTAATAATCCCTGTGCCATCGAGGTGATATCTGACGTATTCTTTCTTAACAAGCTGGATTTTCTCACCAGTCTTACCAGCCACCTCGGTTAGCATATCGCTTAACTTCTTTCCATCGACAGTGGTCGCAAGAAGACGGTCTCCCCCTTCATCAGCATCACATTGCGGGACACTTTTTCTGATGGCTTCTACCATCCGGGTGAAATCATCGCTCTTAGCCACAAAATCAGTTTCACAGCGAAGAACAGCCAAAGATGCCCAATTATCGCCCTCGACGGCAATAATTGTCCCTTCTGACGTTTCACGTTCAGCCCGCTTCGCCAAAGTCGTAAGGCCCTTCTTTCTAAGTATGCTCATAGCCTCGCTTATATCGCCGTTGGCTTGCTGAAGTGCACTCTTGCAATCCATCATTCCCTGTCCGGTCATCTTGCGCAGTTTCATTACCATCGCTGCTGAAATTTCCGCCATTTTTACAATCCCTATTTTCGTATTGTGTATTGCGTTAAAGGAAATCTCGCTACTTGGAACTCGATATTCGCATTACGTTAACCGGCGGTGAGACCGCCGGCTAAATACTAACGACCATCTACTATTGGCTTCTGCCTTTTTACTTTGTGTCCTGCTGCCCGGTTTGGCCTTCTTGTGAGGCCGAGTCCACGGTCTGCGGCGAGCTTTGTTCGACAGTGCCCACAGTTTGTGGTTCGCTTTCGCTGGCACGGGCGAGTGCCGGCCTTCTCGAGCGAACCCGCCTCGGGCGTTGCGGTTCCTGACGGACCGAAACCATCGTTTTGCCAATCGCCACCGCATCGGCCAATTCATTAAGTATCAATTCAATCGCTCTGATGGAATCATCATTGGCCGGAATCGCCACATCCACCGTGTCAGGGTCCGAATCCGTATCGAGAATTCCTATGGTTGCGATCTCCAGCTTTTTGGCTTCCCGCAAAGCAATATATTCCTTTCTAACATCAACCACCACAACAGCACCGGGCAAACGGGACATATTGCGAATGCCTTGAAGATTAGCTGTTATCTTTCGCATCTCGCGTTTGAGCCTCGAAGCTTGCTTCTTGCTCTGGCTGTCAAGTGTTCCATCGGCCTGCATAGCTTCCAACTGCTGCAGTCTCTGCAATCGCGACCGTATCGTTCTAAAATTAGTAAGCATTCCGCCAAGCCATCGCTGGGAAACATAGTGCATCCCGCACTTGTCGGCGGCGGACTCGACAGCTTTTTGAGCCTGGCGCTTTGTGCCTACAAAAACAACGTCCTTACCAGAAGAGACGACCTCAACAAGAAGCTTTTTAGCTATCAGCAACCCTTTTAAGGTTTTTTTGACATCGATAATATGGATATTTCCGCGTTTTGCGAAAATAAACGGGGCCATTTTAGGATTCCATCGGCTCACGCCGTGGCCAAAATGCACCCCTGCGTTAATCAGTTTCTGGGCCAGGTTTTTAGCCACAAAAAACCTCCAAACAATCTACAAACTCGGCCTCATCTGCTACGCACAGACGTACGGACGGACAGAAACTAATGTAAATAGTACAACATGTCAAGATTTTATGTTAAGAATTTTTATATAGCTATATTGTGGGCGCATGCTACGTTTGCGGCTAACTGATATAGATACCCGGCTGAGAGAGAAAGATATTTTTATCAAAAGTCGCACAACTTCAGCTGCTTTTCATTGCTGAACCGACAACGATAATATTAGCTGGCTTAGGTGGCTTGGTCTTGCTCAAGAAACGCAAAGCATAAAATAATCGCATTTTATAACCCCAAAAAGCCTATTCTTCCACTTATGGCCGTTTTTACGTATTCGCCTTTATCGTCGGCTGGGGACCTTATTAGAGACTATCTCAAAACACAAAATCTCATTCCGAGTGTGGTGAGGCCTGATGCTCGGGCTTATTTTGGCCAAATATCCCCCTTCGCTCAGAGCATGTCCTGAGTTTGCCAAAGGAGTGACAGTTTTGGGGCCGTTTTTTAATACCAGACCGTAATTATAATATTAGGCTCGGTCTTCTTGGCCTGGACTTGACCTGTCACGATGTTGGTTCGCTTTATCACAATATGCGGGTTTTCTGTTAGCCACTTGGTGATTTGCTCATCAAGAAAATTCATAGCGCCGGGGTGCAGCTTTGTAAAGAAGGTCTTTACGCCCGCGATTCGTTCAGCGGAAGCTATTTTTTCGGCCGGCTTTTGTGCGACCGGCTTTGCGACAGGCCTTGGGGCGACCGGCTTCGGGGCAACCGGTTTTGGCACCTCAACCTTCGGCACCTTTACCGCACCGCTGCCGCCTAAATCCAAAGGCGAGTGCGAAACACCCGATTCACTCGCACCGGCATCATCAAAAGGAATCGGCTTATCAAAGTCTTTGTCAAGGGGAATCGGCTCGTTGAGGTCTTGACTGCCAAAATTACTCCTATCGAGATTGTCCATAGACTATACCTCCACTATTCGTTGTTGGTACCTCGTGAATCATGAAGCGAGCCACGAGTAGGTTAGTCTGTTTCTTTAATGCTTTTCGGTTTTAGCTTCAGCATCGCTTTCTTTGGCCTTTGGCTTTTCAGAGTTTTCTTTAGGGTTTTTGGCCTTAGTTTTGGTTTTTCTGGCTTCTTCTTCGGCCTTTTCAGCAGCCTCGGCTTTCGCCTCCGCTTCTTCTTTGGCCTTTTCAGCGGCTTTGACCTTTGCCTCAGCTTCGGTCCTTACCCTATTTAGTTCAGCCTCTGCCCTTCGGGTTTCAGCCTCTGCTCTTTCGACCCGTTCTTCGACTTCTCTGAGGGCACGTCGGGCCTTTGCTTCTTGTACCTCGGCCTCGAGGCGTGCCTGTTCAGCCTCCTCAGCTTTGAGCTGCTGCTGTCTTTCACGGGCTTTGAATCCAAAGGGATCTGTAATAGCTTCGTGCAGAGCTCCGACCGCAGGTGGCTCATGTCTTCTTCTTATCTCTTCGACCATTTCCTTGTTCGGCATGCCGCCGGTGGATATGGTCGGAGTCAATACAAATATGGTCTCTACTACTCGCTCTTCGAAATCCTTGCCGGAGAACAGGACGCCGGCTATGGGTATATCTTTCAGGAACGGGACGCCACGCACGACGTCGCGCTCCTCGGTCTTTCTTATCCCTCCTATTACCAGACTTTCGCCCTGTCTGATGCGGTTTTCCTTATTTTCGATTTCTTTCTTGGTGATGATGGGCAACTGCTTGACGCCCTCTGGGGTTAGTTTCGACCCGAGAAGGATATCTGTTTCCAGGCCGATGTAGCCATCCGCAAAGACGTGGGGAGTGATTTCAAGTGAGTCGACTACGTCTTCATATTCGGTTTTAGTCTCGAACCAGTCCTGAGTCGGGTTGGTGAGGTATATCGTTTGCAGCGGTACCTTCTGCAGCGATAAAATCTTGGCTGACTTTCCGTTGACCACTTCAAGTGTGGGGTGCATCAGAATTTTCAGATAACCCTTTGACTCCAGCAGGTCGACCATAGCCAGGAAGTCCTCACTCTCGCTCAAATATCCGATCTGAAGACCCATTTTGGTGCGGGCGATGTCCCTGAGCGAAGCCCCGGGAAATGCGGGTAGCACAGTTCCTTCCTCTACCAGTTCAAGAACACCCGTCCCGAAAGGCTGGGCTGCACTTCCCGCCCTAATACCCTCACCGAATAGATTTTGAATTTCTATGGTGGTTTCCCAGTCCAATGTTCTATCCGCATAAACCTCGGAAATAAGGCAATCTATTTTAACCTGAATGGGCGGCACATCGACCATTTCCAACAATTCAAGTACTGCATCGGCATCTTCCTGGGTTGGACACCTTACTATCAACTGGTTGGTAGCGGCAACACTGCTGACAGTGTAGTCCACCAATTTAGTTTCCTTGCCTTTTTTGTCGAAGAGTTTCGTCGCAAACTGTGCGTGGACAATTTCTTTTAACTCATCCGAGGTATGGTACATGCAAAAGTAGAATAGTTTGAACTCCGGCTTGCCGCCAACTACTTGCCCGACGATTTTGGGTGGTTCTTTGTAAACCTCGGGGACAGCGATGTTTGGCTCAGGTACGGGCTCAATTCTGCTCAAGTCGCGGATGATGCTTTCGGCCTGAGCGCCGGTGGATTTTTGGCCAAGAATATCCCCGCACCCTCCGACCCACAGCATAACCACCATAGCCGCAGCCGCAATTAACCTTTGACCGCAGCTAACTTTTTGGCCGCTACCGCTCATAATCTGGTACCCGCCGTTGTAATCCCGCACTTTAAGCGGTGTCTTTGTCTTTGTGTGTTTAAGCGCCTCTTATTCGTGTATGGACGATGTCTCCTAAAGATTATATTGCATATTTTCTTATCGTCAACCTTATTCTAAAAGAATTAGGAAAAAATAAATCCTTTTCTTTGGGCCTGCCCAAATCAAAAATATTAGACCATATCGCGCTTTTTTGCTATTTTCATGGGGTTATGGCAAAAAAGCAAAAATCCATAACGGTCGGTTTTACGTCACTGGGCTGTCCGAAAAATGTAGTCGATAGCGAAAGGATGTTGGCCGAAATCGCCCAGGCGGGCTTTCTGATAACCGCCGAGCCTGACAATGCCGACGTTGTTGTCATCAATACCTGCGGTTTCATCGCCCCGGCCAAAGCCGAATCGCTCGAAGCAATAAGACACGCAGTGGACTGCAAGCTCAATGGCACCGTAAAAAAAGTAATTGTCGCAGGTTGTCTGTCAGAAAGATTAAGGGAACAACTTTTTACTGAGGTCGATGGCATCAATGCCGTTGTTGGTCTCGGTCAGCGGGATAACATTGCTCGAATAATCAAGAAAACTCTTTCCTCCGCACAGCCGACTGCTTATCTGAACCGCCGGCCGCACACAACCAGCGATGACAGAACCAGGTTACTCATTACGCCAAGCCATTGGGCGTACCTGCGAATCAGTGAGGGCTGCAATCACCGCTGCTCTTTTTGCACGATACCGGCAATCAGAGGCCCGTTTAGAAGCAAGCCCAAAGAACTCGTCCTCGCCGAAGCCGCCGAATTGGTCTCGGCGGGCGCAGTCGAATTGAACATAATCGCACAGGACACCACATACTACGGCCGAGATTTGAAAATAAAAAACGGTCTGGCTGCGCTTGTAAGCGAACTTGAAAAAATTACCGATCTGGCGTGGATTCGATTGATGTATCTGTACCCGGCAGAAATTGACGCCAGACTGATTGAAACCGTCGCAAAAGGCGAAAAAATCGTCCATTATTTAGATATTCCTATGCAGCACATAAACGGTAAAATCCTTAAGGCTATGCGTCGGCCCGATACCAAAGACCGGCTCTGTCGACTGATTGAGAACCTGCGCTCTGCCGTGTCCGACATTGTGCTGCGAACAACATTGATAATTGGCTTTCCCGGCGAAACCGACCGGCAGTTCAACGAACTGCTGGACTTTGTCAAATGGGCAGAATTTGACGCCTTAGGCTGCTTCAAATTTTATCCCGAATCCGGGACCGGTGCCGCGGATATGCCCGACCAGGTCCCGGAGAAGATAAAACAGCAGCGACTCGAAGAGCTGATGCTCACCCAGCAGAAGATTGCCTTTGCTAAGAACAAAAACAGAATCGGCAGCGAGCTTACCTGTCTGGTTGATTCTGTTGATAGTGAAGGTCTGGCGCCAGGACGGTTTTACGGCCAGGCGCCTGATATTGACAGCGTCTGTATCATAAAGAACTGCTCAGCCAGCTCCGGACAGTTCATCAATACGAAAGTCGTTGGCACAGAAGACTACGATTTGCTCGTTGAGCAAATTTCGTCTTGAATTATGTCGTTGACAAAGTAAACTTGCAGTTATGCTGAGACTTATTCCGAACATCCTGACTCTGGGTCGGCTCGTTTTAACCATCATACTCCTGATTATGATTCTTTATTCACCGCGTCTCTATTCAGAAGGTGAACGCCCCTTCCCTGATTTTCTCGACATTGCCTTTGGTATCTTTGTTATCGCCGGCATTACCGATTTAGTCGACGGCACAGTAGCACGCAAATTGAATGTCACGAGCAAGTTCGGCCGAATGGTAGACCCACTGGCCGACAAGGCCCTTGTTTGTGGCGCTTTTGTCTGTTTTGCCGTAATAGGCGAGCCGAAGCTTTTCGGTCTCGGCCCAGTGACATTAGCGGCTATTCACTGGTCGGTAGCAGGCATTCTTATCGCACGGGAAGCCTATGTAACGACATTGCGCCACATCGCCGAGGCCCGCGGAGTAAACTTCGCCGCAACTTTCTCCGGCAAGGTCAAGATGTTCCTGCAGTCCTTTGCCATCGGCACAGTAATTATAAAGATGGCACACGTGCAGACCGCCCAGTGGGGATACTGGTTCACGACCGTGACGTTTGCCGTTATGCTGGCCGTTACAGTTATTTCAGGTCTAAGAGCAACGCAGCGAACCTCCTGGAAAAAGCAGCAGCTCCCCCTGCTTTCTTGCGAAAGCAAGAAGGGGGGCGACACTCCGATTACGTCAGAAGAATGATAGGCGGATTGTCGAATCTCCGACGATTTCACGTAATTTCCTTTGCTGTGTCACCAGGAAGTACCAACATCATTCACCGTAAGAATATTACCTTTTTCAGTGCCGGTGAATTCATTTAATGAAAGAACCGCCTTAAGGTCTTCATCATCTCCGTTCCTCTTTGCCCAGAACGCGGCCAGTTCGCTTGCGCTGCCAACCGGCCGGCGCTTTCGCAATTTAAGGAATCCATCGGTATCCTGCATCGTTCCAAGGTCGACGAGCTCCAGTTGATGCGCATGCAGATTGCGCCATCGACCCGTGTCAATTCCTTTGGATGCAATGTTTCCTATCCAGTGAAAATCCTTCTCCCTGACCGGCAGCGATGCTCCATGCGAGGTTTTTGTGCTAATCAGCCGGGGAGTATTTAGAATCAAATTATTGTAGATATACCAGCCGCTCGGGGCGTAATGCGGGTCGACAATGTCACCCCGGCGATGGCATGATG
>JABAOH010095351.1_pt1 | contig 14996 bp, 21 predicted proteins | sample 7062181 | NCBI WGS metagenome assembly JABAOH01 (sample SAMN14538630, study PRJNA623070) | marine sediment metagenome | biome: marine biome [ENVO:00000428]; feature: marine pelagic biome [ENVO:01000023]; material: deep marine sediment [ENVO:00002113]; isolation source: pool of 5 deep marine...
CTGGCGGCGATCGCTCTGGTGCCTTTCCTGATTTTCGCCTGGTTCGACATCCAGCTCTTCTTTTTTGGTGGTACGGCTTTGCTGATCGTGGTTGGCGTGGCGCTGGACACGGTCCAGCAGATGCAGCAGCACCTGTTGCTACGACACTACGAAGGTTTCATGAAGAAGGGTCGGGTGAAGTACCGCGGGCGCCAGCGGTATATGTGAGCCGCGCGGTCGTTATCAATCCTTCGTGAGCTGCGGGAGCGTGAACGTCGTCTTGCTCGGACCCCCTGGAGCTGGAAAAGGCACCCAGGGGGATCTGTTGTCCGAGCGTTGCGGCATTCCGAAGTTCGCGACCGGCGACATCCTGCGCGACGCGGTTCGTCACGATACGCCGCTGGGACGGGAAGCGAAGCGCATCATGGACCGGGGCGAGCTCGTGTCCGATGAGGTGGTGCTGGGCCTGGTGCGCGAGGCGCTCGCGTCGCCGGAAGCCCGGGCGGGCTTCATTTTGGACGGCTTTCCGCGCACGATCGCTCAGGCCGAGGGCCTCGAATCGTTGTTAGAGGCGCGGGGCTCGGCGCTGGACGCGGTGGTCTACTTCGCCGTGCCGGAGGAGGAGCTGGTACAGCGGTTGACCGCGCGACGGGTGTGCGGCGACTGCGGGGCGGTGTACAGCTCGGGGAGCGAGAGGCAGGGCGACAGCGCTGGCAGTTGTGCCGCCTGCGGTGGCCGGTTAGAGCTGCGCGACGACGACCGCCCGGAAACGGTCCGGACTCGTTTGCGCGTCTATCGCGAGAACACGGAGGCCTTACTCGACTGGTACGGCGGAGACACGGACCTGCTGCGCGAGCTGAATGCGGTGGGGACGGTCGAGGAGGTGCAGGAGAAACTGTTCAACCTGTTGGGTTGCTCTTGATCAGGCTGAAGACGGACGAGGAAATCGAGCTGATCGCGCGAGCCTGCGAGATCGTCGCTGAGGTGCTGGATCAAATCGCCGAACACGTTCGGCCGGGGGTCAGCACGGGCGAGCTGGACGAATGGGCGGAGGAGCGCATTCTGGGCTACGACGGTGCGACGCCGGCGTTCAAGGGACTCTATGACTTCCCGGCGACGTTGTGCACCAGCATTAATCACGAGGTCGTGCACGGTATCCCGTCGCCGCAGCGGATCCTGAAAGAGGGCGACGTGGTCAGCATCGATGTCGGCGTGTGCTACAAGGGGTACTATGGCGATGGGGCGGTGACCTATCCGGTGGGTACGGTAGAGCCCAGGGTTGCGCGGCTCTTGAAGGTAACCCAGGAGGCTCTGCGGCACGGCGTCGACGCGGCACGGCCGGGTTCGCATGTCGGCGACATCAGCGCGGCGATAGAGAAGATCGGCATGGCCGCCGGCTGTGGCGTGCCGCAAACGCTAACCGGTCACGGAATCGGCACGCGGCCCCATGAAGAGCCGCAGGTGCCGAACTACGGGCGGCCGGGTGAGGGTTTGCGCCTGCAGCCGGGACTGGTCCTGGCGATCGAGCCGATGTTCAATTTGGGGACGCGCGACATCGAGACCCTGGGTGACGGGTGGACTGTGGTGACGGTGGATGGCAAAGTATCGGCGCATTTCGAGCACACGGTGGCGATCACTGCGGACGGTCCTCGCGTCTTGACCGTGGTGCCGTCGAAAAGGGCGGGTTGAGCGGTGGCGAAGGAAGATTCGATTCAGATGACGGGGACGGTGGTCGAGGCGCTGCCGAACGCGATGTTTCGGGTTGAGCTCGAGAACGGGCACGAGATCACAGCCCACATATCGGGGAAGATTCGCATGCACTACATCCGAATCCTGCCGGGAGACAAGGTCCAGGTGGAGCTGTCGCCGTACGATTTGACCCGGGGCCGGATAACCTACCGCTACAAGTGAGGGGGGAACGGTTGTTTGGCGGTGTGAGAGGAGAGGGGCCAGAGGGGCGCGGGCCATTGAAATTCGGGGTGGTGGGGATATCTTTTAAGGTTGGCCCCGAAAATTTGGGAGATTCGCAGAAGTGAAGGTAAGATCTAGCGTTAAGCGGATTTGCGAACACTGCAAGTTGGTACGGCGTCGTGGCGTCGTGCGGGTGATCTGCAAGCGCAACCCCAGACACAAACAGCGGCAGGGCTAGTCCCATGGTACGAATCGCGGGCGTCGATTTGCCCAATCAGAAGCGGGTGGAAGTGGCTCTGACCTACATCTACGGGATCGGCCCCTCCAGCGCCCAGAGGATCCTGCAGCAGACAGGGGTCAGCCCGGACGTGAGGGTCAGCGCCCTTTCGGACGAGGACCTGAGCAAGATGCGGCGGGTGATCGAGAGCGAGTTCAAGGTGGAGGGTGCGCTGCGAACCGAGATCTCGATGAACATCAAACGGTTGATGGATATCGGCAGCTATCGTGGCACGCGGCACCGCCGCGGCCTGCCGGTGCGCGGCCAGCGGACGCACACGAACGCCCGGACCCGGAAAGGGCCGCGGCGGGCGATCGCGGGGAAGAAGAAGGCGCCGCGCAAGTAGCGTCGGAGAATCGAGACGGCGACCGAGCCAAGGAGGAGTTGAGCAGCGATGCCACCGAAGAAGAAGAGCTCTGGAGCAAAGAAGAAAGATGTGGCTGCGGAGGGGATCGCCTACATCAAGGCGACCTTCAACAACACCATCATCACGATCACCGACATGGACGGGAACACCGTGGTCTGGGGCACCCCCGGCAAGTCGGGCTTCAAGGGCTCCAAGAAGTCCACGCCGTTCGCCGCGACGGTTGCGGCGGAGCAGGCGGCGCGGGAAGCGCTGAGCCTGGGGATGAAGCGCGTGCATGTGCGGGTGCAGGGTCCGGGCTCGGGCCGTGAGTCGGCGATCCAGGCGCTGCAGGCGTCCGGTTTGCAGATTCGCTCAATCAGAGACGTCACCCCGATCCCTCACAACGGCTGCCGGCCGCCTAAGAAGCGGCGCGTTTAGCTGTGGGCCCGGGGCGCGAGCTGGATCAAAGAAATTAGAAGCGGATAAATGGCGAGATATACAGGACCGGTTTGCAGGCTTTGCCGACGCGAGAGTCAGAAGCTCTTTCTCAAAGGCAAGCGGTGCCATACGGAAAAGTGCGCCATCGAGCGGCGCAACTATCCCCCCGGCCAACACGGCGCGGCGAGGGCGCGGCGCCGCCGGGTCTCGGACTACGCGGTGCAGCTGCGTGAGAAACAGAAGGTGCGTCGGATCTACGGGCTTCACGAAGCGCAGTTTCGAAAACTGTTCAAGCAAGCGTCGCGCGAAGGGGGCATCACCGGTGACAACCTGATCGTGGCCCTGGAGACGCGGCTGGACAACATCGTCTATCGGCTGGGCTTCGCGCCCTCACGCAAAGCCGCGCGCCAGCTCGTCCGGCACCGCCACATCCTCGTAGACGGCCGAATCGTCGACATCCCGAGCTTCGTGGTGAAGCCGGGCATGCAGATAAGTGTGAAGGCGGCCGCCCGCGAGATCCCGGTGGTGCTGGAGTCGGTGGAGTCGCGCGGCGGCGATGGTCTATTGGGCTGGCTGGCCGCGGACTACAAGAAGTTATCAGGACACATGGTGGAGAAGCCGAGCCGGGCAGACATTCCCCTGGCCGTGCAGGAGCAATTGATCGTCGAGCTGTACTCCAAATAGAGACGACGTAAAAGAACGGCGGATGCTGGGGACGCGACCCGTGCGTGGGAACGCGTCCGCCCGCTGTCCGCACAGAGGAGGCCGAGACAGTGCATATTGACCTACGGGGCTGGGTTCTGCCCGAGCGGCTCGAGATCACCGAGCAGACGGATGACGGCCGCAGGGCGGAGTTTCTGATTCAGCCGCTGGAACGGGGTTACGGCCAGACGCTGGGCAACGCCACGCGGCGGATCATGCTCTCGTCGCTGCCCGGCTGGGCGGTATGGGCGTTCCGAGCCAGTGGAGTGGTGCACGAGCACCAAACGATGGGAGGGGTGGTCGAGGACGTGCACGAGATCATCCAGCGTCTAAAAGGACTCGTGCTGCGGGTGGTGGGCGGCGAGGACGAAGCCAAGCTCGAGCTGGCGGTGCACAAGCCGGGCGTGGTGACGGCCCGCGATATCACCCCGAACCCAAAGGTCGATATCATCAACCGGGACCACCTTCTGTTCACCCTTCAGGAAGAGTTGCCCGAAGACAAGCCGTTGCGTATGGAGTTCTGGATCAACCGGGGCCGGGGCTTCGTGCTCTCGGATCAGCACGCGCGGCGCAAGGACGATCCCGTCGACCTGATCGTGATCGACTCGATCTACAGCCCGGTGCTGCGAGCGAACTTCAACGTCGAAGAGACACGCGTCGGCCAGCGGACCGACTTTGACCGGCTCACGCTTACGGTCGAGACGAACGGCGCGATGAAGCCGGAAGAGGCGGTTGCCTATGCCGCCGAACTGATGGCGAAGCACCTCGAGTACCTGCGGCGCTTCGGGGGCGGTAACGGTGAAGAGGCGCGGCCCGAGTTGCAGCGGGTGCCGGTGAGCGAGAAGGTCAAAGACTTGGTGAACCGGCCGCTGGAAGAGTTCGACATTTCCGTACGCTCGCGCCACACGTTGGAGAAGGGGAATATCCGCACGCTGGGAGACATCGCGCGGCGTAGCGAAGATGAGATTCTGCAGATTGAGAACTTCGGGCGGAAGTCGTTGCAGGAAGTCGAAGATCTGTTGTCGAACCACGGGCTGCGGTTCGGCATGAAGTTCGAAGAGGGTGAAGATGGAGAGCTGTTCCTGCTGAGTGAAAGCGGGGATGGCGAGAGCGGGTAGCGAATACGGTTGGACGTCGTTTGGAGGGGGCGAGTTCGTGAGGCATAGAAGGAAAGGGCGACAGCTCGGTCGGACGGCGAGTCATCGGAGCGCCATGTTGTCGAACATGGCGACCAGCCTGTTCCGGCACGAGCGGATCAGGACGACAACGGCCAAGGCAAAGGAGCTTCGGCCGTTTGCGGAACGCCTGATCACGCTGGCCCGACGTGGCGATTTGCACGCGCGTCGCCAGGCGGCGCGGACGATTCGCGACAAGGAAGCGCTGCAGAAACTCTTCGATACCCTGGGGCCGCGTTACGCGGACCGAGAAGGCGGCTACATGCGGGTCTTGAAGATCGGGCGGCGCGACGGCGATGGCGCAGAGATCGCCCTAGTACAGCTGGTCGACTAGCAACTGCGGTGTGAGAGGGCGTGCCCATGGCAAACATACTGACTACTCGGACCTGGCCGTGGATGACGGCGGCGACGATCCTGGTGGCGGGCTTCATGTACTGGCTGTACGCCGAGTCCTCCGCACTTAGGTCGAGCGTTGCCAGTGTCCCGGACTCGGCGGTCGCCGTGCTTCGGGTGGCCGATACGACGTTCGTGAAAGATCCCACGCGATTCTCCCGTCAGCGGGTGCTCGTTTCACCGGTGACCGTCGTCGAGCAGATCGGCCGGGCGGCGATCACCGTGAACGTGGGTGAGGTTGCGGGCTATCCGCTGATCCTCGACCGGCTGGTCGTGGAGTCGGGAGTCTCCGTAGTGCCGGGTGACCTGTTGGTGATCGCCGGGCAAGTGTTCGCGCTCAACGATTCGCTGATCGACGTCTATCGCCAGCGCGGCTTTTTCGACCCCGACAAGCGAGATCGGCTGCAGGGTCGCGCGACTTTCTTCTTGGTCGATTCCCTTGACTTCGTGATTCCAAGCGCGGCCTCCCGCAGCCCCGGCGCGTAAGGCGAAGGCGAAGCGGTAAAGCAAAAAGCAATACGAAGGAACTTCGATGGCGCGCGTTTGCTATGTGTGTGGAAAAAGCCCCGCAGTGGGCCATAACGTCAGCCACGCCAACAACAAGACCAAGCGACGCTGGTTGCCCAACTTGCAGGCGGTGAGGATTCTGGAGGGCGGGGCGGTGCGTCGCGTTCGTGTGTGTAGCCGCTGCATCAAGTCGGGACGGGTGCAGAAGGCCCCCTGAGGTCGCGCCGTTGCAGTGCGACGGTCCGTTGCCGGGCGACGAGGCCGTCCGCTCCTGGAAGGGCCGGTCGGGGGAGAAAGATCGGCCGACCGAGCTGGTGACGATGCCAGATTCCGGTCGGCCGTTCTACATCGTAGGTGCAACGAAACTCGAAGCGCCGGGAACTACACTGTGCTCGAGAGCGCAGGCCCGGTCCTGATCAAACGTCGACTTTGGTCGTGTTCGTCCGCGTTTGTGCGGCGACGAAGCCCTCAGGNNGCCTCCGCCTGGGACGGTATGAAATAGTGCCGCTTCTTCGAGGCGTCGGGCTGTCCGAACTGTTCGGAGGCGGGGATTGGCGAAAGGCGGTCGTCGGAGAGCGGATCCTCCTCCATGAACTCGATCTGGAAGAGCCAGCGGTGCCCGACCTCCTTGGGCTCGAAGCGCAGTTTCGCGTCCAGCTTGAAGACCACGAAATTGCCGGACACCTCGTGGCCGAGGTTCGCGCTTACAAAGCTCGCCATAAAACAGCTCCTTTCCTGGGCGGTGCGAGCACCTACCGATGTTACCGGCGACACAAGCCTCGTGGAGGGAGAAATATGCGGGTGGATGGGGCGTCGGGCAATAAGCGCCCACGGCCACGGTTTCAGGCGGCCTCCAGGCCCGGCTCGGGACGCCCGGGCCCGGGCGGGTCGGAAAAGGGGATCCGGGGGCGCAGGACGGGCGCCGGGAAAGGGCGGCGCTTCGCTTTGTTGCTGCCCGAGCCGCCTGAGCGCATATTGAACGGCTAATCACAACTTCCGTGTAGCGAAACGAGTTGGGGCGATCGGAGGGCATAGATCGGGTTGAGCGTCGGCAGCCGGCCGTTGCGAGGCCTGCGGATCGCCGTCACACGCCCGGCGGCGCAGGCCGAGGAGTTCCTACAGGGTCTGCGAGCGCTGGGGGCGGAGGCGGTCAGCCTCCCGACCATTCGCATCGAGGGACCGGCGGATCCGGAGCCGCTGAGGCGGGCCGTTGAGGGTCTGGGGGGCTTCGACTGGATCGTGTTCACCAGCGCCAACGGCGTGGCGCGATTCTGGCGTGAGCTCGAGGCCGCCGGGACCGTGGGGCGCTGGCCGCAGCGACTGCGGGTTGCTGCCATCGGTCCCGCCACCGCGGAGGCGCTGCGGGCGCGCGGCATCGAGGCGGAGCTGGTGCCCGAAGAGTACGTGGCCGAGGCGGTAGCCGACGCCCTGGCCGGAGGCTACGACCTGGCGGGCCGCAAGATACTGCTGCCGCGGGCGGCCGAGGCGCGAAAGGTGCTGCCCCTGCGGCTGCGCGCTGCGGGCGCGGCGGTCGAGGAGGTCGTGGCCTACGAGACGGGGCCGGACCTGGAAGGGATAGCCGGGTTGCGCGCCGCCCTCGACCGCGGAGAGCTGGACCTGGTCACGTTCACTTCGGCCTCGACCGTGCGGCAGTTCGTGGCCCGAGCAGGCGCCGATATGGGCTCGGCGCGGGTGGCGGTCATTGGCCCGATCACCGCCGCGGCGGCGCGGTCAGCGGGGCTGCGGGTCGACGTGGAGGCGAACGAGTATACGGTGGAGGGGATGTTGACAGCGATTCGCGAGTACTTCGCGGTTGGCGAGGAGACGGGCTGATGGCGCGGTTCCCGGTCTACCGGGCGCGGCGGTTGCGGCGAACCGCCCGCTTGCGAGCTTTGGTGCGCGAGACATCGGTGGCCCCCGACGATCTGATCGCACCGCTGTTCGTGACTCACGAGAAGGGCCGCCACCCCGTGGCCGCGATGCCCGGTGTCGAGCAGCTATCGGTGGAAGCGACGGCGGCTGAGGCGGCGCGTCTGGAGGACTTGGGCGTGGGTGCGGTGCTGCTTTTCGGGATCCCCGCGTGGAAAGATGCGCAGGGGAGCGGCGCCTACGCGTCGGACGGGATCGTGCAGCGGGCGGTGCAGGCGATCAAAGAACAAACGAAAGAGCTGATCGTCGTGACGGATGTGTGCCTGTGTGAGTATACGGACCATGGGCACTGCGGCTTGCTGACGCCCGAGGGNNCACGCGCGGGCGGGCGCGGACATCGTAGCGCCGAGTGACATGATGGACGGTCGTGTGGCGGCCATTCGCAGAAGTCTCGATGATTCGGGGTTCTCGCACCTACCGATCATGTCGTATGCGGTAAAGTACGCGTCCGCTTTTTATGGCCCGTTTCGCGAGGCGGCGGACTCGGCACCGCAGTTCGGCGATCGCCGCGGCTACCAGATGGATCCGGCCAACTCCGACGAGGGGCTGCGGGAGGCGCGGCTGGATATCGCCGAAGGCGCCGACATCATCATGGTCAAACCCGCCCTTCCGTATCTGGACATCATCAGCCGGGTGAAGCGCGAGACAGGGTATCCGGTGGCGGCGTATCATGTGTCCGGTGAGTACAGCATGGTAAAAGCGGCGGCGGAGCGCGGCTGGATCGATGAGGAGCGCGTACTGATGGAGTCGATGCTGTCGATCCGGCGGGCTGGGGCAGACCTGATCATCACCTATTACGCAGCGCAGCTTGCTGCGACCATGGGAGGTTGAGCATTGGAAGATAAATATCGGTCGCTGATGCAAAAAGTGGAGGCGCGGGACGCTCGTATCGGCATCGTGGGCCTGGGATATGTCGGCCTGCCGCTGGCGGTTCAGTTCGCCGAGGCGGGCTTCTCGGTCCTGGGGTTCGAGGTCGCGGCCCACAAGGTCGCTGCGGCGAACCGTGGGGAGTCTTATGTGCGGGACGTTCCAAGCGAGAAACTTGCGCCGGTCGTGGAGAGCGGCCACTTGAAGGCTACACTGGACTATGACCTGCTGGGCGACGCGGACGCGATCTGCATCTGCGTCCCGACGCCGCTGAACAAGACAGGTGATCCCGATGTCTCTTACATCATGTCGGTCACCGAGTCGCTGAGCGAGACGATTCGCAAGGGACAGCTCGTTGTCCTCGAATCCACGACCTATCCAGGGACCACGCGAGAGTTGCTGCTCCCGGCGCTGGCCGGGGGCGGTCGACTGAAGATCGGAGCCGACTTCTTTCTCGCTTTCAGCCCCGAACGGGTGGATCCCAGCAATCCCGTCTGGAAGATCCGAAATACGCCGAAGGTGGTCGGGGGGATCACACCCGCCTGTTCCGAGGCGGCTCGTGCCCTTTATTCGACGATCATCGAGAATGTGGTTGTCGTGTCGAGCACCGAGGCGGCAGAGCTGACCAAACTGCTCGAAAACACCTTTCGCTCGGTCAACATCGCCCTGGCCAACGAGATGGCCGTCGTGTGCGACAAGTTGGGCGTCGACGTCTGGGAGGTGATCGAGGCCGCGGCGACCAAGCCGTTCGGCTTCATGAAGTTCACCCCTGGACCGGGTTTGGGCGGCCATTGCATACCGGTTGATCCGCACTACCTGTCCTGGAAGATGAAGACGCTGGACTACAAGACGCGACTGGTGGAGCTGGCGAGCGAGATCAACGCGGAGATGCCTCGCTACGTGGTGGAGAAGGCGTCGGACCTTCTCAACCGGCACGACAAGCCGGTCAAAGGTTCCCACGTCGTCGTTGTAGGCGTGGCGTACAAGCGCGACACAGACGACACTCGGGAGTCTCCGGCTCTCGATATCATACAACTGCTCATGGGGAAAGGGGCACGGGTCAGCTACCACGACCCTCTCGTGCCTTCGTTGCGACACGAAGGTGCCGAGATGGAATCGGTACCGTTGACGGCCGAGCTGTTGGCGGACGCGGACCTGATTGTCATTGTAACGGATCACAGCGAGATCGACTACGATCTGATTCGCGATTCGGGACTGCCGATAGTCGATACGAGAAACGTCTTGCGGCGCTTGTCGGCAGCGCGCTCGGTCGCCGTGGCGGCGACGGGCCGGTGACGGTCGCTGGGGGCTCGAAGGATGGGTAAGCGCGCTCTGGTGACGGGGATCACGGGCCAGGATGGATCGTACCTCGCCGACTTCCTGCTCGAGAAGGGGTACGAGGTGTTCGGCCTGTATCGCCGATCCTCGACGCTGAATTTCGAGCGGATTAGCCACATTCAGGACCGGATCACCTTCCTCTCCGGCGACCTCCTCGATCAAAATTCGTTGTTGAGCGCGGTGGCGGAGGCCGAGCCCGACGAGGTGTACAACCTGGCCGCGCAGTCGTTCGTGCCCACCTCGTGGGAGCAGCCGGTCTTGACCGGCGAGGCGACGGCGCTCGGCGTGATGCGAATGCTGGAGGCGGTGCACCGCGTCAGGCCGGAGGCGCGTTTTTATCAGGCATCGAGTTCTGAGATGTTTGGCCTGATCACTCGGCCAGAGGACAAGCCGCAGAACGAGGCGACACCGTTCCACCCGCGCTCGCCCTACGGCGTCGCCAAGGTGTACGGCCACTGGATCACGGTGAACTATCGCGAGAGCTACGGGCTGTTCGCCGTCAGCGGCATCTTGTTCAACCACGAATCGCCGCGCCGAGGTCTGGAGTTCGTGACTCGGAAAGTCACGCACGGAGCGGCACAGATCAAACTAGGTCAGGCTCGCGAGCTGCGGATGGGCAACCTCGAAGCTCGTAGAGATTGGGGGTTCGCCGGAGACTACGTCCGTGCGATGTGGCAGATGCTGCAACAGGACGAGCCGCGCGATTACGTGATCGGAACCGGCGTTCAGCACAGCGTCCGTGACCTGGTCGAACGGGCGTTTGGTCAGCTCGATCTCGATTGGCGTGAGCATGTGGTCCAGGATGAACGTTTCATGCGGCCGGCGGAGGTCGAGGATCTGATCGCCGATCCGGGGCGGGCCCGGCGCGAGCTGGGCTGGGAGGCCGAGGTCGATTTCGATGGGCTGGTGAAGCTGATGGTGACGGCGGACCTGGAGCGATTAGGGTCGGGCTCGACGGGCCCAGTCAAGGGGTGACGACCCACCTGGTTACCGGTGCCGACGGCTTCGTTGGCCAGCACCTGGTCGCGGAGCTGCTTCGGCGGGGTGAACGGGTCGTGGGGGCGGTGAAGGATCTGCCGGCGTGCCTGACCACCCTGACGGCGGCCGAGGCCGAGCGCGTGAGCTGGCGGGAATTCGATCTCGAGCGGCCGGCTTCGGTTCGGGAACTGGTGGAGAGTGAGCGGCCCGAGCGAGTCTTTCACCTGGCGGCGCTCTCCTCGGTGGCTCAGTCGATCGAGGAGCCGGTGGCGTCGCTACGCGTCAACGCTCTCGGCACGCTCTACCTGCTGCACGAGCTGGCCACAGCGTACGGCGACATCGAGACGGCTCCGCGTGTCTTGATCTCGGGGTCTGCAGAGGTTTACGGAGCCGCCGCTGCCCGTTACCGCCCGTTGACCGAGGAGTGTCCGCTCGAACCGCTCACGCCGTACGCGGTCTCCAAGCTGACACAGGAGGCACTCGGGCTGCAGTTCTTTCGAGCCCAGCGGCTTCCGGTCGTGGTGACGCGCAGCTTCAACCACACAGGCCCGGGTCAGCGGCCGTCGTTCGTCGCCGCCCAGCTGGCGGCTCAGATCGCCGAGATACGGCGAGCGGGAGGCGAGGGCACCGTTCGGGTTGGGAATCCCGATGTGCGCCGGGACTTTACCGACGTCAGGGACGTGGTGCGGGCTTATATCGCGCTGAGCGAACGGGGTGAAGCGGGGCGGGTGTACAACGTCTGCTCGGGGCGGAGCTTTGCGGTGGGTTCGTTACTGGAAAGGCTGGCGGAGATAGCCGCGGTGAGAGTTCGGGTCGAGGTGGATGAAGGGCGAGCGCGAAGCGTCGACATCCCGGAGCTGGTCGGCAGCTATGCGCGACTGAAGGCCGCTACGGACTGGGCACCCGAGATCGACCTTCGCCAATCGCTGGCCGATCTACTGGCGTTTGAGGATCGGTGAGAGGGGACGATTGTTGCGACGACGCGCGGATTCGGGTTATACTGATGCGGCCTTCACGCCGGTGCCCCCCGCCAACTATTAACGTGTCACTATCAACGACTTAGAGAGCTGAACGGGATCTATGCGAGTTGGGGTCATAGGTACGGGATACGTGGGCCTCGTTGTCGGCGCCTGTCTCGCCGAGACGGGGAACGATGTTATCTGCGGGGACGTCGATGCCGAGAAAATCGCAGCTCTGAAGCAGAGCCAGATCCCGATATACGAGCCGGGGCTCGAACAGCTGGTTGAACGGAATATCGCCGTCGGCCGCTTGCGCTTCACCACCGATATCCCGGAAGTCACCCGCGAGTCCGATATCATCTTCATCGCCGTCGGTACGCCACCAGGTGAAGATGGCTCGGCCGACCTGCGGCACGTTCTGGGTGTGGCCGAGGCGGTCGGCGATAGTATGGACGCCGAAAAGGTAGTCGTCACCAAGAGCACCGTGCCCGTCGGCACGGCGGCGCTGGTGCGTAAGACGATCGAGAGCCGAAGCAGCCATCCGGTCCACGTCTGCTCCAACCCCGAGTTTCTAAAGGAGGGCGCGGCCGTCGAAGACTTCATGAGGCCCGATCGCGTCGTGCTGGGCGTCGCCTCACCGAAAGCGCGGCAGGTGCTGGGAGAGCTATACGAGCCGTTCGTGCGCACCGGCAATCCGATCATCTTCATGGATATCGCGTCTGCGGAACTGACCAAATACGTCGCGAATGCCATGCTGGCGACTCGGATCAGCCTGATGAACGAGGTGGCCCGCATGTGCGAGCTGACCGGGGCCGACGTCGCGCTGGTGCGGCGTGGTGTGGGTTCCGACCACCGGATCGGCCCCACCTTCCTGTTTCCCGGTCCAGGCTACGGCGGGTCGTGTTTTCCGAAAGACATTAAGGCCCTGATACGGACGGCGGAGGAGCGCGGATACGACTTCAAGATCCTGCGGGCGGTGGAGGAGGTCAACGAGGCGCAGAAGCTGCTGTTCCTCGCAAAGATCGAGAAACACTTCGGTCCCGAGCTGTCGGGCCGGACCTTCGCCGTCTGGGGGCTGGCCTTCAAGGCGGGAACCGACGACATGCGGGAATCGCCCTCCATCGTGCTCATCGAGGGGCTGCTGGCGCGGGGCGCGGCTGTGCGGGTGCACGATCCGGCCGCCTTGCCCACGGCGCGGCAGCTGTTTGGCGAGCGCGTGCGATACTTCGAGCGCGATTACGATGCTCTGGAGGGCGCCGACGCTCTCGTCGTGATGACCGACTGGCTCGAGTACCGCAGGCCGAACTTCCAGCGGGTGAAGGACCTGATGAGGACAGCGGTGGTCTTCGACGCGCGCAACCTGTACGAGGCTATGCGCATGCGGGAACTCAAGTACGTGTACTACCCGCTGGGACGGGAGGCGGTGACGTGAGGGTCGTGATCACGGGCGTGGCCGGCTTTCTGGGCTCCCACCTGGCCGACAGGCTCCTGGCGGAGGGCTGCGATGTCGTCGGTTTAGACAACTTCGTCACGGGGACCCCCGACAATATCAGCCACCTGCTTGAGAACGAGCATTTCACCTTCTATCAACATGACGTCACGGAGTTCATTCATGTCGCCGGGTCGCTGGATGGGGTATTCCATTTCGCCTCTCCAGCCAGCCCGGTCGACTACCTCGAGCTCCCGATCCAGACGTTGAAGGTGGGCTCGCTGGGTACGCACAATGCGCTTGGACTCGCGAAGGCGAAGAACGCGCGGTTCCTGCTCGCCTCGACATCGGAGGTCTACGGTGACCCGGACGTGCACCCCCAGCCCGAATCCTACTTAGGACGAGTGAATCCAGTGGGGCCACGAGGTGTGTACGACGAGGCGAAGCGCTTTGCCGAAGCGATCACCATGGCGTATCACCGTTATCACGGGTTGGAGACACGCATCGTGCGCATCTTCAACACCTTCGGGCCGCGGATGCGACCCAAGGACGGACGAGTGGTATCCAACTTCTGTGTGCAGGCGCTGGGCGGACACCCGCTCACCGTCTACGGTGACGGATTGCAGACCCGGTCCTTCTGCTACGTGGACGACCTGATCGACGGGATTTGGCGCCTGTTTCACAGTGACTGCGTGGATCCCGTGAACATCGGCAACCCGGCCGAGTTGACGGTACTCCAGCTGGCCGATCTCGTGCTGGAGCTGACCGGAAGTTCATCGACGCTCGAGTTCGGTCCGCTGCCGGAGGGCGACCCGAAGGTGCGGCAGCCGGACATAGCGCTGGCCCGCCAGGTGTTGGGCTGGCAGCCGGAGATCGACCTGCGGGAGGGTTTGAGGAAGACGATCGACTACTTTGGTCTCCGCCTCAAAGCGGGTGCCGGGCCCGCCACACGCAAGGCACAGCGGTGAAGCTCTCGGTGCTGATCCCGGTTTACAATGAGCGCGAGACGATCGAGGAGATCGTGCGCCAAGTCCGCGCGGTGCCGGTCGACAAGGAAATCATCGTAGTGGATGACTGCTCGGTGGACGGCACACGTGATGTGCTGAAGGCGATGCTCGAGCGCGGAGAGCTGCAGCACCTGGTGCTCCAGACAGCAAACCAGGGTAAGGGCGCGGCGATCCGTGTCGCGATGGCGAAGGCGAGCGGCGACGCCGCAATCATCCAGGACGCAGACCTCGAGTACGACCCCTCGGAGTATGTGAAGCTGCTGGCGCCGATTGAGCAGGGCAAGGCCGATGTGGTTTACGGATCACGGTTCTTGGGGGAGGGCCCCCACCGGGTGCTGTATTTCTGGCATCGCGTGGGTAATATGATCCTGACGCTGCTTTCGAACATGGCGACGAATCTCAATCTCAGCGATATGGAGACGTGCTACAAGATGCTGCGACGGCCCGTGTACGAGTCGCTGGAGATCGAGGAGAAGCGCTTCGGCATCGAACCCGAGATAACAGCCAAGCTGGCCCAGGGCGGCTGGCGCATCTACGAGGTGGGAATCTCNNTCATCAAGTACGGGCTGTGGCGGCGCATGTTCCGGCGTCCGAGACCGGTGGCTTCGCTTGCCGAGAAGACTGAGAACGCCTAGCTTCGGGCAGATGAACACCGACCAGCTGATCGCGCGGGGGAAGGAGTGCCTCGCGCAGAACGATTACGTCGGCGCGATCTCGGCCTTGCGAGAAGCGACCGAGCGCGAGCCGGGCTATGCCGACGT
>JABAOH010146837.1_pt1 | contig 14985 bp, 13 predicted proteins | sample 7062181 | NCBI WGS metagenome assembly JABAOH01 (sample SAMN14538630, study PRJNA623070) | marine sediment metagenome | biome: marine biome [ENVO:00000428]; feature: marine pelagic biome [ENVO:01000023]; material: deep marine sediment [ENVO:00002113]; isolation source: pool of 5 deep marine...
TGGCGTTGTTGATTACGGCCAGGATCTCGGCGACGTCGTCCTCGTTCGGTTCGCGGCGGATCTTGGCGGCGTCGCCCATCGCAAAATTGCGGCCGAGGACATCCATCTCCCCGGGCTTGTCCTCGTCGGTGCCGCGCGGATAGCCGTCGAGGTCCGTGAACTCGCCCAGTGAATCGGCAACGGAGCGGATGTTCTCGAAGTCATCCTCCGGCACGACATAGGTCGTCTTGAGCCGCAGTGGATTGAGCCCGGGTCTCGCCGGCACGTCGTCCCGTGAGCGGCCGGCGCGCATATGCCCGGCAAAACTCGACGACAGCGAAATCAACGCGATGCGGGCTTTGGACGTCTCGAGGAACCTGGCCTCGCGGGCCTCTGCAAGGCTCATGCCGACGCCGGCATCGACCAGCCCGGCCTGCTCGACGTAGCGCGTGGTCAGCTGCAGGCCGAGCACCCCGTAGTCGCCGGTGTGGTTGTTTGCGCGGGCGACCATATCGATGCCGGCCCAGACCAGTTCATCGGCCATCGACGGGTCCGAACGCATCCAGGTGCCGCCACTCTCCGCCATCGGCCAGGGCTCATAGTCGTGCAGGATCGTTTCGAGATTGGTCACCGCGACGTCGGCACCCCTCAGGATCTCGATCATCTCGAGATATTCGGGTTCATCGTAAACCGACAGTTTGCGATTGATGATCGAATCGCCCGTCAGCGCCATCGTGAATGATTCATCTGCGCTGCGGTGCTGACCGAGCGCGGGCAATGTCACCAGTATCGACAATGTGACTGCGAGAGGCGCCGCTTTATGCATTTTTCTTGTCTCCGGCGGGTTGAGCCTGATTGAGCTTAGCAGACTTTACTTCGTGCACTGACTGGATTACCAATGTGTGAAACGGAGGGGGAACGGCATGCGGATTCATTCGATTGGCGCGCTGCTGGCGCTGCTGGCCACGCCGGCGCAGGACGTTGCAGCGCAAGGCAACGATTCGATACTCGATTTTATCGACGGTCGTTACGAAGACACCGCCGAGATGGCGCGGACGATCTGGGAATATGCCGAGGTTGGCTACCAGGAGACCCGAAGTTCTGCTTTGCTGCAGCAGGAGCTCGCCGCCGAGGGCTTTGTCGTCGAATCGGGTGTCGCGCAAATCCCGACCGCGTTCGTGGCGAGCTACGGCGAGGGCGGCCCGGTCATCGCCATCCTCGCTGAATTCGACGCGCTGCCGGGGATCAACCAGGACGCCGTCCCCTCCCGGCTGGCGGTGGACGGCAAACACGCGGGGCACGCCTGCGGGCACAACCTGTTCAGCGCGGGTTCGGTCGGCGCAGCCATCGCGGTCAAGCACTGGCTCGAGGAGACCGGCACGGCGGGCTCGGTCCGCCTGGTCGGGACGCCGGCCGAAGAGGGCGGCAGCGGCAAGGTTTACATGGTGCGCGAGGGCGTTTTCGACGACGTGGACATCGTGCTGACCTGGCATGCCGGCGACGAGAATTCGGCGGCTGCCGAGACGTCGCTCGCCAATCGCTCGGCGAAGTTCCGCTTCCGGGGCGTCTCCGCACATGCCGCCGGCGCGCCAGAGAGAGCCCGTTCAGCGCTCGACGGGGTCGAGGCCATCAACCACATGGTGAACCTGATGCGCGAGCACGTCCCGCAGGAGACGCGCATCCACTACGTGATCACGGCGGGCGGCAATGCGCCGAATGTCGTGCCGGACTTCGCCGAGGCGTTCTACTACGTGCGGCACCCCGAACCCGACAGGGTCCGGGAGATCTGGTCGCGGCTCGAGGCGGCGGCGCGCGGTGCGGCGATCGGCACGGGGACCGAGGTCGATTGGGAGATCATCCACGGNNATCCACGGCAGCTACTCGGTGATGGTCAACGAGACGCTGGCGCGGATGATGGACGAGAAGCTGCGTATCGTTGGCGGCGTTACCTACAATGACTTCGAGCAGGCTTTCGCGGAGGAGATTTACGCGACTTTCGAACGGCCGGCCCTGCCGCTCGGCAGCCAGTCCGGGATACAGCCTTTCCGGGTCGGCCAGGGCTATTTCTCGACCGACGTCGGCGACGTCTCTGTCATGGTGCCGACGGCCAGCCTGACGGCGGCCACCTGGGTCCCCGGCACCGGTTCGCATAGCTGGCAATCCACGGCCGCGAGCGGCATGACGATTGGCTACAAAGGCGCGCAGGTCGCCGCAAAGACCCTGACGCTCGCGGCGATCGAACTTTTCCAAAATGCCGGGCTGCGGGCAGCAGCGCGGGCCGAATTCGANNCGCTCGATTATCGCGAGTAGACGGGTAAGCGCGAATCCCCGGTCGGAGACGCTCTTGTTGTTGCGGCGACACAACAAATCTGTTGCGTTCCGGGCCTCATTACCAAAATGGTTTGACACCTCGGTCGGGGCCGCATAGATTGTTGCCTGTTGGAGAAATACTACGTACAGCTACGTACTCAAGAAATCGAAACCTAGCGAAAAGTACGTACTCGTTTTGCGGACAGCCCGCCGGCTACAGCGGCGGACGGTCCAAAATATTACATTTTTACAACAAATTAGGTCGCTGCGCGTATCACGCCTGTCGGGATGCGCAAAGGCAAAAATTCGGAATCACACACACGATCGGGGGATCATCCACTATGGCAAGCAAGACCTTTAAGGCGACTGCAGTCGCTACCGGTGTCGGTATGGCACTGGGCGCCGCGCCGCCAACGATGGCTCAGGAGAGTGAGCTGGAAGAAATCGTCGTCACCGGCTCGCATATTCGGCGGACCGAGTACGAGGGCAGGGCGCCCATTCAGATCGTGGATGCCCAGGCGATCGAGATGATCGGTGCGGCTCAGCCCGTTGACGTGCTCAAGCAATTATCCGTCAACAGCGGTTCCGAGTTCTATAACGAGACGAACAACCGCGCAGGATCTTCACAGTTCAATATCCGAAATCTCGGCCTGGGCTCTACCCTTACCCTGGTCAACGGCAAGCGTGCCGGCATCGCGCCGGTAGCCAGTGAAGCCGGCACGGACTTTTTCGACATCAACCAGCTGCCGCTGGCGATGATCGAGCGCATCGAGGTGCTGACCAACGGCGCCTCCGCGACCTACGGTTCGCAGGCGGTTGCGGGCGTGGCCAACATCATTACCCGCAAAGGCTTCGAAGGCCTCGAGGTATCGGGTGGCTATTCGGCTTCCGAGATCAATGCCTGGCATCTGAACATGGCTGCAGGCGCCGGCTTCGACCGCGGTCATTTCAATATCTACGCGACCTACTACGAGCAGGGCAAGAACGACCGGACGCAGTTTGACTGGCTGGACGATCGCCTGAACGGCGCCGGCATCCCGGGTCGTTCTCGGTTCCTATCCGGAACGGGCTCGCCGGGTTCGTCAGAGCGCGCAGTCCTGGATCCGGTGACGGGTGAAGCAACCTCCGTTCCCGGCGCCATCCGCGTGCCGGACCCCGACTGCGAGGCTGCCGGCGGCGTCATCGGTGATCCGCTCGATACCGGGTTGAACCCCAACACCTGCCGCTACAACTTCGCGGACCAGGTGTCGGTCATCTCGGCATCGCAACGGGCACAGGTTTTCACGGAGTTCAATTACGAGATCACCGACAAGGTCAACTACTACGTCGAGGCGAGCTTCTCGGAAAACCAGATCTTCCGGAATTCCGGCGGCCAGCTGCTGGCAACGGGTAAGGCGACGAACGGCGGTGTCACGATCCTGCCGAGCCATCCTTTCAACTTCTTCGTTGAGGACCCGGCTGATCCCGCAGCGCTGATCTACATTGGCCCGGAAAACTGGGATCCGGCGATTCACTGTACGGATGCGACCGTTGCCGGTTGCCAGTTCCAGACGGCGACCTTGCGCAACATCCACCGGCCGCTGGGCCCCGATGTTACCGGCACGGCGCTAACGCCGGAGATCCAGCGGACCATGCAGTACAACCGCATCATGCAGGGTTTGGAGTTCGAGCTGCCGGGTGACTGGTTCCTGGATGCGTCCCTGGGCTACGCCAGGTCGAAACGAACGACGGACGGCCCGAGCGCGATCCGCTCCGACACGTACCAGCAGATGGTACGCGATGGCGCCTGGAATCCGTTCGGCACACGCATCACCAACCAGACGCTGGTCTCGCCGAAGGACGCGGCGGATACCGCGAATTGCTTCAACGTCGAACTCGGCGGCTGCACGGCGGGCAACTCGCTTGACTCTCGCAGGCAGTGGAATCAGCGCTCGGTGAGCACCGCGAGCGTGTCCGAGACGGTGCTCGACGTGGTCGCCTCCGGCGAATTATTCGAATTCGCGGGAAGCCCGCTTGCGGCAGCCGTCGGTGGCCAGTTCCGCCAGGTCACGTACCAAAGTTATCCCGATTCGCTGAGCTCGGCGGGCGAGGACGGCTCGCAGGGCATTTCGGGCGCCGTAGAGGGCAGGCAGGACGTCATCGCCTACTTTGCCGAACTGGTGGCGCCGATCGGTGACATCGGTGAAATCCAGCTCGCGTTGCGTAACGAGGACTACGGGGACGGCGTTTCGACGACCGACCCGAAGGTGTCGATGGAATTCGGCCTGACCGAAAACATCGGCATCCGTGGTTCCTGGGGCACCTCGTTCCAGGCGCCGACCGTGCGCCAGCTCGGCCGCGCGACGTCGTCGGCGTTCATCGACGATCCGGCGTCAGCAACGGGCCCGGGTGGCAGCTTCGTCTGCACCGACACGAACGNNCGTCGAGGGTGCGCCCGGACTGCAGCCGCAGGATGCGGACAACATCAACCTCGGCGTCGTGTTCCAAACCGATAACTTCAGGGCGGCAGTTGACTACTTCCTGTTCGACTACACGAACCTGATCGCGCCGGAAGCCGGCGTCCAGGCCATCGTAAGCGCGCAGTGTGCAGGCATCGAGAATACGGGCTTGCCCATCATTCCCGACCCGCGCGTGACGCGTGATGCGACGGCCCAGGTTCGTCAGGTCACTTCACAGTTCACCAATATCGGTAAAGTCGAGACCGACGGCATCGATATTACGGCCGACTACACGATGGAAATCGGTAATGGAACGCTGATCTTCGACGCGGCCGCGACGTATCTGCTGAGCTACAAAGTCGATACGGACGGTGACGGCACGCTGGACTTTGATGGTGCAGGAAATCGTAACCAGACCAACAACTTCTCGACGATGCCGGAGATTCGCGGCAACGCCGGTATGACTTACTTCAACGGTAATCATTCGGCGCGTCTCGGCCTGAACTACATCGACGGGTACAAGAACGACCAGGGTAACAATGCCCCGATGGATTCATGGACGACGTTGGATGCCCAGTACTCGTATACGTTCTCCGGGCTTCTCGGTGACGGTGACACGACCTTGACGGTTGGCGTGAACAACATCACCGACGAGGATCCGCCGGCGACATTCCGCGATGATGATGGCGATGGCGCACCGGATGGACGGTTCCGTGCCAACGGTCTCTACAACCGCGGCTGGGTAGACCGTCCGGGCTACGACGATCGTGCAGGCCACGATCTTCGCGGCATTACCGGCTACATCAGGTTCAAGCACCTGTTCTGAGCATGACCATGGCAAGACCGAAAGAGGGGCCTCGCGCCCCTCTTTTCTATGGCGCGCTGGCGCTCGCGCTCGCTGCGACGGCGCAGGCGCAGACTGTCGAGGTCTCGGACCTCGAGCGCTGCGCCGGCCTCGAGACACAGGCGGCGAAACTCGCCTGTTTCGAGGCGATCGTTGCCGAATCGGCTGCCGGTGCGGAACCCGCCGACGAGCCGCCGCCGGATGCGAGCGATCCGGCCCTTGCAGACACCGAACCCGCAGTGCCCGCCCTGGCGGATGAAGATCTGCCGACGCGTGAATCCGAGCCGCCCCCGGATGCGTCCACGAGTGAGCAGGCAGCCGTGCAGGGCGAGGGGCCTTCGCCACTCGCGGAGCCCGCTGCTGCCGTCGACGCGGATGTCGCCGTGCCGATATCGGAATCGAGGTCCGAATCGGCCGCCGCCGATGCTGCGACCGTGACCACGGGCGCTACCGGGGCGCCCGCCGCAGATACGCCGCCGCCGGCGCCGCGTACGCCGGACGACGAGTTCGGCCGCGAGCACCTGAGTAGCCGAGGGGAGGACGAAGCGGCCGTGCTGAACGCGACGGTGATCGATGTCGGCAAGGACCGCCATGGCGCGTTGATCTTCTACCTCGATAACGGCCAGGTCTGGCGGCAGATGGAGGCGCGATACTTCCCGTATCCCAGGAACGGCCAATTTGACGTGGTCATATCGACCGGCGTAATGGGCGAGTACCGGCTGCAGGTCGGCGGCACTGGCAGAAAAGTTACAATCAGGCGTACAAAGTAGAAGGGAAACGGAGCATGGCTGACGAGGGAACGCGAGAATTCAATATGCAGGAATGCCTGTCGACGATGTTCGGCACGCCGTTCGTGTCGATCGACTGGCCGGACACCGAGGACATGAACCGCGAGTTGTTCGAGCTCATCATGATCGACGAGCGCGAGGACGATCTCGGTCGCGGCATTCGCTCCAACGCCGGAGGCTGGCAATCGCGCGGCAACCTGCTTCTCAGGCCGGAGCCGTGCATCGTCAAGCTGAAACACATGATGGAGGAGGCAACCTTCGAACTGCTCGCCGCCCTGGTGCGCAAGGAAAGCGGCGAGCGAAACTTCACGCTGATCTTCGACAGCTGGGCCAATGTCTGCCGTAACGGCAACTACAACGTGGTCCACTCGCATCCTAATGCGATGTGGTCCATCGTGTATTACGTTACGAGCGGCGAAGCCGACGAGTCCATTCCGTATTCAGGTCTGCTCGAATTGCTCGATCCGCGCGAAGCGACGACCTACATCCAGGTGTCCAACACGATCCTCGACGCCCGTATGTTCATCCACAACCGGCCGGGCCGCATGGTGATCTTCCCGAGCTGGATGAAACACATGGTGCATCCGTTTATCGGCTCCGGCGTGCGCGTTTCGATCGCCTGCAACGTCAATGTCCTCGAAGAAATGCGGACATCGAACCCGCAGAATTTCCAGGGCGCGGTTTCCGACCAGGACTGACCTTTACATTCGCCCGGCTGTCGCCGGTTAACGGAACGCCTTGTGATCGAATCACGCAACCTTGCCTGTCAGTTTGCATGCTCGGCGATCGGCCTCATGATCGCCACGTCTGCCGTCGGCCAGGCAGTCGAAGAGCAGATCGAGGAGATCCAGGTCACCGCGACCCGTCGTCCTGCCGACATCCGCGAGGTGTCGGCCGCATTGACGGTGGTCACTTCCGAAGAGATCGCGCGGGCCAAATTGATGACGGACGCGCTGGCCGCAAAGCCCGGCGTCTTCCTGCAGCAGACGACGCCAGGCCAGGGAGCCGCCATTATCCGCGGCCTGAAAGGCTCGGAGGTGCTGCACATCGTCGACGGCATGCGCCTCAACAATGCCATCTTCCGGAATGCACCGACGCAATACATGGCGCTGGTCTCGCCCGGCACGCTCGACAGGATAGAGATCGTCCGCGGCGCACCGGCATCTCTGTACGGCAGCGACGCGGTCGGCGGCGTCGTACAGGCATTGTCCCGCATGCCGGCCCTTGACGGCCCCGATCTGCAGGGGGATGCCTACATTGCCTTCGACACCGCGGATCTCGCGAAAGTGTTGCGCGGCGCCGTCGAGTTCGGCAATGAGCGTTCTGCCGCCCTTGTTAGCGGCGAATATCTCGAGACTGGCAACCGGCGGATCGGCGGCGGCGAGCGCATCGCGCCCAGTGGCTACGAATCGAAGGGTGGCCGGATCGCGTTCCTGACCGCGCCCGACGAGGCGTCGTCCTGGCTTTTCGACGTCCAGTTCGCGCGTCAGCCGATGACGCCCCGCGTCGACGAGCTCGTGCCCGGCTTCGGACAGACCGAGCCGTCATCGTCGGAGTTCTGGTTTGCGCCGAATGACAGGGTTTTTGCACACGTTCGGCACACCCGCAGCAATGGCTGGTGGGGCGCGGACTGGTCCCTCGACCTGGCCTGGCAACGCATCGTCGATGACCGGATTTCCCGCAACTACCTCGCCGATATCCGTCATTACGAGGAAAACTCGAGCGATCTGCTGGGACTGACCGTCAATGCCAGCGGCGATACCGCTGACGGCAGCTGGGTCGCCGGCGTCGAGGTCTACCACGACGAAGTCGAGAGCGCGCGCTACGAAGAGGATATCGTGACGGGCCAGGTACAGGACGTTGCCGCGCGTTTCCCCGACGGCTCGACGGTCGACCAGGCCGCGATCTTCGCCAGTTACAGCCACCATCTTAGCGATCGGCAAACCCTGTCCGGAGGAGTGCGCTTCAGCGCGATTACGACGGACTTGCCGGCAGCCGGCGTTATTGCCGCCGCCTCGGTCGAGGAGCGAGATGTCAGCGCCGACCTGGGCTGGCTGTTCGATCTCGACGACGCGACCCAGTTCGTGGCGAACCTCGGCTTCGGCTTCCGGGCGCCGAACGTCTTCGACCTCGGCACGCTCGGCGAGCGCCCGGGCAACCGCTTCAATATCCCGAATCCGGACCTCGAATCCGAGCACATCACACAGTTCGATATCGGCGTGCGCCATCGCGGCGATCGCTTCAGTGTCGATGCGATGCTGTTCGCGATGCGCTATACGGACCGCATCGCGTCGGTCATTACCGGCGCCACGACACCCGATGGCAGGGACATCATCCAGAGCCAGAATGTCGCTGCCGCCGATATCGCCGGCGTCGAGCTGGGCGCCCGGGCGTCGCTGGCGAACGACTGGACTGCTGAGCTGGTGGTCAACTACCTTCGTGGCGAACAGTCGGATGACGTCGGCGGCGACACTGCAGCCGATCGCATACCCCCGCTGAACGGTCGGCTGTCGGTCTACTGGCAGGCGAGCGACGTTCTGCTCGTCGAACCATTCCTCGTGTTCGCGGATGCCCAGGACAGGTTGAGCCCGAGAGACGTCCTCGACACCCGTATCGATCCGAACGGCACGCCCGGCTGGATGACGGTCAACCTGCGCGGCAGCCTCGATATCGGTGACGCCTGGCAGCTGACGGCGAGCATCGAGAACCTGCTCGACCAGCGCTACCGCCTGCACGGTTCGGGGATCGACTCGGTCGGCAGGAACCTGTTCGTGAGCATCCGCTCGCGCTGGTAGTCGCGCGGCCATCGCGAGCGTAGGAAAGCCAATAAGTCACTCGTCATTGCGAGGAGGACGAAGTCCGACGAAGCAATCTCGATGAGATCGCCGCGGCCTCTTCGAGGCCTCGCGATGACGAAGTCCTATTTGGCGTCACTCCGAGACGAAAGTCACCGGCCCCTGCAACTCGGGTCGCCGGCCTTTGACGCCGGCATAGTATTCGCGGATGGCCTCGAAATCCTCTTCTAGGCTCCGGCCTTTGGGCAGTGTCGGCCCGATAGCGATTTCCCGTTTCTCGTAGTCGATGTGCGCAAGCACGATCGGCACGTCGGCCGCCGAGGCAATTCGATGGAAACCGGTCTTCCAGTGCGGCCGCCAGCTGCGGGTGCCTTCCGGCGCGAGCGCCAGGAACAGGTGTTCCTCCCTCGCAAACGCTTTGACCAGTTGCGGAACGACGCCACCGGCGTCACCGCGATCGATCGGCATCGCGCCCAGCGCCGACAGCAGTCGCCCCAGTGGCCACCAGAACAAGGTCTCCTTCGCGAGGAAGCGGACGTCGACCTGCATGGCGACTTTGTACACCAGCAGCCAGAAGCCGTCCCAGTTGGAGGTATGCGGCGCCGCAATGAACACCGCTTTGTCGATGGCGGGAATCTCGCCCAGGATCTGCCAGCCGCCCAGGTTCAGTATCCGTTTTGCGAGCCATCGGAGCATCGCGAGAGTATTGCTCGCCTAGACCGGCATGCCTAGTCGTTGTCACGCCAGTCATTACGCTAAACTCGGGCTGCACGGTCCCGGGAGTAAGGTCGATGCCACGTTTGCTTGCCTCTGTTTTCATTGTGTTCCTGGCTGCCTGTTCGCCCCCGGCCGACGACGGCGCCGGTCCGAAGGTCGCCAACAACGAACAGGTCCAGGACCGTGGCGCGGACAAGGACAACTGGTGGGACAGCCTGCCCCGTCCGGAATGGGGCGCCTACGAAAAGATCGAGCAGACGGAAAACTGGTTCGAGGTCTATCGAATCGACGACGACATATTCGCGATCTACGAGCCGGGCCAGTTCGAGGAAGTCATTTCCTTCCTGATCGCCGGCGATTCGTTCGCGCTGATGTTCGATACCGGCCTGGGGATCGGCAATATCAGGAAAGTGGTCGACCAGCTGACCGATCTCGATATCGTCGTGCTCAATTCACACACGCACTACGACCACATCGGCGGCAATCACCTCTTCGACACGATCTACGGCACCGGGCTCGACTATACGGCTGCAAGGTCGCAGGGCAGCCCGCCCGAGGCGGTGGCCGGCTTCCTGCGCGAAGGCTGGGTCTGGAAACCCTTGCCCCCGGGCTTCGACGCAGCCAAATTCGCGAGTCACGCCTTCGAGATCGATCATTTCGTCAGCGAAGGCGACGTGATCGATGTCGGCGGTCGGCGGCTGGAGATCCTGTTTACGCCAGGCCATGCGCCGGACTCTATCTGCCTGCTGGACCGAGAAAACCGGCAGCTGTTCACTGGCGATACGTTCTACCTCGCGCCGTTGTACACGCACCTGCCCGGCTCGAGTTTCGAAGCCTATACGAGCACCGCCGCGCGCCTCGCCGAACTGGCGCCCGTCATCGATACGGCGATCACCTCGCACAACGTGCCGGTGGTCGACAGCTCGTACATGACCGCGCTCGGCCGGGCGTTCGCCGATATCGAGGCCGGCAGGGCCGAAGAGGTTACGATCAGCGACGGGTATCGCGAATTTCACTTCGACGGCTTTTCGGTCATCGTCGCCGACTGAACGGTCGCAAATCGGCGAATCAATAGATTCTAAGTCATTGATTTAAAGTATTTTTTCGACCAGCGGAACTGCGTCACTTTATTTGCCGTGCATCTGTGGCAAAAAGATCGGCAGACACCGGTTGCGGAGACTGTCATGAAACGCCTGGGCTGCTTGCTGCTGATTCTGCCGTTGCTCGCGACGGCAGAGGTTGTCGTGCCGATCGATTCCGTCGAGAACAACGTCAATATCCGCATGTCACCGGACGCCAAAGCGGACATCGTCGGCCGCCTGGACCAGGGCGACTGGCTGACCCTGGTCAATTCGACGCCCGGCTGGCACGAGGTCGAGATCGCCGGCGGTGCGACGGGTTTCATCAGTGCGGACTGGACGAAGGTGCTCGACGAAGCGCCGTCGGTAGTGGAGGAAGCGGTCGCAGAGGCGCCCGATGTCACTGATGAGGAGATGACGGCCGTCGAGGAGCCTGCAGAGATCGCGGATACGTCAGCGGAGGAGGCGGTGGTCGCCGAGATCGAGGGACCCGCAGAGGTCAATGCGGTTGAAGACGTTGCCGAACCGGAAGTGCCGGCGGAACCCGAGCCCGAGGTCGTCGCAGAGACCACTCCGCCGGTTGAAGAACCGGTCGACGAAGATCCGGTCGAGGTTGTCGAGCCGGTGGAAAGACCGGTGCCAGTCGAGGCCGTGGTCGAGGCCGAGGAGGAAGCGCCGGCTGAAGAGACGGAGATTCCGATGGAAGAACCCGTTGCGCCGGTCGTCGTTGCGACAGCCGGCGAACAGGGTCCGGCAGGACCCCAGGGTCCGATGGGCCCGCCAGGACCGCAGGGGCCGGCAGGTTCCGCATCGGTAGAGGGGTCCGTCGACTTCCTGATGAAGTTTACGGCGCCGACCATCGGCGGCAATTCCCAGGTATATGACGACGGTAATTTCATCGGCATCGGCACGACCGAGCCCAAGCAGCGCCTCGAGGTCAACGGCAACATCCAGATTCACGAACGCAACAGCAGTGTCGCCGGCCTGATGATCACGCAGTCCGCCGGCGACACCGGCTACATCATGCACAACCGGGCCAGCACGCTGACCATCGGCGCCGGTTCGATCGACCGCATCACGATAGATCGGGACGGCAACGTCGGTGTGGGCGTGTCGCGACCGTCAAACCCGCTCGAACTGGCCAACGGCGCGCACGTGACGCACGGCGGCGTCTGGACCAATGCGTCCTCGCGCGAGCGCAAGGAAAACATCGCGGCACTGTCGCTGGAAGATGCGCTGGCGACGCTCAAGGAACTCCAGCCCGTGCAATTCAACTACAAGAATGACCAGGCGGAGGGGCACGTCGGCTTCATCGCCGAAGACGTGCCGGACCTCGTCGCCATGCAGGACCGGGACGGACTGAGCGCCATGGACATCGTCGCCGTGCTGACGCTGGTGATCCAGGAGCAGCAGCGCAGGATCGAGGCCCTCGAGTCAGCGCTCGATCAATAAGTATCTATTTGTAACATTCGACCGGTCTCCTGTTTCCCGATGGCGCCGAGTGCGCTAGAAAAGCGCTTATCGTTCGCTATTTCAAAGACCGCGGAACGTTCATCGTTTCGCCGGTCCCCCTTTCGCCGCCAGGAGAGCCAATGAGCATTGCACGAACCACCGAAATTACGGCCGCATCGAAGAAGAGCTTCGAAGACGCCATCCAGTCCGGCATCAAGCGCTTTGCAAAAACAATTGACCAGGTCGAGGGCGCCTGGGTCAAGGAGCAAAAGGTCGTCGTGTCAGGCGACGACGTGAGCGAGTACCGGGTAACAATGAAAGTGACCTTCATCCTGAAGGACTGAAACCAACCACCAGGGAGAATAAGAATGGCTGGAACATTTGAAGTGTACGTCGACAAAGCAGGCGAGCACCGATTCAGGCTCAAAGCGGGCAATGGCGAGACCATCCTGTCGAGCGAAGGCTACGGCCAGAAGGAAGGATGCGCCAACGGGATCGAGTCCGTGCGCAAGAATGCGGCAGACTCCGACAGGTTCGAAAAGATTACGACCGAAGGCGGCAAGCACCGGTTCAACCTGAAAGCCGCCAACCACCAGGTCATCGGCACCAGCCAGAACTACGATTCGGAGTCGGGACGCGACAACGGCATCGCCAGTGTCGGCAGGAACGCGCCGGATGCAGAGGTTGTGGAAGTCTGACCCGCATGCCGTAATGAAGCGGTGGCGGTCATCGCGCCGCCGCCCGCTTCCTAGTCACGGATCTTCGTATTCCACAGGGACGCGGCGAGCAGCATCGATAACACCGACGCGCCGATCCAGAATGTGATCGCTGCACCGAAATCGTAGACTCGCACGCCATCGACCAGGGTTACGTCCCGTCCGATCAGAAATCCGCTGATGATGTCCTGAGTGCCCGCCGCCAGGTAGCTGAACATGCCGATAAAGCCCATGGCAGCGCCGGTGGCGCCACGCGGCGCGATGTCGACCGCGAATAACCCGCCCAGCGACGCCATGAGACCGCTCAAGGTAGCGCCGTAGAGCGCAAACGACAGCCCGAGGAACCAGGGGTCGTCGGGCCCGAAGAAGATCATGAAAAGCGCCGCGACTTCGATGACGGCGAAGATCAGGTTCGCGGGCGGGCGCCTGGCATCGAAAACCTTGTCCGACAGGTAACCGAAGGCGATCGAGCCGAAGATGCCGGCAACCGTATTGACTGCCATGAAGAAGCCGGCGTCGACCAGCGAATAGCCGTGATGCTCCTGCAGATAAAGGACGCCCCAGCTGTTGATGCCGTAGCGAGTCGCGTACATGAGGGCGCTGGACAGGCCGACCACCCAGATCGCGCCGATGCCGAATATGACTTTTTGTTTTTGCCAGGTCGGTTTTTCTCTCTCCTCTTCGGTTTTTTCCCCGGTCCATTCGTGTATCTCTGGGAGGCCGATCGTCTGTGGCGCGTTCTGCAGGAAGGCGTACACCCAGGCGGAAACGCCGAGACAGACGATACCCGGCAGGATGAAACCGAGCTTCCAGGTCGTCGCCGCCACCACGGCTGCGGTCACGTAGAACGTAATGCCTTCGCCGATCGAATGCGACGCATTCCAGATGCCGTAACGGCGACCACGCTCGTGCAGGCTGAACCAGTTGGCGATCGTAACGACCGCGGATGGTGCCGCCATGCCCTGGAACCAGCCGTTCAGTGCCCAAAGGATGACGGACAGCCAGAAGATCTCGGACCAGCCCATGAGGAGATTCATTACCGAGGCAATGACGATGGCGCCGGTAAAGAAAAGCCTGGGCGGGAAGTGGTCGGCCAGGAATCCGTTGATGAACTTGCCGAACATATAGCCATACAGCAAGGCGGCGCCGATCATGCCGGTTTCCTCGACCGTGAAGATGCCGTTATCGATGAGCGGCTTCTTCACGATCGACATGCCCAGGCGGACGGTATAGATGAAGCCGTAGCCCAGCGTAATCGCCAGCATGACGCGGATGCGGTGCTTGCGAAACAGCTTGTCGATGTCACCTGTGGGGATACTGGCGCCGGCTACAGACATCCGGGTCTCCTCAGTTGATCCGAGCAGGCAGCTTGCCAGAACAGCAGGCTCGCAGCCAATTCGACATAACGCGGCCCCGGCTGCGGCCGCTTGTCAACGGATACCGATACAGCCCGTTGAAGGGGCAGAAGGATTGATTTGGTTTCGAAAACGGAGAGATATCATGGATACAGGGAAGTTTTGGGATATTGCCAGGGTCAGCATGTTTATTGCCGGCGTCGCGCTGTTCAGCGGCACAGTCTGGGCCGATGACGTCGTCCCCGCAGCTGAAAGGCTCGACCAGCGCGGCGACCGCATCGAAGCGCGCCTCGACCGTCGCGGCGACCGCATCGACGACCGTCTCGATAATCGTGGCGATCGCATCGATGAGCGCCTCGATCGACGCGGCGAGCGGATCGATGACCGCCTGGACGACAGGGGCGACCGGATCGACGCTCGCCTGGACCGGCGTGCCGAGCGCGCGGCGGCCGCGGGTCGCGACGGCCTGGCGGATCGCCTGGACAGCAAGGGAGACCGGATCGACCGTCGTC
>JABAOH010147312.1_pt1 | contig 14985 bp, 13 predicted proteins | sample 7062181 | NCBI WGS metagenome assembly JABAOH01 (sample SAMN14538630, study PRJNA623070) | marine sediment metagenome | biome: marine biome [ENVO:00000428]; feature: marine pelagic biome [ENVO:01000023]; material: deep marine sediment [ENVO:00002113]; isolation source: pool of 5 deep marine...
TTCGAGAAGAACAACGGAGCGAGCGGCGAGCGGACGGCTCTCGAGTCGGCGCGAGCGGCGGAGGTGGCGGTGCTGGCGAACCGCCCGCTGAACGCCTTCTTCGCCGGCACGCTGGTGCGGCTGGCCGACGTCACGCCGGACGAAGGCCCGGTGGTCGATCTCGACAGGCAGCTGGTGCGCGTGGCGGAGCTGGAGGTCGCCTTCCAGGTGGAGATCGCTCCGCAGCTCGAGAGCGCCCCGGGCACGCTCGACCCCAGCGAGTACTTCCGCATGGGCGAGCGTCTGCGGGAAATGCGCGACGTGGTGACCGACGTGGGGCACTGGTCGCAGATCGAGAGCCAGATCCGCTACGCCGCCGGCTCGCTCATCGCGGCGCTCGACCGTCAGCTGCAGGGCGCGCTGGGCGAACGCTGGTCCGTTTGGCGCGACGATTACGTGGAGGAGCTGGACAAGCTGATTCACGCCATGCGCAGCCAGGCCGCGGAGCGCTCGCTCGAGCGGGCGACGACGATCACCTCGGCGATCGACCCGCTGCTGCCCGCCGAACGGGGCGGCGAACCGCTATCGCGCAAAGCGCTGTGGACGCTGGTGAGCACGCCAGGGGTCACCTGCGTGCTGGTGGGCATGCGCAGCGCCGCTTACGTGGTGGACGCCGTCGCGGTGCTCGGTTGGCCGGACCTCGAGTCGGTGGAGGCGGTGTATCGAGCCGCGGCCGAGGCGCTAGGCGGCGGCCGCTAGCAAGGTTGCCCGGCGGGGGTGCGGGGCCCCGCGTCTCGCTCCCGCTTCAGCTTTCCCCTGTCTCTCCCGCCAACGAGACCATCCGATCCACGGAAATCTTCATCTGCCCGCGTAGCTCCTCGATACCCTCGCTGTTACCAGCCAAAGCCTGGGCGTTCAGTCGACGCACCATCTCGATGAAGTCCTCGACCTCGGACCGCAGCCCAGTGTAGACCCGACGATCGGGAAGCAATCGGGAGCCGAGCCGAAAGTTGCCCGCCCCCACCAGGAGAGCGCCGGCGATGACCGTGATGATCGGTCCCCAGGTGTCGCTGAGTAGCACGACCGGCGCCACGATCGCCGTGACACCCACCATCGCCAGACTCAGGTCGATGAAAGAGCGAAGCGACATCTTCGGTCCTCCTCCCGGTTTTCAACACGTCGAATGAAAAAGCCCGCCGACCTTCCGCCCCTCTCGCAGCTCGTTGTACAGCCGGACGGCTTCCTCGGTCGACAGTACGTACGCCGCGACGCCACGATCCTCCAGCCACCGCAGGGTCTCCGGAGTTACCCGCAGCCGCTGGTACATGCCCCTCGACAGGACGACCACCTCGGCGCCGTGGGCGATCAGCTCCTCGACGTCGGACGGCTGGATTCCGGGCGTGTGGCGGGTGCCCGTCTCGTTCCAATCCCACTCGCGCGCGCCGCCGGGGAACAGTTTGGCATCCTTGAACGAGAGAGTCGATCCGTCGCCCTCGAGCTCGACCTCGATGCGTCCCCACGACAGGCTCGTGATGCGTGGCGCTACGACTCCACTGCTCATGATCGACTCGACCTCAGCGTCGCACCGCCGTCAGCTCCTTCAGCCGCTCGCGCACTTCGCGCGCTTCCCCCGCCTCCTCCAGGACGGCCCAAAGCCGCGCGACCGTCTCCTCATCTACCAGGCCGGGCGGCGTGCCCAGCGCGGGAGTGGAAAGCCCGTGCGCCTCTCGAAACGCATCCACGCCGTCGACGATCTCCTGGTCGAACACGAACGAACCCCGGTCACGTTCGAGCTGCTCCGCCTCAGGCCGGTAGTAGCCCAGCGCGTGCAGAACCAGCTTCAACTGCCAGACGTCAGCGCCGCGGTGCTGCTGCAGCGTTCGATACCCCAGGGTCTGGGAGATGTTGTCATAGATGCGGCGAAGCTCGGCGACCGGCGTCGGATGCTCGCAGACGTTGACATTGACGGTGACGCCGTCCGGTCGACGCGAGCGGCCCGGCCGCGGATCGGCCACGATTACCGCCGCCGACTGCGCCCTTCCCTTTCGTGCGTCTCCACCAGCTTGCTGGCCCGCGGCCAGCGCCTCGATCAGCCGATCGGCCAGGTGACGCGCGCCGCCTTCACTGTTCTCGAAGGCCGAGGCGACGGCGTCCAGCACCTCGGGGCCCGTCAGGATGTTGCCCTGGGTGACATAGTTGCGCCCGGAACGGTGTCCGGCCCAGGGCAGAGCCGCGTTCCCGGTGAACGCCGAGCTGGCGCCGTCGACCCCGATGACGCCGACCTGTCGGCGCGCCGCCTGCGAGTCCGCCGCCACCGCCCGGGCCAGCGCCTCTTCGGCGCCGATCCCCTCGGCCAGCATCTCCAACAGCTCGGGTCCGTACTCGACACGGGTCCACGACTGGGTGGCCACGGCACCAACCCCCGCCCGTACCCAGGGCACGCCGTTGCCGACGCAGGCGACGCGCGTGGTCACAGCGACGCCCGACTCGCCCGTCGCCGGGTCGATCGCCGCGATGGAGAAGGTGTGGAAGTGAAGCTCGGGCTCCCAGGCCGCCGGCTCCTGACCCGCCGCGGCGCCCGGCAGAATCAGGGCTACGACCCACAAGACGGTGGCGGCTGCGAGCTTGCTCGGCATGAGACCATCTCCAGCGGTGAACGGGGAAGGAGCGACAGGGTGCGCTGCAGGCGCAATCTACCGTCCAGCCACGCAACTCTCCAGCCCACCGTCGATCACGCCGCGGACGAGCGCCCGATCACCCGGTCTCGGCGCCCCCCGGCACCCCGCCCGGCGATTGCGTCGCAAGTCGCTATCTTCTATCTTTTTAGCCCCGGTCCGTCCGGCCGGGCTGAGACCCCGTCCTCTCCATTTCCCCCTGTTCGCTAAGCCGCGGAGACGCCGCGGGTGCGGTCGTTCAAGACGACCCCACGCGCCTGGCCGCCTGCGATCACACTTTCAGCCGCGACCCAGGGAACCGCCGAATGGCCCACGGTGACTTCATAGATCTCCTCGAGCACGTCGGGAAAGACCCATCCCGCCTCATCTTCGAGGACGAACTCACCGGCATCCAAAATCGTCGTTTCTTCCTCGGCTATCTCGAGCACAAGGTGCGCTGGGACGGCGGGGAGGATTTCCCGCTCTCGCTGCTGATCATCGACCTCGATTCGTTCAAGCAGATCAACGACACCTATGGCCACGACACCGGCGATCAGGCCCTCACCTGGTTCGCCGCCCTGCTCAAAGAGGTCGTTCAAGAGCAAGGCTTGCCCATCCGCTACGGCGGCGACGAGTTCCTTCTGCTGCTGCCGAAAGCCAGCGGCCGTGATGCCCGCGAGATGGCCGACCGGCTGCTACAAAGAACCCGCGACCGGCCTTTCCGCCTGCGCGAGGCCGAGGTGAGCGTCCCCATCAGCTTGAGCATCGGGTTCGCGACGGCCCCCGACGACGCGACCAACGGGCGCGAGCTGTTCCAGGCGGCCGATACCGCCCTCTTCCACGCCAAGCGGTCGGGCCGCGACCAGGTCGCGGGCGCGGCGGACGTCGACCCGGCGAAAGTCTTTCCCAAGACGGCGCTGTATCGCCTCAAAGCGACGGGCATCGCCGGGCGCGACGACGAGATGGCAATCGTGTCCGAGGCGTTGGTGGCCGCGAGCCGCGGCCACAGCCAGTTCATGATCCTCGAGGCGGCGCCGGGTATGGGCAAGTCGACCTTCCTGGAGACGATCCGCCGCAACCTCAGCGGCGACGACACCTTCTGCGTAATGAAGGAAGCCGGCGACCCGCGGGAGGCCTATCGCCCCTACTACCTGTGCGGCCGCATCCTGCTGGCGCTGTTGAACCAGCGTCAGGACAAAGGTTCCGAGTTGCTCGATGACCTGGCCGATGACGAGATCGAGCACCTGACCCACATACTTCCACAGCTCGGCAAGGCGGGCGCGGGAGATGCGAGCGCCGATGGAGCGGCTCGAAGGCAGGCCATCTTTACCACGCTGGCGAAATTCCTGCCACGGGTCGCCGACTTTCGGCCTCTCGTCCTGATCATCGACGACCTGCAGTTCGCCGACGAGGCGACGCTGTTGCTGCTGCGCGTGCTGATTCAGACCAAGAAACTCACGCTGTTCGTCTGCGGCTCTTCGCTGGAGTTTTTGAAGCTGAGCGGGGAGGAGGAGGCTTCGCCGCTCGAGCGCTTTTATTCGATGCACCACAAAGAGCTGAGCATCCGTCGCGTGAAGCTGCGGCCGCTGAACGAGGACGACATCGCTGAATACTTGAAGGGCGTATTCCCAAGTCTGCGCACCTCTGACCATTTCGAGGCTGAACTGGCGCGCATAACTCAAGGCAACCCGCTCTTCCTGGGAGAGATCATCCGCAAGCTGGTCACCGACGGCAAGGTCAACCTGGTGGGCCGGGAGTGGGTGATCGACCGCTTGGAGTCGGGATATCTGCCGCGGTCTCTGGAAGAGATCGTCATGCAAAAGATTGCCGACCTGGACGCCGAGAGCCGCGAGCTGCTGGAGCGTGCCTCGACGCTGGGTGAGAAGATACCGCTCAGCGTGCTCACAGGCAGCTCAGAGCTCGACGAGAACCGGGTGCTGGAGTTTCTCGATCGCGCCGAGGCCCTCGGCCTGGTCAGCCTCGATTTCCAGATCAACGACGAGATCATGCGCTTCCTGGGCAAGCGCGTGCTCGAGATCAGCTACGGGGCCATCGACAAAGATCGCCGCAAGGGTTTGCACGAGAAGGTCGGCGAGTATCAAGAAACGCTATACCGGCAACGACTGTTGCCCTCGGCCTCGCTGCTCGCTTACCACTTCAAGCGTTCGGCCAATCAAGAAAAAGCCCAACGCTATGAGCAGATCCAGCTCGCCTTTAACCAGACCGTCTTCAGTCCCGAAGAGGCCGCGATCTATGCGGGCGAGCTTCTGGAAGAGGAGATCGAAACCGAGCGGCGACTGGAGCCCGAAAGCATCCCGCGGGTCCCCAACGTCTTGCGCGCGTTGACTTCCACCGTCCGCAGCATTCAGCTCTACCCGCTGGAAAGCAGCCGAATCGCTCAATCGATGGATGAGGTTCGCAGCGCCATCGAGGAAGTTCTGCAAAAGAACGAGCGCCTTCACCTCGCCCAGGCTCAGCGCGTCCTGCTGGTGAACGGCCAGCGCCTGGACGTCTCCCGCTACAGCATCCTCGCCAACACGTTCCGCAGTCTGCTGACCGGTTCAGAACTGCAGGGGATGGTTTTCCACCGGGGCGTCAGGGGCGAGGAGCTGCGAGCGCTTCTGCTCACGCTCGGACAGCTGAAGCCGGAGACGATCGATCAGGGGTTCTGGAGGAACTTCGCGGCCGAGAATGGGCTCGAGCACATCGAGCTTCGCCAGGTCCGCTACTCGCGGCTTCGCAGGAAAAAGGGGCGCGCGGCGTTCCGGCAGCCTCTGGGTGAGGACAGCGAGCTGGGACCCGGCGAGCTAACCCTGATTCCCAAGGTCTTGCGCGCGCTGCTCGGCGCCGTGCAGAACGCAAAGCTCTACCCTCTGGACAGCCAGCCGGTCGCGCGCTCGCTCGAGCAGTTGCACTCCGCGCTGGAGGGGGTGCTCAATCGGCGGGAGGCGGTGACGCTGGCCGGCGCCGGAAAGTTGCTGCTGGTGAACGGCTCGAGGATCGATGCGACCGGCTACGCCCCGCTCGCCGCCAACGTACTCGAGGTGATGGACTACGTCGGGCTGAACAGCATCACATTCACTTCGGGCGTCTCAGCGGCCGAGCTGCAAGCGTTCGTCGGAGCCGTTCGCAAGCCATCGTCGACAGGAATCGACCGGAAATTCTGGGACGACTTCGCGAGCGAACACGGGCTGGCGCACATCGGTTTCAACCAGCGCCAGTACGCCGTGGGCGTGGTCCAGACGTTGCTCGCACCGACCGAGGTTGCCGCCGAAGAGGAAGAGCCCCCAGAAGAGACGACGCTCGGGCAGGCCGAGCAGATGCTCGGGCAGCGGCTCGAGACCCTTCGCGATGCGCTGCCCCGATTCGGCAAAGAACTGCTGGTCAAAGGCGAGCAGAAGATGCTCTCACGGCTTCTGCGCAAGCTCTTCGACGAGCTGTCGGAGCAGGATGCGCGAAGCCGCGAGCGATCCATCCTCGCCTGCCACGCAACGTTCGAGGGGCTCATTCTCGGTCTCCAACACAAGTTCACCGAACTGGCCGCGCCCCACCTGCTCCGTGCGATCGACAGCGAGGCGGAGCCGCGGGTGCTCCAGGAGCTGGCCGACACGCTCCACAGTATGGCGGCCAGCGCCATCCATTTCGCCGACTATGATCTGGCCAGCGAGATCTTGATGAAGATCAAGGTCCGCAAGGAGCAGCTCGAGGCCGGGGCGGGTCGTGGGAAAGAAGGGGTCGCCAAGCTGCTCGATCGCCGGTTGGATGGGACAGCTCAGCAGCTACTCGTCGATGACATGCGGTCGGGACAGCCCTACCGGCAGGAGAGGTCGGCTCAGGTGATCGGCAGCCTCGGTCGGCAGGGCATACCGATGCTGATCGACGTCATCAAACAAGAGCGGGACTTTCGGGTCAGGCAGTTGGCGGCGAGCCTGCTGGCTGAAATGGGTCCGAGCGCGGCTGCCGAGATCAAACGCGCCGTGGTCACCGAAGTCACGGTCGAGCAGCGTTTTCGCCTGCTCGAAGTCATCGACACGGTGACCCGCGACCTTCGCGATGAGCTGTCCTACAGCTTCGGCGACAGCAGCGCCAAGATCCGCCGAGCCGCGTTTCGCCTCTTCGAGCGGCTGCACGACGACGGGTTGGTCGAGATTATCGTGCCGCTGGCCCGCGACCCCGATTCGTCCGTCGCCAAAGGGGCGATTCGCAGCCTCGCTCACCTGCGCGCTCCCGCCGCCGTCGACGCGCTGGTCTCGATCCTAGACGAGACCGAAGACGCCAAGGTCGCCGTCGCCTGCTGTCAGGCGCTGGGCGAGCTGGCCCACGCCGGGGCGATCGACGCGCTGTCGCGGGTGCTGGCGCGCAAAAAGCTGCCTCTGATGCGCTGCCGCTGGAACCAGCAGGTGCGGGCGTCCGCCGCCATCGCGCTCAGGCAGATCGCCAACCCCAGGGCGACGGAAATCCTCTCGCGCTACGTCAACGACCGCGACACCACCGTCCGGCAGCTCGCCGGCGTGTCGGGCGCCGCGAAGACGAGCTAATCGTCGAGCTACTTGCGAGCCACGACCACAAGACGCCGCGCGTCCTGGTCGTAAGGCGAACCGGCGAAATCGCCGTACGCATCGACGCGCTCAAAACCGCACTCCAACATCAGCCGTGACAGCTCGGCCGCCGAGAAGATCCGGTGCGAGATTCTAAACTCCTTCTGGACACCTTCCCGCACGACGATCCAGCGATTCTCCATCCAGGACCAGTCGTTTTGCACGGTCCGCTCGTATAGCCAGAACTCTCCGTCGTGCTCGCGCCAATCCCGCGACTTGAACACCCGCGCCAGGATCTCCTTGCCCAGAGTGTCGAGTACGAACGCACCTCCACTCTTGAGTGCGTGGAACACGTTCTCGACCACCCGGCGATCATCCGCGGGATCCTCGAAGAACCCAAACGAAGTGAACAGGTTGAGCGCGCAGTCGAACTCCCCGTCCCAGCGGAACTCACGCATGTCCCGTTCGACGAACTCGACCGCCAGGCCGGCCTCCCGTGCACGGCGTCGCGCCTCATCCAGCAAGAACTTCGATAGGTCGACGCCGGTCACGCGGAAGCCGCGCCGTGCGAGCTCCAGGGTGTGGCGGCCCGGTCCGCAGCCGAGATCGAGGACCTGAGCGGGCGCCGCGATGCCGGCCAGCTCGATCACGCCCTCCACGTCGGCCGGAGCCGCCTGCCAGAGCGGATCCCCGAACATCGAGGGCGCGCTCGTGCGCCAGAACTCGTCGTCCTCGAACCAGTCAGCCATGGTCGCTATCAGCCGCGAGACCGGAAAGCACGCTTCTATCTCTCATCTCCAGACCTGCTCGAGAAACTCCTGCACTTCACGTACGCCGCCCTGGAGTATCAGATAACCGTCGTGCGGCTCGCGCTCCGTCATCTCGCCGGCGATGGACGTAGTCATCAGCGCACGACACGCCTCGGGGTCGTCGGGGTGGAGGCCCAGGGCCCAGCCGAGTTTGATGTAGGCGACCTCGGGCAACATGTTGGCGAGCGGTATCACGCCCAGGCCGAGAATCTCGCGGCCCGTCTCGTAGACATGCATCTGCACGAAGCCCCAAAGCGTCTGCAGCGTCATATACACCTGCACTCCGGCAGCGCGCGCGTGTTCCAGTGCGGGGTAGATCTTCCGATTCACGTGACCCAGGCCGGTCCCGGCGATGACGATACCCTTGTAGCCTCGATCGACCAGAGCCTCGACCACATCAGGGTGCATGCCGGGGTAATAGTAGGTTAGCGTCACACGCTCCTCGAACGCCGCCTGCACGACGACGTCGCGGTCCGGCCGCCGCGTCTGATACTCCGTCTTCAACGGCGTGATCTTGCCTTTTTCCACCGTGGCGAGGGGAATGTCGCCGAGCGTGCGGAAGGTGCTGCGATACGAGCTGTGCATCTTGCGCACGCGCGTCCCCCGGTGCAGCAGGTTGTACTGGTCCGACGTCGGCCCGAACATGCAGACCATCACCTCAGCGATTGGTCCGTGCGCGGCGGTCCAGGTGGCGCTGATCAGGTTGAGCGCGGCATCCGAGGACGGACGGTCCGAAGAACGTTGACTTCCCACCATGACGATGGGCACCGGCGGCCGCTGTACCATGAAGCTGAGCGCCGCGGCGGTGTGGTGCATCGTGTCGGTTCCGTGCCCGATCACCACGCCGTCGTAGCCCTGGCCGATCGCCTCGCCCACACGCTCGGCGAGGATCAGGTACTGCTCGGGGCCCATGTTCTCCGAGAAGACGCCGAACAGCTTCTCGGTCTCCAGGTTGCAGATGTCGGCCAGCTCCGGAACCGAGCCGTACAGCTCGCCGGGGCTGAAGGCGGGGATGACGGCGCCGGTGCGGTAGTCGAGGCGCGACGCGATGGTGCCCCCCGTGCCGAACAGCTTGACCCGCGGCTTGTCCGGATCGACCGGGAACTCCTTCTCGGGAATCTTGTAGTGGGCCTCGCGGTAACCGGTCTTCTCGATGTCCTGCACCGTGTCGTGGCGGATGCCGATGTTGTAACCGCTGTTCAACTTCAGGACGAGGTGATCCTCGTCGCTGGTCTCCGAGCGCGGCAACAGCAGCCCCTCGAACTCGCCGCGCGTGGTGCGCACCCGAACTTCGCACCAAACGGTCACATCGAACCGCCTCATCAGCGCGAGGCAGGGATCGCGATAGCCCTTGTGGCGATCATCGGCCACGCTCATCCTTCCACCTCCGTCGCCGCCGTCTGCAGTGCCTCTACCAGACGCCCCTTCACGGCCTGCGCGTCGACGCGGCCGATGAAGCGGCGCATCAGCTGGCCCATCGCCCAGCGCACGATCACATCCCCTGGCTTGCCGACCGGCGCATCAGGACGATTCAACACCTCGGCGATCGCGCTCTCAAGCTCGGCTCGATCCTCCGTGCCGGGGCAGAACGTCGACAGGACCTTGTCCGGCGGCGCCTCTCGGTCCTCGATCAACTCATCCAGGGCCAGCTCGAACGCCTCCGGGCGGATAGCTCCCGTCTCGGCGGCGCGGACCAGCGGCCGCAACCGCTCAGCCTCCGGCAACGACGTCAGCCGTCCCTGGCGCCGCTGATGAGGAATCCGTTTCTCCAGCGCCGCCGCCAGCCGGCGGGCGCCGTCGCCCGCCGCCAGCGCCAGCTCATCGAACAGATCGGCCCAGTCGGCCGCGGCGAGACGTCGTGCCGCGGCGTCGTCGATACCCAGATCGCGATAACGCTCCTCACGGACCCACGGCGTCTCCGGCAGCCCGGCGCGTACCTCAATGACGGCGGAGTCAGGGATCGGCAGCGGCGGCGTATCGGTGTCCGGGTACATGCGGTCGGGCCCAGGCAAGATGCGCTCGAAGCCGTTGGTGCCGTCGCGGTAGGCCTGGCGCGTCTCGGCGGGCACACCCTTCAGCGCGTCGTGGGCGCGGATGAAGATCTCGCGCACCGCGGTGGCCGCGTCGGTTTCGGGCGCCCAGACGACCATCATCGCATCGCCGCTCTCCGCCTTGAGCTGTTTCTGCAGAATTCGCCACTGCCTCGGATCGAGCCCATAGTCGCGCAGGTCGGAGTGCATCATGAACGGCCGGTGAACCGGGCAGGCGATCACGCGAATGCGATCGGCAAATTCGCGGGCGAACGACACACCGGGCTGCGTCCGGTGGTTGAGCAACCCGCCGAGTCCCGGCAGACGCACGGCGATCACCTTCTCGCCCCGCTGGAGCGAGTCGTGGATCGGCGCGAAATCGCAGGGCTGGAGCGCGGTGCTCGCATCGAAGACGTTGGGCGACACCTCCCAGGGCCGTCCGCCATCGGGGACGAACAGCATCTCCCCGGTCACGCCGCGCCGCTCCAGCTCGGCCTTGACCCGCAGCAGGTTGAGCTGCCGAAACGCCTCGATGTGCACCAGCGGCGGCAGCCCCTTGTGGTTGTCCACGCCTTTGATCTCGATGCGTCGGCCGCCGGCCACGGAAACGTTGACGTCTTGACGCGCCGCTCCCGATCCCCGTCGAACCTTTCCCGTGGCGCGGGCCACACGTGCCAGCAGCCGACCTGCCGCCTGCAGCTCCAGCGGCGTCAGCAGGTCGGGCTCGGTCACGGTCTCGGTGAGTGGCATCCCTAGTCGGTCGGTGCGGAAGGTGATGCGGTGGCCGATGTCGGAGATCTCGCGGCAGGAGTCTTCCTCCAGCGAAAGCTGGCGGATGCGAAGCTCGCGGTTCACTCCCAGCTCCGGTACGCGGAACGGGATCACACCGCTCAGGCCGACCATGGCCGTGCGCTGAAAGCCGGTGGGGATCGAGCCGTCCAGATATTGCTTGCGCATGACGTGCAGCTCGGCCACCAGGTTCAGGTTGAGCAACAGCGAGATCTCGATGGCGATGCGCACCGCCTCGTCATCGACCTCGAAGGGCGGCGTGTCGTCCATCTCGTAGGTGCAGACCGAGCCGCGCTCGAGCTGGTAGACGATCTCCTTCTTCGTCTTGAACTCCATCAGCGCCGTCCCGTCGTACTCGCCCAGCTCGCTCAGCGTCGGGCGCATGTGGCGCAGCACCTCGGCGTCGTACTCTTCGACGAAGCGACCGGCGGGACAACGGCAAAAGAGCTTGGAGCGGGTGATCAGCTGCTGGTGCACCTCGAGCCCTGACATGAAGCCCAGCACCTGATAGTCGGCGGCGCTCAGCTCTCCGAAGTCGGCGTCGGGGAAGTCGAGGGCGGGATCGCGACGCGGGTTCAGGTCCCCGGGCGGACGAACGCTGCCGACCGCCGGCTGCGACTCGACCACCATGGCCTAGCCCGCCCTCGCCCCGTCCGGCACCGGCCGCTCCGGCACGGCCAGCGCCGTCTCGCCGAAGTGGACCGTCAGGCGAACCAGCTTGTCCGATTTGGGCACGTCCTCGACTTTGACGATGCGCCCCACCCGCACATCGATCCGCGGCAGCACCTCCAGCGCGACCGGCGGCTTGACGGGGGCGGCTTTGAACTCGGTCATATTCAGACTATCCCAACCTGTTGTGCTCTCGCCCGCATGACCGTTTTGGCGGCCTGTGTGGCCCTAAGAATAGCGCCGTGATTAATGTGTAGGCCAGCGCACCGGAGGACAGAGCGAACGCTGGACCGGCGTCGGGGGCCCGCCCAGGCCAGCGACAACCTGCGATGACATGACAGAAATGGACAGAGTCAGAATCCGAGAGAAGCGGCGGACCTTCGACGACATCTTCAAGATCGATGAGGCGGTGGTCCAGATGCGGCGGCCGGATGGCAGCTGGACCGAGCCGCACCGCGAGCTGTGCTTCGAGCGCGGCGATTCGGTGGCGGCGCTGCTGGTGAAGCGAGAAAGCGGGCATCTGGTTCTGGTGCGACAGTTCCGCTATCCCACCTACGAAAAGGGGCCGGGCTGGCTGACCGAGATCGTGGCGGGCGGCTTGCGCGCGGGAGAATCGCCGGAGGCGGCGATCGCCCGAGAGGTGCGCGAGGAGACGGGCTATGAGATAGAGAGCCTCGAGCCCATCGCCACGTTCTACGTCTCTCCGGGCGGCACATCTGAGCGGGTACTGCTCTACTACGGTGAGGTCAGCGCGGCGACGCGGACGCGCGCCGGTGAACCGCTGGGCGTCGGCGACGAGCAGATCGAGCTCGTCGAGGTGCCGGCCGCCGATTTGTGGGAGTCGTTCCGCGCCGGCGAGACCCAGGACGGGAAGACGATCGTCGCCTTGATGTGGCTCTTGCTGCGGCGTGGCCAGGCCTGACCGGTCCCCGCTCCCCAGCGACGAGGACGGTTGACTTCCGCCTCGCACCGACGGATAATCGACGTCCGGAACATTCTGCAGAGGAGACGGACCCGATGGCGTACAGCTACGAGGAGCTACACAAGAAGACGGTGGCGCAGCTCCGAAAGATCGCCGAGGAGCTGGACAAGGAGGAGCTGCGCGGCTTCATGACGATGCACAAGTTCGAGCTGCTGCCGGCGCTCTGCAAAGCCCTGGGGATCGAGGCGCACGCGCATCATAAGGCGCTCGGGATCGACAAGACGGGTCTAAAGGCGCAGATCGACGAGCTGAAGAAGCGGCGCGACGCGGCGGCCGAAGCCGGCGATATGGAACAGCTTCGCCACCTCCGCCACAAGATCAAGCGGCTGAAGAGGAAGATCCGCCGGGCCACGGTTTAATCGGTGGACGGTAGGCAGTGGAAGGTAGACGGTTGATGAAACCGCTTACCGCCACGGCATAAGCGCAAGCGCTCGCTCCGAGAGCCGTACGCGGCGCAGCGGCAGGCGACCGCGGCCGGCCCGGCCCCTGCCAGGTCAACCGCTGTAGACGTCGCCGTTGGCCCTAATCTTTTCGTCCTCGTACGGCGCCGCCACCCGCCGGTAGAACTCCAGCTTCGCCGTCTCCAACACCTTCACCACGTCCGCGATCGCCGCGTAGCTGAGTCCGCGCTTAAACAGCCAGTCGTCGAGTAGGCTCGTGATGATGTAGTTGAGATCCCCGTCGGGCGACTCACCTGTGATCGACGCGCTGAGGGCGGCGATGGCGTCGTCGTAGAGCGCCCGCCGCTCGGGTGTGATATAGGGCATCTGAACCTCCAAAGTGTAGCCCGCGACCGCTCAAGCCTCTAATCCACAGAATCACAGGAAGGCGGCAGCCTTTTCAGATCCGCTCTTACTCGAGCTGGACTCATCTCACAGCACTCCCATGGGTAGGACAACGACCAGAGGTCGCTTGACCGTCACTTGACGCCGGTTGACGATTTTTGCGAAGGTGTAAAGCGAAGGAGGTGCCGTATGAACGCTCAAAAGATCGTTCCCATCGCCGTTGCCCTCATACTCATGCCCTTTGCCGACCTTGCCGCGCAGCAGAAGACCACTGTGACGCCAGGCTCGCGTATTCGCGCATCCGCGCCGAGTGTCTCATCCAAGCCGTTCGTGGGTGATGTCGTTGGCTGGGAATCCGACTCCCTTATCGTGGACGCCAGGGTTTGGCAGAAGGGAACTCGGCTGAATCAGCAGGTCAAGGTCGCAATGGGCTCCTTGACGAAGCTCGAGGTGAGCCGTGGCCGTAAGTCGAGGTTTCTGCAGGGATTGGGCTATGGCTTCCTGGTCGGAGCGGTCACCGGGACAGTCATCGGGGCCGCTTCAGGTGACGACGATCCCTCCCAGTTCTTCAGTATGACCGCCGGAGAGAAGGCGGCGGTCGGTGCCGTCTCGCTTGGCCTCTTGGGCGGAATCGTCGGCGGCGTGATCGGCTTGAGCAGCCCTGCTGAGAAATGGGAAGAAGTACCGCTCGACCGGTTGCGCGTTGGACCGTCGCCGGTCACGGCGGACGGCGTGGCGGTGTCTGTGTCACTGCGCTTAGGGAGGTGACGGTCGCCTAGAACCGGAGCCGTCCTCGCCTCGTCACTGGGCCACGCTTGATGAGCGCCGGGGAGCGTATGTATACTTGTGGGCCGCTTCCCCCCGTTTCCCGGCTTCAATTCATTGAGTTTCAAGCTTTTGGGAGCCGAGATCCGCTCCTGGCGGACAACCCTCGCAGGTTCGACTAAACTCTCGACCCTCCCCCGAGTTCCTGTCCAGCCCCGCCGTTACACGCACGGGTAACCGATCCCGCCGGGTGGCCCTACGATCCCCAAGGAGGGAGCATGAGCGACTGGCAACAACGCAACATCGATCCGGCTTCCTGGAGCCAGCAGCACGGCGACGATCGAGCGATACCCGCACTGATGGCCGGCGCCATTGCGGCCTTGATCGGCGGGGCCGTGTGGGCGGCTCTCGTCGCCTTCGCGCACCTGGAGGTGGGCTACGTGGCCTGGGGGATCGGCGTGCTGGTCGGCGTCGCCATGGCCTCGGTGACCCAGACCCGCGGTCGGGGCATGGCGATGCTCGCCGCCGGCCTCGCGGCGCTTGGCCTGGTGGCCGGCAAAACGATGATCGTCCAGTTCGCGACCGAGCCGGCGTTGGTGGCGGAGATCGAGGCGGACCAGGAATGGCTGGCGGAGGCCGCGGCGTATCAGCTGCAGGCCAAAGGCGGCTTGCCGGCCGACATACAGCAGCAATACGACGCGCTCACCGACGACGATACCATACCGGATGCGCTCTGGCTCGGCATGCTCAAGGCCGGAGGCGCGCACCTGGCTTCGCTGCAGCCGGAAGAGCGGACCCGTGTCGCCGCCGACTACGCGAGCCATCTGCTTTCGGGTTTCGACTTCACGACACTTTTCGTAATGCAGATGAGCCTTTGGGATCTCCTCTGGTTCGGCCTGGCCATCGCGACGGCGTGGAAGATCATGGCCTCGGAGCGTCAGAGCGAGACCACAGCCGCCCCCGCATCCGGTTGAGGCGAGTCGAG
>JABAOH010010723.1_pt3 | contig 14984 bp, 13 predicted proteins | sample 7062181 | NCBI WGS metagenome assembly JABAOH01 (sample SAMN14538630, study PRJNA623070) | marine sediment metagenome | biome: marine biome [ENVO:00000428]; feature: marine pelagic biome [ENVO:01000023]; material: deep marine sediment [ENVO:00002113]; isolation source: pool of 5 deep marine...
CCTATCCCGCCACTGCACTCTATCTCATCCAGCAGAACCAACGTTGTGGCCTCACGCGTAGGCACGGAGCAGCTTCAGGTTATCGACATGTTGATTGAGGCCGGGGTCTTTGGCACGCGATCCGAAGCCGTGGCCTATCTTGTAAACGAGGGAATGAAAGCGCGACAAGACATTCTCGACAAGGTCTCTTCAGCGCTCAAAGAGATCCGAGGGATACGAAAGAAGGCGGAAGAGCAGGTGAGGAGATTGAAAGAAGACATCGGCGTCGCAGAGCCACATGTTGAAGAGACAGAAGCAGAGAGCGAAGAACCCAAGGAACGGAAAACGATGTGCTTTGCGTGTGGCAAAAAGCTGTCCAATCTGCCTGAAGATATCTCAGTGTGTCCGTATTGTGGAACTGAGATTGAGGAGGATTAATGCAAGCAGTCTACTGGAGGAGATGGGTAGTGTTTGAGACAACAAGCAGCGTCGGAATAGCAAAGAAGAAGCTGATCACGTTGGTCCGACTGATTAGGGGATCGAAGAGAGAATACCCTAGCATTTCCTCACACGACACTTCTTATGATCCAGTGGAGCTACGTACAGAATTTATGGAGGCCGAGGCGAAGAAGGCGCAAGCGCTATTGTACTGGAACATTACACGACGCCTCAGAGCGCAATAGTCTTCTTCAAAACACTCAGATACTGCGATTTCCGTCGCTTCGGCTGAGAGGCGCGCGCCCAGGAAAAGTCGCGTTGGCTAAGACTTGTAGTCCAACCGAATCGAAGAGGTGCTCGTCTTCTATGGTCTATTTGCCGAGTTCTCTCTCGACTCTTTCTCTAATCTTGGGAATTCTTTCGGTGATCATCTCTCTGATTTTGGCTTTGTCGTCGTAGCCAAGGTCATTGGTCCATCCGCTGGAGGCGAAATCTGCACCTATGCCCATTAACGCCCCCACCAAGTATCCGAGATAGAAGTCTCTGGGCGAGGATAACGAGATTTCCTCTTGGAGAAAGGCTAGAACTCCGACAAGGTTTCCTTCTTCGATTACTCCGTCCATTATTCTCCCGACGAAATCTTTGGTAGACTTATCCAAACAATCGTCACCTACCTGAGGTCTTGCTGCCAAGCTGTAGCGGCTTTCTCTCTTCGTCTTTCAGATATATATGGTTCGTCATCTTTCCCTCACGTTCTTTATCTCAATGGTCCGTGTTTCTTGGTTGCACCCCAACACCGTCCCTAGACGCGTTGTTCTAAACTGTAGGATAATAAGAGCGCAGATTGCGTTTATGACATGTAGAGTTGTGGGTTTGAGGAGATTCTTTGTTGCCTACTTTTCTATTTTGGTAGTCACGTTTTCGCTCGTCGTCCTCTTGCATGAGACTTCTAGTGCTGATCAAGGATATCTTGAAGTTGATTTGGAGGATTTAGTTGTCAACATTGAAGCCTTCCAGGACGTGAAAATTGGAGCGAAGGGAACTGTGCAGTTCTGGGCGAGTTTCTACATGTACGCGGACTTCTGGCTTGCCGTGGACACACAAGGTAGACACGGAATACCGGTTGTGGTGAGAAATGCTGGACTATCTCAGCCATCCGAAGACGCGTCAATAGAAGTTGGGGAACCATAGAATATTGTGAGCTTGAGGGGGGTTTGCTTGTCTGGACGCAGCCTCGTGGGAGCTCGCAGAGAAGATTGTGTCAGGAACAGGCACCATTAGGTTCTTGGACTTTGAAGGCGGGTTCTACGGCATAGTCAGCGATGATCACCTCCACCATGACCCAGATGAAGACCACAATAGAAGAACTCGAAAACAACGAAGAAAGGTCTTCATGTGATAGAAGTCTGTGAATTGTGCGAGAGACTTTTTCGCGGAGCGCCGCGTAGCGGCAGAGAACCCTAGGACAGGGGTTGCAGTGTTTCGGACACCCTGCTCGTTGCCGAAAGTGAGAGATAGTCGGCTCATTCTCGCTTGACCATGCAGCGGGGTCTACTTGATCAAGCAAAGAGTAAATCGCCTTGGGAAGAGTTTCAGATTGGCTCTCGCAAGTTGGAGACAACAAGTCAGAAGAAAAGAAAAAAGGGGAGTGTTGACCGTTATTGTTAGCTCTTCCTCGACTCCATGGATCGCTCATGCTTCTCTCTTGTGGCGCACAGCCCAGCAAAAATCACTAATATGCTGCTGACGATGGTCGTGTAGATACCTAGGCCGCAACCTATGCCTGCTCCGGTAATGGTATTGATCTGCCCTTGGACAAAGACAAAAGTGTGGATCACCGAAGTTGCGATGAGGACACCAGCGATTATCAGAATCGCTGCTTTGAGACGTCTTTGGCGCACCGTTTTGGGCTTGTGCAAGCCTACTAGGGCCACAACGTATCCTGCTGCTGCTAGGTAGAGCGTCAGCACCGGACCTGCGCTCCCTGCGACGGTTTGCCAGTCAGAATGCACGAGTGAAGGCACTCTGGCGCCTATATACTGGATGTCTTCAGTTATCGAGATCAATCCATCCTGGAAAGGATGAAGGGAGATGTCGACTTGATAGGGTGCCTCGGTGACCAACGTTCCAGTGACTATCACCCAGTTGAGTGCTAGGGAGACTGCTCCCAAAATCAACCCAGCGTAGCTGAGGATGAATGTGATGCGCCACCAGGTTTTGCCGTTCTTCACTCTCTTGACGGGGGGAATGTACGCGATGAGTCCAACAGCTATGATTGCTCCTGCCATCAGAATCGGGTGGAACTGCCCGACCGCACGGGGTTTGACTCTCAGGGTCGTCGATGTGTGCGCGTTCTCGTGGTTGGTGTCACCTAGCCGACGAGCGGTGATCATCCATTCGCCCTCGTCAACCAAGAGGTTGTACGGATAGCTCTGATCCAGCGAGAGGATATCGTCGAAGCTTCCTTTACGCCTTGAGTACACAGTGTGTTCGATTTCGGTTCCGTTTGGCGTCGTATAAGTCACTAGAATTGGAACGCCAGCTTGACTGGGCACGATGGTTCCTTGGATTACTATCACGTCGCCACTAGCAATTGTCTCATTGGAGATGTCTATTGTCAGAACGGGAGCTATCTTCCAGTGGGCAGTCTCACTGATGGCACTGGTAATGGTCACTAGAGCTGGATTATCGGAGCCACCGTAGGATCCTTCGCCAGTCGCGGTCCATCCATACCACACGTATCCTTCACCTTCAATGATTTCAGGAGCTGTGGCCTCGATTGGGACGACCGAGCCAACGTCGTACCAGCCACTTTCCGGAATGACGACTCCAAGGTTCGTGGACATTGTTAGGTGGAATTGCTGGATGAAGACTGCTTTCGCGGTCTTCGGCGCATCCATCAATATTGTTGTCGAGGCTGCGGTTTTGCCAACGATGTCGGGTCCAATCCAGCTTTGGAATCGATAGCGAGATGAAATGCTGTCTCCGCCCGTGGGAGAGTGCACCGAAATCGGCGCGTCCGTTCCCTCGTCGTACCAGCCGTCGCCGCTAGGATTGTCGAGATCCGTGGGATCCGTTAGGACTGTTAGATAGTATTGTGTCTTCCAGGTCCATTCTATGGATGAGGGGGCAGTTATGTCGAAGACAACCTGAGTGCTGGGGCCTTCACTGGGAACGGAGCCAGTTCCGAACCAGCCTGTGTTTCGGTAGCGGCTGCCGTCGCTTTCTCCAGCTGGGCTTTGAACTGAAGCCGTGATGACGTCGCCTTCGTCATACCAGTGGTCGCCTACCGCTGGATCGGGTGACCCCTGATCGGAGATGACGGTGAGTTTGTGTTGTCTGACAAAATGTGCCACGGCAACTTTGGGTGAATCCATCAGAATCTGCGTGGCTGGGCTGCCCTCGTCATCGATGCCTATTCCCGTCCAGTGATCAAAGCGATAGCGCGTTGTCACACTGTCTCCACCAGTGGGAGTTTCTACTGCCACGTTTGCATAGGCTCCTTCACTGTACCAACCACTATGCTGAGGACCATCGAGCCCAAGGGGATCAGTGACCACCTCGAGGTAATACTCGGCGTCGTAATGACCTGTAACTACGGTAGGAGCAGTGACCACGATTGATGTGTCGGTCGTGTTCCCAGAGACGGACGTTAAGACGTAGCGGGTGGTTCCTGCTATATCTGTGAGTGGAGAGGGATAGCTGAACGCTACGCTGGAGCCCTCTGAGATCCAAATTGACTGAGGAAGCGCTTCAGAGAGTTGGGTTCCGTCGATGGTTACATACACGGGCTCGGAATCACCGATTTGTTCGAAGGCTAGAGTGTACTCTGTTCGATAATTCAGCGTGACTGTTTTGTCTGAATCCATGAGCACTGTGGCGGATGGTGCGCAGTGTGAGAAGACGTATCGAACATCGCCCTTGGTGATTGGACTCTCTGGATAGCTGATGGTAACCGATGTGTCTTGGTCACAGAGCACCTGTTTTTTAGTGGTGAACGTGCCTGCTCGGCTGGTGCCATGCTCGATCCACGTAAGGCTGATACTTCCTCCGATGGCTTCAATCGGCGTGGCGGTCACGGTCAGTGTGTAGGAGCCAATGAGCTGTAGCTCTCTGTTCACGTAGGTAGCGCTAACGAGATTGCCGAACTCATCCTCCGCATCAATCACGTTGGCACTCTGTCTCACAACGGCGTCACCAGCCGTTGCTACAAACGTAACCGTTACCACTACGCTCTGACCCGGCTCGAGGGCAGTCAGGTTTTCCCACTGAATAGTTCCTGCGGTCTCATCATGTGCATCTTCAACGGGATCGGCGGTCGAAAAGTTGAGGCTGGTGGTTTCATACGCGTCGTCCAGAGGGATTTGTGTTAGCTTGGTGTTTCCCAGGTTCTCTACGCGTATCTGATACGCCACGAAGTCTCCTTCGTATCCGGGATTTTCGGAGACCAGCGTCTTCTGTACCCGTAACAGTGGTGCCGATTTGACCGTGGTGGTGTCGTTCACGGAATCATAGTTTCCGCTCGTCACGCCCGTCGCGGTTATTTCAGCGATATCTTGGGTGGCGGCGGGAGTGCTATAGGGGACAGTAATGTTGATCAAAATGTAGATCAGGCCGTTTTTGGGCAGCTGACCAACATCTACATAGCCGCTGCCGTCGGTGTCCTCGAGGACTGTTCCATTGTCAAAGCAGAATGTATAATCCCATCCCATGAGCGACGTACAGTTCAGATCGATGACTTCGGTTTGCCCGCTGTTGATCATGATATGTCGATAGACCATTGCATCGCCAGGATTCGCGTAGCGCGAGTAATCTGGCGCCAATGTTATCCCCGCAACGCTCTTGACGATCGTTAGCTCATCCGCGAGGCCTGAGACAGTCGGGTCGAACATGGAGGTCGCGACGAGATAGACATCAAGATAGGCATCACCAGAGCCGCTGGTACCTGCTGCCTCGGTGACTCGGAGTATGCTCCAGGCCAGTTCGCCGCTTGCAAGCGTGACGTCGGTAACGACTCCATGGTCTGTCCACGAGGTGCGGTTTTCCTGGTTGGTGTCGTACACGGTGGCCACTGGGATCATTTGAGGATATCCTGTGGAGTTGAAGAAATCTATTTTCCACGCATGGTTGGCGCTTGAAGGGTTGTAGGCAACGGATCTGAGGGCGATATTGAACGTGTCCAAGCCATTTCCAGTGTTCTCGATGGTAACATTGTATTCAGTCCACTCGTCTGTGTGAGGCGCAACGCTATGGATTTGATCATGATAAACATCCACGCCTGCTGCTTGTGTCACAGTAATTGTCACATCTGAGATTAGTTCAACTCGGGCGCCAGTATCAAGCTCGTACGTCAGATGGGCGGTGTGAACTAGCTCGCTGCTTACAGGGACATTCTCGACCATAGCTCTGATGGTGATGGTTCCAGCTTGACCTGATAGAACATCCCCGCGGCTCCACCGGAAAAATCTAGTTTCAGGATCACTCACACCATCGTAGAATGGATTGGAGCTGAGGAGAATCAGACCTGAAGGCATCCACTCGAAGATCGTGACATTGTACGCAGCCACGTCCATGAAATTGGCATAGGCGATCGTGAAGGCCACCACATCTCCTGGCTTGGAGAAGTTCGAGTCAACAGTGGTTTCAAACGTCATCGCGGGGTCGAGGGAAGAGGCTGGTTCCGTGCTGACAACCGGTATAAAACCTATCGAAAAGGCAAGAATGCACAGAAATGGTAAAATCGCGTACCAACGATGTAGACGGTTTTTGTTTGACTTTTTCAGCTTCGCTAAACTCTTGAATGATTTAGAAATCATGCTGATTCCCTTTAGTCTAGTATTCGTCGAGATAGTCTCTCTTTGGAAGCTATATTGAGTCTTACTTCAGAAGTCTGCATATTTCATAAATCGACATACACAAGCACTGTGTTAGGCGTCCTCGAAGACTAAGCGGATTGGATTCGATTGAGATGAGCTTGACTGTTTCCTTGTTGGTCAGCTAGGTTGGCATGCGAGTAATTCGGGGTGTGCATCAGATGTGGGTTGAGAGCCAGCACTTAATTACTGCCAATTTGTGAGTTATGGGAAGAGGAAGATTCGTTGACGGAAGAGGGTGCTCAGGCAGAGACCACCAAACCAGGGCGACTCGAATTCCACTTTCCGCTGCTAGCCATTCGCACCACAATGTTTTCTGGAGTCTTCAATCGGCTCGGTGCCCTTCGTACCTCAGGCTACCTGGCGTGGGCAGCGCTTATCGTCGTGCCACTGGTTGCAGGTCCAGGGCTCTATCTGATTTTCAATAGCCTCGTCACTTTGCTGTGGACACCAGCCGCGCGAGAAATTGGACGTGAGCTGGGACCTGGAGTGTACTTGCCGCTCCCAGGACTCAATCCCTACCTCCCGCTCCTCTACGGTTGGCTAGCCTTAGTCATCGCCATAGTGATCCATGAGGGCCTGCATGGAGTAATCGCGCGACACCTACGATTCAACGTCAAATCGAGCGGACTGCTCTTCTTCTTAGCCATCCCCATAGGCGCCTTTGTGGATGTAGACGAGGAGCAGATAGCAAAAGCCAAACCCCGAGATTCTGCGAGGATTATGGCGGCTGGAGTCAGCGGCAACATCGCCGTCGCGGGAGTCTGTCTGCTCTGCGTTCTCGCAATCACCAGCGGGTTGACGCCGATTATCGACGGATTATACGTCTTTGAGGTTGTAGAGGGAATGCCTGCTGAGCAGGCTGGCTTGTTGGCGGGCGACGTGTTAGTGCGAGTTGAACAAATCGACGCTGTCACCTACGACGAATTGGCAGCGTTACTAGACGCGAAACGCCCCGGGGACACCTTGGAGGTGAGTGTGGTGAGGGGAGACATGTGGACAGATCACTTTTCGACATCTGTGGAACTGACTGAATATGAGGGGCGCACCTTCATGGGCGTGACACTGGGTGACATACGAACGGAAAATCGACTCACGTCTTATCAATCGCTCAATCCAGCTACGCTTTCCAAATATCTGATTCCCCCCGCGGTAGCTCCCGGTCTGGTGCCGTTCTCTGAGGCATTAGCTCCATTCTACGTGCATGCACTCGGGGCCCACTGGGTGACCCTAGCGAACATCTTCTTCTGGTTGTGGTTTATAAACGTCAACGTGGCCATATTCAATGCTCTACCCATCTACCCTCTAGATGGAGGACGCCTCTTCGAAATCGCACTGCAGAGACTGTTGGGTCGGAAGACAGACGATAGGATGATTTGGGGGCTTACGTATGCAGTCACTATCACCTTGATCGGCGTGTTGTTGTTAACTATGGCCCTTCCCTTCATTCTCTAGCCTCCGCGACTGCACACGAAAATAGAAGCAACTATCGTATGATAATGCTCTACTGACTAGATATCGATTTACATATGCTTTCAAGCGGCTTGCGCGTGCACAGTGACCACATTTGTTTTGTGCTACGCATCGTCTGGGCATATCGCTTGTAGGCCATTAGACACGAAGGCATCTGAACTAGAGGCTTCGACCTGGTCATGGCGTATTTCCACATCTCTATGTTGACAAGAAAGAATCGCACAAACAGAAAGAAAAAGGGGGAGTACCTTCTAGGTTGGTTTCTTCTTCACTAATATTACAACTACTATCGCGGCTACTGCTGCTATGGCAGCGAGGATCATGGATCCTATGCTGAACCAGTAGGTTGGCGTTGTGGTTTCGTCTATGCCACCGACTACGTCTTCGATGCCCCCGATTAGATCCTCGATGTTATCTACGCTCGTTTGCATAGTGCCTATGTCTGTTTCTATAGTTGCGGTGTCGCCTTCTAAGCTAGTTACTTTCGCGTCTATCTCAGTGAGATCCACTTTGATGGTGTCTAGGTTTGGGATCACTACGGTGGCTACGTTGTCTACGATGTCAACTATGTGGCTATTTTGGCTTGTCAACGTTGGGCTTATTAGGAAGGATGCGGTTGCGTGTCCGGTTGCGGTTATCATTCCTGTTCGATAGCGGGCTTCTAGCGATAGCGTATATGTTCCTACGACGGCATCGAAGGGAATTGCATAGGTAATTTTGTACAAGCCCACTGCGAGCATCTCAACGTGAGGCATTAGGTCTGCTTGCTGATTCCCGTTTTCGAAATACATAGTGGCTTCCCATATGGAAGCGTTTATTGCATTGCCGTGAAGCGACGTTTCCACGTAGAATTCAGCGATTTCACTTCGGAAGTGAATGGTGCCTACGCGGATTCCGACGTCCAATTTTTCGTAGGGAGCCAAGTACAAGAGGCTGTTTTCCAGAGCAAAACTGTCGCCATTCTTGTACGCATATTCTAGCGTTTGCGAGGAGGCGATGATTACTCCTGACCCGTGAGGGGCTTCGATGTACACTGGGGTGAATGGTGATGCGCCTTGTTCAAAGATTTCGATATGGCCAGATGGATAAGGAGATGCGAAATACCCGTGCGCAGATGATCCCCAATTGTCAAGATCGGTATTAGTGATCTCGTTGGGCGTTCGCACAACGGGGTGAGATTCCGCACTAGATACGATGTTAACGTCGTTAGTGGACCCTGATGTATAGTTGATTCCGCCTGGAAGCATGTCTATCCATGAGCCTCCGTTCCATCCATTGTCGGCAGCATGGATTTCGAGCACGCCACCCTTTTCTACATAGCCTTCGAACCACGTGCGTGAAGCGTTCACCGTGTCATAGAAGACCTGCGGTTGATCTGACACAATCACCACTTTAGCATACGCGGAAAGGTCGACGCCGGCAATGTCACTGGAGTTATACAGGTCGTACGGTATGCCGTATCGTTTTAGAATCAGCTCGTTAGCCGGGTAATCCCATGGGTCTGCGTTCTTGAATAGGGCCACGCCGAATCCATATCGATCAACTGGAGCATCTATTGCTGCATTCACTACGCCTGACAAAGCTGTCATAACCATCATCNNCTCTCGACATTTTTCTCATCTCGTTGAATCTATGAAAAGCAACGTAACCGTGCATCACCCTTAAATAGCTTATTACATCTGGCGGCAAATCGGTGCGTCTGAAGAGTGGACACCTAGCTGGTTGCACCGTTTTTCCCGATGTGCCCTACCATTCCAAGCCGTGTAGGGGCTTTTGCCCAATGTTGTTCTACCGCTGAATTGACTATATATCGTATTAAGCACAAATCCTGACGCTAGTCCACGCGTAGACCGCCTTACCTTGCTATGAGCCTGGAAATACGCCCACCCAGCTAGAGGCGTTCGAGTTTGAATACGACCGGCCTGAGCCCGTCAGTGCAACAACGCACAATAGATGTCTCTTTCTCTGTTGCTCCTGAGAAGTTGCCACCGTACTTCAGTGTGGTTACCACTTTGTACAGGTCGTTCCAAGCCCAATGGCAGAAACCGTCTGGCATTTCCCCGTCTTCCCCGACGACATACTCCTGCCCCACCTCAAATTGACTGCACGCCGCTGAACTCTCGCCCGTTGGAGGGTTGCCGCCGAATATCTCCTGTGTGCTCAGCTTTTTCAGAATCGTTATCTTGACGCGGCCGCGTTCGACCATGGGATCACCGGCTTCTTGTGGTTCGACTCTCTAATTACTCTTGCCAAAGAGAAGGGCACGGTTTGTGGCCCATTTCTTCTTGATGTTAAGCTCTTTCGCGAGGAGCGTGTGCATGCATGTCAAACTTCCATCTTTTCCAATTTGACCAACCTAGCTGGCCCTGCTAGATGTTTCTCCCGTGGGGTTGCTCGGACCCCCGTGGCATGATGTGCGGACAGCTACATGATGCCCTCTGGGGGAAAAGCCGAGGCAGCGGCATAGAAAGTCTCATATTCAATGCCTTTGAGTTTATGATGTGAACTCGATGTCGCAGCTCGAAACAGATCTCGAAGCTTTATGCAATCTAGCAAAGGAACGCCAAGCAACAAACGCAGTGTCCTTTGATGCTGAAGGAGTCGTTGTTGATGAAAGGGTCAGACTGAAGTGTCTTGTACCAGTGTGCGATGACTATGGCTTGAACTTGATGTGCCCTCCTAACGTGATGGGTGTTCAGGAATTCAGAGAGGTGTTAACCAAGTACAGTTGGGCGATACTCATCCAGATTGAAAGGATGATACCAACTTATATGAAAAAGGAAATACAGCAGGCGAAAGACGTTGCAGCCCTCTACAAGAGCACCAAGTTCTTGGACAGCTACAGAAAGTCATTTGATCCAATCAAATCGAAACTGCATCGTATAGTCCACGAGGTAGAGGCGCAGGCATTCGGACTAGGATATCGGTTTGCAGCCGGATTCATAGGTGGATCATGCAAGTTGTGCCCTGCGTGTGTGGCCATCAGCAACTCACAGGAACCTTGCAGACATCCTTTCCGAGCTCGACCATCCATGGAAGCGGTAGGAATCGATGTGTTTAAAACAGCCGAAAACGCAGGCTTGCCCTTCACCATTCCCCCAAAGAACAAAACAGTATGGAATGGACTTGTTCTAATCACTTAGTCACTCACGCGCCCGCAGATACGTATACGCCAAAAACGACTATCATGAGTGCCCAGAAGAGCGGGTCTGTCACTTCTCTCCATCCATGCACATAAGAGTTATCTACCTTTGTTGGCTGCTTATCGAGAACGTTGTATAGACGATGATTGTGAATAAACCCAAGACTAAACTCACCCATCCACCCTTGATTCTGCCAGTTTGTCTTGTAGGCGCCAACGTGCAAGGAAAACCTAACTTCGAGGCAATCGCATGGCTTAGCATGGCGGACTACAATCCACATCTCCTTAGCATATCGTCCGAAAAGCGTCACCACACGAACAAGGGGATACGGGAACACAAGGAATTCAGTGTAAACATACCGTCAGCCGACATGGTTGCGGTGACAGACTACTGCGGCACACATTCAGGCGAGAAAGTTGACAAGTCCAAGGTTTTCAGTGTCTTCTTCGGGAAGCTCAAGAATGCGCCTATGATAAGTGAATGCCCCATCAACGTCGAATGCAGACTTGTGAGAACAGTCGAGCTGCTGCATGGCGAAGTGTTCATCGGAGAGATCGTTGGAGTATACATGGAAGGCAAGTATCTGACCGACACTAAGCCGGACATGAGAAAAATCAACCCCCTCATATTCGAGGACGGTCTCGGCAACTATTGGAAACTCGGAGAACACATTGGAAGAATCGGCAACATGGAAAAGAACCACAAACCACACCCTGAATGAAGGCAATTGCATGCATGCGGTTCACCAGCATTTCTCTTGCGATCAACTACCCGTTCATTAAATCACGAAGAAAGAAAAGATTGCGGAGAGAGCTTGGAAGAGTGTCGAGGGGAAATGGCTCTCTCCGAGTAGAGGGCTTCTCCTCTCTCTCACGTGTATGCAGTGAACAAAGAGAACAAGGACGAGACCAAGGACGCCAATGGCTATGAATCCTCTTCTTTTTCCAGGGGTTTGCCACGAGTCATAAGTGAGAATTCTATTCTCAAGCCTGCGATAGCACCTCTCGGGCAAACTCCTTGGCCTTCTGCAGATCTTCGGAGCTGGGATGTTTTCTGACCTCCTCGAAATATTCCTCATATCTATCAGCAGAGGCGATGGCCTCGCGCTTTATGAATTCTTGGACGGGAGGAGAGGGCACACCTTGGCAATTGTAATAGCCCCTAAAGTCAATGTTCTTTTCTCTGCTTGTGTTCTGGAAAGATGAATGGCATTTGGATGCCCATCTATAGAACCCGGCTGGGGAGGTTGCATGAGTGAAGAACCCGGCGAGCGCGAACTTGGGTGAGTGGGGGATCGCTTCTAAGATTCGTTTGACTGGGGGCGCCAAGTCCGTCGAATGGCAAGCTGAACCCAGAAAAACCACGTCGTAATCATTCAGATCGTCCACGGCGATCTCACCGACTCGCTTCAAATCGGCCTCATGCTTAGTTGAAACTTCTTCACAGATTGCTCTAGCAACCTGCTCGGTGTTGCCAGTTTCGCTATAGTAAGCGACCAAAACTCGCATCTACGCAACTCCTGATTCTAGCCCTACCGACTGCACCAACGCCTTGACTTGACAAGCAACACACTTAAGACTTCCTGATCCGCCTCTTGCATGGGTACTTTGTTCTAGGGGTGTTAGATGTCCTCCTCGGTTTTCTTCTCCTACAATACTGGAAATGTTAGACACCCTTGAAGTGCGATCACATCGTTCCAATCAAGTCTAAGCTCGGTTGCTTTGTTGGAGGCAATGCTGAAAGCTCGAAGCAAGAGACCTGACTGATGGTCCCACATGCATGCAAAGCAGATCTTGGGTGCAGCCGCTTCTGCTCGGAACCTCAACTTCGGAGGTTCTAAGCTGCATTCACGCGAGAAAAGGATGAAAGGTGGTTCGGATTGGCGAATCGTTTAGGGATATTCCCGTTGTTTGCCCCAGTTCTTGCCGAGTTCGGCGATGTCGCGGATGTCGACGCGGCCGTCGTTGTTGTGGTAGGTGGGCTCAGGCGCGATGTCGGCCTGCGCGTTGTAGCCGGGTGATCCGGAGGTTTTGCCGTAGGCTTTGCCAGCGGTGCTCATGTCGTAGATGTTGATGAGACCGTCTTCCTCGTTGGGTGTGAGACTGCTCACGTCGCCGATCCAGTGGAACTGCTCCGTCAGCTCGGCCACCATGCCTTCGACGGTCTGCCAATAGTGCGCGGTCGGGTGCGGCGCGACCCCAGGCCTAAAGGCGACAATCTCACAATAGCCACCCGGCACCATGGTCGATTCGATGAAGACGTAGGGTCCCGTGCCGACGAGACACTTCATCCCTGCGGCAGCCAGTGTAGAGTCGGGGTGTGGGGTCGCTTCGGGTCGGAAGCACTCATCTTCCCCGTCGTAGATGTGCGAGGGGAACAAGGGTGCCCAGCCTGCACAGTCGTAGAGGGTGAACATGCTCGTCTTGTTTTGGTAGACGCTCACGCAGTAGTCATTCCAGACTTCGCTGTTGGAGTACTTCGCCCAGAATGCGCCAGCGTGCCCGACACCAGGCATTGGAGGCACCAGTCCAGAGATGTAGTCCCACGAGAACTTGACTTCGTCCGCGGTCACGTGGACGCCGTCATGCCAGTCGACGTCATCGCGCAGCCAGAAGGTGATGTTGATGCCGGTGGTGTACGCGTCAGGGGTCCATTCTTCCACGGTCCAATCCGTGGCAAGCAAGGGGATGTCGTCGTGCGTCCACGGATCGATGCCAATCAGGCCCTCCACAATCAGGTCCATGATCAGCCACTCGTCCGGGGTGCTCGCGAACGCGGGGTGGTAGTTGATCGCCGCCGATGAGAGGACCATCCTGATCATGCCGCCGATGCCGTAGGGGTTGCCGGTGCCAACGTTGCTTGCCCAGTACCAGTTCGTCTTCGTCGCGGCCGTGGTGGCCCCGTAGCCGGGGGAGTTCACGATGCCCATGATGGTGTCGGTGGATCCGGCGGTATCGCCGGCTTGGACGCCGGCGCCGGTCAGGGGTCGGGTGACGGTGGGCAGTGAGACACATTTGGTGTTGAGGATCTCTTGGGCTTCAAAGACGGCGGCTCGGACCTCGTGCTTGTCCATGCTGGATTGAATCGTGTCGAGCAGGGCGTCCAGCGCAGGGTCCATGATACCTGGAATGTTTTGGCCATAGGGACACGTGTTCCTGTTGGAGTGGAAGAAGTCGATGAGGTGGTCGGGGTTATTACCGATCGACCAGCCCAACGCGTACATGTCGAACTGGAATTCGGGCAACATCCAGTCGCAGATATAGTAGTAGGGTTCTTCAACGTGTTCAATGGGTAAGCCAATAGCTCGCATATCGCGTGCACACAGCTCGTCTTTGGCATAGGAGTCCGGCGCGTACACCTGAGGCACACAGGCGAAGGTGATGTGGTTCATCGGTTCGCCAGTGTGATTGGATCGATCCAGTTGCCATCGGGATCGGTGGGTGAGTGCTTGGGCGCTGGGTTGGGCGCAGTGGGCGCCCAGACGTAGCCGCCGTACCGCAGCACGCTGCAGGCGTCATCGTTCGCCCCCGTCGCGGGATTATACACGGTGGTAGCCGTGGGATCACCCAAGGCGTAGGGCGGCATGGTCGCGTCGGGGTTGTACCAGTACTTCTGCCCTTCAGGCACAATGCTGTCGATCGCGGCGGCAGCGATGCCGCCGTAGACAGTGGCCACGATCTCTCCCAATGGAAGACAGTGGGCCACCGCGCACCTGAAGACGAAATCGTCGAGCGGCACGTAGCCCATGTACGGGGCTCCATAATATTGGTAGTAGACTGCCTCTCGCGCCTCAGGAGTGGCTGCCAATGGCCCTCTCCACAGGAAGGCGTAGGTCGGATTGCCCAGGGGATCGTTCGCGCACTGGACGCAGGTGCCGTTGCCAATCTGGTCGCGCACGTTGAAGTCGATGTGGTAATACAGGAAGGCTTCAGGCGTGAAGACGACGTTGTAGCCATCGTCCTCGAGGTCCCGGATGATTTGGGGATCGCGGATGTCCGGCCAGTAGTCCACGTCTCCCGTCTCTAAGGCATGTAGTTGGGCCGCTGGAGACTCGATATAGTGACCGATGATCTCATCC